>OCKZ01000118.1_pt1 | contig 12488 bp, 13 predicted proteins | sample 1495951 | NCBI WGS metagenome assembly OCKZ01 (sample SAMN03418277, study PRJEB22391) | human gut metagenome | biome: human-gut; feature: organic feature; material: feces | host: Homo sapiens | place: Tanzania | collected 2013-01 | reverse complement strand
TTAAACCCTACGAGGAACTTACCTTCAGCGACGACTTTATTGCGGTTCCGGGGGGGGGGAAACAGAAGCGTGCGGAAGAATATGACGCGGGGAGGAGTCTTCGCGCCATGAAAAAAAATATGGATATTTTCAGGGCGGCAGCTCTGTTGATATAGATGAGATTTGAGGGTTTCAAAATCACATAAATCTTTTCTGGAGGTTTTATGAAAAGAATGAGGACTGCGCTAGGCCTTGCGCTTGCGGCTCTGGCGCTTTTTGCGGCTGGCACTTTTGCGGGGTGCAGCTCGGACGGGGGGAAGCAGCGGTAAAATTCCGGTGAAAGTATATCTTCTGAACAAGCCGGAAACTGCGGGCGCGGACTGGGGCTTGTGGTGGTGGTATGACTACAAGACGGCCGGCGGAACTGATGTGGCAGTTTCTGAAAACAAAGGCAAATGGCCTGTTGGAGCGGACTCTCTTTCTGCGTCTGACGATATTGGTTCTTATGTTGAAATTGAATATGACTCTTCGCATCCAAGGCTAGGTCTTTTGTTTGTAAACAAGAAGAATGGCAGCGAGCAATCAACAGACATCACTGTACCTTTGAGCGAATTTAAAGACACAAAGACGCTTTTCTGCCTGTATGATGACATGACAAAATATTACACGGATATTACAAAAACATACGGCATTGTAAGCGCAACCATTACAGATGCAAATGCAACGAAAATTTCTGTAAAGCTTTACAAGCCTGACTCTGTAAGTTCGGCGGATTTTACAGTAAAAGACTGCAATGGCAACGAGCTTTCTGTGGAATCGGCGGAAATGTCCGGGGATTCCGGCGCGGTTGTAACAGTTAGCGGCGGCGGAGTTCTTAAAACTCCTTATACGGTTGAAATGAGCGGCAAGAAAGTTTCTGCGGTTTTCAATAATGATTTGATTGACGAAATTTTTGGATATGACGGCGATGACCTGGGAATTATACTTGCTGGAAGCAAGGCGACGTTTAAAACATGGGCGCCTCTTGCAACTGATGTGAAGCTTCTTTTGTTTAAGGACGCTTCTTCTTTGTCAAAAGAGCCTGCGGATTCAAAAGCAATGACATTTGACGGAAAAACAGGCGTTTGGAGCGTTTTGGATGTTGATGTTTCCACATACAAGTACTATCAGTATGCGATAACTGCGAACGGCACAACGAACAAAGTCTGCGACATCTGGGCAAAAGCCACAAGCGGCGATTCTGTTGCAAGCCAGATTGTTGACATAAACGATTCTTCTGTGGCTTCCGGCTGGGAAACTTCTTATGTGAATCCGTGGGCAAAAAGCACAGAATCAAAATCATACACGCAGGCTGTGATTTACGAGATGCACATCCGCGACTGGAGCCGCGCTTTTGCGCAATCTAGCACTGGAAAATTTGAGGACATCACAAACGCATTGAAGGATTCCGGAAAATTCGCTGAGCATCTTAAAGACCTTGGCGTTACGCACGTTCAGATTCTTCCGATGTTCGACTATGCACAGAAAAATGCGGACACAAAGTATAACTGGGGCTACAATCCGTACCACTACAATGTTCCGGAAGGAAGATACACGAACTATTCCGCTTCAAAAGACGGAACGGACGCTGTTGAGCAGATGCGCGCTATGATAAAGGCGTTCCATGAGGCAGGAATTGCGGTGAACATGGACGTTGTCTACAACCACACAAGCGGAACTGGCTCAGGTTCTTTGTACGACATGACTGTTCCGAACTATTTCTACAGGCAGAATGCTTCTGGAACGAATTCCAATGGCTCTGGCTGCGGAAATGAGCTTGCGACCCAGCGAAAAATGGTCAAGAAATACGTGATTGACTCACTTAAGCACTGGATGAACGACTACCACATCAACGGATTCCGCTTTGACCTTATGGGCTTGCACGAAACTGAAACGATGAAAGAAATCTATGAGGCGCTTTCAAAGATTGACCAGAATGTTATGGTTTACGGCGAGCCTTGGGCTTCTTCCGGCGCGCTTCTTGGAAAAAAAGATATAGACAGCTGTTCTGATTCCACAGATGTAAACGGCGTTGCCTGCTTCAATGATGACTTTAGGAATGCAATTAAGGGCGGAGAATATGGAGGCTTCCAGAAAGGCCATGTGCAGGGAGCTTTCGCTGATAACGCAATTATTTTAGGACTGAAAGGTTCTGTTGGAACCGGCGGATTTACACAAAGGCTTGGACGCTCGCTGAACTATGTTGAGTGTCACGACAACTACACTCTGTTCGACAAGCTTGCGATAAGCTATCTTAACAAAACTTCGTTCAGCGGAGATTTGTTCACTGCGATTGGAGAAAAAGGCCTTGAGGAAGTTAAAGCGCAGGACAAGCTCGCTGCGGCTTATATTTTCCTTGCACAGGGAACTCCGTTCATCAACGGCGGACAGGAATTTCTAAGGACAAAAAAAGGCGATGAGAACAGTTATCAGTCTACCGATAGCATAAACGCGATTGACCTTTCATTTAAGGAAAAATATTCCGACGTTTACAACATGTACAAAGGCCTGATTGCCTTGCGAAAGGCGAATCCGGAGGCGTTCGGCTCAAATGAGGCTGCAAAGGCTGAAAAAGTTTCTGCCGGCGTAACAAAATATGAGACTGGCGATTTCTGCGTATATTTCAACGCGACTGACAAGGCTGTGAAGATTGACGCAAGCGGCTATGCAAAATCTGTTGATGTTTCAAGCGGAACGCCAACGGAAGGTGCTGTTGAGGCTGAACTTGAAGTTCTGGCGAAATCGTTTGTGATTCTGAAGAAATAAATTTCAGTTAGCGATGTGAAGCCCCTTTAGTTCAAAGCATGGCAAACTTGTTTGGCGGGCTTTGAATGAGCGGGAGCGCAGTGCGGAACGTAGCGACGGCGGCTTGAAACGAATGTTTTAAGCCGCCGGAACTGCATTTATTTGCTGTGGTTCTGCATCTTCCAGGCGACCATCGGGTGATTTCTTATGTTTTCAAGGATTTGCGGGTCGGAAAAGAGCAGCTCCGGGTTGTACTGTTTTTGCGCGAACAGCTGAAGGAATGTTTTTTCGGTGGGCGACGGAAGCAGATTTTCGGTGTAGAACTGCTTGACGGTATTTTTCATTTCTTCGATTTTTACGAATGTGCCGTTGTGGATGACCGGCAGAAGCTCGGCGAAGATTTTCCGCGTGTTTATGGCGTTGATTTTTTCAAATGAATATTCTTCCGGGATTTTTTCCTGGGAAAGCGCGGTGTAAAGGATGAACGATTTTTTTAGAAGTTCGGTTTCGTCCGGGGAAAATGTTCCGGCTTGAATCATGTTGCTGATGTCGTACAAATCGCGGACTGCTCCACGGCCGAGCAAGGCATTCAATTTAGAAGCGAAGATTTCTGTTTTGTTCAGGACAAGGATTTCGTTTTTGCTTTGAATATTTTCCAGAATGATTTTTTTGTTTTCAGGGGTAAAAATGTGCGCGCGCAAGGAATAATTTATTTCGATTTTTATATTATCCTTCATTCCTGCGGAGTTTGTGTATGCGGCAACGATTGAACTTAGGCTATGATAATTTTTTGAATTCGGGCTGATTGAATACTGTTCGCTTTGAAGATATTTTTTAAGGATTTCTGTTATTTGCCCGCGGTTCTGAAGCATTTCTTCCCTGGAATTATTTTCAGTATAATCAAGGTCGATGTCTACAGAAAGCCGAGGTAGCTTAAAAATTGTAAGATTTATTGCTGTTCCACCTTTTAGGGCCAGTTTATTTTTGGTGAGTGGATTTGAATTTATAAAATCAAGGATTTTCACAAGGCGAAGAACTTTTTCTAAAGTGTCGCGTACGAAATTAAGGCTATGGGCAAGCTCATTCAAATCTTCTTTTGTATATTCAAACATTTTTGTTCCGTTTTTTTATTTTTATAGTTTTTCTATAGTTCCGCCAGCTGTTTTGAACGCTTTCGGCTTGCGGTTTGTCAATTTAATGTCGGTAATTTTTTAGGAATACATAAATTCCATTTTTTGTTAAAAGCCAACTCTGATTTTAATATTCCGTTCTGCAGATAGCGAGTGCTGTTTCCAATGTTATTATGGCAAAATTCAAAAAAATCTTGTGAAAATTGAATTTGGATGTCTTTTGATTTTTTCAGACTTTCCAAAAGAAATCCTGTTTTTTGAAACAGAAATTGATTTTTATAAAGCGCAAGATAATCTTTTAGTTTTTCTTCCTGAACAAAGGGAATTGATTTTAAGCATTCAAGAAGCTCTTCAAGCCCGCCGATTTTTTCAAAATCTTTTATACTGTCTAAAATTGTTCGTTCAAGATCTGTTGTTTTTATATGGCGAATTTCTGTAATTCCAAAATTTTTGTCAGTTTTTATACATTTGAATAAATTCTGATCAAAAATAAATGGGCGGAAAGATTTTCCCGAGGAGACAAAGATTGTGTTAAAAACTTGATTTGAAAATCCATAAAATTCAAATGCCGAATGATGTGAAATGTATGAATTTTCATTTATTTTTGATGCGACTTCGAATTTTTCTGCAACAGGTAAATATGTTGCCAAGGAATTTGCAACATATAAATCCTTACGAACCAATGAAATCATTTTATTTTTTTTCAGAAGGAACAAAATATTTTCCGTCTGCTTTTTGCTGATTTTTAGTTCTGAAAAAATTTCTGAGCCAGAAAAACAGCGTTTTTTTAAAAGTTTTCCATAAATCTCAAGGTTTGAATAAAACATACTGAGTCCTTTTTGCGGATTTCAAGTGAAAAAGTAGAATATTTACTTTATATTTTAATCAACTTACTTAAAATTTCAAGTTAATTGTATCAAAAATAAACAACTTTCTATAAGGGCGGTTCTGTCTAGCAAAATCGAGTTTTTCATGTTCTTACGTTCAATACAATATTGGAGGATAAGATGAAAAAATTATTCGCTTTCATCTCGGTTCTTGCGGTAGCATCGGCATGTCTTTTTGCCGAAGTTACAGCTAAGAAACTTGCAGACGGAAAAGTAGAAGCGACATTCTTCTATGGTAATCCGCGCGCAAATGAAGTTCTTGTGGCAGGGGACTTCACAAACTGGCAGACAGGTGCTTTGCCTATGACAAAAACTGAAAAAGGTTTTACTTTGACAAAAGTTTTTGAGCCTGGAACAACTGTAAAATATAAGTTCATTTCTGACGGAAACTGGACAACAGACCTTAAAGCTCCAGACTTTATCGATGACGGCTTCGGAGGCAAGAACTCTGTGGCAGAGCTCGATGCTATTGCTGGTGGTGGCGAGGCTGCTGCAGGTGCAAAGGCTGGGCTTAAATTCCAAACCTGGTCTAACCTTGGATTGCAGTCTACTTTTGATGCTTACGACAAAGGCGATGATGGAAAATATGACGGAGATTTCAAGCCTGCCGCTGTTGGTCTTGGCGCAAAATCATATTGGAAGATTGGCGGTTCTATTGTTCCTAATGTGCCTATTTTTATCGAGCTTGCAGTTGCAGAGCTTGAACCAGATAATCCAGAGTCTGTGGGTTATGGAAATCTTTATAAAAGAAACAGTCTTGACCTTGGCGATGGAATGAAAAATTTCCTTACAGATATGATGTTTGATCCGCTATATTGGTTAAATGGACAAGGTACTCCTGGATTTAAGGCTGGAATCTCTTATCTTGGATGCTTTAAGACTGGCATTGAAACTGGTTGGGTTGATTGGACAACAGGCATTATCAATACAAAACTTCCACCACACAAGAATGTAAACTGGGACACTGTAGACCAGGAATGGGAAGCAGGTTACGCAGGATTTGGTGGATTCAATCAGTTTGCAACCGGCGCAAAATTCAATGAATGGCTTAAGAATCTTACAGATGGAAATGTAGACTTGAACGTAGTGTTTGCTCCAAACCGCAGTGCAGACCGTGCTGGTAACCGCTATGGTGTTTACTCTTATGCAAACGCAACTTTATTCGGAAACCATTACATTGATGTACAGTACAACGGTGCTTACGGAACAAAGTTTGATGAAGTTCTTGACGAAGTTTACGAAAATGACCTTATTTTTGGTTATAAAGGAAACTTCGGTCCTGTAACATTCAATGGAAACTATTTGCTTAACCTTTATGGTTCAGAAAAAGTTACTGTAGGCGGAAAGAAATATAAAGCATTCTTTAACCCGGCTGCTTCCGACGTTGGTGCTGTAAATGATGATGTTGATGACAAGCAGGACAACATGGCAGCAAATGCAAACATTACATTTATCAATGACTTTATTACAGCAAATGTAGGCTACCGTTTCCGTGGTGCTCAGGCTAACATGATGTATGTTGAAGATGCTAATGCAGATGACCATACCCATTTGCAAGACAATCTTGGCTACCTTAACCGACAGAGATTCTTCGCAGACATTAAAGCAAATCCTACTGAAGCCCTTTCTATTGGACTTATTCCATACCTTGAAACAAAGTTCAACAAAGATGTTAACTCTAACGACACTGCTCACAACTTTAAGAACAAGGACACAATGCTTTTGGTAGTTCGTCCGAAAGTTGGATTCAAATTCAATGACAATATGTCTATTGATGGTTATGGCGAAGTTTCTTACGTTTCAGAAGACGAAGATAAGTTTAGACGAGGTGGTACAGATACTAATCCAAACACAGAGAACTTTGTATTCAACGAAGCTGGTTTGAAATTTGCCGCAACATTTGAAGACAGCCCACTTGCAAAGCTTGATGTAATCTATGGCTATGACGGAAATACTGATGAAACAAGCTATGCATTGCATTCTTTGCTCGCGGAAGCAGGATTTACAAACGGATGGAATCTTCAGGCTGGTGTTGGAATTCGTGCTAAATATGCTGATGTAAAGGATTTTGAAGATACAGGTGTTCTTCCTGCAGGATTTGCACTTGGAACATACAAGCAGATTTGCAAGAAGTATTCCACAACATTTATTGCGCAGTTCTTGTACGGATTCAATCCATTCAACGACTTTGGTGACAAGTGGTGCAACTTTAAACTTGATGACTACATCATCGACCGCGACATCACTGTAACAAAATCACTTGTTAATCAGGCTGCGGTACGTGTAGGACTTAGCTTCGATTTCTAATTGAGTAGTGAGGAAAAATAATATGAAAAAAATAATTAGTTTATTTGCTGCTCTTTTAGTGGCAGCAGGCGCAATGACTGTTACAAGCTGCGCAACAAGCCATGATGAATCACCTATAGTAGATTTGTCAACATTCTACTTGCGTGGAAATATGAACAATTGGGCAAATGACAGTATAGAAGATGGAAAAATGACTGCCAATCCAGATGGTTCATACAGTATTACTTATACGGCAAAAGCGGCTGATGATGAATTTGCAATCGCAAATTCAGGTTGGTCTGTAAAATATTGTAATGGTACATCAGTTACAGTCGGTGCTGAAACTGCAACTGTACTTGGAAACAATGGCGGAAATGCTGTTGTAAAAGGGCAGACTCCTGGAAATAATTACAAGATGACTGTCATTCCCGCAGAAACAAATGTTTCTGTAAAAGTAGAACTTGCTGGTTCCAATGTTCCTGATTTCTATATTCTTGACAAAACAACGGGTTTAAAAAAGATGGAATATGATGGAACTTCGTATACTTATGAATTTAAAGCATCTGGTGATTCTGAAACATTGACTATATGGAGCAAGGATAAGTATTACAAAGGAACAATTTCTTATAAAGCTGATACACCGGAAAATGTAACTTTGGATTCTGAGAATAAAGCTACAAGTATTTCTATTTCAGGGCTTGATATAGGAAAGTCCTTTAAGTTGGTTCTGACTGTATCAGAAGAAACTGTTTCTGCAAGAGTGATTGTGGCAATTCCAGAACATTTCAAAGTTATCATGACATTTAAGGACAACGAAAACGACTCTATAAAAATCAATTCGAATATTTCATGGAGTGGTATAAAAACAGGTTCATGGTCTATCGATGAAACAAACTTTGATACTCTTGGAAAAGAAGCTAAAATAAAGGATCATAAACTTATTTTCTATATTTCAAAAGATTATGATATTACAGGTACTTGGTGTGCAGAACAAGCTCCTAAAGGTGCTAATTTTAAACTTGAAGCAACAATTGGTAATGGCAGTGCTGATGGTGGGTTGTGGTATAAACTTCCATTAGATAAAGATACTGTTGAAATTACATATTATGAAGACAGAATAGAATAGTTGTTACCAAGATGGGCTTTGCTAGAAATGGCAAAGCCCATTTTTATAATAAAAAAATACAGGAGATGAATATGCCACAGTTAAGATACCATTCAAAACTACATGAAATCATTTACAAACTTGATTATTCAAAAATAGGTTCAAAAAATATTCCAGAAAATTCCTATTATAACTCATCGGAATTCTTTTATGGTAATTGTGACACAATATTTGAAGGGCGTGGAGCTACAGACAAGTTATGGATTTCTGTAAATATCATCGAAGGGCAAGATGATTTATATCTTCATACATCATTGAAAATAAAAAATAGCACTACTTTACAAAATGATTTAATTAATTTTCCTAGCTTCAAGAAAAACACAACTCTTATAAAAGTTGATAGTCTAACTAAAAGTGTACCTGTTTTAATACAAACTATAGAAACGAATATATTTCCATATTTATAAAAAAATACGGAGCGAGTTTTTATAATTTTTTAGGAGTGAGAAAATATTCTCAATTTAATGATAAATTTGCCGATTTTTTGAATTCCTTGATATAAAAAACAAGCCATTGTTTTGAAACTAAGAAATCATAATTATGGGAGATTTTATGGTCATTGATAAAACATTAAAAGAACAGTTCACCGAATATTGCGAAAAAAATTAGAATGCGAAAATTTATAAAGCGAATATTAAAAAAATAATGAAAAATGGTTTTACATCCAAGTAGGAAATTATTTTAAGGACTGTTTTCATATTGAATACATAGAAGTTAGATAAAAAAACAAGGCTTCAATTTCATGTAGAATTTTCAAAAGATGAAATAACTATAAATAAGATGTTTTACGAATTATTGATAAATGTAAAACCTGATATTGCCAATATGTTGGAAGAAATTCCTCAGGAATTTGTTTCAAAAGAAACAACTGGCTCATGATACTTATGGTCCGATATTAAAAATACAGAAAACATCTCCACAAAAGAAGAATTATTTGAATATTTTCAGAATATCTAAAAATATTTGATTCTGCTATAGACCTGATATTTTTTACAATTTCAAACAGCCTAAAGAAGTGAAAAATAATACTATTTTTTTGCTCGTTCATTTCAGTTTCCGCACTTTTTTCGCTATATAAGGTTATATGAACAAAAATGAAAACAATATCTACCGCATAAAGCCGGTCGAGGAGCTTCGCTTCACAGACGACTTTATGTTCTGCCGCGTGATGAAAAACCCCGACCTCTGCAAGGGAGTCATCGAGCGGCTTCTTGGAATCAAGGTCGAGCGGATTGAGTATCCTGAGCTGCAGAAGGAAATCCGGCCTTACTACAGCGCTCACGGCGTCCGCATGGATGTCTACGTGAAGGACTCCGACAGAATCTTCGACATCGAGATGCAGACCACAATCCCGGAAGACCTTCCGCGCCGAATGCGCTACTACCAGAGCATGATAGACATCGACTCCCTGATTGCCGGAAGCGAGTATGAAACGCTAAAGGAAAGCTACGTTATCTTCCTCTGTACAAAAGACCCGTTCGGGCTGGGGCTTCCGGTCTACACGTTCAACACAGTCTGCAAGGAAAAGAACGATTTTACCCTGAACGACGGAATCAACAAGCTCTTTTTTAACGCGAGCGCCTTCGCATCCGAAAAAAATCTTGAAATAAAGGGATTCTTGGGTTATCTTTGTAGTGGAAAGCCTTCCGACTATCTCACAGAGGACATCGACCGGCGCGTCGAAAGGCTCAAAATCAACGAGATTTTCAGGAGCGACTATATGATGGATGCACTGCCACTTCACGACGCAAGAAAAGCCGGCTTAAGGGAAGGACGGTTAGAAGGGGAACGAGATAAAGCAATCTCAGCCACAAAAAATCTCCTAAAAATGAATGTGCTTACAGTTGAGCAAATCGCGGCAGCCGAGCAGCTTTCCGTTGAGGAAGTCATAAAGATAAAAGATTCCTTGAGAATTTAAGTGTAAATAATTTCCAGGCATTTTATAAAACAATAATAAAATGTCTGGGATTATAGATAATTTAATTGTCAAAGAACGGAAAATGAAATCTCCGGCTATTTTTTATAAATTCCAAAGACCTGTCTTGCAACGCAAATCTGGATACAAAACCTGAATCACCATAAATATTGAAAAAGACATAGGTTTTATCTGTGATTTGCGCCGGCTGTAATTTCTTTGCCAACAAGAGCTTCCAGCCTGTTATCAAGTTTTTTTTCAAAAAACTTGCAAAATTCTTTGTGAAGCATTTCCGTTTCTGCATTTTTTTTGCGTTAACTATGTAGGAGCAAAAAATGCAGAAAGAATCTAAATACACTATGAAATCCTACGACGACCTGTTTTTCACGGACGACTTCCTTTTTTCCAAGATTATGAGAAATCCTGAAATCGCAAAGGGCGTCGTCCAGAACCTTTTAGGAATCAAGGTCAGTAAGATTGAGTTTGTCACATCTCAATATTCAATTGACGAGCTTTACAACGGCAAAGGCATCCGCCTGGACGCATATCTTGAGGATGAAGATAAAATCATCGACATAGAAATGCAAACAGTAATCAAGAAAGATGAAGGTCTGCGTATGCGCTATTATCAGAGCATGATGGACATTGACCACCTGAACCGCGGCGAAAGCTTCAAGGAACTCAAAGAGTCCTATGTCGTGTTCATCTGCCTTGATGACCCGTTCGGGGACGAAAAGCCGGTCTACAACTTTGCGACAAAAGAAGTCAGCGGCGAACGGATTCTGAATGACAGAATCCACAAAGTAATCTATAATGCAAGCAGCTTTGAGAAGGCCGAAAATCCGAATGTCCGGGCATTCCTTGAATTCCTAAAGAGCCACACCGCGACCGACCCGCTGACAAAGGAAATTCAGACTGCCGTCGACTCATGCAAGAATCACCAGAAATGGAGGGCAGAATATATGCTGTGGAAAGACCAGATCCGTGAGTGGAAAGACGAAGCCCGGGAAGATGGTTTGTCGGAAGGAAAATCCATAGGCCTTAAGGAAGGCGCCAAGAACAAGGCCATTGAAACCGCAAGAAAGATGATAGAAAATAAAATCTCTATTGATTTAATTGTAAAATGCACAGGACTTTCTTTGGAAGAAGTGAACAGCCTAAAGGAATAGTTATTCAGTCATTGCTCTTTCCCATAAGCTAATTTTGCCAAGTATTAAATCAGCAGTTTTTATAAAGGCAAATGACAAATAAAAACTGCTGACAGATAAATTTCATTTTGTTGTCAAAGAACGGAAAAAAAACTTATTTTTCAGCTTAGAACAAGTTTTTTATAATATTTATGATTTTTTCAGCATTAGATAAAATGTATTGTTTTGATTCTTTATTTTCTTGATAATTTCTATTTATGAAAATTTGACCATTGTTTATTTCAATATTTACGTTCTGTAAAGAAGTGGCATTAGAATCCAAAAACGAAAGTGGAACTGTATACCAATAACACTTGTCAACTTCTGCTATATAAGGAATATTTTCATTTTCCAGAGCCTCTAGCAAATTAACTTCGTCATTTTTGTTAAAAGCAAATGAAATACAAAAGCAATTATATTTTTCATAATATCCAACCCAAATTGAATAACGTCCTTTTTTAAAGTAATTACCAATAAACTTCATTTTTTTATTAAAAGAAACGTTATTCAACATTATTTCATTTTTATTTTCCGGCTGAAAACTAAAATCAGTTTCATCTAACAGTGCTTTAACTTTATCTACGAGTTCAATAACAGTTTCTAAGATATTACAAAAATTCAAAATAAAACCTCCAAAGTTTTGAAATGCACTTGAAAATTAGATAAAAATCTAGTTTTTTTATATCAATTTAAATAAAATTTATTTTTGGCCTAATGAGTCTAAAAAATTTTTTCCTTCATCAGTAATCTCAAAAGCACTTGAAAAAAGTTCCACATAATTAATTTCATTGGTATTTTTTAATTCTGTTTCTGCAAATACAAAATCTCTTGAATATTGATTTTTGAACTTTGAAGGTTGACTAATTTTCTTTATATAGTTCGACTTGATAAGTTGATTCCAAATCTTGCAAACAACATAAATAGTTTGATATATATATTCTAGAAATTGTTCATTAGTATAATTTGGAAAATATTCTGAATGGATAAACTTCATATCAGAAATAAGTTTGATTTTAATTCCATCATCTTGGATTTCAATTTGCACAGCAGGCGATGTACCAATAAAATGTTTTGAAGTAAGGGGCTGTCCAAAAAGAAACGGGCAGCCCTAATTATTTTAAATTTACAAGAGAATTCAAATCTGCTAAAATTTAA
>OCKZ01000114.1_pt1 | contig 12578 bp, 13 predicted proteins | sample 1495951 | NCBI WGS metagenome assembly OCKZ01 (sample SAMN03418277, study PRJEB22391) | human gut metagenome | biome: human-gut; feature: organic feature; material: feces | host: Homo sapiens | place: Tanzania | collected 2013-01 | reverse complement strand
CTGGGCCGATTTGATAATTAGCTATCCGTGCAGCGCGAACCCCCCCCCTTGAATTTTATAGCTCCAGATTGTCAATCAGGCGCACATTTTCAAGGAAAACTGCTCCGTAGATGTGTCCGTCAAGCTCGGTAAGGTAATCCACGGTAAATCCCGCGGCTTCAAGTTCTGTTTTTTTCTGGGCGGCGTTTTTGCTGGAAGCAAGAATCTCGTGGAATTTCGGGGCAAGCGCAAGTCCTTCCGGCGAAAGTTTTCTGTTGCGGCTAGAAAGCGCAAGTCCGTTAGGCTCGCGTACAATCGGGCACGGAATTATGTTTATGTCCAGAAAAAATGCCTCCGCCATGCCTTTTAAAAGCTTGTACTGCTGGAAATCCTTTTCGCCAAAGTACGCGTTTGTAGGGCGAACAAGGTTAAAAAGTTTCATCACAACCGTAAGAACGCCGTCAAAGTGGCCGGGACGCGTTGCGCCGCACAAAAGTTTTGAGAATGAATTTTCGGTGATTTTGTATTTGTATCCGTCCGGGTACATTTCTGTGTAATCCGGCGCAAAAAGAAAATCCACACCGGATTTTTCAAGAAGCGTGATGTCGTCCTGAAGGTTCGCCGGGTAGGTTTCCAAATCCTTTTTGTCGTTGAACTGGGTTGGGTTCAAAAAAACGCTTACGAAAGTGATTTCGTTCTCGCTTTTTGCGCGGTTTATAAGGCTTAAGTGACCTGCGTGAAGTCCGCCCATTGTTGGCACAAAGCCGATTTTTTTATTCTGAAGCGATTTCCGCGCTTCTTTTATTTCTTGGATTTTTGTTATTACTTTCATTTTGATTCCTCCGGTCCTGGAAAATTCTGTTCTGCAACGTCTTTTGCGTAGCTGTTCAGCGCGTTTTCTATCAATTCCGCGCCGTTAAGATACTGGCGCACGAATCTTGGGTGGAATCCGCTCATTCCGAGCATATCCTGAAGCACAAGAACCTGTCCGTCTGTTTCAGCTCCTGCCCCGATTCCGATTGTCGGAATTTTCACGCTTTCTGTGATTTTTTCTGCAAGCCCACAGGGAATACATTCCAGGACGATTGCCACGCAGCCGAGTTTTTCCGCAAGTTTCGCCTCTTCAATGATTTTGGATGCGGTTTCTTCAGTTTTTCCCTGCATCTTGTGACCGCCAAAAGCCTGATAAAACTGCGGAGTTAGCCCTAAGTGGCTCATGACCGGGATTCCGCTTAAGACAAGATGGCGGATAATTTCTTCCTGCCCGAAAATTCCTTCAATCTTTACGCAGTTTGCGCCGGCAACAAGAAGTTTTCCTGCGCAGTCCGTTGCAAACTCAATGCCTTTCCTCGTGGTTAAAAACGGCATGTCTGAAACAATATATTTTTTGGTTCCGTTACGCACGCTTCTTGTGTGTTCTTCCATCCATTCCATTTTTGCAGGAATCGTTGTGCTTTCGCCGTGCATTACCATGCTAAGGCTGTCGCCGATAAGAAGGCAGTCAATGTCTGTTTTTTCCGCAATGCGCGCAAAAGTCGTGTCGTAGCACGTGACCATGGAAATTTTGTGTTTTTCCGATTTGTACTTAAAAAAATCAAGAGTAGTCATAGTACCTGTCCTTTTAGATCAAGTCTTTTGTAAAAGAGCGTTATTTTTGCGGAAACAAAAGTCGCCGCAGCGAATCAATCCCCTTCCGGGTGACTGTTCCAAATTAGTTTAGTGTTTTTTGCACATTGCGTAAATATGATTTTTTTGGGGAAAGCCTTCCCCTCGTCGGCACTTCGTTGCCTCCTACCCCTTCTGAGGATGTCCAATAAGTATCTTTTATGTCATTTTCGGGCTTGCCCCGAAAATCTGAATGCATATATTACAACATTTTGAGATTATTGCATCAAGTACGCCAATGACATTTGGGACTTATTGGACATCACCAACGCCCCATTTGCAAAAATCAGAAATTACAGCGATAATTATTCCATGAAAAAAATCGTCCTTTCAATTTTTTGCCTTTTTATTTTTGTTTCGTGCGCTCAGAACAGCGATTTTCTTGCTTTTGAGTCGATGAACACTTTTGTTACTCTAAAAACCTACGGAAAAAATGCCGCAAAAGCCAATTCAAGGATAAAGTCGCGGATTCTGGAGCTTGAGGACTATTTTTCCACAACAAAGCCTCAAAGCGATATTTATAAAATCAACATGAGTGACGGCGGCTCTGAATTTTCGCACACAGAAACTGCGCGCCTTGCGTTGTATGCCTTTGGAATGGCTGAAAAAACCGGAGGCGCGTTGAATCCGGCGATTTTTCCGATTGTAAAAGCCTGGGGATTTACAACGGGCGGATACAAAATCCCTTCTGAAAACGAAATCCTTTCAATTTTGCCGTATACGGATTTTTCAAAAATAAAAATCCAGGAAGTTTCTTTTGAAAATGCTGAAAAATCTGAAAAGAAATTTATTCTTCAAAAACCTGCCGGTACAATGATAGATTTTGGCGCTGTCGCAAAAGGTTTTGCCGGCGACGAGGCTGTGAAAATCCTTGAATCGTGCGGCATTGAATCCGCGATTCTTGATTTGGGTGGAAACATTGTTGCTTTTGGCGCAAAACCGGACGGAACGGAATGGAATGTCGGCATAAAAAATCCCTGGAACGGCGAAAATCCTGCGGCCGGGCTAAAAATCAGGAGCAAAAATGTTGTTACAAGCGGCGGTTACGAGCGTTTTTTTGTTGGTGCTGACGGAAAGAAATATATTCATATTTTTGACGGAAAAACCGGACATCCGGTGGAAAACGGGCTAGAGAGCGTTTCCGTTGTTTCAGAAAGCGGCGTTTATGCGGACGCCCTGAGCACGGCGCTTTTTGTGATGGGAACAGAAAAGGCTGTTGATTTCTGGAAATCCAACCGCGATTTTGACATGATTTTGATTACAAAAGACAAAAAAATCTTTTACACTCCGGGCTTGGAGCAAAAAATCACCGTTCTTTACGATTTTTCAGAAAAAATCCGCATTTGACTTATTGCCGGGTTTTTATTCTGAAGAAATAAATTGAATCAGCGGGAAGAAAAAGACAGCGGCAACCGAGTCATTCGGAGCTATGGCAAGCAATTTTTGAAGAAAATTGCGCAGTCCGATACCTTGTTATGCTCCGTACGATAGCTTCGCTATCTACCCGAATTGACGCGCTTTTTCTGGTAGCTGATTCAATTTTTATGCTCAATTAATAAAAACTCGACATTCAGGCTGTTGCGTTGTTTATTCAGCCGGCAGTTCTGTTGCGCTGAGCGCGGTTTTCAGGCGCTGCGCAATGTTTCCGGGCGTGGCTTTAAGGATGTGCAAAAGCGCCCGGTAGTATGAAAGCGTAAGACCTGTAAAGGATTTTTTAGGAACGTCAAGGTTTGCGGCGCATTGGCTGAACGCGCTTGCGGCGGAAAGTCTTAGGGCCTTTGCGGTTCCGGCTAAAAGCGCGCCCTGCGTTACTGAAAAATTTCCAATCTGGAGCAGGATTTTTCCGGAAGGAACAAAAATACTTGAAGCTATTACAAAGCTCCACAGGAAGATGTACGGCATGAATAATATTTTTCTGCCGCTAAAAAATTGAAGCAAAAGTGAAAGCGCAAAGAACGCAGAAAGAACTGGAATTGATTTTATAAAAAAAACTGAAACCGAAAGGGAAATAACGGCGGAAATCTTTAATATATTAAAAAAGCGGGCGTTGTGGGCGGCGTTTGAGCCCGCAGAGGGGGCAGGACGCAACGGAGTGCGGCCGAGGGGGAGACTTCCCCCGCTTAAAACTGGCGCTTCTGAGGGAATCTTAAAAAATTGCGCAGAAAACGCTGTGAAAATTCCGCTTGCGGCATTAAAAATAAGCATTGGGCCAAAAAGAAGCAGAGTTCCCTTTCCAAGATAAAGAGCGCTTAGAAAAATCTGTGCCGCCGCGCTTATTGTTGAGCCAAGGACAGAGATTCCGTATAAAGAAAAAATCTTTTTTTTGAAAAAATTATTCAGCCTGAAAACAGCGAGCATAAAAAAGCCGCTTAAAACCGACTGGGCGAGCGAAATTGCGGCAAAAGGCGAAAAGAGAGTTCCTGACATAAGGCTTGCGGCAAGCGCCTTGAAAGATGCGAGCAAAAAAAACGTGGAGGCTGGAAGGTTCAGGGAAGAAAGAATTACAATGTTTGAAAGCCCCGGCTTGAAAAATGGAATAAACCTGGGAAAAAGAAGTTCAGCGTAAGAAAAAATCAGTGTAAGGGCGGTAAGATAGGCAAGGCGGCTTCGTTTTTCTGAAAAATCATTGTGAGACTGCATCGAATTCTCCGGTTCGGGGAGCGGCGTTTTCCAGTGTGATTATAACACCGTTCGGAAGGCATACCAGCGGTGAAGTCCAGCCCTGCGCGACGCATTTTTTTTCGGGGCAGGGAGAGTCCAGTATGCGGATTTTTCCGTTTTTTACTTCGAATGTGGTTGCTCCCAAAGTTCCCTGTATTGTGTAGATTCCGTTTTTTTGGGCGGAATATTCATACCGGACTTTGTCTGCTACGGCAGATACCTTGTCTCCTGTTTTTGAAGCGTTCTTTCTGGTAAAAAAAACAGACAATGCGATTACAAGGACAAGGACTGCTATATCCGCCGGAAGAATTTTTTTCAATTTTATTCCCAGCCGAAAGTTGCAGGCGGCTTGTTTGTGGCGTCAAAATAAACCGCGTCAACAAAGTCCAGTCTTGCAATCTGTTCCAGAATTGTCTGCATAAGTTCTTTTGGCCACCATGCGAACCGCGCCGTCATTACATCTTCTGAGCAGACCGGGCGAAGCACAAAGCTTGCGTGGCCGCTTGCAGAGGCGTAAGGTAAGTCGATTGTAAGGTGCTGGAAGATTTTGCCGTACCAGCCTGATTTGTGTAGCTCCGCAAGAACTATGCTGTCCACTTCGCGCAGCTGGTCAAGGCGGCGTTTGTCGCAGTAGCCTTCCTGAAGCTTCATCTGCCCATCTTTTACGGAAGGGTTCTGGTAGAGTTTTATTACTGTGCGGTTCAAGTATTTTGAGTTGTTCGTAATTTCGCTGGATGCGCCTTCAACCTTTTCGCGGATTTTTGGAAGATGGTAAAAACCGTTTCCTTCGTCCTTGAACGTAAGGCACGCCGGGAATCTGTAAGTCCTGAAGTCGCCCTGAACGCCAACTGAGCGCACAGGAAGAACTGACCGGGCAAGGCTCTGCTGGCAGTTTTCGCAGAACTGGGTGAACTTTATTGACTCAAGCTCTTTCTGCGCCGCGGCAAATTCTTCTTCGTCTTTTTCGCTCCATGATTTTCCGTCGTTGCAAAGGACATTTATAGAAAGTCCTGGTCCAGGAAACGGATGGCGCATTACAAGCGAGTCGTCCAGTCCGAGTTTTTTTCCGATTGCGCGGACTTCATCCTTGTACAAGTCCTTGATTGGCTCGATTATCAGGCCTTTTTCAATAAGAGCCTGGATGCCCTGGACGCGGTTGTGGTGCGTCTTGATTGTCTTTGAATTCTTTGTGCCGCCTGACTCGATAATGTCCGGGTAGAGCGTTCCCTGCGCCAAGAGCCACTGGTTCTCGTCAAGGTGCTGTTTTTCAAGGACTTCGTTTCTAACCTTGATAAAGTTTTCGCCCACCGCCATTCGTTTTTTCTGTGGGTCGGTAAGCCCTTTTATTGCGCTCAAGAAACTTTCGGAAGCGTCTTCCACAATAAAATTGTTAAAACCGAATTTCCGGTATGCTTCCGCAACGCTCTTGGACTCATTTTTGCGCATAAAGCCGTTGTCAATGTGAAGCCCAAGTACTTTTTCCTGGCCGAGCGCCTTGTTCAAAAGCGCGAACGTGATTGTTGAGTCAACGCCGCCGGAAAGGAAAAGGAGCACATTCTTGTCCTTCGCCTGATTTTTTATTCCTTCAAGGATAACCTTTAAAACCGTGTCCTGATCCCAGTTTTTTTCCATTCCGCAGAATTTCGCGAAATTTTCAAAAATCTGGTTTCCGCAAGGCGTGTCTTTTACCTCGCAGTGGAACTGGAGCGAAAACCGTTTTTTAGAAAGATTCTGAAGCGCGGCAAATCTGCAGTCCTTTGTTGAGCCCACAACCTCAAATCCTTCGCCTGGCTCAAGGACTTCATCCTGATGGCTCATCCAGACTTGCTGTGCCGGTTCAATTCCTTCAAAAAGCGGCGACTTTACGTCCGGATTCAGATTCAGTTCCGAAAAGCCAAATTCGCCGGTCGAGGCTTTTCCAACTTTTCCGCCGTAACATTTTGTCATCAGCTGGTGGCCGTAGCAAAGTCCCAGAACCGGAATATCCAGCGAAAGAATCTTCTCGTTGAATTCAGGAACATTTTCATCGTATACAGAACTTGGTCCGCCGGAAAAAATTATTCCTTTTGTGTTTTCAAAAACGCCAAGGTCTGAAGAAGGCAGCGCAATTTCTGAATAATATCCAAGGATGCGGAATCTTTTTGCAATAAGGTGCGCATACTGACTTCCAAAATCTAAAACAACAATTTTTTCTCGTGCCATAAAACTTCCTTTTTTTATTTGCGGGCGGTCCGGCTCGCAGGCTCGCCGTCGGGCTTTCCGCTGCAATTCGCATCGCTCATTTTCTCTTCAATCCCTACCGCGGGCAAAACCTGCTGTTTCTTTCCGGATGCCTGTTCTTTATGGTTTTGCCTCCAGTTTTGCCTGCAAAACTGGCTAATTTTTATTTTTTTTGTTTTCTTTGTTTTCGCAGGCGGCTTTTACAAATTCTCTGAAAAGCGGACCTGCCTTGTTCGGGCGGCTCTTGAATTCCGGGTGGAACTGAACGCCAACCATCCATTGATGTCCTGGAACTTCAACAATTTCCACAAGATCCCGTTCCGGGTTTACTCCGGCAATAATCAGACCACCTTTCTTAAAGTCTTCACGGTAAACATTGTTGAACTCGTAGCGGTGTCTGTGCCTTTCCCAAATCGTCTTGCTTCCGTATGCCTGCGCTGTTTTTGTTTCCGGCGCGACCGAACATTCAAATTTTCCAAGGCGAAGCGTTCCGCCAAGGATTTTTCCGTTCTGATCCGGCATAAGGTCTATCACAGGATGTGTTGTTTCAGGCTCCATTTCTGTTGAATTCGCGTCTGCGAATCCAAGGACATTTCTTGCATACTCAATGCAGACAATCTGCATTCCAAGGCATATTCCAAAATAAGGAACATTGTGCGTGCGGCAGTACTTGGCGGTGTTTACCATTCCTTCAATTCCGCGGCCGCCAAAGCCTCCCGGAACAATAACCGCATCCGCATCTTTAAGGCGATTTTCTGTGGCTTCGTCATCCGTCAAGTCTTCAGAAGAGACCCAGTCAATATCAATAGAAGCAAGATTTTCAATTCCGCCGTGAATCAGGGATTCTACAACAGAAAGGTAGGCGTCGTGAAGGGCTACATATTTTCCCACAAGCGCGATTTTTATATTTTTTTCCGGATTATTGAACCGTTCAACTACTCTGGTCCATTCAGAAAGGTCGGCAGGGCCTTTTTTTATTCCAAGCGCGGTGCACACGGCTTTTCCAAGCCCTTCCTTTTCAAGCTGGAGCGGAACTTCGTATATTGAGCGTGCGTTCAGGTTCTGTATTATGTGGGCCGGGTCGACATTGCAGAAATTCGCAAGTTTCTCGCGGGTCTGGTCGTCAATCGGATGTTCTGTGCGGAGCATTATGATGTTTGGAATTATTCCAAGCTCGTGAAGCTCCTTTACGGAATGCTGGGTCGGTTTTGTTTTAAGCTCATTTGCAGTTTCAATGTAAGGAACAAGGGTAAGGTGGATGTAGCAGCAGTTTTCTTCGCCGACTTCGTATTTTATCTGGCGGATTGCTTCTACAAACGGAAGGGATTCAATGTCTCCGATTGTTCCGCCGATTTCTGTGATTATAACATCAGCGTTTGTTTCTTTTGTTGAAAGAAGCATTCTGCGCTTGATTTCTTCTGTTATATTTGGAATTACCTGGACAGTTCCGCCGTGGAATTTTCCTTCACGCTCCATGTTAAGGACAGTAAGGTAAACGCGTCCGGCCGTTGTGTTCGATGACTGGGATAAAGATGTGTCTGTAAAACGTTCGTAATGACCAAGGTCTAGGTCGGTTTCCGCACCGTCGTCGGTTACAAAAACTTCGCCATGCTGTATAGGATTCATCGTTCCCGGATCGATGTTCAGATAGGGGTCAAATTTTTGATTTACAACTTTAAGACCAAGATTTTTTAAAATAAGACCTATTGAAGCCGCGGCAATTCCTTTGCCTAAGCCAGAAACAACTCCGCCTGTTACAAAAATGTACTTTGTCATCACAAATTCCTTTTAATCTATATCAGAAAACTATAGCAAAATAGTTTCGTTGCGTCCATAAAATTTAGCCGTATATCTTGACAACTTTGACATTGCCTTTACCGCGGCCTTTGGATTTTTGTCCAGAAGCTCGCTGAAATCATCGCCCGGAATTTTTATGACTTTACATTCTGAAATGGCTGTCGCCGCTGAACGGTGGTTTGCGTCAATCATAAAATCCAGGTCGCCAAAAAAACTTCCGGCGGAGCGTGTTTTTACGGAATCATTGCGCTCTTCCTGTATTGTTCCGGAAACAAGATAGTAAACGGAATCCACCGTTTCTCCGTTCTTAAAAATTTCCTGTCCCGGATTGAATATTTCCATATTTTTTTGCGTCATCAATGCGGAAGGTGTTATAAAAATCGCCCGGCGCAGAATGTCGTCAAGGTTTTTTGGATTTTTTTCCGGCAGAAGGTAAAGCTCAGAAAGCAGGTTTGAATGAAAAAACTGAACAGTGAAAATCATCTGCGCAAAAACCATAAAAAGGTTGAAAAAAATATAGACTTCAAAAAGAAGGATTATGATATTTCCCAGGACACCGTAAATCGTATTGTAATTTGCCCTGTTCATAAAAACAGAGATTATTGTGATTGCTATATAAAAAGTCACCGTGCAGAGCAATGCGGAGACAATGCAAAGTCTTGTTTTTGGTTTTGTGCCTGAACCGATTTTGTATGCGGCTACAGTCATTGAAAAAATAATTATGTAAAGCACAAGGTTTACAAGGAAGTTTGAAAGATGGCTGAAAAGAATCGGAGAAAGCGAGGAAATCCGTTCAAAGACCGGAAGCTTGAAAATCTGCCGTGTAAGAAACGCCGCGAAAAAACTGGCGGCGACAATGACAACGATAAAAACTTCTCCGGCAAAGGTAAGAAGCTGGTTTATGACAGGACGCGCCGGCGCGACCGTATTGAAAATTTTTGAAAGGCTCTGGATTATTGAAAGGAACATTTTTCTTGCCATCCATATTACAAATACTGCAAGCAAAAAATTTACCCAGTTTATAACGAATCCATGTTTTAATCCGTTTATGTAGCCGTTGATGTCAAAAACCGGGGTTATGTTTGCAACAAGAGCCGAAAATCCTTCCAGAACTGCGGGCGAGGCGTGAAGTATTCCTATAAATGTTGTTAAAATCAGCATTATAAGAGGAATAAAACTGAAAATAAAGCCTAAAGTGCAGGCTGAGGCGCACATTCCCAGATTGTTTTTGAAAAAGCCGCGTGCGGTTAAATAAACAATCTGGCTCAAGTGAATCAAGCCAGATTTTGTGTTTTTTTTCATATATTAGAAATCAGCGAGCTTAGGCGCGCGTGGATATGGAATTACATCGCGGATGTTTTCCATTCCGGTAATGTAACGGATAAGGCGTTCAAAGCCAAGTCCGAATCCTGAGTGCGGAACAGTTCCGAACCGGCGCAAGTCAAGATACCACTGGTAGTTCGACATATCCATCTTGCGCTCCTCGCACGCTTTAAGCAGTTTTTCGTAGTTTTCCTCGCGCTCAGAGCCGCCGATCAGCTCACCGATTCCAGGAACAAGAACATCAACCGCCTTTACGGTTTTTCCGTCATCATTCTGCTTCATATAGAAAGATTTTATTTCTTTTGGATAGTTGAAAACCATTACCGGACAGCCGAAAATCTTTTCTGTAAGATAGCGTTCGTGTTCAGTCGCGATGTCGCAGCCCCAGTAAGGCTTGAATTCAAATTTCGCTCCATTCTTTTCCGCTTCTTCAAGCTTTGCGATTGCGTCTGTGTAGGAAATCCGCACAAATTTTGCCTTTGTGACTTTTTCAAGGCTTTCAATAAGGCCTGGCTGAATGCGTTTGTCAAAGAATTCCAGGTCTGAGCGGCATTTTGTCAAAGCCCAGTTCAAAAGATATTTTACAAAATCTTCCTGAATATCCATGTCGTCATCAAGATCAAAGAACGCCATCTCCGGCTCAATCATCCAGAATTCTGCCAAGTGGCGCGGAGTGTTTGAATTTTCCGCGCGGAAAGTCGGGCCGAATGTATAAACGCGGCTTAGAGCGGTTGCCATTGTTTCTGCCTCAAGCTGGCCGGAAACTGTGAGCGACGCCTTTTTGCCGAAGAAATCTTTTGAGTAGTCAACAATCTTGTGCGCGTCCTCGATTTTCATTCCGCCGGCACCGGCTTTTACGCCAAGCTCGGCAATCTTTTCCATTGAAAGAGTTGTAACCTGGAACATTTCGCCTGCGCCTTCACAGTCAGAGCAAGTGATTTCCGGAGCGTTGATATACTGGAATCCGCGTTCCTGAAAGAACGAGTGGACAGCAAATGCCATCTGGTTTCTTACGCGGTAAACAGCGCCGAATGTGTTTGTACGCGCGCGGAGATGAGCGTTTGTGCGAAGGTATTCCATGCTCATCTTGTTTTTCTGCAGCGGATATTCTTCCGGATTGCAAGTTCCCAGCGTTTTTAAAGATTCAAGGGTAACTTCCACAGCCTGGCCGCTTGCCGGCGAGGAAATCAAAAGCCCTTCCGCGCGGACAGAAGCCCCGGTATTCAATTTTTTTAATTCTTCTTCTATATTATTTACATTTGCATTTGGAGAAGGTGAATTTCTGTCAAAGGTAAGCTGAATGTTCGCAAAACAACTTCCGTCATTTACCTGAATGAAAACAAGATTTTTAGAATCGCGAACGGAACGAATCCAGCCGCAAACTGTAACTTTCTGACTTTCCGGTTTTGAGGAAAGCAAGTCTTTTATTAATGTAGGTACCATAAAAACTCCTGAAAAATGCAAATAATAATGGAACAATATTACTCTTTTTGAGTATGTTCTTCAAGATAATGGATTGAATCACGTAAAATCTTACCGAAAGGAAAGCTGTGAATCATGTAAAAATTTTACCCAAAATAAACCCGGTAGAATTGATAAAAAAGTTTATGTAGAGTAAAATTAAATTATGTACGAAATGAAAATGGAAACACAGAATGATTTGCTTAAGGCAATGACTTTTTGCGTGAAAAAAAATCCAGATTTCTCTAAAAAACGCGATTTAAGAAAAATTGGTCGCGGAAGTCCGATTCTTGCCCGAAAGCGTTTTTCGACTATGCAAGAAGTTGAAAAACGGTTGGAAACTATTTTTAATAAAAAATGAAAGTTTTCAATCCTGTTTATCAGCAGAAAATTTCTGACATTTATGCTGAATATGAAATTGCTTTTGCTTTGTTCTTAAAGAATTTTAATCTGATAAATTCAAAAATTGGAATTATCCATAGAGTTTCTAAAAAAGCCAGATGGTCAAGATTTTGGGGAACTTTTGGATTCTGGATTTCGCTTGTGTTGGCAGTTTTGGGCATTTTGCTTTCTATAAAATAAAATCAATTCTTATTTTCATTTAAAACTGTATGGTGAAGTTGAAATTTTGTGCAGCAACACAATTTTTTACTATAATTGCTGTACATATATTCTAGATAAACAGCCACAGATAAGCTGTACAATATCTTTTCTGAGCCCGTTGCGTGTATGCAGGAGAATTGTATTATTGGAATGCTATTCTTTGTCTACTGGCGTTTTTCCTTTCTTAGTTTTCGTGTTCCGCAAAAAGATGGATAGCTTTTTCTAGAAAGCGCCTGGTTGGTTCTGAGATTTTGTTCAGGTCTTTTTGGATTTGAGAAGATTCGAAACAGATTGTATCGGATTTTATTTTTTCGCCTGTAACCAAGTATTCAACCGTAACATTCAGTGCCTTTGCAAGACGGACTGCAACATCGGCAGGTGGCATTGAGCCTTGAGAGCCTATGTACATATCTAAAGCTCTGATTTTTACATTTGCTTTGTAAGAAAGTTCTTTTCTTGTAAGCCCTAAATAATCTATTTCTTCTCTTAAACGATCTGAAAATGTTCCCATAAATCAATAATGACGTTTTTACGTTATAAATTCGGTTGTAACAATCGTAATTAAGATATATAATTAACTAATAAATCGTAATTACGATATTGAGGATTATTTTGACGCGATACGCCATTCTCTGCGGTTCAGCTCCAAGAGGATTCACGCAGAAAAAAATAAACGAAATGTACGATTTTCTCACAAGTAGTTCCGGCGGCGCGTGGGCGGAAAAAGAGATTGTGTTTTTTCCGAACGGTGTGGACGATGCGATGTTGTCATTTGTGCTGGAGCGGCTAAAAGCGGATAAGGCTGAACAAATTTTCCTGATATGTTGTGCCATTTGTCAATGACAAAACAAAATTTAATATAAAAAAGA
>OCKZ01000109.1_pt1 | contig 12967 bp, 9 predicted proteins | sample 1495951 | NCBI WGS metagenome assembly OCKZ01 (sample SAMN03418277, study PRJEB22391) | human gut metagenome | biome: human-gut; feature: organic feature; material: feces | host: Homo sapiens | place: Tanzania | collected 2013-01 | reverse complement strand
TTCCATAGACAGCGCGGTGCTCTCCGCGGGAAACGAAGCCGCAGCCGCATTTTCAACGTCCGCGGCGGAAACGACGGAAGTTCCGGCGGGACAGGCAAACACGGTGATTGTGTATTCCGCGGATTTCTCGGGAGCACAGAAGACAAAACGGATTTCGCCGGAAGCGGAGGGAGAATTCCTCAGGACGGCAGGAGAATTCTCAAGGGAGTCGGCGCCGAGCCACTTTTTCGCGCCGGAAGACGAATACGAGATTTCCGCGGCATAGACCATGTCAGCGGCAAATGAGGAGGGAAACGCGGCGCGCGCCGAAAAACCGGAATCAACTGTCAGCGAGCATTTTCCGTCCGGCACATTTGAATTTCCGCCGGTCTCCGTGTCAACATTGTTTATGCAGCCCGAAAGAATCAGTACCGCCGCCGCGACAAAGCCAAATATCGTATTTGCATTTCTGTTCATGTTGTCCTCCCTTAAAAAGTCAACGAGAAAATTTCAATTTTCGATATGACTTTTTATGTCCATTCGCAATGAAATGAGAATGGACAGTTGATAAGAAAGTTTGCAACGCAAACTTGTGAATAAGAACTTTGACGCTATCTCAGGCAAAGTTCTTATTACACTCTCCCTTAAAAATCAAGTGTTAACTTGCCGGAATAATCTGCCGTCCATCTCTTGAGTCCGGAATCAGAACTTGCGGAAACATAAGCGTTCAGCATTTCAACCAGAGTGCCGCTGTATGCAAGTGTCTGCTCGCTTTTACATTCTGACGTAGTTCCGGCGGTAACAGAAGCGGACGTACTGTTTCTGTCAAACCAGCCGCAGCCGGTGATTTTTGACGGGTCCGGAATACAGATTTTTCCATAGCCGCCGCTTTCCTTATTTATATATGCAATCCGATTTACAGCAGTTCCGCCCTCGTCTATGCAGTCTTTAAGCCAGTAGCAGTTTGCTATTGAGCCTTCTGTATATGCGGAAATAGCACCTGAGATATTGCTCAAATACGTTGGATTGTCAGTAACTTTTTTAGTCGTGATTTTTCCTGTATAGACACAGTTTTCTATTGAACCGCTGTTCACGGCGGCAATTCCCGCAGATTTGCCATAATCTTTTGCCCAAGTTTTAGCATCACAGTTCATTTTAATATTGCCAGTCACAATGCAGTTTACGATTTTTCCTGAAGAGGAATTCTCACGTGCTATGCCGGCAATTTCCGACACAGACCAGGAAGCCACCCTCGCATTGACAACGCAGTTTTTTATAGTTCCGTTGTTCACTGAGCAGATGACACCGCCTCTGCTCAGATTCAAATCCTGCTTAGAGCCGACCTGACCGTCGGACGAATATTGTTTTATTGTTACATTCATTATCGTTCCGTCATTCTGCCAGAAAAGTCCCATCGGCTGCGGATCTGTCGGTGTGATTGCAAGAGTCATCGAATGCCCTGCCCCGTCAAAGACGCCTTTAAATGCGTTTCCTTGTATATCTCCAGTGGTGTCAGCTTTAGTCACGCCCATGCAGTCAAAATCCGCACAGCCGGTCAGATCCAAATCATCCGCAAGCGTAATCGTTATGCCTTCCAAGTCGCTTCCGGATTTTATCCATTCACCAAGTTTTACCATGTCAGCGGAAGAACTTGCAGTTATTTTTGGAAAATCACTGGCGGAAGGTGCGGATGTCAAGGATGATATTGCAATATTTTCCGAAATTATTATATTCATTTCCACATCGTAGGAATATACGCCGATTTTCGCGGTGGCAATCACAGTGTATTTTCCTTCTGGAATCCAACTTGGAATAAGTCCATCTTGCAAAACTGCAACTTTATTTTTATTTTGATAGAGCACAAATTCCACGGAATCAGGCGTAACGGAATTGCCGGCGGAATCCGTCACAGCAAGCGAAACTTTGTTGTCCGGTTGGACTGAACTAAATAACACAGGCGAAAGTATTAAAGTGTATTCTGGCTGACCAAAACTTGGAACTACAGAAGCACCAGCAACAGAAAGAACACCTTTTGTTGCATCTGTAGAAGAAGGAACAATGCACAAGGCTTTATTATCGGCAGTTTTATTTTGCACGCCAAATTTTGAACAAATTAAGTTAGAAAGAGCAGTTCCGTCTGTAGAATAAATAACTTCTGTTCCGACATTCCATTTTTCAGAATCTGTTTTTCCTGAAAGTTTTAGAGTTTTTAAAGAAGCAAGATTTTTTATACCAATTTGTAATCCTATATCAATTTTTATAGAACCTTCAAGCGCAAAGTCGCCTTCAAGAACCAGAGAGCCGCCGTTGTAATTTATATTTCCATTGACAGAGCAGTTTTTCAGTCTTACAGTTCCGCCGGAAACATTCAAATCTTTTGAAATGGCACAATCATGAATTTCAAGCGTTCCGTCTGAAACCGATATATCTCCAGAAATTGTTCCTTTAGAAAAAGAAACCTCACCTTTTTCAATGCTCACAGAGCCTGCCACAGAGGTATTTTCCGCGGTAAGTTTTCCGCCGTTCACAGTTACATCCGAGCCGATATTTCCGCCGGAAAAAACAAGCGCGCCCTTTTCAACAGAGAGCGAACCTGCGACAGAAGTATTATCCGAAGTAAGTTTTCCGCCTTTTACAATCAGGCTCGAATCAATTTTTCCATCTACAAAAGAAACATCACCTTTTTCAATGTTCACAGAGCCTGCCACAGAGGTATTTTCCGAAGTAAGTTTTCCGCCTTTTACAGTTACATCCGAACCGATATTTCCGCCGGAAAAAACAAGCGCGCCCTTTTCAACAGAAAGCGAACCTGCGACATCCAGTTTGTTTGTCTTTAATTTTCCGCCAGTCGCCGACATTTTTAGTGAAACTACAGAATTTTCGTTTCCATTGATTACAACATTCGCATTTGCCGCAGAAAGCTCGACATCCTCCTGCACGCTTCCAACAAGCTGCACTGTTCCCAAAACCGTTATGTCAGAAAATCCTTCGCCCGAGAAAGTTTTTGCAATTGTTGCAAACGGCGAATTCTCGCTTCCGCTGTTTGTCGTGTCGTTTCCATCCGGGGAAACAAAAAGCATTGATTTTAAGACGTGTATTCCAAATTCTTTAGGAATTGAATCCGCGTATAAATCTTTGTGGGAATAAACGCGCAAATAAACTTTTCCGGCAGGAATTTTCAAGGAAATTTCGCCGCCTGCATTTTTTCCGCTGTAAAGAACTTTTCCGCTGTCATCAGTTCCCTGGTACAATTCATAAACCAGAATTGAATCAGAAGTGTCAGCGCCATCGAGTGCGCTTTGCGCCGGAGAAAGCGTTATTGTCGCATAAGAACTGCTTTCGTCCTGGCTGACAAAACCGTCGCTTTGCAGCGCATTTCCTGCAGAATCCCTGACATCCACGCTTCCAAGCCGAATTGACTCAACAGTTGTCTGAACCGAAGAAGAAAATCCAGCCGCATCTTCAAGAGCAATGGCATATACAATTTTCTCATCAGTCAAAGAGTCGTCTGTAAGAAAATAAACCGCCTGGCCGTATTCCTCAAAAGGAGCAAAAGAAGCAGTGTATGAAGCCGAATCATTTCCAATCTTAAACTGATTATTTTCAAACATGAAAGTTCCGTCCTCATTCAAAACGACAGAAGTTTTGTTGCCATTAACTGAAACCGATTTTATGTCGCTGTGGATTCCGCTCAGCAAGCCTTTTGACGGCATATTGAAGAACACGACATGTTTTCCGGTTGAAGGATTTTTGTAAACAACCGCGCCAAAAATCAGCGGCGGCGGAGAATCGCAGGACGCGCGGAAACTTGTGTAAGAACCAAAATCCGCTTTTGAAACCGGATGAAAAAGCCGGACTTCAGGAGAAATGTCAAATCCGGTTTCTGCAAAAAGCAAAAATTCAGACGGATATTTTAATATTAATATAGAAGAATCTTTTTCGTCCTGAACAATTGAAATTACGCTTGTGTCTATTTTTGACCCGAACTTTTTTTCCGCAGAATCCTTATCGAACTTTGGAAAAGAAAGACGGATGCAGTCGTCCGGGAAAATATAATTCTGCGGATTTCGTAAAAACAAATTTACCGCAAAGTCTGCCGAAGAAGAAACAAAAACATTTCCAGAAACAGCCTCATAATTGCCGGAGACAACCTTGTATTCGGTAACGGCTGAAGTTTCCGTGTATTTTTTCAGATAATCATTAACCGGCTCGTTCCATGACTCTTCAAAAAATGAGCATGAAGCAAAAAGTAAAAACGGCAGAAAAACAAGAGAGAATCTAAATATTTCAGTAGAAGTAATTTTTTTCATTTCTCCTCCAAAAGTCCGCACTTAAAATTGCCAGCCGATGCTCAAAGCTGGCAAAATCATACCAAAATCCATATCTGCAAGAAAAACCATAAGGTAGTCGGCAGAAAGCTCCGCATAAAGTCTGTTTGTAAGGTAAAACTGCATAGCACCGCCGGCAATTGCACCAAGATTTATGCTGTTCAATGGCTCAGAAACAATGTTATGCTCAAAATGAAACTTAAAGTCGTTGAAAAAAGAAAGTCCTGCACCTCCGTGAAGTTCAAGCGTCATAAGATGCCGCGGTTTTTCCAGATTCTTGAACTTTACGCGGACAGGAAGCTGATACACAAAAAGCGCATCTGCATTGATTAAATTTCCGTCAATCTGGTAATTGTTGTAATCCGCAAAAATCCTTGAATAAGAAGAAAAAAGTCCAAAGCCAAAATATCCGAAGCGATGCTTGAACGGCACAAAAGTCGTTCTTGCCGTAACGCTAAGCGGCAGAATGTTTGTATCAAGATATTCTTCAAAAGTGCCGTCGTAAAGAACAACCGGAAAAACGTAACCTGCGCTTAAATCAAAATCAACTTTCTTTTTGAATTTAACTTCTATCTGGCTGCGGTGGTCCGCCTTGTTTTTTAGTCCGCTGGCATCTGTCGCAATAAAATTGTATTTTCCTACGTCAAGTTTTTTAAGGTCAAACTGAATTTTCAGCCGCCGATTTTTTTCGTTTTCCAGAATTTCCGGGATTATCGGCTCTGCGTTCTTTTTCTTTGAATTCAAGAGCACATAATCTGTAAAAGAAATATCAGAATCAGATTCAGGGAGCGCAAAAAGATTTTTTCCGAAAATATTAAAGATTCCGTCGTTTATTTCTTCCAGAAACAATGTTCCAGTGCGGTTCACATTAGATTTTATGTCATTTATTTCCGGCTGGAACGCCTTGTAGATTTTAAATTCAAACCAGCTTGACTCAACTTCCGGAACATCAATAAGGTTATAAGAAATCACCTTGTAGCGGTAAACACCCGGAGAAAGCAGCGGATTTACCTGAACCCGGTTGGAATTGTCTTCTGTCATAATGCGGTTCAGCTCTTCGAATGTTCCTTTTTTTTCTGAAAAGACTTCTATTACAACCTCGTAATGCAGAACGTACTCAGGATTTTCTTCTTCCCATTCAAGGTACTGCCACTGTTCCTGCGCAGAAACCTCGGATTCCTGAAGCCCGTCGTCTTCAATTTCCTGCGCAAACGCCACGGCGGAAAAAAGAACATACAAAAGGAGAAGAATCGTTTTTACAGCAGAAAAAAATCTATTTTCCATAAGGATTTGCCGCTCCTTTTGCCTTGGATTTTTTCGGCGAAGGTATGTCTGTTTCAAAAACTGATTCCGCCGGAATTCCTTCCTGAAAAATCTTATCAACTTTGCCGTCGTTGTCGGTGTCAATTCTTCTTACGCCATAAACCGTCCACGAAAACCTGCCTTTTGAAAAAGCGATTTTATCTTCCGCAGAAATTGCCGTAAAATCAATTTTATAAGAAGTTCCGTTTTTTACGTTCTGAACAAGCAGAGCGCGTCCTTTTTTATCCTTGATTTCCACAAAATAATCAGTAGCTTTTGGAACTTTAGACCACGAAAGCGTTATGCACTTTGGATTTTCCTTTACAGAAAGATATTCGCGGTTAAAAACCGCCGGCTTTGCCACAAGGTTCTGCGCTTTTTCCAGCGGTTCAACCGGCAGAATGTCAAATATCCTGCGGTTTTTTCTGTCCGTGTTAGAAATGTCGATTCCGTCAAGAGTTTCGGCATACACGATAATCTGATACTTTCCGGCGCGAAGACCGTCCGCTGTGTCAAGAAGAACATTTCGCGGCGCCACAGGATTTTTCTTCTGTGAAAATTCCTCGTCGGATGGAATTTTTATTATTACCTGCGGATGATTAACATCAATTCTTGAAAGGACAAACTGCGCCTTACGGACTTTATCAACAGAACTCCACGTAGCCGTTACCGGATTCAGAATTGCCTCCGAACCTTTTATCTGCGCATTCTGCCTAGGGAACTCAACTTCAACCGGCCGCAGCTTTACAAGATAGAATGGCCGTTCCGCAAGCTTACCTGTGCGGCGGCTGGAAAGTCCGGGAATCGCATTGGAGTGCGCCTGAACCTGCCAGCGGTAATTTGTCTTGTCAATAAATTCTTTTGGATTGAACATATCGACATCAACTTCTGTTCCGTAAACGTTATCTTCAAATACAGGAACTTTTTTTCCTGCACGGTAAATTGAAAATTTATAAAAATCCGCATCTTCAACTTCGTTCCATGAAAACCTGAACGGAACAGATTCCCTGGCGACAGCCTTATTTCCCGGATTTTTTAACTCAGGCGCCTCAAGGCTGTCTAAAACGATAAAAGTTTTTGCAGAAGAAACCATCCTTATATCATCTGTCGTGCTTTTTGAATTTAGCCGCCAGAAATATGTTCCGGGCTTTAAATTTATTCCGCGCATACTGGAACTTGAAGTCTTCTCCGAATAAATCAGTCTTGAGAAATCTTTTTCTGAAGAAAGCTCAAACGCTGTCTCAAAATTTTCAGGAAGATTGCGTTTCCATGTAAATTTTGTGTCAGGAAGCAAAGACTGGGCAACACGATAGCCGTCCACAGGCTCAATTGTGTGCTGTTCGGGACTTCCCTTCATTGCATAAAAAACGCTTGTCTCAGAACTTTCAGAGAGATTTCCTTCGCTGTCAACATAGCTTACAGACCAGAAATATTTTCCGTCCTCAAGCTTAATTTTTTTCGGGTCGAATGAAAAATAATTTTCAGAAGTCTGCTCTTTTATCTTTAATGAAGAAAAATCCGGTGCTGAAGAAACTTTCAGCATATATTTTTCCGCATCATTTTCATGCTTCCAGGAAAAAGAAATTCCTTTTCCAGAAATTTCTGTATTCACAAGCCCATTGTTAATTGGAACAAGGGTTTTTGGCTTTGCAAGCCTGCCTTTTTTTCTTACTGAAAAAGTTTTTGGCTCGGACGGAGAAGCAAGCCCAACCCGGTTTATTGTGTAGAATGGAGTTACGCGCCACCAGTACTGACCTTCTTTTAATGTGGAAATTATAGCAGAAGTCAGGTTCTGTCTTTGGTCAATCACAAGATTTTTCATTTTCGGGTCGGAAGAAATTTCAAGCCGGTAGGAAGTCGCATAAGGCGATTCCGTCCAGATAAGGCGCACGGCAGGCAATTTTGTCCTGTAATTAAATTCGTATTCAGGAACAGGAACAAGAAGCTCCGGAAGCGGCGAGTGTATAATCTGAATTTTTCCAGTCTGCACGTCTGATTCTTCGTCATCCTTAATAGAAGAAAGTTTCCAGTACCAGATTCCGGGTTTTAGTTCAAAAGCCGCGGAATTCAGTTTTTCAGAAAAAAATCTATATGCCACATCCTTGAAATTTTTATCTGAAGCAATCAGCAGCATGGCGGAAGAATTTTCTGCCTCCCATTTAAAATCAACCTTTTTTGATTCCCCGGAATGGTAAAGAATTTTTGCGTTCTGAACAGGCTCGACCATTTTTAGAACCGGTTTTTTAAAATTTCCGTCCTGCTCAAAAACAAGAGAGTCGCCCTCGCCTAGCAAAGCGGCCTGACTTTCTGATTTTTCAGGATTATTCATAAGTTCCGCAGAACCGGAAAGAACCTGCAGGGAAAGATTTTTTTTGCTGACAGAATTTTCCGCGGAACTTTTTGCGTTCATGGAAGAACCTTTTTTAAGCTGAACTTCAATGCCGTTTGAAGAAAGCGTCATTCCTTCATGCGCAAAGGAAGAATCTATATATGCGGCACCGTCTGAAAGCTCCGCGCGCAAAGCGCTGTTTTCTGAAAGAAAAACCTGCGCCATCGTATTTTCCGAAAGCTCCATCACATTTCCATCAGAAAACCATACGATGGCTTCCGACAGGCTTGAAGTATGCAGAGTGTCGCCGTTGTATACCGGAGAATTCTGCCGCAAGCGGTCCCACACAACCCTGTCCAGAAATTTTCGCTGGGCGGTTTTATATTTAAATGTAATTGTGGCGATCGGCTCTTCATTCATTTTTGTAAGGGCGCGGAAAAAACTTTTATAAAACAAAAGAGAATTCAACGCCACCCCTGAGACACATACGGCAAGCGCTATGCAAAACGGAACAAAAAGGCTATTTCTTAATCTGGATTTTGTTTTCTTCTTCATTCAGATTCACCTTTTCAAAATCTGGAACAGGGATTCCTAAAAGTTCCCTTACCTGCGCCATGTTTTTTGGACCATCCGGTCCAACCGCCTTAAGACAATCTTCGTCAGGAACAAATTCCGGTTCACCCTGCTGAAAAAACTTTTGTATATCAAAGCCCGGCATATTAACAACGCCGTAAAAATGCTGCGCGCCTTTTCCCTTTACTTCAAATTCAACAGGAATCATCTCTACAATTATTTCGTTTTCAAGATTTTCGGTTTTTATTGAATAATTGTTGCTTTCGTTCTTTATAAAATCATCCTTTAAAAGATTGTAAGTATCTTCCGTAATAAGAATGTCCGTTCCGCACGGCTTGTTGGAGCTTTCAGTCCTTGAAGCAAAATTAACCGCGTCTCCAATCGCCGTGTATTCCATTTTGTCTTCTGAACCCATGATTCCGCAGGTAGCGCGTCCGGAATTAAGACCGCAGCCAATCCGAATGTGCGGCTTGTACTTGGCTTTCGCCTCGTTTTCGTGCGCCTTTGTAAAGGTAGCCGCATCCTTGTTGTATTTCATAAGCGCATAGCGCATCGCTATTGTTCCGCGGATTGCGTTCAGGGCATCTTCCTTTATGTGATTTTTGTGCTTTCTGCAACGCTCCGCCTTTTCCGGCGAAGAATCCGGCAGTTTTTCAAAGGCAAGACTGTCTTCCCTTAAAATTCCCCAGACCGCCATAATCGCATCGCCTTCAAATTTATCTACGTTTCCGTGGCTAAGAGTAATGCAGTTTACCATGCGGCTCATGTAGTCATTCAAAAATCCGATAATTTCGCGAGGCGAGTCATTTTCAAAACGATTTTTAAATCCATCGCTTATGGCCGTAAATCCGCGGATATCGCTAAAGAAAATCGTTATATCCTTAAGATGCGGGTCAAAGTCAAGTTCTTTTCTGGCGATGCTTTTTGCAACGCCTTTGTTTGTAAACTTTGCAAAAACATCCAGAAATTCGCGCTCATCTTTTGTACTTTGGTTCAAGACTCCGATTTCATCCCTGCGCTTTGTGCTAAGCTCGTCAAAAACCGGCGTGTCAAAGTTTCCGTTTTTAATTTCTTCCGCCGCTTCCGTAAGTTTGCGCAGATGCCGTGAAATTCCCTGGCGCGTAAAAACAAGAATGATGATAACGGACAGGAAAAACACAATTCCGGTAAGATAAATGTTATTTTTTCTGGTCGTGCGAACGCCTTCCAGAATTGAATCCACAGGAACTGTTGTAAGAACTGTAATGTCGCCGATGGAAAGTTTCTGGTAAGCACCAAAATAGTCAGTCTTCTTTTTATTTTCATCAATTACAGAAAAAGGAATCTGCCTGCTGTCTGAATTGCTTTCGTTGTTACGGAGCATAGCGGCAACAAGCGGATAGTTCTTGTAGCTTTCGCCGATAAGGACTTTTGCAGTGTCCGGATGGCACAGAAGCTCCGCTGAATCGTTCAGAATGAATGTTGTATTTACAGAATCAGTTCCAAGAATATCCAGCATATTTTCTATTGAAAAAGTTATTACGCAGGTCTGGTCAAGACCGTTTTCTTTCCAGGGAAAAAACAGAGCCATAACCGGAATATTAAAAAAGGGAGATGCGTTCAAGGCGATTGTTTCGCCCATGCAGGAGCGGTTTATCTGCTGAGTGCTGGCTTCAATGAAATTTTCAAGGGATGAAACATCAATCTCGTTTGAAATAAAAAAACGGTTGTTTATTATAGAAGATTCTTTTGCAGAGCGAGCGGAAGATTTAAAATCTTCGCCAGTCAAAATATTCACCGCGGCAATATCCTGATTCCGCTCAAAGAAAAACGCCTCCGCCTGACGCGCCAGAGAAGATGACCGCCCCCCCCCCGCTCACAACGTTCATAAGGTCCAGAAGCTGAAAAACATTGGAACGCACAGTAGAAAGCCTATCGTCAACAGTTCCGGCTGAACGCGAATTTATTGTAAGATTATTGTTTTCTGCTGTGATTTTTACATCTTGACCAATAAAATGGCTGTTAAGAAATGTAACACAGCCTAGCGAAACGAGAACAATTGTTCCTATTATAATCGCAAGTTTTACACCAAGCGGAAACTTAACCTGCGCCTGAATATCCGTATGTTTATTTCCCATAAAAAACTTTCCGATAAATTTAAAATAACAGGGATTCTGAAAACAATGGAAATTACAAAATCTTGCTAAAAAACAGAACTCCTATGTAATATTTTAGAATACTTTGTAAATTATGTAAATAACAAGCGCAAATAACGGACAGACAAGGAAATAAAAAGAATGCGCGACTTTTTCACAATTGACTTGAAGGACTAAGCGCCGGCTGGCTGATTGACTACTGGTGCGGCAAGGATTTACGCGGTCTTGTTCAGATGCCGTTCTCGCGCCACTGGATAATGCACATAGAGGCGGCCTGAGGATTGCGGGGGAACTGAGGAAGTGAGGGGAAATCAGTTGACAACTGCCAGCTTGTGTAGTATTTTCTACTAAGAGGTATTACTTATGACTACGATTTCGGCAAAAATAGACAATACTGACAAAAATCTTTTTGAGACAATCTGCACTTCCATGGGAATCAACATTTCGGCGGCAATCAACGCGTTCGTAAAGGCGACAATCCGCGAAAACGGCCTGCCATTTGCGATGAAAGCGGCGGACGATCCGTACATTTATTCCGAAGAAAACATGAAAATCCTGCGGAAAAGCATAAATCAGATTGAAAACGGAAACGGTCAAGTCCACGAACTCAAGGAAATCCCTCAATGATAAAAATCTGGTCAGATCAGGCTTGGAACGATTACTGCGAATTTTTCGACAAACACCAGAAGGCCCTGATAAAAAGCACGCACGAATTATTGAAAGACATTGAGCGGAACGGATTCGACAAAGGCAAAGGTCAGCCAGAAGCACTAAAGCATGAACTTTCAGGTTACTGGAGCAGACGAATTGATTTGGCAAACCGGCTTGTCTACAAGGTCGAAGATGACAAAATTTACATTGTCCAATGCGGAACACACTACCGGCAGTAAAGACAGAGACAAAACTAAAAAAAACACCTAAAAAAAATTGACAACGAAAATGATTATGCTATACTTTTTAAAGTATGTTGAGTGAAATCGTTGTTTTTGCGCCCGCAAAGATAAATCTTGGTCTTAAGGTTTTGCCAAAAAGGCAGGATGGATTTCATAATCTGGAAAGCATTTTTCAGACAGTTTCGATTGCAGACAAACTAACGGTTTCGGAATTTTCCGGTTCTGGCTGCACGGTTACCTGCGAGGATATGGAACTGCCGGAAAACAATACCATTTCAAATACATACAAGGCTTTTTGCTCCGTTACAGGAATTTCTGGATTCGCAGTAAAAGTGATTCTTGAAAAACACATTCCTGCCGGTGGCGGGCTGGGCGGCGGATCTTCAGATGCCGCTGCGTTCATAAGGGCGTTAGAAAAACTAAAAGGCATAAGACTTTCTGAAAAGCAGCTTGACTCAATTGCTTCTGAAGTCGGAAGCGATGTTTTTTTCTTTACCCATTGTGATTCAGCCGGAACTTGCTGCGCCGTTGTTACCGGACGCGGAGAATTTGTCAGGGTTATAAAAAAGCGCAGGGATTTATACTTTGTTATGATATTTCCTGAAATTCACAGCTCCACAAAGGAAGCATATATTCTTGTGGACAAACTTCTTGCCAACAATGGAAAAATAAAGTATCCTTTGCTCGGTGATTTGGAAAAAATGTATTTTTCTCCGGTTTCCGAATGGAAATTCAAGAATACTTTCACAGAGGCATTGAAGTTAAAATATCCTGAAATAGATATTGCCTTACAGAAACTAAGGGAAACAAACGCCCTTTATTCTGAAATGTCTGGTTCAGGTTCTACTGTTTTTGGCATTTACGCTTCATGGGAAGAAGCTAAAATAGCTGCAAAAATACTTAATGATGAAGGCTTAAAATGTGTAGTTACGCAATAGTCTTTGCAGTGTTTTTTTGCAATAATAAGGAGAAAGGCTTATGCAAATCACAGAATTGCGCATTCGTAAAGTCGAAAATGAAGGTAAACTTCGAGCCTATGTTACAGTAACATTTGACAACTGCTTTGTTGTTCATAATGTTAAAATCATTGAAGGTCAGAATGGTCTTTTTATTGCAATGCCAAGCAGAAAAACTGCGAACGGCGAATATAAAGATGTCGCTCACCCGATTAGCCCGGAATTCAGAACGGACTTGCAAAACAAGATAATTAGTGAGTATAATGCTGGTCATGTAGAGGCTGCTGGTTCAGAAGATTAGTCAGCTTTTTGCATATATTTTGGGACGTCGTCAAGGGGTAAGACAACGGCTTTTGGTGCCGTCATTCCACAGGTTCGAATCCTGTCGTCCCAGGAAGGGGCTGTCCAAAAAGAAACGGGCAGCCCTAATTATTTTAAATTTACAAGAGAATTCAAATCTGCTAAAATTTAA
>OCKZ01000106.1_pt1 | contig 13134 bp, 9 predicted proteins | sample 1495951 | NCBI WGS metagenome assembly OCKZ01 (sample SAMN03418277, study PRJEB22391) | human gut metagenome | biome: human-gut; feature: organic feature; material: feces | host: Homo sapiens | place: Tanzania | collected 2013-01 | reverse complement strand
GCTTCGGCGGTTGGTTTTCCAAAAGCTTTTCTGCACCGTCGTTTTGCTTTTCCGTTTCAAAGCGGAGTGTTGCCGACCTCAAAAGTCTTTATGACAAATACGAAGAGCTGCTGCTTTTGTCGTCGATTATGTGATTACTCGCCGTACCTTTTAATAAGCTCCTTGTAATGCCTGCCCTTTTCTTCAAAATTCTTATATACGTTATAGCTTGACGCCGCAGGGGAGAGAAGGCAAATTTTCCCCTCTGCGGTAAGCTTATACGCTTCTTTTACAGCCTCTTCAAGGTCAGCCGCCTTAACAAGCCGCTTCGGACAAGCGTCCTTTGAAAGCTTATCGATTATTTTATGACCTGTTTCTGGCGTACCGATAAGATTTTTAACAGAGCACTTTTCAAGATAATCGCAAAATTCAGAATAATCTATGCCTCTGTCCTTACCGCCGAAAATAAGCGTATCAACGTTCTTTAACGCCTCTACCGCACATTCTACGGCGTGCGGAATTGTCGCTATGCAATCATTATAAAAGGTAACACCCTTAAATGTGCCGACCTTTTCCATTCTGTGTTCAATTCCTGAAAAGTTTTCGACACCTTTTTCGCAAGCCGTATCGCTGACACCGAATGTTTTTGCCGCACGGTAAGCGAATATAACGTCCTGCTTGTTATGAACGCCCAAAAGGTGCTCGTTACGCACCTCAAAGGGAAGCCTGTCATTTACGGAAACGCCGATTTTTTCAGCCCTTGTCGAATTGAGATCGACATATTCGGAAACACCCTGATCCGCATTATATATAAATGTATCGTTCTCGTTTTGATAATTCATAATGTGAAGCTTTGCGTTTACATAGCCCGTAAAGCCGCCCTTGTAATGGTCAAGGTGCTCCTCGTAAATATTCGTAAGAATAGCGACCTCGGGCGAAGCATGAGTAAATTCAAGCTGGTGCGATGACATCTCAATAACGGCATAGGGGTCGGGCGTAACGCTCTCAAGCGCTTCAAAAACAGGCACGCCGATATTGCCGATAAGCCTTGCGTCCTTGCCTGCCGCCTTTAACATTTCATATGTGAGCGTAGAGGTTGTGGTTTTGCCCTTTGAGCCTGTTATTCCGACCTTGTGGCATTCCGCAAAACGCAAAAACATATCAACCTGACAGGTAACCTCCGTGTTTTCGTTTACTTCAACATCACGGAAAGATATTCCGGGGCTTTTCATTACAACGTCAAAATCGTTTACGCAGTCAAGATAGTTTTCGCCGCAAACGGTTCTGATATTCTCGCCGTCCGGAGTAACCCTGTTTTTGTCGGCAACGGTCAATTCCTTTTCGGGCAAATGCTTTTTGATATAGGAAAGCGTGGACTGACCCTCTCTGCCGAAGCCGAGTATCAGCACGGACTTATCTTTTAGGTAATCAATTATCTTCGGCAACATATTTATACATCTCCATTACAATATAAAGGAATTCGTCGGGAACGCTGTTAAGAGCGTTATATTCTTTTAGTAGATTTTCATCTATTGCATTTTCATCAACATTTTCTCTGAATCTCTTACAGAGAAGCGGAAGCTCTTTTCCGTCCTTTTCAAGCTTTTTGCAAAGGCTCATAAGCGCAAAATTAAACTCCGACTTTGTGCCCACGCACTCAAACGGCTTCAAATCCGTAATGCCCGCAAGTCCGTCAAAATCAGCGGTACAATCAGGGTCATCCAGCATATCGTTACCGAAAATCGAAACCAATTTATCATATTCGATAAACGGCGATAAAATCGTGAAAACAAATAAGCATTTCGCACATTTACCGCACCAAATATTTTTCTTGCTTCCTCTGTTGCAGCTTCTGAACGTTTCATGGTACTGCGTGAGCGACGCAAACATTTTAGCTATCTGCAACTCCGAGAACGGACGCAAAAGGCTGAAATATTCAATGCCGTCATAGCCGAAAATGTTCTTTTGAACATACGCCGTAAAATCCTCCTCGAACTCATACGATTTCGAATACTGATGATTGACGTTTACGCCCTCAATATTCGTTTCGTTTGCGCTCGACTCGTTGGAAAGCACAATGTACTTGCCTCCGACAAGGTACGCACAGTAAAGCGACAGAAACGCTACTATTGCGGAAAACGGGGTATGACCGTTCAAAAAGCCTTCCGAATTCAACTTTAGTAAATTTTCATCTATTGTCCTATAAGTCCTGATAATATCCTTTTCGCCATAACCCGCCGCAAGCACCGTATCGGTTCGCGCCTTTTGGTCATTTACCGTAAAGAACATATTTTTATCCTTGAAATCCTTGAGAAGGGAAGCCGTAACGCAGCTGTCCTTACCGCCGCCGACGGGAATAAGATTTATACCGTTTGAATTATACGCCTGCGGATGCATATGGTGCTCAAGCTCTTCATTAACTTTAATTTCCATAAAGCTCTCTTCGTCTGTTTCTATACCGTTTATATAGAAGAACTCCGACAAGCCGCCGAAATAGAGCTTCTTATACCATTTTATGTCCTTTTCCGAAAGGTATCCGCATTTTACGTTTACGGTTTTCGGACAGGCGCACTTCCAATAGCTTATAAGCTCGACCATACCGAGATTGAACACAATTTTCTCGGCAATTTCCGAATTGGAATCGTTAGCCATATTAAGCTCTTTAACGGGAATTCTCGTTGACGGATGAAAATCGCACAAGCCGTCGATAGAAAAGTCAAAAGCTATTTTAATTTCATCGTTTTCCCTTGTGAGCTGCCAACCGTTATATGAAAATGACGGATATTTCTCACGAAGCTGTAAAAATTTCACGTTTGACACAAAAATCACTCCAAGCTTTTATCAGTTTATTATACGTTTTCCGCCGTTAAAAATCAATACCATTATATATTTACAAATTCGTCGATATATGTTACGATAGACATAATAAGGTTAGGTGTTCATTATAATATTGCCAAGCCTTCAAAAATTTTTATAAAAACGGCATAAGAAAGAGAGGAGATATAAAAATGAAAAAGACTTTCGCAATAGCTCTTACTATGATTTTGGTTATCAGTTTATGTGGATTTTTCGCCTTTTCGTCCTCACCCGAGATTTATCACGGCGAAAGCGACGGATTTATTCACGGTAACATTCTCGTTGACGAAGCGTATTTCCCCGATGCCGCAAACGACGTGCAAAAGCCAAATAAATTTTTCGCAAATGCAAATTCAGCTTGGCTTTTCTATGATTATCTCACAACAGCTCAAAAAACAGTCTACAACGCAATTGTTCAAGCCGAAGCAGGACTGAATATCGGTGCGGACACTTCTACGGAGGCTGTTATCAGCATTAAAGTTCCCGCAAGGCAAATTTCGGGCAACTCAGCCGACGCATTAAAAGCTGCTTTGCAAAATGCCGTTATCGGTGCCATGTCGGCGGTTATCGAGGATTACCCTCAATACTTCTGGCTCAGCGGATACAGACTTTCTTACGGCTATTCCTATGATTCGGCAGGAAATTATTGGATTACCTCTATGGACTTTTACATAAACCTTGAAACAAACGATTATCAGAACTTCGCCACGGTTCGTTCCTGTTATTCTCAGATGATGACGGCTGTTAATAACTTTACCGTCAGCGGCTCGTCTCGCTATGCAAAATGTAAATCGATTCACGATAAAATATGTGAAATGACGGTGTACACCATGAACGTTCCTATGGCGCACCAGCCAACAGGCGTATTTATAAGTGGTCAGGCTGTCTGCGAGGGCTATGCGGAGGCGTTCAAGCTTATCTGCGACCGTGAGGGTATTCCGTGCATACTTGTTGTCGGCACAGGCAACGGCGGAGCGCACAAATGGAACTATGTTAAAATGGAGGACGGCAAGTGGTACGGTATGGACGCCACTTGGGCGGATCAGGGAGACTCGGGAATTTTCTATGATTACTTTATTGTAGGTTCAGAGTCGCTTTCCTCAAGCGCATTCGGTGATCAAACAAAATTCGGAAACGGAAAAGAAACCTCTGCAAGCCACATAAATACAGGTGCATTGTTCAGCTATGACGGATTTGCGCTGACTTACCCCACGCTTTCACAGCACGCATATTCGTCTGTTTTGGTAAGTCCGAGTGCTTCGGCAAGCTTTGACAATCAAAAGGGTATGCTTTTCTTCTCAAAGGACGCTGATATTCGTTCGTCAATCTTATGTATAGCTTCTCCGAGCTATGCACCGTCAAACAACAAGGCAACCGTTTCGGGCACGACAACAGGCGGAACGCTCACAATTACAAGTCCCGTTTCAAAGCAATATACGCTCGTTCGTTGGGGCGACGTAAATGCCGACGGCAAAACGGATTTGACGGACAACGCTTTAATCGAGGAAGCGGCAATACAGGAAGCGGAGTTTACAAATGAAGCGTGCTTTAATGCCGCAGACTACAATCAGGACGGCGTTATTGACGTGTTTGATATGTTCTACGCCGATAGATATGTGAATACAGGAATGCTTCTCAACGGCTGATAAATAACATATAAATATTTAAGGACTGTAAAAACTTATAGTTTTTGCAGTCTTTTTTTATTTTGTTGTTGCTATATTTGTGCAAATGTGCTACAATTTTTATTGTTGATATGAAAATTATGTTCATTTTCATAAAGATAAATTATTTTTCAGATATTGGAGTGATCCCTATGAAAACCTACACATCAAACAACATCAGAAACATTGCCGTTGTCGGACACGGCGGAAAAGGTAAAACCACCCTTTGCGAAGCAATGCTTTATGTTGCAGGCGCAACCGACAGACTTGGTAAAGTTGCTGAAGGAAATACCGTTCTCGACTTCGACGCTGAGGAAAGACGCCGTAAATCGTCGGTTTCTTCCGCTATGGCGGCTATTGAATGGGACAACACGAAGCTTAATATAATTGACGCACCCGGTCTTTTCGACTTTGAGGGCGGAGTTGCCGAAGCTGTCAGGGCGGCTGAAGCTGTACTTATAGTTACCTCGGCAGGCTCGGGCGTTGACGTCGGCACGGAAAAGGCGTTTAACGCAGCGGAGAAAAAGGGTATTGCCAAATTCTTTGCAATTACAAAAACAGATTCAGATCACAGAAATTTCTACAAAACCTTTGAAGCTCTTAAAGAGGTTTACGGCAACAAGCTCTGCCCGACAATCATTCCTTATATGGAGGGCAACATCACAAAATGCTATGTAAACCTTATGACAGGTATGGCTTTCGAATATGATGCAGACGGCAACGCTAAAAAGGTTGACGTTCCGAACGACCCCGTTATCGAAGAAATGACCTCTGCCTTTATGGAAGCTGTCGCAACGACAGACGAGGCTCTTATGGATAAATTCTTCGAGGGCGAAAAATTCACTCAGGAGGAAATCCTTAAAGGTTTGTGTCTCGGAATTTTCGACGGCTCAATCTATCCTGTTTATGCGGTTTCCGGTCTTACGGCGGCAGGTGTTGACCAGCTTCTTTACGGTCTTGCTTGGTCCGTTCCCGGCGCATTCGGCTACGCAGGCGAAACAGCGACAACCGAGGACGGAGAAGAGGTAATTCTTCCCTGTGATGACAAAGGACCGCTTGCGGCAATCTGCTTCAAAACCGTTGCAGACCCGTTTGTAGGAAAAATGTCGTTCTTCAAGGTTGTATCAGGCAAGCTCACATCTGAAACACAGGCATACAATTTCCGCACCGAAGCTATTGAGAAAATGGGTAAAATCGTTACCGTTAAGGGCGGAAAGCAAGAAGACGCAAAAGAAATTATCGCAGGCGATATAGGTGTAGTTACAAAGCTTCAATCCGTTAAGACGGGCGATACACTTTGCGACCCGAAAAACAAGCTTAAATTAAAGGGCGTTGATTTCCCGAAACCCTGTCTTTCAATGGCAGTTGTTGTTTCAAAGAAGGGTGAAGAGGAAAAGGTTGCGCAGGGACTTCAAAGACTTATGGAGGAAGATCCCACAATCACATTTGCACTCAACAAGGAAACACGTCAGCAAATCCTCTCGGGTCTCGGCGAGCAGCACCTTGACGTTGTCATTTCAAAGCTTAAAAACAAATTCGGCGTTGAGGTAACGCTTGAAGCTCCGAAGGTTGCGTACCGTGAGACCATCAGAAAAGCTGTCGAGGCACAGGGTAAGCACAAAAAGCAATCGGGCGGACACGGTCAGTTCGGCGACGTTTGGATCAAATTTGAGCCGTGCGACAGCGACTCGCTTGTATTTGAAACGGCGGTTGTCGGCGGTGCAGTACCGAAAAACTACTTCCCGGCAGTCGAAAAAGGCTTGCAGGAATGTGTTCTCAAGGGCTTTGCGGCAGGCTATCCGATGGTAGGTCTTAAAGCAACTCTTTATGACGGCTCGTATCATCCTGTTGACTCCTCGGAAATGGCGTTTAAGACAGCCGCTTCGCTCGCTTTCAAGGCTGCAATGCCCAACGCAAGCGTTGCAATTCTTGAACCCGTAGGAACTCTTACGGTTGTTCTTCCGAACGACAACCTCGGCGATATTATGGGCGACGTTACAAAGCGCAGAGGCCGTGTTCTCGGCACAAATCCTGCTCAAAGCGGTATGCAGGAGCTTGTAGCCGAAGTGCCTATGGCTGAAATGGGCGATTTCACAACTGTTTTGCGTTCAATCACGGCAGGCAGAGGCTCATACAGCCTTGAATTCACACGCTATGAGCAAGCTCCGCAGGCTGTTGCCGACAAAGTAATTGCCGACAGAGCCGCAACTGAAGAATAAACCACAACATATAGGGAGCTGTTACAGATACAGCTCCCATATTTTTTGTCTTATTTAGTAAAAAATATTGAAAAATACCGATAATGTGGTAAAATGTACATAGCTAAACTCACAGGAAAGGTTGTTAAAAATGTCTCATTCTAAAAAATTCAAAATCGTTGCGGCTGTGCTTGCCCTTGTCGTAGCATTAAGTGCTCTGTCGGCAATTACTTTTGCGGTAAAAAGGACGATATAAAGCCGGACGACACCTCAGCGCCGCCGCAGACTGAAACCCCTGCCGTATCGGGCGATATAAATCCGCTTACAGGTCTTTCGGGACTCAGCGAGTCGGCTCAGGGTAAGCGTCCTGTTGCGGTCGTTGTCGAAAACTCTCCCGAAGCACGTCCTCAATGGGGACTTTGCTCTCCCGACGTGGTTATCGAGGGACTTGCAGAGGGCGGCATTACAAGAATGCTTTGGCTCTATTCCGATATTTCAAAGGCAGGCAAAATCGGACCTACAAGAAGCGCACGCCACAACTTTGTTGAAATGGCGGCAAGCTTTGACGCTATATATGTTCACTTCGGCGGAAGCTATGTTGCTTACAATCTCTTCTCCTCCGACTCTTCGTTAAATCACATTGACGGAAACAAGGGAGAGGGCAAATACTTCCAGCGTGACAAGTCGAGAAAAGCACCCCATAACGCTTATACGACGGGCGAGCAGCTCAGCACGGCAATTTCCGACAAGAAATTTCGCACCGATATTGACGCTTCTCACGCAACACCGTTCAATTTTGCTTCCGAAAAGAGAACGCTTGCAAATCCCTGCGGCAGCGTTCAAATTAAATTCTCGGAAAGCTACAAGCACACATTTACATATAACTCGACAGACGGCTTGTATTATAACAATATGAACTCAAAGCCGATGGTTGACTCCGACGGCAAGCAGATGGCAGTAAACAATGTAATCATCATTTATTCAAACGTTACGCTCTACAAAAACGATGCAAAGCTTGTTGAATGGAATCTCTCCGAGGGCAAGGGTCTGTATGCGTCAAACGGCACTTACGAGGAAATCACTTGGAAGAAGGGCTCAACGCACAATCAGCTCAAGCTCTATTCGGCAGACGGAAGCGAACTTAAAATAAACACGGGCAAGACTTATATGGGCTTTGTTCCGTCCTCAAATTCGTCGGCAACTCTTATCAACGCATAAAACTCATAGTTTTCTCTTCTTTTAATGACCGAGGTCGGTTTTTTCCGATTTCGGTCATTATTTTTATAAAAAATTTTTTCGTCATTATGCCAAATTCACTTTCATTTTTCGGTGAATACATATTCACCCAAAATGGCGGTTTTCAACGTAGTATCAAGGGCTTTCGGGGTATAAAATGCCGCCAACTCCGTTTTGTTCACATTTTCTTAATCATATTGCACAAATATTTTAATAATTTTTTGTGAAAAAAGTCTTGACAAATATTACAAAAGGTGTTATCATACAGTCACAATAAAGAAAGAGAGAGGTGACAACAATGACAGTAGACAGATATGCAACAGAAGAAAAGCTCAAGCTCATCGATGATATCGGTTCAAGCAAGACACTTTCTTGGAAGACATTTCTTAAGGCTATCGAACTCTATGCGTTGACCAGATAATCACACAGGAGTTCATCCTTAACCTTAGTGCTTTAATCTCGCTTCGGCGAGTTTACATATAACCATTACACTTTTTCATATAGAATCCTAACCCCCTTTTTAGAGAAAAGACCGCTTTATGCGGCCTTTTTTCTTTGCAAAATTTTATAAATAATGGTAAAATCTAATCAAATGATTTTAAGCGGAGAGCGTTATGATAAAATTTGTCTTTTTAGATCTTGACGATACAATTCTTGATTTTCACAAAGCCGAGCAGGTCGCTTTAACAAATACTCTTATACATTTCGGCATTGAGCCGACCCAAAGCACCTTAGATTTATACCACAGAATAAATAAAGCTCAATGGGAACGGCTTGAACGGGGAGAGCTGACAAGGGACGAGGTAAAGGTAGAACGCTATCGGATTTTGTATTCGTCGCTCGGCATTGACCTGTCTCCGAAGGACACGACGGCTTATTACGAGTCGCAGCTTGCGATAGGTCAGTATTTCATAGACGGTGCGGAGAGCCTGTTGGAGCAGCTGAGTGGCAAATATTCGCTTTACATCGCCTCGAACGGAGCTAAAAAGGTGCAGAGCAGCCGCCTTGCAAGTGCCGAGATAGAAAAATATTTCGACAGCATATTTATTTCCGAAAATCTCGGATATAACAAGCCCGATAAACGCTTTTTTGAAAAATGCTTTAAGGAAATATCCGATTTTGATAAGTCAAAGTCCGTGATAATCGGCGACAGCTTAACCTCCGATATAAGAGGCGGTAAAAATGCGGAAATCAAAACAATTTGGTTTAATCCGACAGGTGCAGCAAACGAAACAGATATTAAGCCCGATTTTGAAATTTCCGATTTGTCGCAAGCGCCTGAAATTCTGAAATCGATATAAATATCACAATTCATATCAAATATCATATTGCCGTTATAAAATTCACATTTCAGTTGACGAACGCCGATTTATTTTGTATGCTTTAATTGAGGTGATACAATGGATTACGAAGAGCTTATGAGCATTAGAATAATTCCAAAGGAAATCGCTAAATCAAAGACGAAAGCCTTGACCGATAACCTTTATCACACCCCGTACAAGGACGAAATCCGCCTGTTTTCCTGTCTGAAGCAGGGCGATTTGAAAAAGCTTATTTTTGAAATGAAGCAGCTCGGCGTTCAAAACATCACGGTAGGGCAAATGTCTGATGATGAATTGAAACAGCGTAAATATATGGCAGTGAGCTTTATTACCCTTGCCACACGCTATGCAATTCAAGGCGGCTTGTCCGAAAGCACGGCTTACACCTTTTCCGACGATTTTGTTCAAAAGGTTGACAAGTGCAAGACGAAAATGGGTATAAATTCGCTTATGGTTGACGCCGCAATCGAGCTTACAAACAAGGTAAGCCTTTGCAGGAAAAACCTCAACTACTCTCCGCACATAAGAAAATGTGTGGCGTATATAAATAAAAATCTCGGCGAAAAGCTGACCGTAAACAGCGTTGCCGAAAGCTGCGGACTGTCAAGCGACTATCTCTCAAAGCTTTTTAAGGAGGAGATGGGCGTAAACCTAAGCACATACATAACCCATCAGAAGTTAGAGCTTGCGCAAACGCTTTTATGGGAGGGCTACGACAACGAAAAAGTCTGTGATACACTCGGATTTTCAAGTCAATCACATTTCATTTCACTTTTCAAAAAGGAATACGGCATAACCCCGAGGGAATATGTCGCACTCACAAGAACATAAAAAGCGTTACAGTTCGTTTGAGCTGTAACGCTTTTTATACTTTGTTCTCTCTGTTTTCTCTAAGGTTTAACGCAATGCAAGCAAAGCGAAATTTGTTGAATTTTGACAGCGACTGTGCTATACTGATTGTATAAATATTTTTGTGTGGCTTGATTTTTTGCGGAGAAAATCTTCTTACACGAAATATTTAATTCAATTTTCGGAAAAACTAAGGAGGAAAAATCATGAAAATTTGTCCTAATTGCAGTACCCAGTCAAATGACGATGCATCCTTTTGCCAGGTTTGCGGTTTTCAATTTACCAAAAACGATGCACAGCCCACGCAAAATGTAAGCACTCCCGTTTGCGAAGCTCCACAGCAGCCTGATTTCGAAGCACAGAGCCGATTTGAGCAGCCTATTGCTCCCGCTGCATCCGAGGAAACAGCAAGCTTCCCCGGTGCTAAACCAAAAGCAAAAAGCAAAAAGCCTCTCATCTTTGGCATAATCGGCGCCGTTTTTGCCGTTTTGCTTATAGTGGCGGCAATAGTGTTCATACCTAAGTTGACGAAAAAGCCCACCACAAACTATGCTTTATATGTAAAGGATTATCAGATGTTCTTTACAGATTTCAAGAAAAAAGCAAAGCCGTGGCAGCTTACATCATCTTTAGTAGACAAAAATGATGTTGACAACGAAGATTTGAATGAATCCTCTTACGTGTTTGGTGTTGCCTTTACCGTAAGCAAGGACGGAAAGCTCATCTTTTACTACGATAAATGCAGCGGAGACGGCGACAGTCTTTATTACAGATCCATCAAAAAGCCTGAGCAAGAGCCTGTAAAAATAGACAGCGATGTTAACGATTATTATGTTACCGAGGACGCTTCAACCATTTATTATTCGAAGACAAGCGATGACACCGCCACTTTATATAAAAAGACCTTAAAGGATGATAACAAGGAGAAGCTTGCCGATAACGTATCCGCCTTTTTTGTTTCCAGCGACGAAACAACAGTTTTAATTTTGGATGACGATTACGGAATTTACATAAAGGAAGACGGAAAGGATAAAGAAAAAATCGCAAGCGATGCAAGCGTGCATCACCTTACCGAAGATTTATCGTTGATAATCTATTCAAAGGATAATGCAATCTATAAGTATGAAAAAGGCAAGGATACCGAAAAACTCGTATCTGACGCAACTAACATATATCCTTGCAACGACAAATGTGAATTCTATTACAGCAAAACGGATACTCAAGAAGTTCCTGCAATGAATTATGTTATAGATGATATGAAGGATTCCGACGCAGCAATGCAAGAGCCTGAATACCCCTCATACCCTTATTGGTGGGACTATGACACCGACGAGGAATACTATGCTGCTCAAGAGAATTATCAAAAGGCGAGCGATGCGTATTATGAGGCAAGAAGCGCTTACTATGAAAAGCTTCAGAGAGATGAGCTTCGTCAAGCTCTAAGCGATGCAAAAATCAAAATCTCAAAGCGTTCTCTTTACTTTTTCGACGGCTCCGAGTCAACTCTGATATCTGATTCCTTTATCAATAATCACGCAACATCATACGAATCTCAAGCAATGGTTTTCTCAACGTCCTCAGGAGACGCATCAAAGGTAAAGCTTTCTGAAATCACTTCGGCAAACAGCTTCGAATATGATATAACCGCTGCTCTCAATAAAGAAGGCGCTTATAATATCGCTTGCCGTGCCAATGTAACAACCATTGACTCAACCACCGCAGCGAACTTCACGATAAGTCCCGACGGAACGGCTGTGTATTATATAGACAATGTCCCCGAGGATAAGAAGCACGGCGAGTTGTTTCAAATTTCAATAAAAGACGGCAAGGCAGATGCTCCCGTCTCCTATGACACAGACGTATGTCTTTATTCTTCTTATTTCATCAACAATGAGCTTTTCTACTTCAAGGATGTAAACGACAACCAACAGGGCGATTTGTATAATAACAAAGAAAAAATTGACTCTGATGTAAGTGTATCCAGTGTTAAATATAACGAAATACTCAATGCGTATTTTTACGAAACCGAGTGGAATGATGACGCTGAAACCTACACCTTAAAGATGCGTAAAAACAATGAAAGCATCAAAATAGCAGATGATGTAAACAGTTACACCGTTACCCCCACCGGAGATATTTTGTATCTCAACGATTTCAGCACTCGTTCATACAAAGGCACGCTTAATCAATGGACGAAAAACGGTCCTGTTAAAATCGATGATGATGTAGTTTGCCTTGTTATGTACGTATCCAAAGAAAACCGTCTCAACTTCCTTGATCTTAGATAAGCACTTGCTCCCAATTCTAAAATCTATGCACATAAAAAGCGTTACAGTTCGTTTGAGCTGTAACGCTTTAATTTTGTTTATCAAATTAAAACTGTCCGCTTTTCTTCCAGGTGCTCGGATAGAAAAGAATGAGCATCGGGAATATTTCAAGTCTGCCCATAAGCATACAAACAGACAGGAGAATTTTGGAAAACGGCGAGAAAATTGAGAAGTTTCCCGTAGGTCCGACGAGCGCAAAGCCCGGTCCGACATTTGAAATGCACGTCGCAACGCTTGTAAACGTAGTAACGAGGTCAAAGCCGTCAACAGCGCCGATTATCACGCAGGTTGCCGACAAAATCATCATATAGACAGAGAAGAAAACAAGCACATTGTGCAGTGTCTCCTTGCCGACGTTTTTGCCGTTGACCCTTACCACGTTGTAAGAGCGAGGATGAAGCATATGCTTAATCTCAACCACCGAGGATTTAAGCAAAATTATAACTCTCGACACCTTTAAGCCGCCTGCCGTGCTTCCTGCGCAAGCACCGATAAACATTACAAGAATAAGCATCATTTTGCTGTATTCGGGCCACTTGTCAAAGTCCGCCGTAGAATAACCCGTTGTCGATATAATCGAAGCGACCTGAAAGAAAGAATATCTGAAGCATTCCGCAACGGAATTATATACGCTTCTCAAATTATAGGCAATCGTAACCGTCGCAAAGCCGACAATTCCGAGATACCAACGAAGCTCCTCGTC
>OCKZ01000104.1_pt1 | contig 13277 bp, 10 predicted proteins | sample 1495951 | NCBI WGS metagenome assembly OCKZ01 (sample SAMN03418277, study PRJEB22391) | human gut metagenome | biome: human-gut; feature: organic feature; material: feces | host: Homo sapiens | place: Tanzania | collected 2013-01 | reverse complement strand
GACATTAGGATGGGGACATGGTATTAAACTCCTATATTTTCGTGCGTAACTGCTACCATTAAGTCATGTTTGATAACAATACCTTATGACTGTGTTATAATTATGGTCTTATATTTAAGACTGTACCGACTAGAAAAATGGTACCCTCTATACTACCTTTAATGGCTAGTACCTAATCAAGGACAACGGATACTTTTATTTGTATGAAAAATATCAGAAATTTCTCTATTATTGCCCATATTGACCATGGTAAATCTACTCTCTCTGATCGCTTGATCCAAATGTGTGGCGGGTTAACTGCTCGTGAAATGCAGGAACAAGTTCTAGACTCAATGGATATTGAAAGAGAACGTGGGATTACAATCAAGGCTCAATCCGTAACCTTAGATTATAAAGCTCAAAATGGTGAACATTACGAACTTAACTTCATAGATACCCCAGGACATGTCGACTTCGCCTATGAAGTTTCACGCTCATTAGCAGCGTGCGAAGGGGCACTTTTGGTGGTTGACGCTGGTCAAGGGGTGGAAGCTCAGACTTTAGCTAACTGTTACCAAGCTATAGATTTAAACCTCGAAGTTGTACCTGTACTAAATAAAATCGATTTGCCAGCAGCCGAACCTGATCGTGTGGCAGCGGAAATTGAAGATATCGTAGGGATTGACGCTAGCGATGCTGTGCGTTGCTCGGCTAAAACCGGTTTTGGGGTCGATCAATTACTTGAACAAATTGTACACCGTATTCCTGCTCCTCAAGGGGATCCTGATGGGCCATTACAGGCATTGATTGTCGATTCTTGGTTCGACGATTACCTTGGGGTGGTGTCATTGGTACGAATCAAACAAGGCCGCCTTCGTCGTGGTGACAAGATTAAGGTTATGAGCACTGGCGTGGTTTGGGGCGTTGATCGTTTAGGTGTGTTTACTCCTAAGCGCGTTGATCGTGACGAACTTCTGTGCGGAGAAGTAGGTTGGGTTGTTTGTGGGATTAAGACTATTCATGGGGCTCCTGTTGGTGATACCTTAACTAACGCTAAGGATGGGGTTGATACTCCGCTTCCTGGTTTCCAAAAGGTTAAACCTCAGGTATATGCTGGTTTGTTCCCGGTTTCAACTGATGACTACGATGCTTTCCGTGAAGCTTTGGATAAGCTTTCTTTAAATGATGCTTCCTTGTTCTTCGAACCTGAAACATCAAAAGCTCTTGGTTTTGGCTTCCGTTGTGGTTTTCTTGGTATGCTCCATATGGAAATCATTCAAGAACGCTTAGAACGTGAATATAACCTTGATTTGATTACAACTGCGCCAACTGTAGTTTACGAAATTTTATTGACCAACGGGGAAATTATAAAGATCGATTCTCCGGCGGCTTTACCTCCTGTAAGTAATATTGCTGAAATTCGTGAACCTATTGCCGAATGTCATATCTTAACCCCGGCTGAATATGTGGGTAATATTATGACTTTATGTCAGGAAAAGCGTGGGATTCAAACCAATATGGTGTACCACGGTAACCAAGTAGCTATTACTTATGAAATTCCAATGGCGGAAGTGGTGCTTGATTTCTTTGATCGTTTAAAGTCAACCTCACGTGGGTATGCATCACTTGATTATGGTTTTAAACATTTCCAAGTGGCTAACATGGTCAGAATGGATATTTTGATTAGCAATGAACGTATTGATGCTTTAGCGGTAATTACCCACAAAGATAACTCAATGGCTAAGGGACGTCTCCTCGTAGAAAAGATGAAAGAGCTGATCCCACGGCAGATGTTTGATATCGCTATTCAAGCAGCCATTGGTAATCAAATCATTGCTCGCAGTACAGTTAAAGCCTTGCGCAAGGACGTGCTGGCAAAATGTTACGGCGGTGATATAACAAGAAAGCGCAAACTTCTTGAAAAGCAAAAAGAAGGTAAGAAGCGCATGAAGGCCATCGGTAGAGTGCAAGTGCCGCAAGAAGCATTCCTTGCAATTCTTAAGGTTGGTCAGGAATAACCAAATAAACAGGTGTTATTTTGAATATTGTAAGTATAGTCCTAGTTGTTCTCACTGTGGTGACAGGTATTATGTGGGTTTTAGACCTCTTAGTACTGCGCCCACGGCGCAAGGCAGAATTGGCAAGTCGCGAAGCAGCTTCAATTGTGCCTTTAACCAAAACTGAGAAGAAGGATATTTTAGAACCAAATGGCATGTGGGGTAGTCTTGTTAGTTGCTTCCCAGTGTTGTTGGTTGTGTTTTTATTACGTTCTTTTGCGTATGAACCATTTCGTATTCCATCAGCTTCTATGATGCCTACATTGCTACGTGGCGATTTTGTGTTAGTGGAAAAGTTTCGTTATGGGATTCGCAACCCGTTTACTAATAACGTAATTTACCCAACATCACAGGTTAAACGTGGCGATATTGTGGTCTTTAAGTATCCAGAAAATACTAATATTGACTACATTAAACGTATCATCGGGTTGCCTGGGGATACCGTGCGCTATGATCGCGGGACTTTTTATGTGCGCCCCGCTGGAGCAACAGAATTTACTCGTTTAGACGCACAAAAAGATGAAGTGCAGCCATATCTTGAACGTGATGAGGTTTATCCAAGTGAGTATGGCATAGTTGGTACGGAAAACTTGCTAGGGTATAAACATAAAATTATGCATGACCCAGGAGTGCTCCCAAGAGAAAGCTTTTATGAGCAACCTGGAGGGGTAGTGCTTGGAAACGAATATGGGGAATGGACGGTTCCAGAAGGACAATATTTTGCTATTGGGGATAACCGTGAGCATTCTCGTGATAGTAGGTTCTGGGGTTTTGTGCCAGATAGCTACGTGGTTGGGCGAGCCGTTTGTATTTGGATGAACTTTACCACGGATGGTTTTGTGAAACTAAATCGTTTAGGCCATATTGACTAGTTTGTTTGACAGGGGATGTCCCCTGTCTTTTTCATAATATACGGTGATTATTAAAGTGACAGTACAACAGCAACTTAAGGACAAGTACTTTCGTCTTGAAGCGGCTTTGGGTTATGAATATACCGATTTGCAACATTTGCAGAAGGCGTTAACTCATCGCAGTTACGGACCTGTACACAACGAAAGACTAGAATTTCTTGGAGATTCTATTTTGGGCATGATCATGGCAGACAAGCTCTACCATCAATTTCCAGAAGTGCCGGAAGGTGATCTGACGAGAATGCGTTCAACGCTAGTTAGAGAAACGACACTTGCGGAAATTGCCCGCTCATTAAATTTAAGTGAATATCTTTTAATGGGCCCTGGTGAACTTAAAAGTGGTGGTTTTAGACGTGATTCAATTTTAGCGGATGCAGTTGAAGCTATTTTAGGTTCAATCTATCTTGATTGTGGGAGCAACATTGAAGTTGTACGCAAAGTGCTCCTTGATCTATTTGCGGATAGACTGAGAGATATTCATCCAGGTTTTGAGCAAAAGGATCCTAAAACCCAGTTGCAAGAATATTTGCAGGGACGTCATGCACCATTACCGGTTTATACAGTGATGCAAGTTACAGGGGAAAGCCATAATCAGCAGTTTACGGTTAAACTAGAAGTTTCGTTCCATCGTGATCCATTCATAGGTTACGGTACTACTAGACGTAAAGCAGAGCAAAATGCGGCAATTAAGGCTATTGATGTGCTTGTTTCAACAGGTTCACTTAAGAAGAACTAAATTAAGGATTATTTATGGACAATAACCAATTTGAAGATACATATTGCGGCTTCGTGGCCATTGTCGGCCGGCCAAACGTCGGTAAATCCACTTTGCTCAATAAAATTTTAGGGCAAAAGATTAGTATTACCTCCCGCAAGCCTCAAACTACTCGTCATCGTATTGTGGGGATTGATACCGAAGGTGCATGGCAAACTGTTTACGTTGATACCCCAGGATTACACCAAGAAGAAAAGCGCGCCATTAATCGTTTAATGAATAGAGCTGCTGAAAGCTCTTTAGGCGATGTGGAAATGGTGTTCTTTGTCGTGGATTGTGAACGCTGGACTCCAGACGATGAAATGGTTTTAGAAAAGGTTAAGCGCGCAGGTTTACCAACTGTTTTGGTGGTAAACAAGATTGATCGTTTAGAAGACCGTAAGATGGTGCTTCCATTGCTCCAGGAACTTGCAGGTCGCATGAACTTTAAGGATGTAATTCCAGTTTCAGCTAAACAAAATATCAACGTTGATACCTTAAAGCAAATTGCACGCGAATCTTTACCCAAAGGTGAATTTTGTTTCCCTGAAGATTATGTGACTGATCGCTCTAGTCGTTTTATGGCTTCTGAAATCATTAGAGAAAAATTGATGCGCTTTATGGGGGAAGAGCTTCCTTATAGCACTACTGTGGAAATTGAACGTTACCAAATTCAAGATAACGGCACGGTGCATATCAATGCTTTAATCCTCGTTGAACGCGATGGGCAAAAGAAGATGGTAATCGGCGCTAAGGGCGAAAAACTCAAGACCATTGGGACTGAAGCTCGCCGTGACTTAGAACGACTCCTTGAGTCTAAAGTTTTTCTTGAACTTTGGGTTAAGGTTAAATCTGGGTGGGCTGATGATGAACGCGCTTTACGCTCATTAGGTTATAGTGATTTTGAGGATCGCTAATACGGCACATTGATACATGGAGAGGACTGAAACCGCAGCTTTTGTGCTGCATACTGAATCTACTGGAGAACAGGGGCTTGGACTTGATCTAATCTCCCCGACTTTAGGACGGATTAAAGTTTGGTCCCCCCATGGTAGGAGTCGCCGTAGCCAGGTAAAGGCTATGGCGCAACTCTTTTCCCCGCTGTTGATAACTTTCAAATTAGAAGGGGGACAACGTATATTGTGTGGCTGTGCCGCTGCTGGTATGCCCTTTACTTTTAATCCCCCATTTCTATTTCCCGCGTTGTATTTAAATGAATTGACGGCCCTTTTGTTTCGTGAAGAAGGAGCAGGACCGCTTTTTTTTGCCGCGTATTTACGTGCGTTATCTGCGCTTCAAGCGCTACAGAACAACACTTCTTTACCTCAAACCCTAATTAACGACCAACTTGAATGCATTTTGCGTAATTTTGAACTTGATGTCATCGCTTGCTCAGGGTTTAACTTTGATTGGCTCCATGAGGCTTTTACGGGTGAGCCAATTGAAGTTAAGGAACGCTATGTGTTAGAGCCGGAAAATGGCTTTAGGGTGTTTATTCCTGGTGAGAACCCTGAATTGAAGCTTTTACTAACAGGGGAGCAAATTTTAGCGGTGGCTAATAGAGATTTTGCGCCAGATAGTTTAAAGGTGGCGAAAAAAATTTGTCGCCTGTTTATAACTCATTTGTTGCAAGGACAAAGCTTACGTAGCCGTCAATTGTATATTGATTACCTAAAAAGCTATAATCAAGAAAGTTATAACTGAGAAAAAATTATTTAGTGAGACTCTTGTTGCTAGCGAAAATAAAAAGAAGAGATTATTATTAAAAGCATGTTTTAGTTAAAAGCAAGGTTCATACTTTGCGTAAACTAAATCCAATATAAATTACAAAATTTGCCATATAACGCAAAGCAATTTGGAGTAAGTTAATGAGTAATATTTATTTAGGGGTTAATATTGACCATGTTGCCACAGTACGTAACGCTCGTGGGACTAATTATCCAGATCCAGTCTATGCTGCTGCTCTAGCCGAAGAAGCAGGGGCCGATGGGATCACTACTCATTTACGTGAAGACCGCCGTCATATCAAAGATCGCGATGTGCGCATCTTACGTGAAACCATTAAGACTCGCATGAACCTGGAAATGGCTGTAACTGAAGAAATGGTTAATATTGCCGTGGGGCTGGCGCCGGCATTTGTGTGCATGGTGCCAGAAAAGCGTGAAGAAGTAACCACAGAAGGTGGGTTGGATGTCGCTTCAAATATTAAAGTGGTAGCTGATGCGGTAGAACGTTTAGCTAAAGTTGGTACTACTAGTTCTTTATTTATCGATGCAGATCCAAAGCAGATTGATGCTGCAGTTAAGGCAGGGGCGCCTTATATCGAACTCCATACCGGTCGTTTTGCTGATGCTGTAACCATAAAAGAACAGCAAGAAGAATTAGCTCGTTTAACTGAAATGGCAGCTTATGCTGCAAGCAAGGGCTTGCATGTTAATGGGGGCCATGGGCTTAATTATCAAAACGCGCCTGCAGTGGCCGCTATTCCTGAAATTGAAGAACTTAATATAGGGCATGCTATTATTGCTCGAGCTGTATTTACAGGTCTTAAAGAAGCGGTTGCTGAAATGAAGCGTATTATCACTGAAGCGCGCTTAAAACAAAACCTTTTGACTAAGTAATAAAACTTTAATCTTATAAGAGGTTAAAGGTCTAACTTTAAGGTTTAATATTAAGTTTTAATATTAAGTTTTAAAGTAAGGATTAAAAAAAGAGGTCTGTGACCTCTTTTTTCTGGTTCAACTTGATACTTTCCTTGGAGTATTTCTTTCCATTGATGGTTTAAAATGAAGAAGTTTTTAAGCTAATTCCTTAAGCCATTTTGGTCCGTTTTCTTGGATAGTTTGTACGATATCTGTAAGTTCAAATAACTCTGGTTCAATATCTTCAAGCCCTTGCCCATTTTTTAAAGCTGATTCTATGATATTGCAGAGTTTCTTTACTCCAGGCATGCCACAGTAAGCGGCTCCACCAGCAAATTTATGCACAGTCTTAGTTAAGTCGGCTACAGCCAATTGTTCAGGGTGCTCTAAGATAAGTAAAAAATCTGGGACAGAAGAAACTAAAGTGCTCAGCATTTCTAAAGCCAGGTCTTTATGTCCAGCGGTTTGTTTTAGGGCGCGAGTTTTAGTCCATACCGCTTGAGGATCATCTTCTGTTGGTGGGATCTGACTTTGAGGTTCAGGGGCCACATCGCTAGTATTAATTACCATGGACAAGGTTTCGTTTTGACCACAGTATCGGTAAATCAAATCTTTAAGTTGTTGCTCTTCAAGTGGTTTAGCTAAATAGTCGGCCATGCCTTCTTGAATAAAGCGTTGTTGTTCTTCCTTTATAACTAGCGCGGAAACCGCAATAATTGGCGTACTTTGGTTGACACTGTTTTTATGAATTTCCCGCATGGCGTCCAGGCCATCCATAACCGGCATTTGGATATCCATAAAGATTAAGTTAAATTCAGTATGACTACAAAGTTCAACTGCCTCTTGACCGTTTTCAGCGGTATATACATCAGTGACGATTTCTTTTAACAAGGTACTAATAAGCTTTAAGTTGGCGCTATTGTCGTCAACAGCTAACACGGTGGCTTTAATAAGTTGTTTTTCCGTCGTGGTGCCTAAGTTAAGTTTTGGTGGTTCCGCAACCGTTGGTAACTTAGATTGGCTAGGAGCTATAACTGGAACAGACAAAGGTGCTGTTAGCGCCTTAATAAGCTTATCGGCTAAGATAGGTTTAACTAAGATGGTAACTTTCGGATTAAGTTGTCTTAGTTGGTTATGAATTTCTGGGTCTAAGGTGTTTACTGCAAATACAATACGTTCAACTCGGTTTAAAACTTCTTGTTTTATGCTAGTGAAATAGTATAAAAGTTTGTTGTAGTCAAAGCCTGCTTGGAGCCCAATGATGATGTAATCAAGTTCATTTTGTTCCGGTAAAGTGTTAATAGGCAACGGATTTGACATGGGGAAGGTAAGTAATCCCATATTCTTTAATAATGAATCGACAGAATCCTTGACCCAAGTATTCACCTCGACGACAGCTACCTTGCGGTTGACAAAAGCAGGATACATTTGAGGGACATTATCTTCAGCCGCGTTTTCAAGTTGAAGGTCAAAAGTGAAGGTTGTGCCGATCCCTACCTTAGATTCAAGAGTAATAGATCCATGGTATTGCTCAATCAAGTGTTTGGTAATAACGAGACCTAAACCAGTCCCCCCATAGCGTCGATTGATGGATGAATCAGCTTGAGTAAAAGCGGTAAATAGCTCTTGTTGCTGTTCGTCTTTAATCCCAATCCCTGTGTCCTTAACAGTAAAGACAATATCGGAGATGTTACCATTTTGGTCCTTGAGTTCAACGCTTAGAGCTACGTTCCCTTTACTCGTGAATTTAATGGCGTTACCAATAAGATTAGTTAAGATCTGTTGAAAACGAATTGGGTCCCCAAGCACTGAATCAGGCACGGCTGGGGATGTGGTGAACGTAAGTTCTAAGCCTTTTTCAATGGCAATTGGTGAAAGGAGATGAATGGTATCGCAACAAGCATTGCGTAAGGAAAATGGTATGTTTTCAAAAGTAAGCTTGCCGGCTTCGAGTTTAGAGAAGTCTAAGATGTTGTTTACAATGCGAAGAAGATTGTTAGCGTTACGTTCAATCGTGTTTAAATAATCAGTCTGTTCAAGAGAAAGGCGTGATTTATACATCTGTTTAGCAAAACCTAAAATCCCGTTAAGTGGAGTTCTAAGTTCATGCGACATGTTGGCTAAAAACTCAGATTTAATGCGAGCGGCGTTTTGGGCGCGAATGTTAGCTTCACTAATATCATTGTTTTGTTGTTCGAGCTTTTCGAGGGTATAACGGAGATCGTTGGTGGTGGTATCAACGTTATATTGCATTTCGCTATGAAGTTCAGACATGGCGTTAGCCATACTGTTTACATAGGTGCGAAGTCTTTCTAATTCACCAGTCATCATGCCATTGACGCGGGCGGTAACGTTACCTTCACGAATTTCATAAACAGCAGAACATAAACTGTTTATAGGGTCGACAATTCTTTTGTTTAGATTAATGGCCAAAAGTACGCTGACAAGAAGGCTAAAGAGTAAGATGATAACTGCTATGGTAATGTCTTGGTAAACATCCATAACAGTTTGGTCACGAAGGAAGTAGATACAGATATAGCCGGCAATTTCGCGTGGGTAATTTAGTTTAGGGTCGGCAAAAATAGGAGCTTTTTGCTGAGCCGCTTGTTCATCTGTTTCTGGAGACCGCTGAAAATTGCCGTAAAGAGTAAGCATGGCTTTAGGATCATAGCCGTAGATAGGCATGCGCATAATGATGCCATCATCGGTAAATTCAGTGCTTTCTTTGGTGTAGATGTACTCTTGGTTTTCGGGGGCTAGTTTAAATAGTTCGGTTTCAGGAGCAATGCTCGAAGTTACTAACATCTTATTTTTTTGATCAAAGATGGAAATCGCCACAATATTGCGAGCATCGTTGCGGGCCGCTTCATTGACTAAACCCTGTAATAGGGGCACACTTTTTTCAGTAAGGGCAAAGCTTGCTGAAGTACTTAAAGGGTAAATGATAGAACGCGCCTTGCTGATAAGGGTATTATTCAGCTGTGAATATCTATTTAAAGAAAAGAAGGCAGTCATGCCAATCCCGATAATAAGAACAGGTAGTACGGAAAAGAGCAAGATTCTGGTGCGCAGACTATGTCTGTTCATTTTGACCTCGTGACGTCAAAAGTAGGAAGCAACAGTGTATAATACACATCAATAATATAGTGGCCCCGGAGAGCTGTTTGGGACGCTCATAATGCAGGCCGGATAATCTCTCAATTTTAGCAATTTTAACCGGCAGACTCTATTTAATTAGCTTAAAACATATTGAATGCGTGATATAGCATGTCAACCGTCCGCAAAATCGGCAGAATAGGAATTTAATTATCATGGTAAGATTTTATAAGCCAGCTCCTAAAGAAGTTTCTCCCCAACATTTTGAATTAAAAATTAAAGATTTAGATACAAGATGTCGTGGTGTAGGGCAGGCGAACGGCGTTACTTGGTTTGTCGAAGGGGCGCTACCAGGGGAAGAAGTGGTTGTTCGCGCGTTAGAACTTAAGAAAAATATCGGTATTGCTCAGCTTATGACGGTTAAAAAACGCAGTGAAGAACGCATAAGTGCTACCTGTCCTTATTCTAGTAAGTGCGGTGGTTGTTCACTTCTGCATATGGGTACTTCCACCGAAGGGAAAGCTAAAACAGCTAGCATCAAGAGATTACTCCAAAAGATTACTGGGCTTGAAGCCGGCGAACCTGATAAGGTTGAAAATAGTAATCCTGTGCATTACCGTCGTGTGTGTCGGTTGTCAGTTGCTGCTGATAGACGCAATATTGAACTTGGTTTTAGAGAAGCTTACGGGAAAAAGATCGTACCGGTGGAAAGCTGCCAAGCATTACACCCTGAATTAAGTAATCTAATTCCAGGACTGCGCAAGTTAGTAGGCCAGGTTTCCGATTTTAAGTTAATAGGTCACATCGAACTCGTAGCTGCAGATAACGGCAATGTTGTTTTAGTTCGTTCGATAAATATTTTCCCAGAATGCGATCGTCAGTTATTCCGTACGTTTGCGCAGCAAGAACAAGTTAGATTTTACATTTTAGAGCGTCACGAAATGGGACGCGAAGATTTAGTGCGCAAGGAAGAACTTACTTGTCTTAATCCGGAAAGCTTTACCGGTGAAGAACCGTATTACACCATTGATGGGCTTAAGATTTACTTTAGACCAACAGATTTTATCCAAGTAAATTCTGCTATAAATGCGGCCATGTTGGGTACAGCCTTAGACTATTTAGAACTTAAACCTGAAGATGAAGTCTTAGACCTATTCTGCGGCTTAGGCAATTTTACTTTGCCTGTAGCCAAGCGTTCAGCTCATGTTTATGGGGTAGAAGTTGTTGGTGGCATGGTGCGTAAGGCCAATGACAATGCCAAAGCCAATGGCATTACTAATGCAGAATTTATCGTGCAAGATTTGGAAGAAGAGTTTGAACGTACCTTATGGGCCAAGAGCCACGTAAGTAAGGTGTTGTTAGATCCAGGTCGCCAAGGGGCTTCTCGCGTGATGCCATATTTGGTTAGACGTAATATTTCACATATTGTATATGTGTCTTGTAATCCGCTTTCTTTGGCTCGTGATCTTGGTGTGTTAGTTAAAGCAGGGTATTCATTAAAGAAGTGGAGTGTGTTTAACATGTTCCCGGGCACTGAACACGTCGAGACGGTAGTTTTACTATCAAGGGAAAAATAGAACGGCTGAAAACCCTGTAAAATCAAGGTTTTGGCGAGTTTTGTGTTTTTGAACAAAAGAGGGTAAAAAGGCATTTTTGGCTGTATCTGAAAATACACTTTAGCCAAGAGATACAGAGGTTGAGGCTACGGTTTTATTATTATAATTGGTATTCAATCCGGGGGACCTATGGACATAAAGGAAAGAATTGATAAATGTGTAGATAAATACAAAGAATATGCAAAGAGTCCAGAAGCTTTTGCTGTACTTTTCGTTAAAAAGCATTTGAAAACATTAAAATGGATCAAGATTACAGATTATGATTATATCGGTGATGAAGGTTATAGAAAACTGAAATTTTCATACGTTGAATGTGAACTTTTTGAGAGAACTATAACTCCGAAGTATCCCAAAAAGAGTGATTATGAATCTGAGGAATATTATATCCGGGTATGCAGAGCCATCACCTGGGAAACGGCGCATAGAGATATATCTTTACAGGAAGAAAAGGGGGTTAAAGGAGAACTTAAAACATTAACGGTTGTACGCAAACTCATTTCCAAGGCTAGGAAATATAAGAGGTTTGTTTTGAAGGACTTCTCAATTAATAATTACAAAGAACTGCAACAGGAACTTGATAAGTTTGGGGCTAAGGCAATAGATAAGGTTCCGGAAGCTAGCAGAAAATACGTATATGAGAAGAAGGTTTGGAATCCTGCTGTTTATGGTCCTAGTGAAATAATAATAAAGTAGAACAATAACTCCGTAGTACACAAAAGTAGTCGCTTTCATGTTTAAAGAATAGACGATGCGTTACCCCTTGATTTATAAGAGATTATACTTTTGGGAACATGACTTTAAAGAGTAATATAGGCTATATGCGAAAACATATAAAGGTATGTAGAAAATATAGTAAGCTAATATAACAGTGGGACTTTAAATATCGCCGGAGAGAGGACTGTTACCCCCTCATTTTGGTTTGGCGAGCGCTTATTAGAGGTGTGGATATGTTTCCGTTTTGACAGGATATGTTTCCACGAACGGGCACAATGCCTGACATCAATCAGAAGGTATCGTGCCATGTTGAGACGGTTGTATTGATGTCAAGGGCCGAAGGGAAATAGGTTCGAAATCCCTTGAAATAAGGCGTTTTTCGGGTTTCCACTGCTTGGAGCAGGTGGAAGCGGCAAACGCTCCGTGAGAACTTATCCACGGCGGCTTGGAGCAAGAAGTGTGAGGGTTGAGTTGCCGATTTAGATGTCAGAAAGATACATTTGAAATGGAAGGTTTTTATGACGGAAAAAGAAAAAATGCTTCATCATAAAATGTATGATGCCAATTATGATGAGGAACTAAAGATGGATAGGAAAAAGTGTAAGTTGCTTTGCCAGAAATATAATAATCTTCCAGTGGACGATTTAGCTGCGAGGGAAAGTCTTATAAAAGAAATTATCGGAAAGACTGGAGACTCCATTCTTATTGAGCCTGACTTCTGGTGTGACTATGGATGGAATATAGAAGTTGGAGAGAATTTTTATGCAAATCATGGTCTTGTGATTTTGGATGCTGGGAAGGTTATATTCGGGAACAATGTCTTTATTGCTCCGTCCTGCGGATTTCATACATCAGGTCATCCGATAGATTATGAAAGAAGAAATCAGGGGCTTGAATATGCATATTCGATAACTGTCGGAGATAATGTATGGTTTGGCGCAGGTGTTCAAGTTATGCCGGGGGTTACAATCGGAAATAACGTTGTAATCGGTGGTGGAAGTATAGTGGTCAAAGATATTCCGGATAACTCTGTGGCTGTCGGAAATCCATGTAAGGTAATACGGACGATTACAAAGGAAGATAAGATTAAAAATTGGGATATATGATTGACGTTTTCCAGTTATCAATATTTCTAAAACCTAGGGAACTCACGGGGTCTATACCCATTTTTCTGAGTGGTGCGATTATCGTTTCTCTTATAAGAATCTGCACCAATCTGCTTGGTTGCTTCCGCCTTTAGAATCTTAGCTAACACTGCGTTTAACAGCTATACTACTCCTGTATCTCCTTGGCAAAATAATAGATCTTTAACTTTGTCTAGTTCTAGTGTAAGATCAGCTTGTTGGGCCATTTCCTTTTTCCCTATATAAAAATTGATGTTGCAGTTAATATTTTACAAGGTTTACTGGGGCGTGGCCCAATTTTTTAAATTTACACCAATTATATGGACTCTATCAAGTAAATTTGAAGCAAGAGCCATCAATTCGCAAAAGCTTGAGGATGTAATT
>OCKZ01000095.1_pt1 | contig 13867 bp, 9 predicted proteins | sample 1495951 | NCBI WGS metagenome assembly OCKZ01 (sample SAMN03418277, study PRJEB22391) | human gut metagenome | biome: human-gut; feature: organic feature; material: feces | host: Homo sapiens | place: Tanzania | collected 2013-01 | reverse complement strand
CACATTAGCGGTAAATTTCTGTCTTACGACAAGGAAGTACAGTCAATCTTCCTAATATTTAGAGTGTATATTTATTCTATACTAATATCAAGTGGTAGAAATATAGTTTTTCATAGAAAAAGTGGCTTTCATCCCACACGCAAGCATGTGGGTTTTACGCCGCAATTTATAACCTTTAATCGGGGTGAATTTTTTTAGAACTTTGAAGCCTTAATGCTACAGTCAGTAAACCCAAGTTCCTGGATATTAATCTGACGGCTAGTGCTAAGCTTTAAATGATAGATAAAGCCACTTTCTGTTTCTTTATAGATGATTGGTTCCACTTCGTTTAACGAAAATTCCACGCTTTCAACATCATCAGTAAAGCCATGAACCATCTTTTGGCCATTAGCGCCTGTAAGCGTAAGCGCTCCAATAGCTTCTGCCATTTTTATAGATTCAGACGCGGTCAAGCCTTGCGCTTTAGCAGGAACATTTTCCCCTTGAGTTACGTTAGCTAGTTTTTCCGCCTCTGGTTTAAACCGCATAAATAAACAACGTTTAAGCGATAAATCAGGGTTATGTAACATGAAGTAAAAGCCACCATGCTCACTAAATGGCATGCCTTTACCGTTATAATCCGGATATGAAAAGCCTTCTCGACTTACAAAAAACGGGCGTTCATGAGTTGTGTCATAAATGCGATTGGTAATTACTCTTAAATCTTGATAGCGATTGTAAAAATGATTTTTCTTATCAAGGTAATAGAGCTTATAAGCTTCGCTAACTTCAGACTTATGGTATAGCGATATCACAAAAAGATAGTAAACCCCAAGCGTCACACATAAAACTAGACACCCAAGAACCACATAAAGGCGTTTACTTTTAGAACCACCTAAGATTTGGGTGGTTGGGGTCTGGTTTTCATTAGCTTGAGTGAGATCTTCGCTAGATTGAGGCTTAGCCGTTTGGTTAACAGATAATTTCATGAGGCCACCTAATTACCATCGAGATTGCTATCGAGATTATGAGCGAATTTGCTATCAAGTTTACTATCAACTTTAACTTGGACTTTATAGTTAGTCAGTTAAAAATTCATGACGTGAAGCTTGGTTAAACTTAAAGTAACCGCCTAAAGCTGTCGTTGTGGTTTCACTAGTAGCATCACTTACGCCACGTGATTTAACGCAGTAATGGGTCGCAGTAATAGTTACAGCCACATCCTTAGTTTCTAAGAGGGTCTGCAAAGCCACTAAAATTTGCTGAGTTAAACGTTCCTGCACTTGTGGTCTTTTCGCAAAAAATTGCACAATGCGGTTAATCTTTGATAAACCAATAATCTTTTGACGTGGCAAATAAGCAACTTTGGCGTAACCATCGATAGTTACGAAGTGATGTTCACAGGTACTAAGCATGGTAATATTGCTTACTTTTACCATTTCATCAACTTTCATCTTGTTTTCGATTACGGTGATTTTAGGGAAGTTGCGGTAATCAAGCCCTGAAAAAACTTCATCCACGTACATTTTGGCAATACGGTGCGGAGTTTGAGTCAAGCTGTCATCGTTAAGATCTAGACCTAAAGTCATCATAACTGCACGCATGTGCTTTTCGATGTCAGCTTTTTGTTCTTCAGGGGTTAAAGTTACAGGCTTACGTGGAGTTTCGAGTCCTTGTTCTTCTAAGGCATTACGAACCTTGATAGCTTCAATACTCAAACCTTCATTCCTAGGATCTTTTGTCATATCTGTAAAAGCTGCTTCTTCGGACAAATCACGCACTTCTTCAGTAATAAATTCCATGAAATAAAAACTCCAACATTAGTGAAAATTTGGGCCATAGCCAAATTTCTGACTGCTCCCAACGGGCAAGCCCGTGGGTTTTACGCCTCAATTTTATAACCATAGACCCATAGTTTAGAACTACGATTAAAACCTATGGCTTTAAGGTTTAGAACTATGAAGTTATCATGTGACCTCTGACGTTAAAATTGTACCAATTTTTAAAATCAGGACCATTAATAGCCAAAGCCCCGCATAATAATATAATATTTGCGAGGCAATTAACAGAATTATTATTTTTTATATAAAGACGGCTTTGGCTATAGCACTTACTTAACTTGCAGTAAACAAAAACTAATTAAGTAAGTTTTAGGGGCCTTAGGACCAACTCTTTATCTATTTGATTATCTTGATTATCTTGATTAGCTTGTTTTTAACCAAGCTAGATAAAAAAAACACCTAGCTTGGCTTTAAGCGACTTAAATGCTAATGCTAAATACGCACCCCAGCCTTAAACATGGCTTCAACAGAACCATGTTCCTTAAGAGCTGCCGAAAAGTCGAGCAAGCGCTTAATAGAAACGAGAGCTTTTTCGCGGATCTGCGCGTCAACTTCGATTTCATGACCGGTGAAATTTTGTAAAGTTTCTTCAATGAGAGCCAAGCTGTTTTGAAGCATCCATGGGCAGTGAGCACAACTTTGGCAAGTTGCCCCTGCGCCACCAGTTGGCGCTGGAATTAAAGTTTTATCAGGGCATGCCTGCATAATCTTGTAGAAAATACCAGTATCGGTCGCAATGATAAATTCCTTGTTATTCATGCTTTGTACTTTCTTTAAGATTTGGGAAGTAGAACCCGCAAAATCCGCCATTTCAGTAACTGCAGCTGGAGATTCTGGGTGCACCATTACGGCTGCATTAGGGTGTTCTGCCTTAAGGGCTTTTAAAGCTTGGGCCTTAAATTCATCATGCACGATACAGTGAGCTTGCCATCTTAACATGTCAGCGCCAGTTTCTTTTTCAACATAGCTACCGAGGTGACGATCAGGAGCCCAAATTAATTTCTTCCCGCAAAGATTAAGGTACTTAACCATTTCAATAGCGATAGAACTAGTAGCCACGTAATCAGCTCTAGCTTTAACCGCGGCTGAAGTATTAGCGTAAACTACGACCGCGCGATCCTTGTTTTCATCACAAAAAGCATTAAATTCAGCTGCCGGGCACCCTAAATCCAAAGAGCATTCAGCTTCTAGTTCTGGCATTAAAATAGTTTTTTCAGGTGACAAAATCTTAGCGGTTTCCCCCATAAAGCGCACCCCGGCCACAATAATGGTCTTATGTGGGGTGTTACTACCCCAGCGCGCCATTTCAAGTGAATCCCCGATAAAACCACCGGTTGCTTCAGCTAAGGCTTGGACTTCGGGGTTAGTGTAATAATGGGCAATAATTACAGCATCTTTCTCCTTTAATAAACGGGAGATATTTTCTTTATAGACTTTAATTTCATCAAGCGTCGGCATCGGCGGTACAGATGGAATCTTTATGCTGCTCATATCAGGGATAAACATTGCTTCCTCGCTTTTGTTTTGGTAAGTCCAAACAACGAACGTAATTATTGAAGCGCCCTTTATTTCTGGTTACGCCTCAATTTATCTCGGTTATTACGGACATTTGGTAATTTGCCACAAAAAAGATGCTCTATTATAAAGAGCACGCGCCCTATTTCATAGCGTCACACTATGTGAACCTTAAAAAAACGCCCTAAAAAAGTAGAAAATCACCCATTTTCCCCCAAAGTTCTGCTCCGAACCCCAAATCAAGTTCAAACCAAGGGCTTTCTAAATCTAAAAGGCCCAATCTACCTGACGCCCAATACCATAGAAATTTGGCCTTTGGCTTTGACCTCTTTTGCTTTGGTCTCCTTGCTTTGGTTCCTTTATTTTGGTCTCTTTATTTTTGACCGTTACCTTTTTAGTGACCTTATAGAGGATAAACCCAAAGCCTTGATAAACAAAAGCCTTGGTCTTAAGGTCATTTCTAACCTCTGCCAAGGCTAATCTAATTGAGTCTTTAGTAATCCTGCGCTCCAAACTCATGTCCTTAGAGCAAAGCATTTTATTCTTTAGAACTTATACTGCGCGCTTAAGGTCCATAAGTTACGTAGAGTCTTATCTGCTAAATCAAATTCACGTTGTCCGACCCCAAAACGACCTTCTGCATAAACACGCATTGCCGGGGAAACATCATAAGATACTTGAGCGTTTATATAAGAGGTATCGGTCTTATGTAGTTCGTAACCTTTATAGTTATAACCTGTCATAAAGCCTAAGCCATTTTCAAAAGTATAACCAGCTACGACTTCAGCCCCGGTCAAATGGTGTTCTTCACCAGCATGCTTAATACGGCTATAGAGTAACGCCGTGTAAAACCCATCATTTAAATAGCCATAGCTAAGAGCCACATTAAATGAGCGACGCCCACGAATATCAATTGGATCTTTAAACTTATAGTAGTCAACGCTAACGGAAAAAGCTAACCCCTTTAAAACAGTGTTGCGTTCCCAGTTGTAGCTTAAAGAACCGGCAAACCCATAATCGACGTCCACTTTTTCAGTAGTTTCAAGATCATGGTTTTCAATTTCACCTGCATCATCAAATGAAGTTTGATATGAAGTGGCGAGAGTATAGCCACCGATGGCATTGATATAGGCAACTTGACCTTCTTGACGGCCACCTAAAGCCCAATACGCACTGCTTTCACTTCCCCAACGTTCAAACACATCGGTAAAACCAATAGTTTGGTAAGTTGCAGTATCCTGCTGCCCAATAGTCAAAACACCCATAGGACCAAAATCAAAACCGGTATAAGCATAACGGGTCACTAAATTCTTATCATCTTTTTCCCAAGAATTTAAATCCCATTCCACATGCGCAATCCCACTAATATTGGTGCTGATAGCGCTCCGGCCAATAAAGCCAAGACGGACATCACCTTCAATGCCACCTTTATGTTCAGTTTCTTCATAAATACTGCGGGCAGCTTTATTCATAAAGCCTGCTTGTACTTGCCCAAAAATATTCAGAGTTTGCCCGTTGCCATTATATATTTCAAGAGCATGAGCGCTTGGTAAACTTAGTAATAAACCACCTACTATCCAAGCATTAATTGCCACTAAATACATTAATGTTTTTTTCATAAAAATCTTCATCCAAATTTAAATCGCTAATATTTTACCACAGGCCTAAATCAAAGGTTCTTGTCACATTGAGCTATTTTGTACCATTAAACGGCTACATTTTTAAAATAAATTAAGACGAAGGTTGAAACTAAAATCGACGCCAAGATTCATACGATGAACAAAGTTAAAACAAATACCAAAAACCAATTACACCCAACAAAAAAGCGCACAACCTAACAAGCTATTACTTGTGGGATTATGCGCATCTAGTCTTTGTTTTTTGGCTAAATTTTTGAGCTTTAGCAAATACTCATGGTTTTAATTAGGTGCTTTTCTAACTAAGTTTGGTTAGATTAGAAGTTGTACTGTAAACCAAGGCTGAGCTTGTTGTCTGAACTTTCTGGATCAGCAACCTTGTTACCCTTAGTATCAACGTCGATATCACCAACGCCGATTTCGCCTTCAATGTAGGTCTTGAAGTTGCTGCTTAAGTTGTAGCTAACTTCTGATACGATTGAGCTAACTAAAGTATCGCCGTCCTGAGAAAGGTTCTGGTAGCTTAGGAGTAAGCCAACGCCATTTTCAAAACCGTAACCACCTAAAACTTCAAAACCCTTTCTGTTTTTAGCTTTATCGAAGTCAGTAAGCTGGTACATACCAGCGAGATAGAGACCGTCACCTACGGTACCAGCGCTTAAAGCTGCAGCGTAAGAAGTTCTGTCTTCGTTGTTGCCAAGGTACTTAGTCTTATCAGTCTTACCTTCAGCAAGTGCATAGTGGTCAACACCTAAATCGATAGAGATTGGTAACTTAGCATCGAAAGTGTAACCTAAAGCAGCAGCAAAGCCATTGTCTACACGGTCAAGGCCAGCACTCTGATAAGATGCGCTACCAACGAAACCGTTCTTCTTATACTGGTAGTAAGCTTGACCTTCCTGACGACCACCGAGAGCCCAGTAGGTGTTACCTTCCTTCCCCCAATCAATGAACACGTCAGTACGCCCCATAACTTGGTACATAGCAGTGTGCTGCTGACCTAAAAGGAGGGTACCGAAATCATCGGTCTTGACCCCAAGGTAAACGTAACGGCTCTTGAAAGTACCGTCCTGAGAAGTTTCACCTGAAACGTCCCATTCACCCATAGCGGTAGCTACAAAACCATCAGCAATCTTAGAATCGCCCTTAATACGAAGACGCGCCTTACCCTTGATACCAACTTTGTCGTTTTCAGAAGCGCTTACGCTGTTTAAGTTAGCCTGTATGCGGCCACCTACTTCCATCTTATTGCCATTGTTGTCGTTATATACCACTGCTGCCTGTGCGGTGGCACCAATCATTGAAGTGGCACTTAAGAGACCAATTACAGCTAAATTTTTGCTAAACATCAGGTAAATCCTTATTGTTTTATAGAATATGGTTTAATCAGGTTCGACTCGTTATTGATTTACTCAAGCCACAAGAACCTAATATGTTATCTTGAACTTCATAATGTTCCAACCCCTAAGGGATGTGCACCATAATACCCAATGACTGTTCAATCCCAAATAAGTCCATGTAAAAAGCTTGTAAGCACCTTTTAGCTGACTTTACATGTAATTAACCAAGAAACAACGCTATTTATTCTTACACATAGAAGCCAAACCTTTATTTTAAAGCTTTGCTCGCATGTTAACCTAAAAAATCACATAATCCCAAACCTGGATTAAGTAAAATTTAACCATTCCTGTAAACAAAAAGCCCGTTTCTTATAATCAAAGAAACGGGCTTTTAGCAATCTTTAAGCTTTTATAGTGTTTTATTAAGCATCCTTAAAAAAACACCCATAAACCACACTTTATAGCGTGCGCTTAACCGAAGCAACTAAAATTAGAAGTCGTAACGGATATTAGCAGTGTACTTGTCGTTACGGCTATCAGGAGCGTTTTCGCCAGTGAAACCGAATTCAGCTTCAGTGTATGCAGAGAAGTTGTCGGTGAACTGGTAGCCAGCGTGAAGAACCATCTTGTTTACGTCAGCATTTGAATCATCAGCTGCGGTATCGAGGTATTCGTAACCAGCGAGGAGGCTAACCTTATCAAAGCCGTAACCTACTACGAATTCATAACCATTTGAAGAAGCTTTAGCATCAACTTCGCTGAACTGATAAAGGAATGCGCTATAAAAGCCATCACCAAGGTTACCAAGAGATACGGAAGCAGCGTATGAATCTACGTTGTTGTCCTTGCCACGAAGATCGTAGTTATCGTAACCAACCTGGAAATCTAATGGGAGGTTTTCAGCAACGTCGAAACCGTAACCAAGAGCTAAAGCAACACCGTTGTTTACACGAGTAGTATTTACGTCGAAAGCGCTCTGGTAAGAAGCGCCGAATGAGAAACCACCGTTACGATACTGGTAAACAGCCTGACCTTCCTGACGACCACCAAGAGTCCAATAGGTGTTAGCCTCTGAACCGAAATCTTCGAACACATCGGTCTTAGCAATTACGTTGTAGATAGCAGTATCAGTCTGACCGACAACAAGGCTACCGTAATTGTCGGTATCAAAACCTACAGTAGCATAACGAGTTTCGAACGTACCGTCAGTGCTAGTAGAAGAAGCTACATCCCATTCAGCGAAAGCAACAGCCTTAACGCCTTCAGTAATTACAGACTGGCCACCAATGTTAAGACGAGCAGCACCCTTAAGAGCAGAAGCGTCACCGTCGTTAGCAGCTACACTGTAGAAACCGCCCTGCACACGGCCACCAACCTCAAATGAGTTACCGTCTTTATCGTATACGGTAGCAGCTGAAGCGGTAGTTGCAGCGGTAGCTGCTACTAAAGCAGCAAGTAAAGTCTTCTTAAACATAATATTTTTCCTTATTTAACATCTGCGAATGCAAATCAATTTATTAGTATTGTCGGTAAATCAGATTCTCTTGGTTAGTTTTATATATATCTTTATCTATGTCCCCTACCTAAATTTCGTTACAATCCTAAGATTTACCCGAGGCTTACCTAAGTTTACCTTAGCTTACCTCAGCCTTACTTCCTTACTTATAACATCCAATTAGTTAGGCAAACAAGTTTATAAAACGAAACTAGCACAGTTTGGTAATTACTAAAGATAGAACCTTTAGATTACCTAGAACTATTAACCAATAATAAATTGTTTATCACGGCTTGCATATTTCACATTTATAGCATGCAATATGTTTGCCAAAATTAAACACTTACCTTGCTTTCGCTTTTATATGATAATTTTTTTTCGAAAATCACGTTTTGTTTTATAAGTTATATATAAAACAGAGCATTGCTTTTAATAAAAACTTAAAAATATTTTTAGGTAGATTTTACTTAAAAATAAAAAACTAATCGTAACTTCCAGCACTTGGTTTTTACTTATAACGCCCTATAAAAAGACATGTATCGCACCAAGTTTGTTCATTGTATCACAAAAAAAGAGCCTGTAAACTTATGGCTAAGGCTATTAAACGATAATTCTTCTCACTTAGGCTAATATCGTGTAATCAAATTCCTAGTGCTTTACTAGCATATGTCTTTTTTATATTATATAGCACCATGGTTAAATCCTACCATAAGGCTCTTATGGTCTTGATAAATCTTACTTTTTTAATTGATGGTAGTTTGGGAATGGCAACTTTAGTTAGTTATGGCTTTAGAAATCTTTAACTAGCTGTAGCCTCTATAGCCTCGACAAGCTGTAGCCTAGTAATTTGAACAATCTACAGCCTAAACAAACTAAAAAACTTAACAACCCAAATCCTTAACCTCAAAAAACTTGACAACAAAGAGAAAACCAAGCTTTTATTGATAAGTTTGCTGTTTTTCGGGGCTTGGCGGTTTGAGTTTGCACTTGTGTTTTCTGGCCCTGAATTACCTTTGTTGTATAGCCTTACCTTTGTTGCATGTTTTGTTCTTTAGTTCTTGATATGACTTTATGACCTGGCATACCTCTTGTTTTCTGGTTTTATCTACTATTGCCTAGTATGGCGCTATTGCTAGGTATTAGCCACAAAGAGATGGAAGGTGTAATTATCGCGTTCCTTAACTTTGCGCCATCGCATTTTAAGCCCTGCACCACTACTTTCCTTAACTCTGCACCATCGCATTCCTTACAGGATGCACCACACTTCATCCTTTCTTTAAAGGCCTCAATACTCTATAAATAACACTATGAGAAACTCCACAAAAAACTCCATGTAACTCCACAAAAAACTCCATGTAACTCCACAAAAAACTCCATAAATAATAGAAAAGAGAACAAATATGCCTTCTATGTTTTAACATGCACTTTGAGACGCACCTTTAGAAACACATTTAAGTGCCCACTTAAACACACCAACGATTTAAACGTATGTAAACGTTAAAAGAAAGTAAAAAGTTTGAACTTTATTACCTAAATTTCGTCCAAAAACAAGATTATTAAGGCTTAGCTAATAAAAACCACGTGGACTAAAATTAAAAAGGATTAACAATCCTTGGTCCTATTTGATTCCTTTGATTTATGGCGCAACTGATTCTGAGATTTTTAGAATAGAAGCAAAAAACCTCTAAGCCAGAAAGGTAAATAGCCCTTAAAAGCCGGCAAGTGTTACTCTAAATTTGAGTCCATAAACCAAACCCATAATTCAAAGTAGAACATTGTGGCTAAAGGTAGCTAAATAAAATGCACCAAGAACTTAAAAGCCGAGAACTTAAAAGCCAAACCCTAAAGCATTTAGGTTTACTACGTAGATAAGCCCTATGACCTCAAGACTAAAAGTGGACTTGAGCATATAGTGTAGTGCATACTAACTAGTGCGGACTAGCACATGCTATTTGATAATACGTGAGCTATTTTTATCTAGCCCGTTCAAGGACGTGATAGTATATATTTCTAGAATTTAGAACTTGCTAGACTTTAGAACTTGTTTCGAACTTAAACAATGAAGTTCGTAGATACCGAATTTATTACCCGCAAGCCATTTATTAAGACTGGCTTCATCATCAATAATATTTAGAAAATAGAGCAAAGAGAGTTGTTCAACATGGCTTTTTTTAAACATACCATTATTTCTGTTATGACCGTATGCGGTCTTTGTGCCACCTTTAGTGCGGAAGCTGCCACTTTTAAAGCCCCAAAAAATTACACCATTATCATGGCTGATGGCGCCAAAGTTGGTAGCGCCTTTTCTTCTGTGCAAGAATTAACTTTAGACGCTGGTAGACACCAGATTATGGTACTCTTTAAAGGTAAATTCAAAAAAGGAACAGACCGCATCCTAACTTCTGCAAGTAACCCTATCGTTATTAATATTCCAAACATGGCGGCAGATGATGAGTATTCTTTTACTTATCCACGTATTTATAACTATGATGATGCGCAGGATTTTGCTGATAAGCAAGTTATCACTTTAACTAACCATGGTAACAACACCACTAACGAACAAGTAAGTTACTTTATCCTTCAATCTGAAAAAGGCTTCCAGCTTGACCGTAACTTTAAAGATGAATTAGCTTCTTTAGGTTTACTTTACGTTGCTCCAAAGAATGTTCAAACAGCAACTAAAAAAGAAGACACTTTGAAAAAATGTCGCGATTCAAATATGCAAGACTGCCCGCAAGTAGTCGTATCTCCAGCTAATACTTCAAACAACAAGGTTGCAGTAGCTGTTCCAACCAATGCAAATGTAACCATGAGTGATGAAGCCACTAAGGTTGCGCTTAACAACCCTAACGTAAACCAAGGCGTGTTTGAAGGCTTGAAATCAATTTACAACAGTGCAGATCCTGCAACTAAGGCAGCCTTTAAAGCCTGGATGGCAACTCAAAAGTAAAAATTAGCACGCTAATCCAAAAACATAGTAGCTAATACGTAAAAATAGGCCCGCCAAACAAATACGCGGGCCAAACCAAAAAACTTAGAGCCTAAACGTAAGCCTAACGTCGTAAACCACAAAGCTCAAAGCTCCAAACCCAAAACGAAGAACCAAAAGCTAGAAGCTAAGTTCTTATTTTCCTAACCAAGCAACATCCTTAACGTTAAAATCGGATGAACAATTGCTATTCGTTGTCTGTTATCCGTTAACTGCTTTTGGTTGTCTGTTATCAACCACCAATCACCGCCTAGTAGCTACCAACTACCTACCACTAACCACCAAATATTGCCATAGCTACAATAAAACCCAACTATGTAACGCCGGAAAATTCCTGTGCGCTTAGCTAAGATTTTTAAAAACTTGGTTACCTAGATAAAAATTTTTGTCAGTCACTAAATTTTGCGTTATTATTGAAGTTATCGGATTTTTTGATCGCATTCACATAAATGCGACTTATCCACCAAACATTAAAAACTTGGTGTGCAGAAGGTATAACGTAGCTCGGAATATTTAAAGCGTAAACGAAGATTTAAAACTTAACCATAATCTTTAATAGCCAGCTGTAATATACATCTGTTTTAACCACCCTTCGTAGCTTTCGCTCTTAAGGTTAATGACACCAAGCATACAAGCTTTAGCCACAATATAAACGTAAACATACAGCAACTAAAAATATTAGCGTACTTCGTGTTCCTAAATTATTAGCTTCTAGTTCTAGTTCGGCGTAAACAACTCTAACTTTAGTCTAGACTTTGTTTTACCGTTACCAACCTAAGTTTTACTAGCTGTAAGTTTAGTCTAGGTTTTATTGGCCCACGCGCAAGCTTGTTAGTTGACTTTGTAAAGTAGCTGAATATGTTTTTCAGTCAAAAGCTCTGCCTTAACCTCAAGGCTTTAAACGTAAGCCCCTAAAACTCTGTAGTTTCTTTAACACAACTTAGACTAAACCTACATAATAAATTCACTTTGGTAACTCTATAAAGGCAAAGGCAAAACAAAGGCAAGCTCAGGCTTAGGAAACATTGAGTTTTTGTTTTTACGCTTTATGGACTTATGGGGCATTGGGGATTCTTTAAAGCCAAGAATCAAAGGGCAACAGAATCAAAGAGCAAGACTAAGCCCAAGCCTAAAACTAAGTATTTACTAAAGCTTAAAGTTACTAGAGTTACTAAAAAAGTTATGGTTCTAACTAACTTTTTTGTAAAGCATTTATCTTGTGGTAGCCAAACAAATAAACACATTCATCAGCATTTACAATCTACTATCAAAAACGGAGAAAAACTGATGTCGAGACTCAAGTCACTTAACTTTAAACACTTCATTTGGATCGTTATTCCTACTCTCTTTTTAACCTTCCTGGCCGTGCTGACAACCAAAGCTTTTTTGCCGCCTGAATTCCATCCGGTCTTTACAGAGCTTACAGCGTTTGGTATTCGGTGGGAAATTATCATGTTTGCTGCCATGCTCATTAGTGTGGCCATCTTCTATAAACGCACTACAGACGTCGCTATTATCGGAACTACTCTCATAATCATCTACAAACTAATTTTTGTAGATGATTTTTTTCTTTCAACCTTAAGTAATAGCGAATTTTGTACTCAATATTTAGAGCTTATAAACTTAGCCGGGATGTTGATGGGCTTTAATATCCTAGCCGATAACTTTGAACGCAGTGGGTTAACGGAACGTATTCCCAAATTCCTTCCGCACAATTATCTAAGCGGTTTTATTTTGCTGCTGTTTATCTTCATCATTTCTACCTTCTTAGATAACATTGCAGCGGCAATGATTGGTTTTTCTATTGCGTATGCCGTTTTCAGAAAAAAACTTCATATCGGTTATATTGTCGCAATTGTAGCTGCTTCTAATGCCGGTGGTTCAGGTTCCGTGGTTGGGGACACTACGACCACTCTTATGTGGATTGCCGGACAAGACCCTTTAAGCTTAACTCGCGCCTTTGTACCTGCAATTATCGCCTTTTTAATCTTTGGGCTTATCAGTGCTAGACAGCAATACAAATGGTCTCCTATGGACGATTTTGCCCATAGTGTCCACCCACCTGTAGTAAAACGCCGTATATTTTTATGCGTCACTATTTTAATGCTCTGCATTGCTGCTAACTATATCTTTAAGTTCCCAGCTTTAGGAATTTGGATTGCTATTTTTGTGGGCAAGTACTACACCGATATCGATTGGAAACTTTCTCCAGAAACAGTTAGTAGCACCGTATTCCTTTTGGTGATGGTATTTTCTGCCAATTTGATTCCTCTTAATGGCTTACCAGAACCAAGCACTATGTCTACCTTCTTAATGGGCTTGATTTCAGCGGTCTTTAATAACATTCCTCTAACTCAATTATGTTTATCTCAGGGTAACTACGATTGGGCATTACTATCGTTTGCTGTTGGTTTTGGGGGATCTTTGGTGTGGTTCGGTTCTTCTGCCGGGGTGGCCGTTTGCGACAAAGAACCTAAAGCTCGTTCCATTGTTAGTTGGATGCGTTATGGCTGGCCTGTAGCTTTAGCTTACTGCGCCGCTTTTGGGATTTACATTATGGGAGAACGTCTTTTAGGGTACTAAGACCTACATAAGGCGCCCAAGGTAAAGTAGTAGTACTTTGTAATAGTGCTTTTTTGGTAACAAGGCTTAGGCCTAAAACAAAAAAGCACTAACCTAAGTTCTCACAATTCCTTATTAATATAAACTTAAACCACAAAATTATAGAAAATTAGGATGTTTTGGAACTAAAGAGCCCAAACCTTCTACCTCCCACCTGATAGCGTGCAAATTTCGGACAAACGGCGTGAGTTTTTCGCTGTAGACAACGTGTCATTTTGCGCTTTAAAAAGTGCCGTACAAGAGCAAATAAAATTGAGGTAGCGTGGCCCTAATTTCACAAGGCTAGTAGCCTCTCATATTCCACCCGTTCATAGGAGTGTTAGTGCCAAACTGAAAATGTAGAAATTCGCCAAAGTGAAAATGTAGAAATGCGACTTTGAATACAAGCTTATATCCTTGCTCTTGGGCTTTTTTGTGGTTTTCTTCAGAGAAGTACACCTCATCGATAA
>OCKZ01000094.1_pt1 | contig 14020 bp, 10 predicted proteins | sample 1495951 | NCBI WGS metagenome assembly OCKZ01 (sample SAMN03418277, study PRJEB22391) | human gut metagenome | biome: human-gut; feature: organic feature; material: feces | host: Homo sapiens | place: Tanzania | collected 2013-01 | reverse complement strand
AGTCGTCTGTGAAGCGAAGCTCCTCGACCGGCTTTATGCGGTAGATATTGTTTTCGTTTTTCATATAACTAGTTAACGCAAAAATATTCCGAAAACAGAAGTAAATCTCAAAAATTTCAAAGATTTTTGTAAAAAAATTAGAGGCAAGTTGATTTTTCCGCCCGCGAATTTCTTCCAGACTGCAACCAATTTTCACTCTAATTGTCTAAATCATTAAATTTATGTACCATAAATAAATACCATTTTTCAGGGGTATCACAGATGAAAAAAAACAACGGCTTTGCTATTTGGACAGTCGCCGCATCAGTACTTATTTTTTTTGGCGCAATAAGTTTTTCCGCCTGCCAGAATGAGCTTCTGGATTCACCTTCCTTTCAGAACCGCGGCTCTTATTCAACAGGAAGGGTTGCCGCTCCAACAAACCTTACCGCAACACAAGGCGGATTCAGAAGCATAACGATTAAATGGACGGCGGCAAAATCGGCGGTTTTTTACAATATATACCATTCTGACACCGCGACCGGGAACTTTACGTTTCTTGAGCAGACTCCAGACGCAACCTGCAGCTACACAACAAGCGCAGACCCGGACGTAAAAAAATACTACAAAATCCAATCCGTTGACACAAACGGAGAAGTTTCTGAGCAATACAGTCAAATCTGCTTCGGCACAACCCTTGCGACACCTATAATCACAAGCATTAAGCAGAATGCAAAAGGCGACGCTATAACAGTACGCTGGTACAAAGGCGTAAACTGCACCACAGACACATACCTTAACGACAGCCTGAACTATACGATAGTCCTTTACAACGCAGACGGAACACAAGTCCTAAGGGAAGAAACAATCTCTGCAATGGACGTAAAAGAAGCCGCAGATACAAAATACACATTCACAAACCTTACTCCGAACACAAAATACAAAATCCAGATAAAAGCATATACAAAATCCGCGCAAGACTCAAAATCAACGGAAAGCAGCGACAAGGAAGACCAGTCAACGGCGCATTCACTGATTCCTGCGGCCCCGGAAAACTTTTCAGTTTCAAAAGGAACATCAAAAGACTCCGTAACCATTTCGTGGGAACTTCCAAAATATGCGGAAATAAAGAGCGCAACAGCCTTTGAAACCCGTCCAGTCTACTTTAAAATCTACCGCAAACTGGAATCCGCCCCGGAAAACGCATACGAGCCGATTATTACATATTTAGGGACAACCGTAAATGCTGACCAGCCGGCAAATGATTCAACCATCTATTTTGAAAAAACAAAAACTGGAGAGTCTGAAGAATCAATAATAACAGTAACCCCAAAAGACTCAATCGCTGTTGATTACAGCAAAGCCGACGAAACAAAAGCAGAAGAAGCATTTCCAAGCTATATTCCAGGCACAATAATAACTTATATAGATAAAAACGTAAAAAGTGGTAAAAAATACTCCTACAGAATACAATCATTTATTGATGACAGCAAAAAGAAAAATATAACATCTGATGAATCAATATGCGAAGATTTTGGATGGCTTATTAATAGCCCGACAATTCAAGTTTCGTCAAAACCTAATTATTATAACAACGATAATAAACAATTAATCGAAAGTTTTTCAGTAACCATGAATTTCAAGTTCGACGATTTTGGTCAGAAATACAACTATATAATCACAGAAACTTGTCAGGAAATGGAAAACGTGGAAACCGGCGAAGGTGAATCAAAAACAATAGAAAAGAAACCTGTAGGCGATGAAACCAAAGAAAAATATTCATCAACATCGTACGCTGACTTTTTCCCATGGAAAAAAGAATACAAAACAGAAGAGCTAAAAGAAAACCATTTTAAATATTATTCCTATTCAGTTGCCATAACATCTGAAGATGGAAAAACTGAATATGCAAGCATAGATGCCCCTGGAAAAATAATTATAATAGACAAAAAAGAATCTGTTCCAAATGTAGATGATTTTTCAGTTCAAGACGGATATAGCAATAAATTCATTCTTTCCTGGACTTATGATGAAACCTGTAGTTACAAAGTGATTTATACAAATAAGGATAAGAATGGCAAAGAAGAATCAAAAATTGAAAAAACATTTGCAGCAGATGAGTTAAAAAACGAAAAAGGCGAAAGTTGCGTTACAGGAGATAAAGTCAAATTCTCTCATCAAGCAGAAAGCGGAGATACAAGAACCGTATACACCCTTGTTGGCTCAAACGGATTTGAATCTTCTCGAATTCTCGATGGCGAATATAAAACTCTTGGCACTCCAGAACCATATTTTGAACCGTCATACAAATCTATAAAAGTTATATGGAAACCTGTTCAAAAAGCAACTTCATACACAATTACAGCAACTTATAATAAGGAAAAAATCAAAGCAGCAAATATTTCTAAAATCGAAACAGACGAAAACGGCAATTTTTACTGTGTAATAACAGAGCCTTATGGCGAAACAATAAATGGAGAAGAAAGAATAAGCAATACAACAAACGCCGAAATTGCAGGAAATCCTATTGATTTTGAAATAAAAGCGACGTCATCAACAGAAGAAATACCTTATGATTCTGATACAATAACAAATTCAAATATTAAAATCTCAACTTTAGGACCTGCAGCCACAAAAATAACCCAGATACAAGGCGCAGGTAAACAAATATTATTAAAATGGAATAAAATAGAAGGTGCAAAAGGCTACATTATCTTCCGAAAAAAATACAGCAAATCGCTTATAGGAATGCCAGACAAAGCCGATGTATATTTCTATTCAGCAGAAGATAAATCTCTAAGCCTTATTCAAGATGATTCAACCCCTTCTGCATCATGCAATGAAACAGCAGGACTTTTTACATTCTACGACAAATATAAAGAAGCCCAAAATTATGACAGCCAATACGAAACCGACCAGGCACAAATTGCATGGGGATTGCCATTTGGATACACCGTTATTCCGGTTTTAAAAGATTCCGATTTTACAATTGACGATGACCTTGTTATAACTGGAACAGAAGATTCTATTGCATACACAAAAGAATCCTTAGATAAAATAGAACAAAAAGGTGCAACCTATGGTTATGGACTTGCATTAACAGCTTCTAAAGCAACTTCTCAACACACTGTAGAACTCAATTGGGAAACACCATACGGAGTTTCTTCAGAGCCAATGATATTCAGAAGAGCATATAACGCATCTGCTGGAAGTTCTTGGAAACTTGATGCAATTGGTTCTTCTAAAGATATTAAAACCATAGAATGTGTTCCAGAAGTAAACTATAAAGCATACGACTATATTGTGTGCTACAAACCAGAAAGATATGAAGATTTAACAATTGACCCATATTATGAAAAATACCTTTCAGAAAGCGTAGAAACAGTAAACAATGAGAGAAATAACAAAGGCTACATATTCTCTTTTGCGCCAATAACAGCAAGTTACAACGGAACAAGAGAAGGCGCTGATTATAAAAAAGATGAATTCTATTATTCTGAACGAGTTTCTTGGAATGCTTACGATTATTCCGAGCGTGCGGTCGGTCCGATTTCTTGCAGCTTAGAAATGCTAAACACAAACAAAACAACAGGATGGGTAAAACTTGCAGATATTGATATAAATAATGGTCTTGTTACAGACACATTGGATGTTTCTGATAATGGAATTACAGAAAAGAAAGATATCAAGGATTTAATTTTGGATTCATCAAAAGACCGAATGTTAATATTATCCCCAAAAAGTATTACAAATAAAACAAGTTCTAATACCGATGGACTTTTAAAAGTCCTTAGGGACGCAAAACATTATTACAGAATAAGATGTAATTTTATAGATAAAAATGGAACTATTGTTGATTTACCAGGTGATACTGTTTATGCATATAGACAAATAACAGATGAAGAGCTTGTAAAATCAACCATGCTTGTAATTGCAGAATTAATAAAAGACTCAAATATGAATGGCAGTACATATTGGGATGGAACATATGGTAAAATAGAAACTCCAATAACAGGTTTCTCTTGGTCACAAGACCTTACAAAGTTTAATTGGTATATTACAAATTTTACTCAAGAATGGTTAACTTTACCATACAAGGATTTCAAAAATATTAATAAAACAAATCGCATAAGCCACTTTATAACAATAGATGACAGTAATTCTGATAATAAAAGACGTGGCAAAAAAGTGTCAACAACTTTGAAATTTCTTTGTTATGATGAAACAAGTAGTTACTCAAAAGATAAAAAAATTCCTATTACAGTAACTAGTTCAATACATTTATCTTCTTACTCCGGAACTATAAACTTCGCAACTTCAGATACTCAATTCTCTGTTACAGTTGAACACAACGGCTCAAAAACGTATGGAATAGATATTTCTGAAGCAAAAGAAGTTAAGAAATGGATTCCGGCAGACATCAACGGCAATGGCTATCAAGGTAAAAATCCTGAATACGGCTGGTGGGAGGACTAAAAAAATGAAACACACAACAAACTCTTCCTTACACAATAAAAAAATCAAATTCCTCAATACTCCTGCCATGCTTTGCGGCGTAATTTTGGCAGGATGTCTGGGGCTGTCTTCCTGCTCAAGTTTTTTTGAGTCGGATGTTTCTATGAACTCAAACAGCAACAATTCCAGCATTTACGACCTTCTTACTCCGCCGGAAAAAATAGAGAAGCTTTCCGCGCCAACAGAAATCTTTATTTCCCAAGGGTTGCATTCCGGAATAATAGAAGTAAGCTGGTCGGCTGTTCCAAACGCAAATTCTTACAAACTGGAACGCGCTGTTGTAAAAGAAAAAAATGCCGACGGCACTTGGGAAATGCCTAAGGAATCAGATTTTGAGCTTTTAACTTCATCGAACATTTACAACACAAAATACACGGACACAATTCTTCAGGAAGCGAAATACACAAGCCTTGAGCTAAACTATGTGTACTATTACCGCGTTTTTGCGCAGAACCCTCCGAAAGGCTACACGGAAAGCGAATATTTTCCGGACTATTCAGAGCATAAGATAATGGACGCGGAAGGCAATGAAACCGGAAAAAAAGTCTATGCAGACCCTTCAAAATATGGAACTCTCCTAAAGCCGGTTACAGAAATAGAAGCGTCAAAAGGAACTTCATCTGATTCAATAACAATAAAATGGAACGCCGTTCCGGATGCGTGGAAGTACAGAATTGAACGCTGCGAACGAGAAGAGGCAAACTACTATACTCTTAAAGAAATTCTTGCAAATGAAACTGAATATGTTGACACAATGGACGAAACTGACCAGGGAACGGAGTTTTACTACAAAGTCTACGTTATAAACGGCAACAACAAAGTATCCTGCGCAAGCGCCGCGGCAATGGGATATTCTTTGCAGCCGGGAGCGCCGGTCTGTCCGGAAAATATCCGTGTAGAAAACGGTCTTGGAACAAGCAGCAAAACTTTAACTGTAAAATGGGATGCCCTTTCAGCCCCGTCTGACGGCAGAACGTTGACTTACAACCTGTACAGGACAAGCTCAAACGATTCTGTATACAAGCTTATAAAATCCGGCATGGATTATTCTTCATCTTTTTACACAGATTCCAGCGTAAAACCGGGAATTTACTACTACTATTTTATTCAGACCATAAAAACAAAAGGCGAAGAAAAACTCAAAAGCTCATTCAGCCAGACCGGAAAAGATTCTGCAAATCCGGCCTACGGATTCCTTTTAAGCGCGCCTACATATATCGAAGTTAATGACGGGTCAGACCAAGCCCACAAAAAAATAGTATGGTCGCCGGCAATAAACAGCCTTACGGCGGAAACGTTGGTCGACTTTAAGTACAATATCTATGCAGACACGGAAACTTCCGGAATATTTGACACGATGGTTGAAAACGCAAGCTCCATCACCGGAACACCAGACGGAAACGGAAATCTTTATGCGGAAGTACCTCTTTCAAGCGGAAATTTCTTTACCATAACAACTGTAAACGAAAATGGAGTGGACAAGGAAAGCGCAAAGAGCGAAATCGTCGCGCCTGTTCCAGAAGCGCCAGCAAATGTGTACGCGACAAAAACCGCGGGACTTGCCACAATAATAAAAAAAGTTACCGAAGCGGGCGGAACTTTTGATGAGTCTTTGTGGACTGTAAACAAAAACGAAGTCTATCCTGTTCTTATAACATGGGACGAGCCGAAAGGAGGCGCAGACGGCGGCTACGATATTTACCGTTCAACAAAAGCGGATTCAGGATTCAAAAAGGTTGAATCGGTTTCAAAGGAGAAAAAATATTACGTTGATTCCTATGCGACCGCAAAATCCGGAATTATGTATTTCTACAAAGTTGTTTCCCTGAACAGCCTTGGACAGGGAAGAAAATCAAACGACCCGGTAAATGATTCTGAGCACAAAGCGCGCGGATTTGGAGCAATAACGCGCGAACAGTGGTTCAGGGAATACAACAAGAACATTGCAAGCTCGCAGAAAAAACTTACGCTCATGCACAAGCCAAGCGACCTGGATAAAGTCGGCTCAGAAACCGTAAAGGGCAACATCAGCGGCACATTGGGCTACAACGCAAAAGTCGCCGGTCTTGGCGCAGAAATCACAATGCCGTACACAAACTACGCAGACCACTTTATAAGCGACGACAGCGCCCTGGGAATAAGATTTATCCTTAACGGAAATACGGACACAACCTCAAATATGAGCGCGAACGGCAACATGCACGAAACCGTCCACTGTTTTTCTAAGGAAATTGACGTTACAAACGCCGCGCAGGTCGCCGAAACTTTTGAAAACCTTTCAGAACCGGCAAAAAATGCAATCATAAAAACAGGCGACACGCATTACCTGTGCGGAATGTATCCGGGCTACGCAATTTACAACAACCTTGAAATAAAAGGCGGCGCGGCAGGCGGCGGATACTACCTTGTAAAAACTTTCGAGCTTGACAGAACAAACAAAGACAACGGCACTGCTGTCCTGGAAGAAGCAAAAGTAAACTGGCTTGTAGGAGAAGAAAAATGATTCCAAATAAAAAAATCCTGCTTCTTGGAACAATCTATATCCTATGCTCGGCATTCTTTATATGCGCGGAACAGGAAGAACGAGAAATAAAACCTGAGCCAGAAGAGATAAACTCCGAATATCTTCAGAATATTGAATATCTGAAAGCGTTCAACGAATCTTCTTTAAGCAGCCACAGAAAGCTTACGCTCATGCACAAAAAAAGCAACCTTGCAAAACTTGGAAAAGAAAAAGTCTGCGGAAATATAAGCGGAACTTGCGAATACTGGGCGCGCATACGCGGATTCAAGGGTGTTGTTACAATTGTATACAAAGATTACTGCGATTTTGACGGCTGGATTCTGAACGGAGAATGCAACACAAAGGCAAACATTCACGCAAACGGGAAAATGTACGGAACAATGAAAATAACCGGCGAAAACCCCGGAAATATTTTCTATGAAAACCTTATTATAAAAAAAGGAACAAGCGCCGGCGGAACTTACGGAGTGCAGCTGCAGGGACTTGAACGTTCTGAAATTGAATACAATGTTCTTCCTCAGGAAGTTGAAGAATCTATTGACGATATAAAGGAGCAACCTGCCTGACCGCGCGGATTCCCTACAAAAACTGGAGTAATATATGAAATCTGTTAAAAAAATCTTTTTATCTCTGTCTGTAATCTTTGCTTTTATTTCAGCATTTGCATTTGTTTCATGCTACGAGCCTTCTCCATTGTATGGAAAATGGGCAGACGACTACGGAAACTACGTGACTTTTACTTCCGACGGAACTTTTGTTGCAAAAATCTACACGGAACCCCAGGATGAAAAAAGCGAAATAAACTATCAGGGCGAATATTCAGTAATAGACAACGTTCTTGTTTTCACTGTTTCAGAAAAAGACGGTGAACCGGTTTCTGAGACCATAAACACCGAATGGGACATACGCGGCTCGATGCTTTACCTTACCTGGACAAACGCGTCCAACAGCAAGACTCTGAACCTTACCCTGTACCATGTTTCAAAATAAGGCGGAAAATATGAAAAAAATATTTTTGATTTTTGCGTTCGCTTTTCTGCTTTATCCTGTTGTATGCCAGGAGACAAATCTTTTTGAAACTTCAACGTCCGACGACCACAACGACCCGAACATAGAAATAAACGAAAAAACCGGATTCCCTAAAATCAAGGCAAAACCGTTCATTATGTTCAACGAAGGGGTCGCCGCCGCACAAGTCACAAGGATTCAGACTCTTAGCGGAAGAAGCAATTTTGTGTGGAAAAACGATTTTATAGGCGCGTTCTTTCAGATCCAGACAAGAAATATGAAGCCTCTTAACTCAATTATCCGGACATCAGTCTTTTACCCTTACTTCAACACTTTTAACGAAGTAAAGCAGTTTCCAAAGCAGACAATTCTGTATGCCTTTGACCTTTTCGCAGGTCCAATCCTGGAAACAGATATGTGGAAATATGTGCGGCTCAAGTTTGGTCTTGGACTGCATTACATGTATCAGCTCACCGATGAATATCACCTTAACTATCTTGGGGGCGGCGCGCTCGCCGGTCTTGAGCTTCCTGTAGAACCGCGGTGGTCTGTGCTTCTGGACGGAACTTTTTCTTTTGATTACCCGAACTTTGGAACAAACAGCCTTGTCCAGCCCTATGACTACGCATGGCAATACCAGCTTAACCTTGGCGTGCGCTACAGCGTAAAAGGCAAAAACAAATATTCATACATCCGCCAGTCGGAAAAATCATTGCAGAGGGAAACTGCGAAAGCAGAAAAAAAAGCCCGGAAAAAGGAACTCAAGGCAGAAAAACGGGCTGAGCGGAAAGCGGCAAGAGCAGAAGCAAAAGCCCTTAAGGACAAAGAAAAAATCCTGAAAGACGAAACACAATCCGCGGAACAGGCAGAACAGACGGAAAATTCTTACCTGGCGCGATAGCCGTAGACAGAGCGAGTCCTGCTTTAATCCACGAACTTATGAGAAATCAGAAAACTTGCGGCTTCTATAACGACAATCATAAGGGCGTAGACTTTAAGGCAGAGCTTTGAATTTGAATCAGCCGGAATAAGGTTTTTCCAGTAAAACTCTTCTTCTTTGCGCAGGCAGAAAAAGATTATCGCATTGTAAAGGATTACCGCCAGCAGGGCTATTTCACATACAAGAAGAATTTCATGCTCTTCTTCCGTAACTCCGGTCAAAAGCAGTATTGTTGTAAACATACCGACGCAGAAAAGCGAGTAAATTCCGCAGTTCCAGACCGACTGGGTATATCCCTGCCCGCCTGCGAAAATCGCCGCGGTTCCGGTGGAAAACAGCGCAAACAGAAAAAACGAACAAAGCAAAAATCCCGTAAAAACGTAGAACAGCCCCCAGCCCAAATCCGGAGAAGCAACAAAAAAAGCAAAAGAATCTATATTTCTTGCCAGCACAGGGATTGCCGCCGCAAGCGTGAACATAAAAAAAACTATACCAGAAATCCGCAAAAATACTTTAGACATAATTTTATTCTATCACATTGAGAAAGTTTCTGTAACGTGGTAATCTTGTAAAGTTATGATAAATGATATAAAAAAATCCATTCTTTCTGGCCTGATGATTTGCATCGGCGGAACTGTTTACCTTTCATGCCTCGCCTTGAACTTAAGGCCGCTCGGCGCGTTCCTGTTTGCGGCAGGACTTTACACAATCTGTATGTACGGATTCAATCTTTATACGGGAAAAGTTGGTTATATCGCATATAATTTTAAAGACACAAAACACATTCGTCTTGTAATTCTTACGCTTTCGTTCAACCTTCTTTCTACTTATATTCTGGGAATTATGGCAGGCTACGCGTTTCCGCTGGTCGTTGAGCCGGCAAAAGAAATTTTCTATGCAAAGACACAGACTCCGCTTCTACGGCTTTTTATTTCCGGTCTCTTCTGCGGAATCCTTATGTTCCTTTCCGTTGACACATGGAAAAAAGGCAGCAAGGCAGGCGTCTTTATTTATATACCGGTTTTTATTCTGTGCGGATTCGACCACTCAATCGCAAATTCTTTCTATAACGGAATTGCAAACGGCTTGAACGCTTTCACGCCGCAAAACGTCTTGATTTTTATTTCTGTAATACTTGGAAACGCGGCCGGCGGAATGCTGATTCCCCTGCTTACAAGGAACTTCAGCAAAACCGCCTGCCCGGAATGATTAAAATTTAAACTTTTTAAGAGCATCTACAGCCGCGCCTTTTGCGGCATTAGACAGCTGCCTGTTGATTTTTGTTTTCTGGTCTTCAAGCTGCTTCTGCAGGCTGTTCAGCGAGTTCATCTGGTTGTTCAGAAGTCCTGAAATATCTGTGAACGCGGCAATCTGCTCTGATGCGATTCCTGTCTTTTCGCCAAGGACTTTTGCTACATTCGCCTGCGCTTCTGAAGCGATTGAATTCAACTCACTTGCAAGGGCCTGCGTTACCGGAGTTACGAGCTGCCTTGTAAGTTTTTCAATGTCTGTAAGCTCAACGTTCAGCGCGCCGTTTTTGCTGTACAGAACCCGGAAGCCAACCGAAAGATTTTTTATGCCGGAAACAGCCTTTTTGTAAAGCTCAGAAACTTTCGCCGGCTCAAAATCCATTCCCTGTATCTCGGTTATATTCATATTCAAAGTTCCGCCGACCGTAAAACTTCCGTCTTTTTTGCAGGTAAGAACCGCATCAATGTCGCTTGCCGAGCTAAGGCTGAAAACCTGAGCATTTGCGCTCACCGGATAACCTTTTCCTGAATAGTCCGCAAGAACCAAAGGCGCGGCGGAATTGACGCGGGCATCAATTGTAACAGAAGCCTTGTTAGGTTTTCCCATAACCTTAAAATCCGCGTTGATTTTCGCAGGTTTTCCGCGCATATTCTGGTCGCTGGAAATTTCAGTGGCCGTTCCCTTGAACAGAAGCTCGTTTGACTTGTATTCGTAGCCGGAAGCCACAACATTTTCTATCAAGAGCTTTGGAACTGTATCTTTTTTGTAATAAACTGTTCTTCCTGCGGAGCGGGCGTTTCCAGTTGTTTTTTCTGCTTTTTTAGCTTTCTTTTCAGTTTTTTCCGCGGCTTTTTTTGAATCCGCCGCCTCGTTCGAATTTCCCTTTGAATTCATTGCGGCCGTCAGCGCCTGGTCAATGTACGGATAAAATTTTCCGGCTTTTTCAAGGATGATTCCACGGACGCCTTCTGTAAGAATATTTTTAAGTCCATCAGCGGAAAAAAGTTTCTTCATCTCAGAAATTTTTGAATCCACCAGACTAGAATCCGCTTTTATCGCATTCTGAAGCTGCCTTGAATAACCGTTTACCGCATTTGTATCAGTCTTTATGTCCCTTGAAGTGGCCGACATCTTTTTTTTCAGAGAATTCGACTCGTTCATGGCGGTTTCAATGTCGCTTATCGCTTTTTTCAGCGTGGCGGCGTTTGTAATGTTTTCCCAGTTTGTTTTTACAAGGGAATCAACGCTCGCGGAAAGCTTTGCGATAGAAGCCTGGTATTCGTTCGGAACATTCTTCCATTTTTCAACCTTAGCATTTACATCAGAGGCGATAGAATTTGCCACAGCCGGAGATTTCAGCTCATTCTGAATGTTGGAAAGCATCGTCTCAGGATTGTAGCTTTCAAACATTTTTTTAAGCTGGTCAGCAGCCGCATTCATTATTGAGTCAGAATCTTTTTTTGTGCCGGCGACAACTTCCTTCTGCTTCTTGGCTTTTGGCTTACGTGCAAGTTCGCCGGACGTCTTTCGCTCAGTGTCAATCGCAACGCCGGAAACTTCTATACTTTTTGCATGGAATTTTCCGCGGAGCAAATCTGTAAGATTAAAGGCAACGTCAATCTTATCAATCTCAAAAATATTTTTCATCGGGGATTCTGAGCTAGCCTGGGCAAGTCCGCTAATTTCAAGCGACGCCCCGAAAATCTGAAGGTCAACTTTCTGAATGTCTGTCTTAGCCCCGAAAATTCCCTGCATTGTGGCGGTCAAGCCTTTTTTTACCACAATATTCTTAAAGAGCGTCACGCTGATTCCAATTGCGGCAAACAGGCAGACAACGGCAAGAAGAGGAACAAGTTTTATACCGGCTTTTTGATTTTTCAGGTCGACCGCGATTTTTTTGCAGCGGATAAATTCGTTTTTCGGGATTTTCGCAGACCTGTCAAAAGCCAGGAACTCCCTGCCCTTTTTATCCTTTTCCTTTTTAAACTGCGAGCCTACAAGTTTTTTGTCGGCTTCTATGTATATCTTTTTAAGGACTTTCTTTTCAAAATCTTTTTCGGTGAACTTTTTTCTGTAGAACCCAGGAAGTTTTTTCGCCGGAAGAAGCTTTACCTTTTTTTCTTTTTTTACGGCGGTTTTTGAAGATTTTTTTACATTCCCAGGAGCGTGTTTTTTTTCAGTGTTTTTTTCTATATTTTCAGTTTCTGTTTTCTTAGCCATGATATTTCTCCAGAAAAATTCAGTTAAATCAGCTCTGCCGCTTTTGAGGCAATCTTTCCGATAACCGGAATGCTGTAAATAGTCTTAAGGATTTTGGAATCATTAAACCTTGGCGCGATGTGCTTTCGCCACAATTTTATAACAAGATACATAAGAAGAAAAAACGGAATATACGCAAGAAGCCCGAATACAAGCGAGCCGGCTACAATCGTGTTGTTAAATTTTGTAAATCCAACGAACGGAACGTCCAGTGCCCAGGCGTAAAAATTTTCAAGCGGCGCAAAAGTAAGCACGGCATAGCCAATCCGGTCAAAAAGCGGATCAAGAAGATACGCGGAAAGCGTTCCGATAAGAACCATTATGTAATATCCGCATTTATTTATGCGCACAAATGCGAAAAAGACAAAGAACACATACCAGAGAAGATTGTTTTTTGGCATAAATCCAAGGATAAGACCAATGCAGAAAGAATTTGCAATCTGAGACGGCTTTGAATTTGAGTTAAGCGCTTTTAAAAAATTAATTAAGTATGCAAGCATATTTTTCTGACTCCAATATTTTTTTTCTATTATATCATATTTCAAAACAGAAGGAAGTTCATTCTTCAATCTGTATTTGAATCGGGCAATGGTCGCTTCCAGTCACATCCGACATAATTGTTGAAGAAACAACTTTATCTTCGAATTTTTTATGAACGCACCAATAGTCAATGCGCCACCCTATGTTCTTTTCGCGCGCGTGAAACCTGTAGCTCCACCATGTATACTGCTTAGGCTCGCTGTTAAATTTTCTGAATGTATCCACGTACCCTGCGTTCAAGAAACTTGTGAACCATTCACGTTCTTCCGGCAGATAGCCTGGATTCTTTTCGTTTGTGGCAGGATTTGCCAAATCAATCGGAGTGTGCGCAACATTGTAGTCGCCGCCAAGCACAACGTTAAAGCCTTCTGAAACAAGCTCATCACATTTTTTAAGAATCGCCTTGTTAAATTCAAGTTTATAATCAAGCCTTGCTCCAGCTTCCTGACTGTTCGGAAAATACGCGCTGATTACGGCGATTTTTCCAAATTTTGCGATTGTAACACGCCCCTCGTCGTCAAAGCGCGCGTCCCCAAGATTTTCCACCGAATCTGGCTTTACCTTGCTGTAAATTGCAGTTCCGCTGTAGCCGGCTTTTTTTGCGCTGCTGAATGCGGAAAAATACCTTTTGCAGTCGTCAAAGAGTCCTGCGCCGCCGGAAGAATCAGAAAGCGCGGCGGAAGCGTTTTCTCCGTAAGGCGGAGAAATCAGATTTTCGGAAAGCTGGGCCGGATTGGCTTTTGTTTCCTGAATGCATACAACATCCGCGCCGCAATCCGAAAGCCAGCTCAAAAAGCCTTTCTTTTCAACAGCCCTGATTCCATTTACATTCCAAGAAATTATATTCATTTTTAGTCCTTTATTCTATTTTTACAGAATGAACTGTCCATTCCATTGAAGCAATTGTAACAAAAAAGAAAAATTCTTTAAATGCGCAGAACGTCATGCGCCAGGGCAAACGCATTATAAATGTATTCAGCAAAAAACTTGCTCCCAGTCACGGT
>OCKZ01000091.1_pt1 | contig 14250 bp, 9 predicted proteins | sample 1495951 | NCBI WGS metagenome assembly OCKZ01 (sample SAMN03418277, study PRJEB22391) | human gut metagenome | biome: human-gut; feature: organic feature; material: feces | host: Homo sapiens | place: Tanzania | collected 2013-01 | reverse complement strand
CAAAAACAGCTTAATCTACCTTGATTACATATTTTTTATTGGTCTGCTCATCTTCAAACTGATATACTGATTTGTCCCATTTAAAACCTTGGATAACTGCTGCTTCGTAATAATCATCCAGTTTATTGAACAATGAAGCGAATCGTCCTTTTGTAGCATTTTCTTCAGGAAGACGTGAAAAATCAGTAATACCGTCATTTTGGAATAAATCAACAATATCAGCAAAGATCTCATTTATTTTGTATAAATTTTTATGTAATTTCACAGCAAAGAGGCCAATAGGTTTATCACCCGAATAAAGCTTAAAGGCTGACTGAATATTTTGCTCCATAGAATGAGGCTTACGGTAGTAACGTATAATGCCAAAAGGCTTTTTCTCACCGAAGAGCCTATTAGTACGCGAAAATGCTTGAATCAGTCCCTCATAATAAAGCACTTTATCAAGATACAAGGTATTGAGCCATTTAGAATCAAAGCCTGTAAGCATCTGGTCTACTACAATCAGTAAATTAAGCTGTTTTTGCGGTTCATTTTCAATATATTTATACTGTTCTTTGTGAGCCAATCTAAAAGAAACATCTTTTTTGAACGCTGCAAAGGTCGGTAAAGAAAATTTTTGATTGTAACGCTCGTTATAGTCTTGAATAATTTCTACTAATCCATCTTCTTTGAACGCAGTATCTCTGATGTCTCCATTATTATCAATATTAGGGTCAAACAAGCATGTTATTTTCAGTTCAGGCATGAATTCCTTAAGCAGACGATAATAATGTATTGCTTCTGGAATGCTACTAGTAGCAAAAATAGCATGAAAGAAATTATTATAGCTTAGTTGCAACCAGTTATCCATAATATCATGGACAACCGCTTTTTGATGTTCAGGTGTATGATATTGGGATGTAGGTATGTAATCTTCAATACCTTTTACCCATTTCCCCTTTTCATCTCTGTGACCATACATAGGAAGCTGCATAAAGCGATAATAAATTTTTTCTTTCTCTGGGTCAGCACTTACTTCCTCTAAACTAGTAGCTTTTGCTTGTTCAAGTCCCACTACATGGCGAATATCTTTATCCTTAAATGTAAGAACCTTATATGGGTCGAAGCCCAAAACATTTTTATCACGGATGCCATCGGCAATTACATAGCGATGTAGCTCATCTCCGAAAATATCAGAAGTAGTATTAAGTTTCTTTTGGTTTTCATCATGTATGGGTGTTCCTGTAAAGCCAAAAAAGACAGCATTAGGGAAAGTATTTTTTATAGTTGCCAGCATTTCGCCGAAAGTAGAACGGTGCGCCTCATCAATAATGAATACGATACGCTTACGGTTAATTTTAGCAAGGTCGGCATCATTCAGGTTTTCTTCACCAGCCTTAATATTACTCATTTTCTGGATAGAAGTTACAATAAGCGTATCAAGACTGCTATCGCTTTTCAGCCTATTTATTAGCACATCGGTATTTTCTGTAGCCTGCACAGTTTCATTATCATTAGCAAAAGCACGGTATTCTTTTAATGATTGTGTACCAAGCTCAATTCTATCCATTAAAAAGATTACTTTCTCTGCATCATTGGAGCTGGCAATGAGCTGGGCAGACTTAAAGCTAGTCATAGTCTTGCCCGAACCTGTTGTGTGCCAGATATAACCGCCACGCTGGTTGCCACTATTCCATTTTATCTTGGAAACAGTGTCTGAAATAGCGTTGGCAGCATAATATTGGTAGCTACGCATTACTTTTAACACACCATCAGAGTTATCGGCAACAGTATAAAAACCAATCAACTGATGAGCCATAGGAATGGAAAGTAGCGAGGAAGCAATCCCTTTCCAGTCATTGATAGGCTCATTAGTAAAATCAGCCCAGTGGAAGAAATAGTCCGGATTAAACTTGCCTTCTGGTTTTGGGCCAGGGTTAGCAAAATATACTGTGTTTTCAGGGTTCATAGCGACAAAAATCTGCACTAAGGAAAATAAACCGCTGAACACACCCTCACGCATATATTTCCTTATCTGATTAGTGGCTTCACTGACGGGTATATGGCTACGTTTTAACTCTATATGGATAACAGGCATACCGTTTATTAGCAACATTAAGTCGCCACGGCGTTTATTAAGCAGAGGGGACTGTACAGAAAAATGTGGCTGCTGCACAATCTGATAACGGCTCTGCCCAGCGGCTATTTCGTTACGGTCATAAATTTTTAGGCTTATCTCTAAGCCATAGTGCAGTTTGTCATCAGGATTATCACGTTTTATAGATACAGTCTTTCCGTTGATAAAGCCGTTAAGCTTGAGCGGTGTTCTAGCAACAATAATTTTTTCTATAATCTGCTGCATTTCGCTATCTGTCAGCGGACAATTATTAAGACGGTCAATCGTATTATTATTTTCAAACAGAATGTTAGCCCAGTTTTTCAGCAGATCTACTTCCGTAGGATGCTTAATAACAGTTTTTTCCCAGCCTTTATTGGTCAATAGTTGGATTAGAGCCTCTTCAAAGTCAGCTTCACTGGCAAAGGTCATGGCAACACTCCTTTCCATGATGTATTTAAAATATTTTTGATAAAAATTTAACTTTCACACGTCGAAGTAAATAGATTATAGCTTCTCTCTCACCATCATTAAAGAATACCCCAGCAGATTCTTGCCTTTCCACTTAGTTCTATCAAACCTGTTTGGATCTTTCATGGACAGTCCAATGCCCCAAATTCTGTCTTTTACAGCACATTCTGCAAGGACAGCCTGCTCTGTACCTTTCAGTAGTATCTTTAGCTCTTCGTTTTGAGAAAATTTAGCATAAAGCCCCTCAAAAACTACAATCTGACGGATTCCGTTCCAGTAACTTTCATCATAGCCAGATACGCAGCGACCTAGTTCTTTTATAGTAGCAGTATCTTCGGTATGAAGTATCTTGTCAGCAATAGCTTTATCACCAAAGTAAACCGCCTTTTGGTACATCATATACTGCTCCATAGAGGTAAAATACACTTCTTTATACGCAAATCCTGTGGCATACCAGTTGCTTAGGTATCCATTTTCTTCATCTGGGTTGTGGAAACAAATAATCTGCACTATATTTTACCTACCTTTTGTACAGCAAGGTCAAGTTCTAAGTCGTGAAGTCCGTAATAAGCCTTTTTCAAAAAATCAAGTGGTACTTTTTTGATGACCTCAGAGCTAGGAATATTGTAATACCATTGATAGTAGGCATAAAATTCACCAATCCAGTCGGGCATAAATCCATCAAGAGCCTTACCAGATTCCAGCACATACTGTTCAGTTAGGCAAAAATATTCCCACAGTTCTTTGGCAGACATTGTATTGACGTAGGCTTTGGCTTCGTCAATGCTTTTTCTGGTTTTACTTTCCATATAGGCATTTATAAAAGCCTCTGTATCCTTGTTAGGGAACGTCTGGGCAACAAAATCAAAGAGCTTGCCTTGGTTTTCTACTACATCATTCAAATACTCTTCTGGATAAGCCCTCATTGCCTTCACCTCTCAACCAATGTGCTGAACACATTGGTTACTTTGTTTCTGTCAGAATCGACAAGATTACGCATATTTTTTCTGGCACTTATATCACGCTGATTATATTTATTATTAAATTCGGCATGGTCAACAGCAAGCAGACCGTCAGGACACTCACGGAGCTTTGAATATGCCAGTTCAGACTTAATGCAATACTGAATGCCTAGACCACCTAAAGACAGGAGTTCTTCCAAAATATCCATATCAATGTTATCACGGACAAATTCTTTTGCGATATAGAAGTAGGAAGCATTAGCTCTCCAGCCTTTAATTACATCATATTCAGATGTGTCGATACCGTATTTCTCTATAAATTTGCCAGCAAGCATACGGTAACGCTTAGATTCAGCTGCATCCCTATGTTTCATCAGTTCTGCCAACCAAGCAAGGACATTGTTTTCCTGGAAGTCTAAAATTTTTAGTCCGTCTGTATCAAGTTCATACTTATGTATCCAGCCATTGGTATCATTAGGAATGCAGACTGCCCATTCTTTAGCAAGTTCAAGGTTATCGGTTAAGTAAAAACCTTTCCCGTAGTCGTGCTTTTCATCTCCAAGACCAAAAGTAGGGGTCACAACTTTATTAGAGGTGCCGTGAAATAAAATTATTTTGCTCATTTACGCCATCATTCTTATACAAACATTTTCTCAAGACAAGATTTTTTGATGTTTTTTAGCTTTTCTAGCCTACGCTGATGAAGGGTGATAAGATTATTTAGGGTAAGAAAAAAACTTCCTATTTTCTTTTGTTCATTGCTTGAAAAAGGGAATGTTACCCATGTTTCCTTTAAAGAAGATTTTGAGATAGAAGAAACTTTGGTACCCTGAATCAATGGAAGTAACTGGTTATGGTATGCTTTGGAGTTCAGGTAAAACCCTAGAAATCCCTCTTCAATTTTATTTTTAGGTCTGCATGGGATTGTATGTAAGCCAGCTACCAATTTTTGATTGCAACCATTTGATATTTCTGTGCATTTTCCTACTGTTAAATCTTCTGCTGCATCTGCAATCACAATGTCGCCATCTTGCAAAAAACATGATTTATCATCAAATTTTATATCTTTATTGACAAAAGGAATCTTTTCAATTGTTGGGTTAAGCACTTCTCCAAATTTTATCAATACATCGCCATAATGGATGTTTTTTACTTCACCTTCGTCATAATTTAAATTGTCTCTAGATAAGGAATTATGTGGTATATATTCAAAGAAATCATCAAACTCACGCTGTTCCCAAGTGTCAGTAAATCCCTTAAAACGGATTTCTGGAACTGTTTCTCCATTTTTTGGAAACATTTTTTCAAACATAGCTTTTTTTACATTGACAAGGCTGTCATACTTACGCTGATGAAGGGTAATAAGGTTATCCAACTGAAGAAACAATGCACCAATTGCCTTCTGTTCTTCAATATTTGGCAAGTAGATCTCAATGTCCTCTACATCAGAAGCATTGTATGATGGTAATGCTCCTGTCTGGGTTAATTTCGTTAAATCTATTGTTTCAAATAATGTTTTTCCGAAGTCACAATCCCATGTCTTTTTGTCAAAAATATATGCCATGGTATTGTTATCTAGGAGAAACGGAAAACGTACTAAACGCTTGCGATTAAGCATTACAGCCGCACCAACTTTGGCAAAGAAAATAGCAGGAACATCGGTTATAACATTCCATCTTTTCCTTTTAATCTGCTCATCTGAAACGTAGTTATTTGCTGATACAAGTTCATTCTCATTCCCAACATTATTCATATCAGAAACTTTGAAGAAAGGAATCCCTTCGATACCGCCTTGCTCTGCATCAGGGAATCCAACACCAGACCTAGCCGAACCGATATCTCCCAACTTACGCTGTTCCCAATCATCAGTAAATCCTTTAAACCTAATTGTAGGTTTTGTGTTTTTAGCCATATCATTCACCTTGTAACAACGCTTTAAATTCGTTGATACCTTTCATGTCAAAAGTGCTTCCAGTAATGTCGTCTAACATAGCACACAGCTGTTGCTCTGTTTCGTCGATTTCGGCATCAATATCAGCGTATGTAAGAGCATATTTTTTCTGCAAAACAGTAAGCTTACTAACAAGGTCGTCAACCAATGTTTCCGGCATTTTATTCAGATTAACCATCAGGCTATCAATCCATTTCTTGTGTAGCAGATCTTTAACCTGTTCATTCGTAAGAGATTCAATAGTTTTCTTAGTCAGCAGGTGCAGATCAGTGCTAGCAATCTTAATACTTGCTTTCAGCTCTTTTTCCTCTTTAAGCAGATGGTTAGCCTGGGTCAGTTTAGCAATAAGCTCCCTAATTTCTACGGACTGATCTTCCAATCTAAGCTCTTTTATCTTTTTAGGAATTTCTTTAGCGACAAAAGCAGTAGCTTCGTCATTTAGCACAGTTTCGCAGCTATTCTTGTCATCTTCGCTCATTTCTTCAAGAATAACTTCAATCTCAGCTGGAATTTGAGCTAAGCGCGCTTCTTTACTCTTTAAAGCAGTGCTTTCCTGCGTCAAAATATTATCCTGTACTAAAGAGAAAGGCAGTACACGTCCAATCCAACCATCCTGAATTTCTTGCTCTTTATCGTCTTTCTTTTTAAGCACCATATTGGGGTCAACTTTTTTAGTAGCCTCAAAGCCTTCTGACTGGATAATTTCCAAATCGACGGCAATTTTACTCCATTCGTCATCTAAAAGCTGGAAAGCAGCATACCTATCTACCAAAGGTATACTAGAAAGCTGGGTGAATATCTTATCGCTAATGATATTTTCTTCCTTGGCAATAGCTACCTGATCTGCCTGTTCAATCAGCTCATGCCGTAAATAAGCAGGGAAACCAGCAAAAGCAGCTACAAAATTATTTTCAAAAGTGGTTACATCAGCATGGTTTCTGATTGCCTCTTTAATATTGTCCGTAGTCAGTTGGGTATAAGGGGTGTCGCTTGCTTCAAACAAGGCCTGCTTCAAATCTGGGAAAGCTTTCCAGTAGCCATCTAAAGCAGCTAGTTCTGCTTTAGGAATACCGCCAAACATGGAAGCATAAATATCCCAGCTTTCAGCAGCTTCAGAAGAATCTACATAACGTGGGATATTTAGGTTGTAATCATTCTGACGGATTTCTTCGCGGCTCACCAGTTTAGAGTATTCAGGAATTTCCAGTCTGTTAATTACGGTATCGGCAATACGTTTGATATCGGAAGCTCGTAATTTATTGTTTTTCCCCTCTTTAGCAAAACCTTTAGAAGCATCTACAATAAGCACATCAGTGTTGCTACGTTTCTGTTTAAGAATCATAATGATGGTTGGAATGCCTGTCCCAAAGAAAATATTCGCTGGCAAGCCTATGATAGCGTCAATGTGGTTATATTCGATAAGGTTTTTACGGATTTCTCCTTCTTCACCACCACGGAACAGAACGCCATGAGGCAGAACGATAGCCATAATGCCGCTAGGCTTGATGTGATAAAGGTCGTGCAGCAAAAAAGCATAATCTGCTTTGCCTTTAGGAGCAAGACCGAAACGCTCGTAGCGGACATCATTCTTCGGTGTCCATTTCTGGCTGTACGGAGGGTTAGACACTACTGCATCTACATAGAGCGGAGTGTAAGTAGTTTCTTTATTGGCTTCATCAAAGTACGGCCAGTCATCTTCCAAAGTATCGCCGTTGCGGGCAACGATATTATCGGGTTTAATGCCACGCATAACCAAATTCATACGTGTCAGGTTATAAGTATTAGATTTAAGCTCCTGAGCGTAATATTTGATATTGTTGCTGTTGCCGATACGTTTAGCAACGCTTTTACCGATATTGATTAAAAGAGAGCCAGAACCGCTGGTAGGGTCATAAATCTCAATATATTGGTTGTCCTTTAAATGGTCAGAAATAATTTCGCTCATCAGCAGAGATACTTCGTGCGGAGTGTAGAACTCGCCAGCCTTCTTTCCTGCATTAGCGGCAAACATACTAATCAGATATTCATATATGAAGCCCAGTACATCATAATCCTGCTTTCCGTCCATAGGAATATCTTTTATTAAGTTTAATAGCTCTTTGATAGCTTTTGTCTGAGAACCAGAGCTATCGCCCAGCTTACTCAGACCTGTCTGCAATGTTTCAAAAATACCCTGAAAAACTTTCTGATGGGATTCGCTAATCAATCGGCTAAAAGCAGATAAAGCGTCACGGACATTGCTGACATCAAAAGCACTGCTTTTTTTTAGCCAAGTGGAAAACAGGTTGTTGTAATCAATAAAATAGCCAAGATTGTCTTGTACCCACTCTACAGTAGCGACATCAGATTCCACTACTGTCGCAATAAGCTCTTTGTCATAACCATTGCTGTACAGAAATTTCTCTTCGGCATCAGAAAGATACTTATAAAAAATAAAACCTAAAATATAATCCTTGTATTCGTTTGCTTCGATTTTCGAACGCATTTTATTTGCAGCTTCCCAGATTTTGGTAGCGAGCTGTTGTTTATTCATAAAAAATCACCCTTTAATGTAAATTTATAATCTAAAAAATAATGGCATCTTACCTAATAAGTATGGTATAAAAAGTAGACAGTAGCACGGCTACTGCAAAAGTATGTGGCTTACCATGCGGTTTAGCAGTTGAAATTTACCGCTCTGCTTATTTATGCCACTCTTAGTACCTTTTTGAGCCATCTTATGCTCAGTTTTGCCCAGTTCACATCTTTATGCGCCTAACATGTCAATAAATGTTGCTCTTCATGCATATATGTGAACCAAAGAAGCAATTTGCCCCCAAACAGGTCCTTATTTTCAATAAGAATAGACGGTCACTTCCCCCCTTCCATTTAGGAATTAAGTAACTTGAATGGCAAAATATAGTAAGAGTTACTAATTAGTAAGACGCTTGCTGTTTCTTGGTAAGGTACCTGCTATCTTCTGCTCTATGCCATTTATTTTGGAACCAGCCTTTTAGTATCCTTATTCGAAAATTGTGTCTTTGATTAGCCATTATTCATTACTGATGAGGATAACTTTAAAATATTATTTCTTATCCCCATCAATTTACCTAGAAAAATTGTTTTCTAGCTTTAATTTTTAGAGAACAAACCACAAACACTGGTTGAAAGAGCATCAATCTTTACTTGCAATTTTGCCATCTCCTCTTTGAGAGCAAGATACTTTTGCGCAAAATCTTTTTGTTCTGCCGCTGAAAACTTTGGCACTAACAATTCGTTAATATTGCCTTTTGGCAACATTTTTACGACACTACCATCTGCATGGGATGATAATACAAGCTGCCCTATCTCACTGTCAAAGAATGCTTTAAAGAAGTACGAAGAAAACCCATCTTTCAATGTAACAGCATATAAATTTGCACTTAGAACAACCTGTTCGCCATCATTTATTTTAGCAACAGCAATTCTAATCGGGTTCGCATTTCTACTGATAATTAAATCACCATTCTTAACTAATGACTTTTCCCAGGATTTGGCCATAGATTTTAAGTAAACCATGTCACCTGTTTCCACCCCAGAAATTACATCCTTCGTTTGAAGGTATCTAATGTTAGTTGGGGTCTTAGAAACTAATTCATCTAGCTGACTTGCGGTAATATTTGAGCCCGTAGTTACAGATTGGATGTAATCTTTAAATTCAGTCATTTCAAAAGCGACATCTAGGCCTTCTATTGGCAAATAAACTGAAGGCGTAAAATTAACAGCTTCGTTCTTTAACACATCTTCATTGGAGACGCTAATGCTTAGGCTAGAGTCTTCAGAATGCATTTTTAAGATGTTTTCGATGTTTCCAATTGAAAGTGTATTAACTCGTCTTCCCTTTTTAAATTCAGAAGATGCATCAATAAACCTTACATTTTGGTTGCCATAACTTAAAACAAGAATGTAAACCGGGATTTTAGTGTAACTATATAATCCACTTGGCATTGCAATCACGGACTCAACCATACCATTAGAAATAAGGTGTTTTCTATAACCGCTATTTTGGTATGAGAAATTAAATCTGCCCGGAACAATGACAACGGCACGGCCCTTTTCTTTCATTGCTTTTACCGCCTTATCAACGAATAAGCAATCGACAGATGTACCAGGAGACAAGAATTCTAGTTTATTATCAATGTCTCTAATAAATTGCTCTCTTTGAGCTACGTCTATCTTTAATCCCCAAGGGAAATCAGAAAACACCTTGTCGTATTCTTTGTTGGCATAGGTTCGTAAAACATCTTTATTCATAATGTTTACTTGCAACCCCAACACATCAGCCCTAACCTTAGCTAACAAACAAAGTTGTTCGTTGATTTCAATGCCAGCAAAGTTTACATTCTTACTATGGGTAACAAGATTAGATAAGAAGCTCGCGCTACCAGTGCAAATATCAAACACGGCATCAGACGGTTCAAAATTAAGTAACCTAGTCGCCAGCTCAAAAATACAACTTGGAGTTGAAAATCCATAATGTTCATCTTTAGATGGATTATCAAAAATCTTGCATAATGCATCCTGTAATTGTTCTCTTGAAACAGAAGATACCATGTTGATTGCGTACAATAGAATTTGATTTTCACGGTCAGCGTTTTCGCTTAACAAAGATAAGCACCAAGCTTTTACATCAGAACCTGGAAAATCTGTTTCTTCAGATAAAACGGTCTTAGCAGCTTGAACTTGCTGTAATTCAAAAGCTGACAATTGCTTAGAGGCATCAGACCACGCACCTGACATTGAGTTTTCTTGAACCTTGAATGCTTGGTTGTTCATTAACTTGCAGCATACATATAAATGCTTAGAAACAGCTTCCTCAACTTTGATTGGTGAAGTAAAGGTTGAATAAAAAGAACCTAAGTTTTCAATAATATTATTTAGCATAAAAGTATCCATATTAAAAAGCAGTAATAAAAACGCCATTTTCAGTCACGAGCACAACTCGTTCTCTTTTTAGGAGTTTGTTTCCATCCTTAATGGCTGTTTTTATTTTTTTGTACAAATGTTTCGTATTTGAATATTTATCCTTTAAAAAATTTACTTCATCTGTTGAAGGTTGAACCATTGGAAGTTGAACCTCCATTGATGCCGTTAAGGAATAAATAATCACATTTGACTTGTTTAAAGACTTGTTTAAAGACTTATTTAAAGACTTATTTAAAGACTTCTTTATTGACTTCATCTCTGCTTCAACAGTAGAGAGCTCAATCTTTAAAGCTGTAATTAAATCCATCAAATCATCGTAATTACGATGATCTAATACCAACCTATCTCCTTTTGAGTTCCACTCGCCTAATTGCATAAGCAAATCTAATTGTGTTTCTGAAATATTTCTTTGAGACATTCTCTCTTTTAGATGATGGGTGAACATCTCACTATTTGCTTCGACATTAAAGAACACACTCATTATATCTTTAAAATTGTTCATTTATACACCCCTTGTTATAGAAATTGTTTACTTAAACATTCTTCGTTTAACTTGGTTACAAGTATAGTATTACTTTTTTCTCGTTGCAACTGTTTTTGTAAACATTTTTTAATTTTATTGATTTTGGGTCGATTTTTTGGCTTGGCTCAATATGGCGAAAAGAGCTTTCATTTAGAAAATTGATGTAGCGTCAATCTTTTGAAGAGAAAAATTTATAAGATAAAAAAATAGGACTGAAATTACGTGACCCCATGGCTTTGATGCCCCGCCACTCCCTAAAGGAAAGTGGTATTACCACCTAAAGAAGTATGACCCTTCCATTAAAGAAAATTGGCATTTCCGCCTAAAGAAAAATTGCCCAAAACACAAAAAAAAGTAGTGCATTATGTATTGCAATAGTTTTGACATCCTAATCCCCTAAAAAACGAGATATATAGAGGAGTTCAAACTATGAATCGTAATTCCTATCGTGTAGACAAGGAACTTCTTGCATGAGTTTATGACCATTGTTCTCATCGTTATCTTTTGGGCTTTAAGTCTCCCCTCTATACCTACACCGTAGTGCCAAAATACCGAACTTATATTACGTATCACAACGACCGAGTTTTTAGCAGCTATTTTGGGCTTTGTACCAAACTAAGTTTTAGCCAACCGTTGGGTCTTTCTAGGTACAAGGGGCAGGAAAGAACCAATTTCCCAAAATCTTCAGCCCCAAATAAAAAACTTTGCCTCAAAAATAAAAATCTTTCCCTCAAAAATTAAAATATTTATGGCAAAAACTACTCAAAAATAGAACAATATCCATGTGGCGAGAGACAACCCCAAACTCTCACCACCCTAATGCATAAAATGTTTAAAACCGACCGCCTTAAGGCACAGTAACTTCTTAGTTAGAAGTTAGAAGCTTACTATTTACTAGAAGTTTAAAATTTACAGCCCTTAAGATTTCTTATCTAAGGACAAGCAATCCTAAGAACAAGCTTTAAGCCTTGACGCGAGTATGCAAATAAAACCTTGGAGATAAACATGATTACCCTTCCTCCCTCCTCAAAACCCTTAACCAAGTTAGCTTTAAATGCCTTTATAGCTGTAGTAGCCGCAGCCTCTCTAAACGCTAACGCGGAAATAATAACCCCTGATGCAAACACGCAAATCTACACTTCAGGCTTTGCGATAAGCTCAGCTTCCACAGATGAAGATCAAGCTACCACTTCAAATAATCTTGATAGTGCCCACACTAAACAAGTTTCTTCAGCTACAACTCAAGCTTCCAAACTTGGCCAAGTTGGTAGTTTAAATATCATTGCCGGCGAACGTCCGCAAAATGTAGTCGCTTACGTAAAGAAAACTGGCGCTTATAGCTACTTAATCTCTGACACTATTTTAGTAAAGTGCAAAAAGGACGTTGCTTGCGTACCAAACGCATACAACCCTAATCGTTTAGGAAGCTCTAATCTTTACCAGATTCAAGTAGCCGATTATGCCGCTTGGGAAAGCGCAATCGCAGAACTCAAGACCTTACCACAAGTGCTTAAGGTAACTCCTAAATACAACTACGGCTCTAAACCTAAATTAGACTAACGTTAGCTACTTATTTAAACCAAGGTTTAGTTCAGCCCTGGTTGAATTAAGCCTTGGTTAAGACTCACCATGGTTGAATTTAGCCATAGTTAAGTTAAGCCTTGATTGTATCGGTAATTTAACTTCTGCTGATTTAAGATTTAAGCCTTATTTTGGTAAGTTTGATGGATATTGGTTTTAACGGGTATTGGTTTTAATCGCCCCTACTAAGCATGGTTTAAAGAACGAACCTAATTAAGTATGGCTATGGCCAAGTCTTATTGAGTTTACTTAAACTTTGGCCTAATACCGAACACACCCAGTACCAAGTACCAAGCCCGTCTAGCACCAAGTACTTCAAGTACTTATTGCCTTGCCAAGTACTTATTACCGAGGACCTAACCCCGAGAACTAAGCGTAAACTTACCGTTACTCTAGACCCAAAACTTTAACCGCTATAACTATAATAAACACTAAAAATATAACTATAACGATAAATACAACGACTCGCTCTACCTCAACTTGTTCTTGAGCACACTTAAAAACAAGTCGCCAACGCCCTTAAGGTAGAGCCTTAAAGGAATGCATATGCAAAGCACACTTCGCCTCACCGCTTTATCAATTTTAATGGTTGCCGCCTTAGGGCTCATAAGCTGCGGTGGTAGTTCTAGCAGTAATTCAACTGAAGCTAATATCACACCCCCTACTTTCGATCCTGACCAAGAAATTGAACCTGATCCCGATAGTGTGGTTATTAGAATTGCAAGCATCAGCCCTAATAAAGATCTGCTAGCAAGTTCTTCCATCATTCTTGAAACTTGGAATATCGAGACTCTTAGAGCAGAACATGGCACCTTGACTCCATTTGAACCAACTGATTCTTTAGAGGCCCAATCTTTAAACGCTAATTCTGCCTTAAGCGCAAGTTCGACCCAAGACTCTAAATCTACCCTTTCTACCGTTAGCTCAAGCCCAACATCAACCTCAAATACTAGCTCTACTCACAGCAAGGTAAAATATTGGACTTATCAGCTTGACGAGAGTTATTTGGATGACCGCAAACTATCGTTAGATTTTGTGGAAAGCTTTTCGGTAACGGATGACTCTGGACAAGTTTCCACCATGTTCCTAGACTTTAGCCCTAAAGACTCACTTATTAAATACCAATGGCATCTTTACAACAACAGCAAAGTGGCAACTGACCTTGGCTGTGCTGTTTGCCAAGTTCCAGTAAAAGGCTTTGATCTTAATATTCTTGTAGCTTGGCGCCAAAAGGACCAAAAAGGACGTAATATCACCGGTAAGGGCGTAAAAGTTGCCATAGTTGATTTTCCGGTCGACTACCGCCACGAGGATTTACAAGACAATATTTTTACACCTAACTTTAGTCTGTCAAGCGTTGATGCTAATGCTATCAACCGTGATTTAACTTACAACTTACTTCGTAATTACTATTCACTTCATGGGACTAAAGTTGCGGGCATTATCGGTGCCACTGCTCATAATTTTGGGGTGCGTGGCGAAGCCTATGACGCTCAAATGTATTCCGTAAATATCGTCGATAGATTTATAAGTGATAGCTCGTTTACGGAACGAGATGTTTATAGCTACTTACTTAACAATAGCGAAACTGATGTGGTAAACGAAAGTTACGGCGGCAAAACTATTGTCAACTACGATGAAAGTACAGTGCTTAGCCTCGACGCGCTATATGAAGCCAACATTCCAGTTGTAAAAGCTGCGGGTAATGGGTTTTCAACGCCAA
>OCKZ01000087.1_pt1 | contig 14562 bp, 9 predicted proteins | sample 1495951 | NCBI WGS metagenome assembly OCKZ01 (sample SAMN03418277, study PRJEB22391) | human gut metagenome | biome: human-gut; feature: organic feature; material: feces | host: Homo sapiens | place: Tanzania | collected 2013-01 | reverse complement strand
ACGAGTATCCGATGATTATTGTGATGAACGGAACGATGCCAAGAGGTGCAAGTTAGAATCTCTCATCTTTTAATAAGATTCCTACACCTTTATAATATAATAGCGTACAGAGAGAACGATTTTTGTCGTTGTACCCTGTACGCTATTCTTGTTTCGCTATTATGAAGCAGTACCCTCCCCTTGTGAAACAGTGCCGTCGATTATCGGCTTGCGGTAATTACCAGTGAGAAGTGCTTGTATCTCGGATTCCGGATAGAGGGTTTTGCCACATAATATAATGTAGGGCAAGATGCCTTGCTTGCGATATTCCTGCAAGGTGCGGCGACTAAGCTTCAAATGCTCGGAGAGTTCCTTGTCGGTGAGGTATCGCTCCCCGTCCAAAGGTGGGCTGTAGGACTCGATGAATGAGGATAGCCAGTTGTTGGCTTTCTTCAAGGATTGCATGGCGGTGTCTATCGACTTGCTCTCATGCGTAAGAAGTTGGTTCATGTTCATTGTTTACAATTTGGATTAAGTGGTGAATATAAAATGTGTTGGCTCGCCCAGGGTGAAGTTTTCGGCTTTGCCTTGGGCGAGTTTGGCTTTACGCTATACCGATTTGATTCTGGCGATAAGCGGAACGATGGCTTTGACCTCTTCGGGGCAGTAATAGAATTGGCGACCTATCTGGGTATGCCCCAAGAAACGGCGGTCACGAAGTTTTTGTAAGGTGCGCTGGCTGATGCGAAGTTGCTGGCAGACCTCATGACCTGTAAGCCATTTGTTCAGACGCTTGCCGTTAGCCTTATGCTTCAGCAACTCCACTTTCTTTACCAAGGCATCGTATCTTGCCATCATCAAGTCGAATGCCTTCTTTTCCATTGTTACTACTTCCATATTCTCTGTTTTATTGGTTCAACAAATTCGGGTGCAAAGTTAATGTGTGTATGTAGAAAAACAATGAAAATGAATAACTGTGGCAGTGCTTTTCTGGGGTTTGCCGACCGCTTGGCAAGAAAAATCAAGAAAATTATACGTGGGTCATTAATGAGTTGTTAAACGGGTATTTCGCAAATGGTTAATTTTGCCGCCGAGAAATAAAAACAACGAATTATATAACATTTCAAACGGAATTAGAATGGAAGTAATAACAATGGAAAGTGCAGCCTTCAAAAAGCTGACAGAACAGTTGACAGAAATAGTCCAGTACGTGCGATTGGCAAAAATGGCATTTCAAGAGAACTTGACGGGTAAGGGATTGAAGCCGATGTTGACCAATGACGATGCAGCTAAGATGCTTGGTGTGAGCAAGCGCACCTTGCAGCGAATGCGCTCAGAGAACCGCATTGATTTTATTAAAATTGGCAATCAATGCCGATACCAAGTTGAAGCCATTGAAAGAATGGTTGAGGAACGAACAATAGCAAAGGAAACATGAGCATGGAAGATGGAACATTGAGAAAACTGGAGTTATATCTCCATGACCTACACAAAAAGATAGACGGCATCTACGACATGCTGATGTTGAGACACGAACGAGAGACGGAGCAAAAAGGAAGTTCTGCCATCAATGAAAAATTGCTTGACAACCAAGACCTCTGCCTCTTATTTCAAATCTCCCCTCGTTCCCTTCAACGCTATCGCAGTCTGGGAGTGCTTCCCTACAAGCGTTTGGGGCAGAAAACCTACTACACGGAAGAGGATGTGATGCAGTTTGTAGAGAATAATGTCAAAGAATTCAAGAAAGAGAATGTGGAGCATTACTTGACTCGCATTCATCAGAAATTCAAATAACAACAGTATTCACCATTAAACATTTACAATTATGGTACAAAAGAAAAAGAGTGATGAACAGGACGTGCTGGTAGTCCGTGACGAGAAGACGGGCGAGATCAGCGTCGTCGCCGGACTCAGCAGAGACGGCACCCCGAAGCGAGCACCCGCCAAGGCGGAGAACACGTCCGACTTCCTGCGTTTTGACCGCAACAGTGACTTGATGGACAGTTTCTTTAGAAACTTCTTCCGCCAGTGCAAGGAGCCAAGCCGATTCGGATTCTACCGCATAGCGGCAGACCAGGTGGAAAACCTGCTTGGCGTGATGAAGGAGTTACTGAAAGATCCGGAGGCTAACAAGGAGATTCTTTCCGCCCACAAGGTTGACACCTCCAATTATGAGAAAGAGGCAAAGCAATCGGAAGGTCAGGCGAAAGAAACCGCATCATCGGACGATGCGTCCAAGACGCAAGCTAACACAGAAAAAGAGAATGTATCATCTGAACAAACCAACGAAAAAGAGAACGACATGGAACAGAAACCAGAACAGACCGCAACCGAACAGCAGGCACAGACCGCTCCGGGTGTAAAGCAGAACCTCATTAGTGGTAACGATGTGAACCTGCAGGAACTTGGTGCCAAATATGGCATAGACTTCAACAGTATGAATGAGAAGGATATGAAAGCCCTGCTCAACTACGGCAAGACGGGGCTTGTGATTGTGAAGCCGACCTTCGGCGGTGAACAGATAGAGATACAGGCCCGTCTGTCATTCCGCAAGGACGATAACGACCAGTTGCAACTCGTGCCGCATTTCGTGCGCAACGAGCCAAAACTCGATGTCGCTTACAAAGGCTATACCTTCACTCCAGAGGACAAGAAGAACCTGTTGCAGAACGGCAACCTCGGAAAGGTAGTGGATTTCCCCGACAAGAATACAGGTGAGCTGCGTCCTCATTTCATCAGTATCGACCGTCTCACCAATGAGATTGTTGACATCCCTACCAACAAGGTGCGCATACCCGATACCATCGGCAAGACACCTATTACCAAGGACGACAAGAGAGTGCTCTACTCAGGTATTCCGCTTCGCAAGGAGATTGAGCTTGCCAACGGGCGCAAGTTTACACCGCTGCTGCAGGTGAATGTGGAACAGCGTGGCGTGGAGTTCGTGCCTGGCAGCACAAGACAGGCGCAAGGTCAGAAACAGAATGGAGACAAGAAGCAAACCGCTGACAAGCAGGAGCAGAAGGCAGAAGGTGATGCGGGCGGTCAGAAGAAGCAGCAAGATCCCAACCACTGGCTCAATGAGGACGGGACCATCCGCCGACTCAACACCTATTTCAAGAAGGAACTGACCGAGCAGCAGAAGGACGACTATGTGGCAGGCAAGACCATCGAGATCAAGGAAGTGCCCAACAAGAACGGCAGCGGTACCTATACCGCCTACGTGAAGTTCGATTTCGACAAAATGCAGCCACGTTCCTACCGCAACAATCCAGACCTCAAACAGGCAAAGGAACAGATTCCGACCAATGAGAACAAGGTACAAGTCGCCGTCAACGAGCAGGGCAAGACCCATGAGGCGACCAAGCACACCAAGGAGCCGCTGAGTCCGGGACAGTCTGCGCCAAAGAACGAAAAGCAGCAGAAGGAACAGAACGCCGAGGAACAGAAGCCAAAGAGAAAGGCAAGAAGCGTGAAGATGTAGTTGCCGCCACTTGATCCACAGAGTTAATCATCCATCATAACAACCGACATCTGCGACCGTCTATCCCACGGTTGCGGATGTCACAAAAACAACAGACAATGAAGACAATCATCGCAGAGAAACCAAGCGTAGCCAAGGAAATCGCCCACATTGTGGGAGCTGACAAGCGTGAGGAAGGCTATATGCAGGGCAATGGCTATTATGTGACATGGGCATTCGGACATTTAGTGCAGCCAGCCATGCCGGAAACCTACGGCATGAAGGGATTCCATGCAGAGAATCTGCCTGTGATTCCCGACCCGTTCGTTCTTGTTCCCCGACAAGTCAAGACAGAGAACGGCTACAAACCAGATGCAGGTGTGCTTGCCCAGATTAAAATTATCGGCAAGCTGTTTGACAGCAGTGAGCGCATTATCGTAGCAACCGATGCCGGACGTGAGGGAGAGTTGATTTTCCGATACCTCTATGCGTATCTCGGTTGCAGGAAACCTTTCGACCGTCTCTGGATCAGTTCGCTTACGGACACCGCCATCCGTGAGGGACTTCAGAACCTCAGGGACGGCAAGGAGTATGACAATCTCTATCATGCAGCCAAGGCACGAAGTGAGGCAGACTGGCTCGTCGGCATCAACGGCACACAAGCCCTGACGATAGCCGCAGGACGTGGCACCTATTCCGTAGGTCGTGTGCAGACTCCGACCCTTGGTATGGTGTGCGAACGCTATTGGGAACACAAGCGTTTCGAGTCGAAACCGTTCTGGCAGGTACACTTCGGTGTGGTTGATGCAGACAGTGGCAATATACTGAAGTTCACATCTGCCAACCGATGGACAGACAAAGCCACCGCAACCGACATATATAATAAGGTGAAAGAAACAGGTTCTGCCATCATCACAAAGGTCGCAACCAAGCGAAAGGTGGAGAAGGCACCGCTCCTTTACGACCTCACCACCTTGCAGAAAGAAGCCAACTCCCAGCATGGCTTCACGGCAGAGCATACACTCTCCATCGCCCAGAAACTCTACGAGGCAAAGTTCATCACCTATCCAAGAACATCAAGCCGCTATATCTCGGATGATGTATTTGCCACCCTTCCCAAACTCTTCAAGAATCTGGAGAATCATTCGGAATATGGAGAAAAAGTGAAACTCTTGCCTGGCAGTGAGGACTACAGCAAGAACAGCGTGAATGCCGCCAAGGTGACCGATCACCATGCCCTGCTCATCACAGAAAATGCAGCCATTGGTCTTTTCAAGGACGAGAAGATCGTTTATGACATGATATTGTGCCGGATGATTGAAGCGTTCTCGGCAGACTGCATCAAGGACATCACATCAGTATCGGCGCAAGTGGATCATGAAGTTGAGTTTGGCATCAGTGGCTCCATCATCCGACAGACTGGCTGGCGAGCGTTGTCGCTCAAGGAAAAGAACAACAGGCAGGACAAGGATGCAGACGCAACAGACAATGAGGTCAAGGATCAAGTCATTCCCAACTGGCAAGAAGGACAGCATATCACTTTTTCTGGCTGCACCATCACGGAGGGCAAGACCAAACCAAAGCCATTGCATACGGAATCCACATTGCTTGCAGCAATGGAGACCGCAGGCAAAGAGATAGAAGATGATACGATGCGCCAGGCAATGAAGGACAGCGGTATTGGCACACCTGCCACACGTGCCGCCATCATCGAAACCCTGCTCAAACGAGAGTATATGGTGCGCCAGCAGAAGAAACTTGTGCCGACGGAAAAAGGACTCGCCCTGCATTCCGTGGTGAAGAACATGGCGATTGCCAATGTGGAGATGACGGGCAAATGGGAGGCGGAACTTGCCAAGATTGAACGAGGTGAAGCAAGTGCAGACGGGTTCACCCATAGTATCGAAGGTTATACCCGTGAAATCACTGCGGAATTGTTAGGTTGTGACAGACTTTTCAGCCACAAGGATTCCGGCTGCCAGTGTCCTAAATGCAAGCAAGGTACCATGCAGTTCTTCGGAAAGGTAGTAAGATGCAGCAACAAGGAGTGCGGTATGCCAGTGTTCAAGCAGGTAGCAGGAAAGTTGCTCACTGATGCCGACATCACCGACTTGCTCACCAAGGGCAAGACCAGAACGCTCAATGGTTTCACCAGCAAGCAAGGCAAATCGTTCTCCGCAGCCATTGCCTTTGACGAGAATTTCAACACGAAATTCGTCTTTGCAGAGCGCAAAACAGCAGAAAAGCGAGGAAATGTGAAGAGATACAAGAAATAGTTTGTACCTTTGCCACCGAAACATGGTTCATAAATGGTGTCTTTATTCAGGATGCTTTTATTTACTGTGGATTAAGTGGCGGCACTCGGAGGGATACCGAGTGCCTTTTTCTTGCTTTCACACAAACACCAACCGCCATCCACGGTTTATTATTCACCACTTAATCCATTCAACAGACAGATGAACAGAAAGAAACAGACACAGACAGAGCTGTCCTATTACGGACTGTATCTCTTGAACCATCTCAGAGAGAACCGTTTTCCACAAGCCAGCGATGCGGACTTTATCCGCGAACGTGCAGACCATGCCGCAGAAGTATATGAGCAGGCACGGCGTGATGCCCTCTTTGCCGATGCGGCACAAGAGCTTGCCATGTCAGCATTGCTGAAAGGTCTCCGCTTTTCCAAGTACAGCATCCTGTACGATGTTGTTGACAGTGAGTTTCCCCTGGAGGTAGCAGTAGAAGACCAGGAAGCGTTTGTCAAGAACCTCCTGCCTTTGGTTGACAACGTGTATTCCATTTACGACCTCACCGATGACGATTTTGCCCAGTCACCGGACTACGACCAGCTCTATACAGAGTTGACGGGAGCCGTAGCCCTTTTCATAGAGTCAAATGGCGTACAATAGAAAACAACGTCTGAACGACAACATCAAGGCGATAGAGACGGCATTCATCCTTGACAGGGAACAGCGCACGCCGACCGCCCGTGAGCGTCTCCTTCTGGAGCGTTACTGCGGATTCGGTGGATTGAAGTGCATCCTGAACCCTGCCAGGGAACTGGCGGATGCCGTCCATTGGGCAAAGTCAGACCTTGAATTGTTTGCTTCAACAGTGGAGCTGCATAGACTTATCCGTGAAAACAGCAAGAATGAAAGCGAGTACAAACAGTTGATGGACAGTCTGAAACAGTCTGTCCTCACGGCATTCTACACGCCGTCAGACGTTACGGAGGCTTTGACGGATGTATTGAAAGAGCATCAGATTATCCCCGAAAAGGTGCTTGAACCCTCGGCAGGCATCGGTGCCTTTGTCGATTCCGTCTTGGATAACAATCCCAAGGCAGACATTATGGCATTTGAAAAAGACCTGCTTACGGGAAAGATACTCCGCCATCTGCACCCGGAGCAGAAAGTGCGCATAGAGGGATTCGAGAAGATAGAAAAGCCTTTCAATGACTACTTCGACCTCGCCATCTCAAATATTCCCTTTGGCGATGTTGCCGTGTTTGATCCGTCCTATACAGCCATGAAAGGCATGAGGGCACTTGTCACCAGACGCATACACAACTACTTCTTTGTCAAGGCTCTTGATACGGTAAGGGACGGTGGGTTGGTTGCCTTCATCACCTCACAAGGCGTATTGAATGCCAAAAACAACAGTGCCGCGCGTTTTATGATGCTCTATCATGCTGATCTCGTGTCAGCGATTCGTCTTCCCAACAACCTGTTCACGGAAAATGCCAATACGGAAGTGGGCAGTGACCTCATCATTCTGCAGAAAAATACCCAAAAGGAGTCGCTGCGAGGAGACGACAACCTGCTTGATACCGTCTATAATGACGAGAACCGCATTCCGACAAACAACTACTTTCTGGAGCATCCGGAACGCATTATCCATACAACGGCAAAGTTGGATACTGACCCGTTCGGCAAACCTGCAATGATATACACGCATGAGGATGGTGTGGAAGGCATTGCAGAGGATTTGCGAAAGATGCTCCATGAAGACTTTAAGAAGAACCTCAATTTGAACCGATACTTGGGGATAGAGGAAACAAAGGCTGAGGAAGTTAAGGAGGTTGAAGAAACAGAAAAGATAGAAAAAACAGAGAAGATGAAGCCTTCCATTGAGGAAAAGCAGAACGATACGGTAGTATCCTTGCAAAAGCAGGAAAAGCCTACTGATGATGCTGAGCTATCCCAAAAGTCCAATCATCAGCAGCCACCAGTCCAAATGACTCTGTTTGACCTTTGGGGAATGGAAGAAGAAAACCGTCAGGCTGTACATTCAACGAAGAAGAAAGCAGAGGTAACAGTGGGTGCTGCCGCCAAGAAAGTGTCAAGGAAGAAAGCAAGTCCGTTGGTAAAAAGCGTCAATCCGACTTTTGAAGTTGTGACAAAGCCTGTGGAAAAAGAAGAAAAGCCTTCGTTGACAGATGCAAAAGAGCAGGAAACAACACAGGAGACAAAACCAATCCTGCCTGGTGATGAACCATACGCAAGCATCTCTTGGGAAGAGAATCCGCCAATCAACGGCTTTTACGAGATGATGATGACCATGGCTCCCGAAGACAGGGTGCTGCTGCGCCAAAAGGCGGAACTGCACCGTCAGGAACAACTCAAGGCTCTGGGCGTTGAAGATACGCTTGATCCGAAGTTCAAGCCGCCGATGGAACCGATAGAAGTTCTCAAAGTTCAAATCGGGCATGGACAGTCGAAAGGGAATGAGGTAAAAGAAGATTCCAAGACTCAGAGCACATTGAAAGAAACAAATCATGAGCGGGAACAACAAAAAGAGCAAGAAAGAAAGCGGGAAGAGCAGGCAAGGAAGAAAGAGGATGCTATGAAGCCCCGTCCATTTGATGAGAAACTGGAAAGTTTTCATCGTGAGGGTTCTATGGTGCTCGACTCTGCCAGAAACATCGGTGTATTGAAAGACCTTACCAAGTATGGTGCTACCTTCATGCCGTTGGATCTGAATATGGAGCAGAAAGAAAAGGCTGTCTTGTATATCGCCCTCCGTGATGCCTATCAGAAACTTTACACCTATGAAGCGGAAGAACAGACGGAAAACAAGCAGATGCGTGAGAGTCTGAATGTCTATTATGACGCTTTCTTCATCCGCTTCGGCAACCTCAATGCCAAGCAGAACGTGAAGTTCATCCTTATGGATGCCTCAGGGCGCGACATGCTGTCGTTGGAACGGGTGGAAAACGGACAGTTCACAAAGTCAGACATCTTCGACCACCCGGTCTCTTTTTCGCTTGACGAGGTCAGTCATGTGGATTCTCCAGAGGAAGCGCTCACCGCCTCACTCAACAAGTTCGGCCGTATCGACTTGCCGTATATGACTGAATTATCGGATATGCCGGAACAGGAACTGACGGAAGCGCTTAAAGGGCGCATCTATTACAATCCGCTCATAGACGGCTACGAGATAGCCGACCGCTTCATTGCTGGCAATGTCATAGAGAAAGCGGAGCGTATAGAAGAATGGCTGAAGGAAAATCCCGACCATGCAATCGTGAGGGAGTCGTTGGAAGCCTTGAAGGCAAGCATTCCCGAACCGATAGCCTTTGAGGACCTGGACTTCAACTTCGGTGAGCGTTGGATACCTACAGGTGTGTATTCCGCTTACATGAGCCACCTCTTCAATACACAGGTCAGCATCGTCTATTCCGACAGCATGGACGAATATTCGGCAAAATGCAGTATGAAGACCATGGCCATCACGGATGAGTATATGGTGAAGGGATATTACCGCCACTATGACGGCATGAGTCTTCTGAAACATGCCCTGCACAACACCTGTCCCGACATGATGAAGAGCATCGGTGAGGATGAACACGGCAACGACATCAAGGTGCGTGACAGCGAGGGCATACAGCTTGCCAATGCCAAGATTGACGAAATCCGCAACGGGTTCACTGAATGGCTGGAGGAGCAGTCTGACTCCTTTAAGGAACGCTTGACCACAATGTACAACCGGAAGTTCAACTGCTTCGTGCGTCCGAAGTATGACGGTTCTCACCAGACCTTCCCCGGCTTGGACTTGAAAGCCCTTGGCGGAAAGTATGGTGTCAAGAGTGTGTACCCAAGTCAGAAGGACTGTGTATGGATGCTTTTGCAGAACGGAGGTGGGATATGTGACCACGAGGTGGGAACAGGCAAAACCCTTATCATGTGCATGGCTGCGCATGAGATGAAACGCCTCGGTATGGCTCACAAGCCGATGATTATCGGGCTGAAAGCCAATGTCGCGGAGATAGCTGCCACCTATCAGACAGCTTATCCCCATGCGAGGATACTCTATGCCTCGGAGAAGGATTTTTCCACCAAGAACCGTGTCAGTTTCTTCAACAACATCAAGAACAACGACTATGACTGTGTAATCATGTCGCACGACCAGTTCGGGAAGATACCGCAATCGCCAGAACTCCAGCGGCAGATATTGCAGGCGGAGCTTGATACCGTGGAGGAAAACTTGGAGGTGATACGCACGCAGGGCAAAGACGTGTCGAGGGGAATGCTCAAAGGCTTGGAAAAGCGGAAGCAGAATCTGGAGGTGAAGTTGCAGAAGATAGCCTACAGCATCGAGCAGCGCACCGATGATGTGGTGGATTTCCGCATGATGGGCATCGACCACTTGTTTGTGGACGAGAGCCACCAGTTCAAGAACCTCATGTTCAATACCCGTCACGACCGTGTGGCAGGACTCGGCAACAGCGAGGGGAGCCAGAAGGCACTCAATATGCTCTTTGCCATCCGAACCATACAGGAGCGGACAGGCAGAGACTTGGGAGCGACATTCCTGTCGGGAACAACTATCAGCAACTCACTGACAGAGTTGTATCTGCTCTTCAAGTACCTGCGCCCCAAGGAACTGGAGCGTCAGGACATCCGCTGTTTCGATGCGTGGGCGGCAATCTTCGCCAAGAAAACTACCGACTTCGAGTTTAACGTCACCAACAACATCGTACAGAAGGAACGTTTCAGATACTTCATCAAGGTACCGGAGCTTGCTGCTTTCTACAACGAGATAACCGACTATCGCACGGCGGAGGCAGTAGGCGTGGACAGACCACAGAAGAACGAGATCCTTCATAACATACCACCGACACCCGAGCAGGAGGACTTCATCCAAAAGCTGATGGAGTTTGCCAAGACGGGTGATGCCACCATCCTCGGCAGACTGCCTCTGTCGGAAACGGAAGAGAAGGCAAAGATGCTCATTGCCACAGACTATGCCCGAAAGATGGCACTCGACATGCGCATGATAGACCCGACTTGTGAGGACCATCCCGACAACAAGGCGAGCCATTGTGCCAAGATGATAGCCGACTATTACAAACGCTATGACAATCACAAGGGTACGCAGTTCGTATTCTCAGATCTTGGCACATACAGACCTGGGGAATTCAACGTGTATTCTGAAATCAAGCGTAAGCTGATAGAGGATTATGGAATACCTTCATCTGAAATCCGCTTCATTCAGGAGTGCAAGAACGAGAGGGCAAGAAAGGCGGTGATAGCAGCCATGAACGAGGGTTCGGTACGAGTATTGTTCGGCTCCACATCCATGTTGGGTACAGGTGTAAACGCACAAAAACGGTGTGTGGCGATTCATCATTGCGACACACCCTGGCGTCCATCAGATCTTGAACAACGCAATGGTCGTGGAGTTCGTGCTGGCAACGAGATAGCTAAGTTATACGCTGACAATAAGGTGGACATTATCATCTATGCGGTGGAAAAGTCGCTTGACTCGTACAAGTTCAACCTCCTGCACTGCAAGCAGACATTCATTTCACAGTTGAAAAGCGGAGCCTTGGGAGCGAGAACCATTGACGAGGGAGCGATGGACGAGAAATCGGGCATGAATTTTTCCGAGTATATGGCTATTCTCTCCGGAAATACCGACTTGCTTGACAAGGCGAAGCTGGAGAAGAAGATTGCTTCTCTGGAGGGTGAGCGCAAATCGTTTAACAAGGGCAAGCGTGACTCAGAAACAAAATTGCAGTCAAAGACGGCAGAGCTGGGCAACAACAAAGCCTCTCTCAAGGGAATGACCGAGGACTACGGCAAGTTTATGGGCAAAGCCAAGAAAGACAAGGACGGCAACATCCTCAACCTCATCACTCTTGATGGTGTGGAGTCCACGAACTTAGAGGTTATAGGAAAGCATCTGCAAATGTTGGCGGAGAAAGAGACAACTGGCGGACAATACAAGCGGATTGGAGAAATCTACGGATTCCCTGTCAAGATTGTCAGCGAGACAAGTTTCGAGAATGGTCTTCCATTTGTTGACAACCGCTTTTTTGTCGAGGGCAATTACAAGTACCAGTACAACTACGGTCACATTGCCAAGTCGGACCCGATAGCAGCGGCAAACAACTTTCTGAATGCCTTACAGAAGATACCAAGCTACATTGAGCAGTATGATTCAAGATGCAAGGCTTTGGAAAAGGAAATACCGCAACTGGAAGAGATAGCTGGCAAGACTTGGAAGAAAGAGGAAGAACTGAAAGGTCTGAAAGCGGAACTGGCGGCGTTGGATAGGAAAATACAGCTTGAACTTGCACCGCCGACCGAGAAAGAATGCAAAGAAGAGGAAAAGAATACGGACAATGTAGAGGTTGTTGCTAATGCTGATATTTGCAATAAACATCAGCATTTTTCCAAGGTGAAAATCTGAAATTAGAAAATAGCGGCAATTAGTAATAGATAGCTTTATGTCGCTATTTTATTTATTTTATCAAGAACAAAAAGGAAGTGTTGATTACAATCAATAGCCATTTTGGGGCTTGGTGGAGGTATTGATTAGAAAATATTTCTGCTTTCGATGTCGGTTGGAGGTATTGATTACAATCACCAGCCACTTTTAGCTTCATTGAAGCCATTGATTGCGATCAACACCTACTTTTATATGTCGTTGGGACTGTTGATTGCAATCAATGGTTACTTTTAAGAGCTGTTGGAGGTTTTGATTCAAGTTTCTTTGTCCACAAAATATAAAATCCACTGTTGATTACTATCCCTTGTGACTTCTTGTATAAAAAATCCCAAAAAACGAGTAGCGAAACAGATTTCAATAGTCAAAAAACATCTTTTTCTCGTAAGATTGCCAATTTTTCGCAATAAGGTTGCCGTTTTCTCGTTTATTTTTATATCTTAGCGATTGCAATCGGAGAAATCCGACGATGCACAAAACGATTTGTCAAATTTAAATCCTTAACATCATGAAAGAGATTTACGACATCAACATTCAGCGCATGAATAATGGTGCGCATTTCACGTTTGTAAGTAACATTCTTGCACGTACCGAAGCAGACACTGCCGTCAAAGAAAAAGCTTCGGAACTAGTCAGTAATTTCAAGACTGCCGTCAGCGCAGAGGACGAAGCCTTGAAGATTTCACAGAAAAGTCTCTTGACTGATGAGATAGCCAAGGCAGACAGCGACCGTGATGCCCTTTATGCTGGCTACAAGAAAGCTGTTGAAGGCTTCCTCGCCATGCCTATTGCAGACATGGCACAGGCTGCAAAGGTTCTCGCACAGCACATCAAGGACTACAAGATTAACACCGCTGGCCAACTCGATAAGGAGACAGGTCTTTTGGTCAACTTCGTTTCCGACCTTGAAGATAAGTACGCTGCACAGGTAGCAAAGTTGGGTTTGACAGCATTCGTTACCAACTTGAAGGAAGCAAACGAGCGTGTAAGAACTCTTACCTTGCAGCGCACCAATGAGAAAATAGGTATAACTGTTGGTGCATTGAAGGCAGCTCGCACAGCAAGTGATGATGCCTATCGTGCATTGGTGAAGATGGTAAATGCCCTTGCCCTCGTTTATGGCGAAAAGGATTACACCGCCTTCATTGATTATGCAAATACCGAGATTACCCATTACAAGCGTGAGGTGCTTAACCAAAAGGCTTCCGCTCCTTCTACTTCGGGTAGCTCGGCTGTAGATTCGGGGAGTAGCAAACATCATTTTAATATTATGGTAAAAATAAGCAGTAAAACTCATTTAATCATCTTGTTCGTCTTTTTATTGTGTGTAATTGTTGTTTCGATACAATTTTTGCACAAGCCAACTGAACATAAGAATAACTATTCCCTTACAGATACTATATCTAAAATTGTATCAGAATATCCGGGTGAAATCGGAGTGGCGGTAATCATAAATAGCAGAGATACTATTACAGTCAATAATAAAAGTATCTATCCAATGATGAGTGTATTTAAGGTTCATCAAGCATTAGCCCTCTGCAATGATTTTGACAGCAAAGGGATTTCACTTGATACCCTGATAAGGATAAACAGAGGTAAACTTGACCCGAACACTTGGAGCCCAATATTGAAAGAACATTCGGAACCTGAATTTTCCTTGTCAATTAGGAAACTGCTAAACTATACACTTGCACAAAGCGACAATAACGTAAGTAATCTTATGTTCAAGAGATTGCTTGATATTGCCAAAACCGATAGTTTTGTTGCCACAATCATTCCACGTTCAAGTTTTCAGATAGCATATACAGAAGAAGAAATGTCTGCCGACCATGACAAGGCATATTCAAACTACACATCACCTCTCGGAGCGGCAATGCTTATGAACCGATTGTTTACTGATAAGATTATTAGTGATGAAAAACAAGACTTCATTAAAAACACATTAAAAGAGTGTAAAACAGGTACTGACAGAATTGCGGCTCCGCTACTTGATAAAGAAAGTGTTGTCATAGCCCATAAGACTGGTTCAGGGTATATTAATGAGAACGGAATACTTGCAGCGCACAATGATGTAGCCTTTATACGTTTGCCCAATAATGAATACTACACACTGGCTGTATTTGTAAAGGATTTTAAGGGTAATGAAATACAGGCTGCAAAAGCCATAGCCCGTATATCTGAAACCGTATATTCATTATTGCCTCAATTTACAGAATAGCCTTTACGTTATACATTCAAGCCTCTGGCATGGTTTTCGCTGGGGCTTCTGATTTTTGAACATACAAAAAGAAAGCGATATCGGAGCGTTATACCATAAAAACAACCTGCACAAAATGATATTGCGTATCCAGCTGACCGATGCGGATCTCCCACCATGCGGACAAATCCCG
>OCKZ01000078.1_pt1 | contig 16349 bp, 21 predicted proteins | sample 1495951 | NCBI WGS metagenome assembly OCKZ01 (sample SAMN03418277, study PRJEB22391) | human gut metagenome | biome: human-gut; feature: organic feature; material: feces | host: Homo sapiens | place: Tanzania | collected 2013-01 | reverse complement strand
GGCTGGAGCTTATGCCTTACAGGGAATAGCTTCAATGCTCATTGAAAAAGTAAAGGGCTCAGTAAGCACAGTAATTGGCTTACCTATATGCGAAGTTAGAGAGTGTTTAAAAGAATTTGGAATTGTTCCTAAAGTGGTAAATGCTAAGAAATAGTTCCGAATACAGTTCTTAAAAAGAGTTCTAAAAATGGATAATTACGAGAAGACAAAATCTATCCTTTGGGGTAATAGCGACATCACTCAAGAGAGCGCCAACAAAGCTCTTCAATTACTATGTGAAAGAAAAATAGACTTTGGTGATCTCTTTTTTGAAAGAGTAGTTTCAGAAAGCTTTTCTTTAGAAGAAAGTATTGTAAAAGGAGGCTCATTTAATATCAGTCAAGGTGTTGGTGTGCGAGCTATAGATGGAACAAAATCTGGTTTTGCTTATTCTGATGTTTTAGATAACAAATCTCTTTATGAAGCCTGTTCAGCAGCTCACTCCATTAGCAAAGGACACAACTGTAACGGTATTAACATCAATAAAGGTGTTAAAAAGACCAATGCTTTATATGTAAGTGATGATCCTATCTTTTCTATGAACAGATCTCAAAAAGCAAAAATTTTAGAGATTTTAAATGCTGAAGCTAGAGCTCTCGATCCAAGAGTTGTTCAGGTCATGGCTGGGCTATCTTGTACTCACAGAACAACTTTAGTAATGCCTACAGACAATCCTTCAAGATATGATATCAAACCTATGGTTCATCTATCTGTTTCTGTGGTTATGGAAAAAGATGGTAGAAGAGAAGTAGGTTATGCAAGTGCTGGAGGAGCTATTCTTTTAGATGAATTATTAAAAAATAATTCCTTAAAAGATTTAGCTAAAGAAGCTGTAAGAATAGCTTCAGTTAACATGGAGGCAATACCGGCTCCAGCAGGAACAATGACAGTTGTTTTAGGAGCAGGATGGCCAGGTGTTTTAGTTCATGAGGCTGTAGGTCATGGACTAGAAGGTGATTTTAACAGAACAGGATCGTCAGCTTTTACAGGTAAGATTGGTCAAAAGGTTGCATCTGAAGCTTGTACCATTATCGATGACGGTACTATTCCCAACCGAAGAGGCTCCATGAGCTTTGATGATGAAGGTACTGATACAGCTTCAAATGTACTTATCGAAAAAGGCATTCTAAAAGGCTATATGCAAGATAGACAAAATGCTATGTTGATGAATATGAAGCCTACTGGTAATGGCAGACGCGAAAGCTATAACTGTCTTCCAATGCCAAGAATGACCAATACCTTTATGCAGAAAGGAGATTTTACTAAGGATGAAATCTTATCTTCAGTAAAGGATGGTATTTATGCTGTTAACTTTAAAGGTGGTCAGGTAGATATCACCTCTGGTCAATTTGTATTCTCAACATCAGAAGCTTATCTAATCAAAGACGGTAAAATTTCAACTCCTATTAAAGGAGCTACCTTAATTGGAAATGGACCTAAAACCATGCAGCAAGTTTCAATGGTAGGAAATGATCTCGAGTTTGATGCTGGTATTGGTGTCTGTGGCAAGGCAGGTCAGTCAGTTCCTGTTGGTATAGGACAACCAACAGTAAAAATTGATTCTATTACTGTTGGCGGTACTAAAGCTTAAAACAAAAAGTCAGACTTTTTTATACATTGTCTGACTTAATTGATGAGCTGTAAAAGCTAGGTATAAAAGCAGTTATTCCTACTTTATAAGCTCATGAGGGATCTCAACACCAGCTCTCGCAATCTCACTTTTTAGATACTTAAATAAAGCCCTTGAATTAGGCTTGCTTGACTCAGCATCTGCAGCAAGTTCAGCCTTAGCTTTTTTAATTAATGTTCTTAACTTGTTCCTATCAGTATCTAGAATCAAAGAGCAAAAGCCATTTAACACTTCAACTCCACCGTTGAGCATGTTTTCTCTCAATTTTTCTAGTTTCATTGTAAGTTTTTGAAGAAGCTCCTAACATGTTAACCTGATTTTCTAAATCAGAGTCATCATAATTTCTTTGTAGCTTTGCTACATACTGTAACTGACGACGTCTTTCATCTGATTTTGGCTTAAGTTTACGAGCAACTAACAAAGCCTCCTTAACTTCTTGAGGGATTACTAATGATTTAAAACTTTGTTCGCCAAGATTAGCAATCTTTTCTACAAGTTTTCTGATTGCTTGAGCTTGCCTCTTATGAGAGCTTCTGCTTTCCTCTTCTGGCTCAGCATCAAAGCCTTCAAAATGTTGTTGTTCTGCCATATATTTTCTTTTCTACAAATTTAAATTAGAGTTTAGTCTAATACAAACAACTGACCTAATCTGTATGTATTGATTAGGTTCATTGCACTTACAGGTACATTGATAAGATGTAACTTTTGATCTTTTTGAGCCTTTGCCCATTTAACTAGAATAGCCATGCCTGAAACATCTATTGAACTAATATCCTTTAGATCAACTGTATTATCTTTGAATAAACTCTCTCTCTTGTCCCACAGGCTTGGCACAGAATCAAAATTTAATTTGTCTATCTTATTCATAATGTAAATTACTTTTTATTGCCTGACTTCAACTTAGCAATTGCAGCATCTACACCATTATTCTTAATAATAGGAGATAACTCTGAAATCTTTGCATCTAACATTGAGATGTTTTCACCGATAAGATCAAATGCCTTCCATTGACCAGTCTTGTTGTTCTTTCTTAACTTTAAAACAAGCTCTAAATCTTTTTTACCTGATTCTCTAATTAAAAGTTTTACAGAAACAAGACTTGCTGATGGATCAACAGTCTCAACTTTAGCAGGAACAATGTCCTGATTGGTATATTTGCTTAATACATCAACTAGGCTGTTCTTCATGTATACAGCAAATTCATCTGTAAAACGCTGTCTTTCTTCAGCAGAGGTACTCTTTAAAGAGGTTCCAATAACTTTATAGGCTGCGTATTTGATATCAATGTAAGGAATAAGATCCTTTTCGATAATACCTTCAGCTACAGCTCTGTTTGACAATTTATCCTTATTAGCTTTGATATCGTTAATGGTTGTGGTTGCAACTTCATTTGCTAACTCATAAGGATTATTATCAGCAGCTTGTACTGATGAAAAGCCACATAGAGCGATACCTAAAGCTAAAAAATAACTAAAAATCTTCTTCATAATTTCACCTACTATTGAGCAACTTCGTCTTTTGTAGCTTGCTCTTTATCCTGAGAGTCTTTCTTATCAGCACTTGAATTGAATACAAATTTAGAGATTAAGTCCTCAAGTACTAAAGCTGAACCTGTATCGTGGATTACATCTCCATCCTTTAAATATGTTGATCCCATATCCTCATCATAGAAGCCTGGAGTAATACTAATGTATTGTTCTCCAATAATACCTGCTGTTTGAATTGAAGCTTTTGACTCACTAGATAACTTGTCATACTGCTTTTCAATATCAAGCTCTACAACTGGTGATAAGGTCTTTGGATCTAAAGAGATAGCACCTACTCTTCCGATTAGAACACCTCCAATTCTAATTGGAGCTCTAATTCTTAAAGAGCCTACATTCTCAAAATTTGCATAAACTTTATAAGTTTGGTTGTTGCTGTTTAAAACTAAACCTGCAACTTTTAAGGCTAAGATTACAGCTGCTATTATTCCTAACAGCATAAATATGCCAACCATAATTTCAGCTTTTAAATACTTCATAAATAATACCCAATTAGAACATTAATGCTGTTAACACGAAATCAAAACCTAAAACTGCTAATGATGACTGAACTACTGTGGCAGTTGTAGCCATACTTATACCTTCTGAAGTTGGCTTACAATCATAACCATTAAATAGAGCTATCCATGTACATACAAAGCCAAAGGCTACTGCTTTAATCATCATAGGAACAAGATCTTTTAATGCATCCACACTAGCATGCATGCTAGACCAGTAAATACCATCATCTAGACCTAACCAATCGATACTGATCATTCCTGCCCAGAATCTTGGAGCAATCACTCTCTTTAGAGGATCAACAGCCATCATCTCTAAAGCTGATAACTGTTCAGATGCTTTTAACTGACCAATTTCAGCTGTAAGAGCTGAACCTGCTCTTCCAGCATACAGTAAGGCAGTAACTACAGGCCCTAACTCTCTAATAATAGCTAAAGATACTAAGCTTCCTAAAGATCCTGTTGCCATAAAATCTTTAAGAATATTAAATCCTTGTAAACCTAAAACCATGCCTATAAATAAACCAGATACGATGATGATAATAATTGACTGAACGCCAATAAAATATATCTGACTTACAAGTAATGGAAATGTCTTTTTAAAGTTTGGTAAAGCGAAAATAGAGTGAAAGAAGATTATTGTAGATCTTCCTAATGAGGATATTTTCTTTAAAAAGTATCTTCCTAAAGATCCAAAGAAAGCTAACATTACAGCTCCTCAATATAGTTATCTGAGCCTTTTAGTTTAAAGACATAAGGACCATCAAAGTCTCCTTGAATAAACTGCATTACTCGAGGATCTTTGCTGTTCTTAATTTCTTCAGGAGTACCACAACCTAATACTGAACCTTCAGCTAAGATATAAACATAATGAGCAATCTCTAAAATTTCTTTAACATCATGAGTTACGACAACAGAGGTCTTACCTAATGATTTGTTAATATCAGAAATTAGCTTTACTAATACACCTTTAGTAATAGGATCTTGACCTACAAAGGGCTCATCATACATAACTAAATCAGGATCAAGTGCAATAGCACGAGCAAGGGCTGCCCTTCTTGCCATACCACCTGACAACTCAGCAGGAAATAAATTAGCAGCTGCACGCATACCTACAGCTTCTAGATTCATCATGACTACGTCATAAACGAGTTCTTCAGGTAAATTTGTATGCTCTCTAATAGGAAATGCAACATTTTCAAAAACATTCATATCTGAAAACAAAGCACCACTTTGGAATAACATACTCATTCTTTGTCTTAACTTATATAAATCAGTTCTATTTAAAGAATGGATATTAGTTCCATCAAACTCGATGGTTCCTTCGTTAGGGGTTAACTGTGCGCCAATAAGTCTTAGAATGGTAGTCTTTCCAGTACCAGAAGGACCTAAAATTGCGGTAATTTTTCCTTTTGGAATGTCGAGTGTCAGATTTTTATAAATCTGTTTACTCTGATAAGAAAACGATACATTCCTTACTTTGATCAGTGCATTATCACTCATGTTCAATTCCACAAAAGAAGTCTATATGTGCATATTTTACCAAACTATAAGGCAAACATAACGCAGTGTATTGAAGAGAATTTTCGAGTTGGATTATATAGATTTTAAGGTCTTTCTCAAAATCAAAAGCACATAAAATGTATGTGCTCATTGATTTTATTATTTAGCAACAAGTTCTTTTTTCTTGCGCAATAAAGTTCTGTGACGAACTTTTACAGATATACCGCGCTCTTTAAATCTGTCGGCCAAACTTTGCGCAATATAGACAGATCGGTGAAAACCACCAGTACATCCTATTGCTACAGTAAGATAACTTCTATCACTTTGTTCTATAGGCTTTAAAATACCAAAAAGTAAATCATCAATCTTATCAATATAAGCTTCTACTTCAGGGTACTTTGCAAAGAAATCTTTTACAGGTTGCTCAAGACCGCAATATTCTCTTAGTTTTTTTTCCCAATAAGGATTTGGTAAGAATCTAGAATCAAATACAAAATCAGCATCTTTAGTTACACCGTCTTTATATCCAAAAGACTCAAAGATGATGACAATCTGCTTATATGGTTTGCCTTGGATAGTTGTAACTACCTGCTGACATAACTCATGAACAGATAAATTAGTTGAATCGATACGTAAATCAGCAACGGATGAGATGATCTTTAAGATCTCTGTTTCTTTTTGTAGAGCTTCATTTAAAGAAAGATTATGCAAAGATAATGGATGAAGACGTCTTGTCTCAGAGTATCTTTTAATCAAAACCTGATCATCTGCATCAATAAAAATAACCGTACCGTTAATGTCTTGATCATGAGTAGCTTTAGTGTAAATGTCATTTAATTCAGAATAATCATCACTGATAGGAATATTTCTTACATCTAAAGATACAGCTATTTTGGGATAGCTTTTCTTAGCTAAATCTATTAATTCTTTTAAAAATACAATAGGTAAATTATCAATACAGTAAAAGCCTAAATCTTCTAGTGCATGTAAGGCTACGGTTTTTCCTGAACCAGAGCGACCTGATATAACTACAAGCTCAACTTTATTTGTCATGAAGATTTCCTATTGAAAATGAGGATTATCTATTTCAGAAGAGTCTACTAATCCTTCTTGTACATGATCCAATAACAGATCAATCTGATTAAGGATTGTTTCGACTTTATGCTTTTCATTTTTAGATAGTCGCAAAGCATTTAACAAATCGACATTAGATAAGACTATTGTAAGACTTTTTAAAAGTGACTCAACTTTTTCTACATCGTCTTTTGGTGAAATAAAGAGACTAAAAGCAATATCTACTAATTGTTCATCAGCATCAATTGAATTAAATGTAATAGGTTTATCTAAAATGCTTAATACTGCAAATGTAGGTATTGAGCTTTGTATTACGGCATGAGGAATAGCAACGCCTTGAAAAAAAACTGTTGTACCTAACTTTTCTCTTTCATTTAAAGCAACGATAATTTCTTTGGAAGTCTTTTTAGTAATGAAAGCGGCACATTCAGCTATTTCTTCAAATAATCTTTTTTTACTAAAGCAGAATAACGGAGACAGTATTTGTGTTTTAGGCAGTACTATCAAGATCTATTTCCTCTTTTCCCCAAAAAAATGCCCTGCACAATGGCAGGGCTCCTCGTTGTTGAAGTTAAGAATTATGACTTTAACTTCTCTTTATACTTAACTAACTGACCGTCAACCTTATCGATTAGACCATCAATTGCTGGATACATACTCTCTGCCTGATGCTCAGCATGAAGATTACCACCTGCTACAGCTAAATCAGCTTTAGCAATCTGGTTCAATTTCTCAACTGTTAGAGTTACTGAGATAGAGGTAATAATATCACCTTTACGCTCAAGACGCTTAAACTTGTCATTGACGTAATCTTTTAAAGAATCGGTTAACTTTACACCTACGCCATGAATATTGATTTGCATATTTACTTCCTTAACCTGATCTTAGTGCCAGGTAATGTTAAGCGAGTACTAAATTGTAACTACACTTTAATAATAGGTTGAAAAATCTAATAATTAAAGGTGTAACTTCACAATTTTCTTAATATTTTTTAGCAATCAATATCAATTCGTGAACTAATTCAATTTTCTGTAAAAAATTAAATTAATTGTTTGCGTTGTGATGTTGATGGAATACCTAAAGATTCTCTGTACTTAGTTACAGTTCGTCTTGCGACATTTAAGCCTTTTTCATTGAGAATATCAGAAATCTTACTATCAGAAAGTGGTTTTCTTGGTGGCTCTTTAGAAATAATCTCTTTAATTACTGCCTTAATAGCAGTTGATGAGGCTGAACCACCACTTTCTGTGTTTACACTTGATGAGAAGAAATACTTTAATTCAAAAGTACCTTTTGGTGTATGAATATACTTTTCTGTAGTGATTCTAGAAATAGTAGATTCATGCATAGAAATTTCTACTGCAACATCATTTAATACCATTGGATGCATAGCAGACTCACCTTTTTCCATAAAATCTTTCTGATGAGAAACTATGCAACGACCAACTTTTAATAAAGTATCATTTCTATTATCTATGCTTTGTTTGAACCACTTAGCTTCTTTTAAATGATCTTTGAAAAAGATTTTTTCAGCTTCGTTACGCGCTTTGTTAGCTAATTTTGCGTAATCTTCATTGATTCTAACTTTTAGGTTAGCTGCAGGATTTAACTCTGTACTATAGTCTCCATTTTTATCTTTAACCACAATTAAATCAGGAATTACAAAATCATTTTGTTTTTTTGAATGGACAATGTTATTGCCAGGACGTGGTTCTAATGATGTAATTAGATCATTAACTTTCTTTAAGACATCTTCTTTGATCGAAAGTCTTTGGCATAAAGCAACATAATTACGATTTGAAAGTAAATCTATGTAATTGGTGATCAGGTTAATTGCTAACTTTTTGTACTCAGTATCATCAGGCAAAGCTTTTAATTGAATTAAAATGCATTCCTGTACACTTCTAGCTCCCACACCCAAAGGATCATAATGCTGAACTAGTTTTAAAACAGCATTTACGTCTTCAATAGTAACTGTAGGATCCTGAGTTTTTATGCAATCTAAAATATCCTCTAAAGACTCTTTTAGGTAACCAGAATCATCAATACCATCAATAATAGCTTCAGCAATTTTCTTATCTATTCCATCAAGAGGTGACATTTCTAACTGAAATATTAGATGATCATGAAGAGTTTCTGTAGTTTCACCTTCATAGATATCATCATTTTCGATAGCCAAACCTTTGCTACCTTTTACTTCTGCTGAATACTGATTTTCTTCTGTTTGAGAATTACTTTGTAAAGAACTATCTTTGTCAGAATACTGATTATCTTCTGCTAAATTCTGTTCTGAATAATTATCAGAATCATGTTCATGCTCTGAATCATAAACCTCATCTTCGTGATTTTTCTTAGTATCAAGATTGATACTACCATCACCTAAGATATCTAAAAGGCTTTTTTCATCGTCAATTGAAGCATTATTTACAGAGGAATCATCAGAGAAAGGATCGTAATCAGAATCATTTTGGTTTTCACTATCTAACATATCTTCATATGACTCTTCCATTGAAGACATATCAGAATCATCTAACTCAAGCATTGGGTTAGAATCTACGGTTTGGCGGATCTGCTGTTGTAACTCAATAGTAGATAACTGCAACAATCTGATAGCTTGTTGCATTTGAGGAGTCAGAATCTGAGATTGTGTCTGTGTAGCACGTATCTGCAGCGTATTTCTTAATCCAGCCATAACCAATTACCCTAAAACTATAAAGAGAAATCCTTACCTAAATAAACAGACTTAACCTTATCATTACTTAGAACTTCTTGAGCTGTTCCTTTTGCAATAATTTGACCTGCATTAACAATATAGGACTTTTCACAAACGTCTAAGGTCTCTCTAACATTGTGATCGGTAATTAAAACACCAATTCCTCTGTCACGCAGATGCAGAATGATCTCTTTAATTTCACCAACAGAAATAGGATCAACACCAGCAAAAGGCTCATCGAGAAGAATAAATTTAGGATTAGCAGCAAGAGCTCTTGCAATTTCTACGCGTCTTCTCTCTCCACCTGATAAGGACATACCTACGTTGTTTCTTAATTTTGAAACACTGAACTCTTCTAAGAGCTTATTAACTCTGTCTTCTTTTTCTGATTTTGTTAGGTCTGGAAGAAGTTCTACCACACCCATTAAATTCTGATAAACGGTTAATTTTCTAAAAATAGAGTTTTCTTGAGGTAAATAACCTAAACCTGCTCTTGCTCTAGCATGCATTGGCAGTGAAGTTAAGTCATGATCGTCAAGAATGACTTGGCCTTCTTCTGAAGAAATAATACCTACGATCATATAAAAAGATGTAGTTTTACCAGCTCCATTTGGGCCTAATAAACCAACAACAGAACCACTGCTAACACTTAAACTTACATCAGATACAACAGTTCTTTTCTTATATGTCTTTTTAAGATGTAATGCTTTTAAAACGCTCATATCAACCTATTTACTTTTGATTCTTATCTTTGTTACCGTCACTCTTTAACTCTTGAGGAATAAAGGTACTCTGTACTCTTCCATCCTGGCTATTTTCATTAGTAGCCTTAAGTTGTTTTGTAACAGTGTTATATTCAATTCGCTCACCATCTACGTGAGAATTCTCTTGCCAAATGGTTGCTCTACCAATAAGGATCAGTAAATTTTTCTTAGGAAGGTAGTGAATAATTGATGACTGAGAATGAATGATCTTTCCATTCTCCTGTAACTGTTTGTAAGTTGCAGGCTTTCCGTAAGCAACGATCTCTTCTAGTTGATCATTAGAATCTCTTGTAATTTCAGCTTTATCAGAATGAACTTCAATAGTTCCCTGTGTTGCTACAACGTTCTCAAGGAAGATAGCCTTATTACTGTTAAAGTCTGCAATTTGCTCTTTTGACACAATATTTAAAGGTTGCTCTGTATCATTATCAAGAGCAATTGCTTGACATGATAACAATGAAAGTAAGAGTAAACTTAAGTGAAAACTACTTACTCTGCGGATAATATGTAGCATTTGGGTTTCCTTTATATTTGAGAACATTTGAATTTAAGTCAAAACTAAACTTTGTGCCAGTTGTAAAAAAATCGTTTCCGTAAATATTTACTAGATCTTCAGAAGTAACCATATTTAGACCAAAGTCATAATTTAGGTAATCAGCTGTAGCTCTTTTAATAGCTGAATCTTCAAAGCCAGGATAAATTAGGACATTATCGCTTATGAAAGCTGATTTATCTGTAATCATGTGTCCTTTTTTTCCTTTCATGTGCCACAGTTCTATCTTGTTATTCTTATAAGAATATGAACTAATCAGTGGATTTTCAAAAAGATAAAGTGTTTTATTATCAAAATATGTGGTCTTAGTTGAAACCAATGTTCTAATTACCCTACCATTTTTGTCATAAACTGCACCTTCAGTATCTGTTGCAATAAAAGTTGGCAACTGGCTTACATCAGACACCTCTTTCTTACCTACCATAGTAGAGTAAACATAAATACCGACAGCTAATATTAAAAATAATAAAGCTAGAATAATTGATCTTTTAGTAACGCTCATCAGCAAAACCGCCATCTGCGTTTAAAACGCCTTTAGAGATCAGAATAAGGTCACATAATTCTCTAACAGCACCTTTTCCGCCTTCAGTTACAGTAATGTAATCTGCAATTTTTTTAATAAATGGGTGAGCATCTTTAGGACAAACAACTACACCTGCTAATCTGAACATTGGCATATCATTCAAATCATCACCGATACATACTACTTCATCAGTGCCAATATTCAATTTCTCACATAATTTTGTAAGAGCAATGCCTTTGTTCATTTCTCCTTGAATTACATGACTTACATGTAAATCTGCCATACGGCGTTCAGTTAAAGGAGCACTTCTTCCTGTAATTACAGCACACTCAATGCCTTCTTTGTGTAAAGCTACTATGCCAAATCCATCTTTTACATTGAATTTTTTAAGTTCAATATCTTTATTATCATAGTAGATACCACCATCAGTAATTGTGCCATCAACATCAAAAGCTAACAGCTTTATTGATGACAATCTTGATAGTAATTCTGAATCTACTCTTCCGTAACAAGTATTTACTTTAAGCATATATAGGCCCTAAAAATCTCTTTTAACCTATTATAGCAACAAATGTGCCATTTATTGTTAACAGAAATTTTAATGATGATCGTTAGATTTGATTTTTAACAACAGCTAGACAAAACGAAAGCTAATTTAGCTATTCTTTATTTTTAGAGACTTTTTCTCTTTTTTGATATTTGTTTCTTTGTCTACTGTCACATCAGTGTTCTTGATTTCTAGAGCCAAGCAATCACTGTTGCTTGTTAATATCTGAGATTTGATTTTCTTTAAGGATGCGTTTTCAATTTGTCTTACTCGCTCTACAGAGACCTTTAATTCATCAGATAGTTCCTGTAAAGTTGCTTTATTATCATCAAGCCATCTCCTTTTAATAATATAACGAGATCTTTCATCTAGAGACTGCAAAGCCTTAGACAATCTCTCAAGCTCGTATGTTTGGTAATCTCGATTTTCAAAATTCTTGGCAAAATTTGAATTTTCATCTTCAAGATATGAGGCAGGAGCTAATAAAGGTAACTGTGAATTGTCACTATCATCGTCAGCTGACATATCAAAGCCAATATCTTGACCTGATAAACGAGTCTCCATTTCAGCTACATCATTAGGTGAAACACCTAAATCATCAGCTACATTTTCACGCTCTTTTTCTGTAAACCAGCCCAAACGCTTTTTATTCTGTCTCAACTTAAAGAACAGCTTTCTTTGAGCTTTGGTAGTAGCAACTTTTACTACTCTCCAGTTTTTAATTACATAATCGTGGATTTCAGATTTTATCCAAGGTACAGCGAAAGCAGCCAATCTTGCACCAGCATCTGGATCAAAGTGTTTTACTGCTTTCATTAGACCAATATTACCTTCCTGAATTAAATCAGCTACAGGTAAACCGTATCCAGAATAACTGCGAGCAATACTTACTACCAAACGTAAGTGGGACAAGATCAATTTTCTAGCCGCTTCAATATCACCATAATCACGTAACCTTTTAGCCAAGGTACGCTCATCCTCTGGCTCCAACATAGGAACCTGATTTATGGCCTTTACATAGCTGTCTATATTTCCAACGGGAGCTAACATTCCCATTGTTTCTTGTTTATTCTGATCTTTCATTTACTACTTCACTTGCTTTGTAGTTCACATTATATGGGCAAGTACCAGTAACTTTTTATTATGCAATAAAATCTATCGAATTTTAGTCGAATAAAGCTTCCACAAAAGAGTCAATATCAAATTCTCTTAGATCTTCTGATTTTTCACCAATACCGACATATCTTAAGGGAACTTTAAACTTATCTGCTAAAGCAAAGACCACACCGCCTTTTGCAGTTCCATCTAACTTAGTTAAGCAAAGCCCTGTTACATTAACGGCTTGACCAAAGATCTTCATTTGAGATACAGCATTCTGTCCTGTAGTAGCATCCAGTACCAACATCACTTCATTTGGTACATTTTCATCAATTTTCTTCATCACACGGACAATTTTCTTTAATTCTTCCATTAAATTGTCTTTATTTTGAAGTCTTCCTGCAGTATCACAAATTAAAACGTCTGCGTTATGAGCTTTTGCTGAAGTTAAAGCATCAAAAATAACAGATGCACTGTCTGAACCAGTTGGCTGTGAGATAACAGGTGTGTCTGTTCTGTTTCCCCATTCCTTTAACTGTTCTACAGCTGCAGCTCTGAAAGTATCACCAGCTGCGAGCATAACTTTTTTACCTTGAGCTTTGTATTTCAAAGCAAGTTTTCCTATGGTAGTGGTCTTACCTGCTCCATTTACACCTACCATTAAGATTACAAAAGGAAGATCACCTTGTTTTTCGACTTTAAGATGCTCGCTACAAGGAGCTAAGATGTCCTTTAGGATGTTCTTTAAATTATTTTTTAAAGCACCAGCATCTCTTAATTCTTTAATTTTTGACTCTTCTCTTAGTCTTTCAATAATATTATTGGTGGTATCTACACCTAAATCTGCTGTTAAAAGAGATGTTTCTAAGTCTTCATACAACTCTTCATTAATCTTTTTACCGGTTACTAAAGCACCAATACCAAAAGCTAAATTTTCTCTAGTTCTCTTTAATCTTTCAAAGAAGGATACTTTTTCTTTTTTAGGCTCGTCAGTCTCTTTATTATCATTCTCAGTACTTACACATTCTTTAACATCTACCAACTTTTCTTCTTGTTTATCTAACTTTTCATCTTTGTTGCTATTGAATAAGGAATCTTCAACTATATTAGTTTCATTGGATTCTTTATTGTTTTCAGAGTCTGATGATGTAGCCTCGTAATCAGATACTATTTTCTCTTTATTTTCTGATAAAACATCATCATTAGTTTGTACTTTTACAGATTCTTCATTTTTCTTAATTTCTGATGATTCATCTTTATTTTTTTTTGAAAAAATAGAAAAAATACCCATATTTTTACCCAAATTTATTTATTACAATGTGATATTCTCATGCATTATAGACTAATTCCAAATTCATTTCATTTTGAGAATTTAAGCCTTTTTAATACAAGTTATCGTGGTTTACATATGAAGAACAATACTTACGAAAATGATGTGCGAATTCTTGGTGGTAAATTTAAAGGAAAACTATTACCAGTGCTAGACGTCGAAGGTTTAAGACCTACACCTTCAAGAGTAAGAGAAACTATTTTTTCTTGGATAAAAGATTCTTTAGGTAATGCAAAAGTCTTAGATTTGTTTGCTGGTTCTGGCGCTTTAGGTTTAGAAGCCTATTCAAGAGGAGCTAAAGACGTAACTTTAGTTGAATTAGACAAAGATAACAGTTCTAATTTAAAAGAAATTGCAAAAAGCATGAGTTATGATGAAATTCATGTAATCAATGATGATGCTCTTCACTTTTTAGACAATGTAAGCTCAACCTTTAATATTGTATTTATTGATCCTCCTTATAAATTAGACATTTATGAGAAAGTACTTGAAAAACTGTTAGATAAAAATTTAATCGATGACGATTCTTTAATCTATGTTGAAATGAGAAACGGCTCTAATAAGATTGTTCCAGGTTATGAGATTATTCGCGAGGAGAATGCTGGTCAGTCAAAATACTCTTTATGGACAAAAAGTAAGCTTTTATTCTAATTACCGATTTACCTAAACAAACGGCCCTTTAAGGGCCGTTCTTCAATAAAAGAACTGAATTATCGTCTTCTATTTCTTGCTGTTTCAACAACCTTCAATCGAGCCATAGCATCAGCCAAACGAGATAATGCATGAGCATAATCTGCATCGCCTGTACCATGATTTGCGATTGATTCTTTGGCAACCTTAATTGCTTCTTGAGCCTTTGCTTCGTCGATGTCATCTGCTCTTAAAGCGGTATCAGCCAAGATGGTTACAGAATCAGGTTGAACTTCCAACACACCGCCAGCTAAGTAAATCTGATCTTCTTTATCCTGAGAGTCGATCAGAGATACCATACCAGTTTTGATTGTTGTTAACAAAGGAGTATGACCGTATCTGATGCCCATTTCACCTTCTGAACCTGTAACTCTTACAGACTTTACAGAACCAGAATATAGGCTTCCGACACCACTAATTACGTCCAAATGGAATGATATAGAATCCATTTTTCACCCCTTTAATTATAAGTTCTTAGCTTTTTCTACAGCTTCGTCGATAGTACCAACCATGTAGAATGCCTGCTCTGGAAGATTATCATACTCACCGTCGATAATACCCTTGAATCCGCGGATAGTCTCTTTTAGTGGTACGTACTTACCAGGAGAACCGGTGAATACTTCAGCAACACTGAATGGCTGAGATAAGAATCTCTCAACCTTACGAGCTCTTGCTACAACAAGCTTGTCTTCTTCAGATAACTCATCCATACCAAGAATTGCAATAATATCTTTCAATTCTTTGTAACGCTGTAGAACAGTCTGAACACCACGAGCTACTTCATAGTGCTCTTTACCAACAACATAAGGATCTAACTGACGTGATGTTGAAGCTAAAGGATCAACAGCTGGGTAAATGCCTAAAGAAGCAATCTGTCTTGATAGAACGATGGTTGCATCCAAGTGAGCGAATGTTGTTGCAGGGCTAGGATCGGTCAAGTCATCAGCAGGAACATAAACAGCCTGAACAGATGTAATAGAACCTTTCTTAGTTGAAGCAATACGCTCCTGTAAAACACCCATTTCCTCAGCTAGAGTTGGCTGGTAACCTACAGCTGAAGGCATTCTTCCTAACAGTGCAGATACCTCAGTACCAGCTAGAGTATAACGATAGATGTTATCAATGAACAGAAGCACATCCAAACCTTCGTCACGGAACTTCTCTGCAACAGTCAAACCTGTTAAAGCAACACGTAGACGGTTTCCTGGTGGTTCGTTCATCTGACCATAAATCATTGATACTTTATCAATAACCTTTGATTCCTGCATTTCATGGTAGAAGTCGTTACCCTCACGAGTACGCTCACCAACACCGGTGAATACAGACAAACCTGAGTGAGCTTTAGCGATGTTGTTAATAAGCTCCATCATGTTAACTGTCTTACCAACACCTGCACCACCGAATAAGCCTACCTTACCGCCTTTTGCGAATGGGCATTGATGAGAGGATTTTAAAATGGCTGAAACTTCAAACCGTATGAGAGTTGCTCTTACGCGAATGGGCAGATAAGATCCATAACCTTAATACCGGTTTCAAGGATCTCAGTTGTTGATGACTGCTCTGAGTATGTTGGTGCAGCACGGTGGATAACCCACTTTTCTTTCTCACCAATAGGACCTCTTTCATCAACAGGCTGACCTAAAACGTTCATAATACGTCCTAAGGTCTCTCTACCTACAGGAACTTTAACACCAGCCCCCGTATTAACTGCCTCTAAGCCTCTGCTTAAACCGTCTGATGAACCCATTGCAATGCAACGAACTACACCACCACCAATTTGCTGCTGAACCTCAAGAACCAAATCAGGACGATTACCATCACCCTTCACATCTAGAGCATCGGCG
>OCKZ01000077.1_pt1 | contig 16538 bp, 12 predicted proteins | sample 1495951 | NCBI WGS metagenome assembly OCKZ01 (sample SAMN03418277, study PRJEB22391) | human gut metagenome | biome: human-gut; feature: organic feature; material: feces | host: Homo sapiens | place: Tanzania | collected 2013-01 | reverse complement strand
AGAATCACCAGAAATGGAGGGCAGAATATATGCTGTGGAAAGACCAGATCCGTGAATGGAAAGACGAAGCCCGGGAAGATGGACTTCTGGCTGGAGAACGAAACAAAGCAATCTCAGCCACAAAAAATCTCCTAAAAATGAATGTGCTTACAGTTGAGCAAATCGCGGCAGCCGAGCAGCTTTCCGTTGAGGAAGTCTTAAAGATAAAAGATTCCCTGAAAATTTAAGCGTCAATAAATCCCAGGCAAACAATAATAAAATGTCTGGGATTATAGATAATTTAATTGTCAAAGAACGGAGAAATATAATTGGATGTCATTTAATCCATCGGTTTTGATTTTTTAGGATTTCATAAATATTCTTCAATGAGTTGTTTATGCCCTTTGTTTTTGGCATAGGCTCGTATTTTATATCTGAAACGTTTGTGAAAAATTCAGGATTAGAATCTACCTCAAAATTCATGTGGATTAAAATTTTGCAAATATATGCCTCATTCCTTGTAAATTCATTTTTTATTTTATATCTTAGGAAAGGATTTCTTTTTGCGCAGGAACTTAATCCCCAAAAAAAGTTATTAAGCATACTTCGTTGAAAATGCAATATTTGAGAGGCCTCTTTAGTACATTCCGATTTGTCGTCACTCTCTTTATTAGATTTTTTAAAATCATCTTCAAATCGTTTTTTATATGCGTCCGCAATCTGATTTACGTCTGAATTGCAGTCATCCTTAAAGAAATCAACGATACCTTTAATAGCCGCCACAAAATCTGCTGATAGATAATTCTGCAGAAGATTTTCATACCGCTGGTTATGCATTATCCAAACAGGAATAAAGACAGCGACAAAGAAACCTAGAATTGAAAAAATTGTTTGAATCATAGTACACATATCTTTTGCTAGATCCAACATCTCTACAAATCCTTGATGGCTTCAATTGCGGAAATTAGAACTTTGGATTTGGAGTCGCAAGTTTTAGAATCTTTTGTTTCTGTAACGGAACTTGTTGGTTGATTATCATTTTTTGTTATTTTGGTTGTCAAAGATTCATCATTTTCTATTTCTTGTTGAAAAATAAACTTATTTAAAAATTTAAGTTTTTCTTTTTTTAATAAGATTTTATACAAAACAATATGAAGTGTAATAATACAGGCAAATGTAAAAATCACTAACAGAACAAGAAAGTATTTCAGTTCAAAGCCGAATTTCAATACCATAGTCAAGACTAAAGGTATAACAAAAATTATTTCACTAATAATTCCACAAACAGATATGAAACGACAGTTTATTGATTTTTCTTTTTTTTCATGTTTATTTCTTTTGAAATCAAATAAAAATAGTTGATTTATTATAGGATCAATTTTTTCTATTATTTTATCAAATTCTTTTTTAATTTTATTTTCTTTTGCAGTATCAATCTCTTTTAATAAGAACCATATATTATTGCCATCAGGTATGATTTCTTTGTAATCATCTTTTTTAAGTATTTTTATCAATGCATTTGCAAAAAAAATATTTTCTTCCCTATTTTTGAATTCTATATGTAGCTGAATGGAATCATTTATTAGTTCATAATGGAAATTGTCACCAAAACCTGAACCGGCTTGAATGTAAATCCATTGGTCATCGTTATTTAAATTACATTCATATTTTTTATATTTATAATTTTTCTTAAAATATTCATGAAAAGATTTTTTAAATTCATTATCAATATTCATATTACATTTCCTTTTGCAATTTTTTTATAAGATCTATGAATTTAAATCAAAAATTTGAAAATTATCTTTTTTTAAATTTTCACGACTTTTTTCACCAAGCAAATAAATAAAGATAATTAATACAAAAACAAATCCGACCAACATGAGAAAAATAATTATTTTTTCAATATCATATTGAACCAAAAGAAGCCTTCGTCGGACGGGTGCTTTTTGCACCATTGCCAAATTTTGTGGAAAAGAATAGCGGTAAGCACTAAAGAAATGAATGTAACCATAGCGCACCCCCTACAAGTTCAATCTTAGCACACATTCAGAAAAAAACAAGTCAAAAATGACTATAAGAGTATGGCAGATGATACAATTGAAGTTGAAGTAAAACCAAATATTGACGAAAAAGGATTTGCGGCGGCATTACAGCGCATAGCGAATAAAATACAGAAATTCGGAAGCTCCCCAACACTGAAATCATTGTCGAATATCGGCGCGTCAATCAGCGGACTGGGCGTGGCGTATAAAATTATAACTGACAGCGTAAGGGGATTGAAAAACGCTATAGATGAAATGTCGGCTTCATATAATAAGCAAGCGGGCGCGGAAGTAGCACTGACACAGGCGGCAAAAAACAACCCCTATTTATTGTCGGAAAGCGTAACAAAATTAAAGAACTACGCAAGCGAATTACAGAGTATAAGCACATACGGTGATGAGGAATTACTGCCGTTTATGGCACAACTAGCCAGCGCAGGGCGCACGGAACAGGAAATCATGGATATTATGTCCGCCTCTATTGATGTGGCGGCAAGCGGCTCAATGAGCCTTGATAGTGCCGTAAAAAACCTTAACAAGACATTCAGCGGATTATCGGGCGAATTGGGAGAAGTAAACCCACAAGTAAAGGCATTGTCAGCGGAAGAACTTAAAAACGGAAAAGCCGTCGAGGTTCTAAAAAGCCAATATAAAGGCATGGCACAGGAAGTCGCAAAAGCCACAGGAACAAGCCAGCAGTTACAAAACGCTATCGGAGATTTGAAAGAGGAACTGGGCGCACCGTTTGAAAAGGCAATGTCACCAATCCGCGCGTTTTTCACGGAACTGATAGGCGGCTGGGCGAGCGCGAAGAAAGCGAAGCGGGAATATGAAGAAGCTGGAAAGTTAAACGCAAAATCAGAAACCCGCACCGCCGACACATTGAATACGCAGATAGAGGGGCTGAAAAAAGAGATAGAGCAGAGAGAAAAAGAATTCGCGGACATGACCGACCCTAAAAAAATGCAAGAAAAGGTAAATATGGGGCGCGGTTATGTATCAATGGATATGCTGAAAACCGCAAACGAAAACTACAGGAAACGCACGGAAGAGATGAAAGACCTTTTAAAACGGCGTTTAAGGCAACTCGACCAAGCCGTTTTACAGGAAAAGAAAGCGGCGGACGCGCAGAAAAAGGCACAGGAAGAAGCGGACGCAAAGACAAAGCTCGAATCAGAAATAGAAGCCCGTGACAAACTCCGCGACGCATACGATGAAACCATAAGGCAGAAGCAAGAGGAAATCAATCAACGGCGGATTACAGGCGAGGAAATCAGCAACGAAGCCGAAGCGCAGGAAATGTATAACACTGCGTTAAGCGCATACATAAAGATGATGAGCGACCCAGCGTTTAAGGGCAACAGCGGAAACTTCGACCATGAAAAGAACGCGCGGAGTGACATCGCGGGCTGGGGCAAAATCAAGGATAAAGGCGAGCTGACGGAGCAGATAAAGGAATTTGAAGATGAACTCCAGCAAGTGGCGGACAAGGCAAACGGAATTGTAAAAAATGAATACGATGATGTTTTGAAAATGCTTGACGCGCAATATGCGGCTATCATCGAAAACAAAGAAATGGAGATTAACGAAAAGTTACGGCTTGAACAGGAATACGAAACGAAGCGGAAAGAGATAGAAGCCGCAAGAGCAAAAGACGAGAATGACGCTTTCACGGAAAGAATAAACGCGCTTATGGGCGGAAACCAATCATATTGGGATACCTATAAAGCGAAAATAGCGGAACTTCAGCAGATTGAAGATGAGGTGAGCGCAAGCACCGTGCTTTCAACAGAGGAAAAGGAAGCGCAGAAAACGGCGATAGTAGAAGCGGCGGTACAGGCACGGAAAGAGCTTATAGCGTCAATCGCAAGCGATGTGCAGAATTACACATCACAGGCGGTCAGCATTATGCAAGACGCTTGTAATTTAATGCTTGAAACTTCCAAGAATGAAGCGACAGCAGAACAGGCGGAACTTGAAACAAAATACCGCAAGGGCGAAATATCCGAAGAAGAATATAATAAAAAGGTTGCGGAATCGAAAAAGAAAGCCGCAAAAGAACAGTACAAAATACAGATGTGGCAGTGGGGCGCAAGCATTTTACAGGCTACGGCAAACATTGCGCAGGGTGTTTCTATGGCAATCGCACAGGGCGGCGTTGCTGGATTGATTACGGGTGCATTAGTCGGAGCGGCGGGTGCGGTACAAATCGCAAGCATTATCGCCAGCAAGCCGACCCCGCCAAGTTTCAGCACGGGCGGCATTATCGGGGGAACATCGACACACGGCGACAACATAGCGGCAAACCTTAACAGCCGCGAAATGGTAATGAACATGAACCAGCAAAAGGCGTTGTGGGATTTTATCAACGGCGGAAGCAAAGGCGCGGGCGGCGGTACAAACATCGTTATAAACAACAGCGCGTCAAACCTCGTAACCGCACAGCCGCAAATCAGCAAGGACAAAATAGAATTGCTGATTGACGCTCGCGTAAACGACAGCCTTAAAAACGGACGCTACACCAACGCTTTGAATATGGCACAGCAGGGAGCGGCGGGCGATTATTACGGAATCTAAAAGAAAAGCGAAAGCGTACAGGGGGCAGATATGGCGCAGAATTGGTGCGAGTATGTAAACACGGATTTTTACGGACAGGACGGCGGATATAAGGACAACACCGAAAAAGTAGAGTTCAAGAGCGGGCGCGAAATATCATATCTAAGAAACAGCGTGCCGAAGAAAACCCACAGCCTAAACCTACGGTGTAAGGATAAGGGAACGCCGAAAATTGAGGGAAAAACAGAGTTTGAGCATTTTCTCTACTGGTTTGAAAACACCGTGAAAAGCGGAACAATCCCGTTTTATCTAACCGACATCGTAACTGGAAGCGGAACGAAACTTTATAAAATCGAAGTAGACGGCTGGACGGGGCAGAAATACAAGGAAATCAGCATAAAATTAAAAGAGGAATAGGCGCATGAATATTTACAGGCAACTAGCAGAGGGCGGCGGCTACAATCTGCCGTATTTGGTGCATTTGTACAGCCCCGACGGAGCAACGCACATTTATCTGATTAACGACAATCAAGATATGACCTATGGCGGGCAAGTTTATTCTGCAAGCAATTTCACATACACCCCGACCACAGACGGCGAAGCAACATTTAATGTGGAACTGGTAGAACACGACGAAATAATAGAACTGCTGGAAGATTGCTATTATTTCCGCGTAGATGTAATAGGCGTATTTAACGGCGACGAAGTAGAACCTATTGCGGTGTATAAACATAAATACGGTGAAGCGACATGGAGCGGCGCAAAGCTGGAAATGAAGCTGAACAAAGACGACAGGGGCGGCATGACATTCCCAGCATTGATTTTTAATTCCTACAACAACAGGGGGGAACAATTAAAAATGAAATACGATGATTTATTGAATATCCCGTTTAAGAAATTCGGGCGCGACAAAAACGGCTTTGACTGCTACGGCGTAGTAATGGAATGTTGCAAGCGGGCGGGAACGCCGCTAAAAGATTTGTACGGCGATATTGTAGACTTGCCAGCCGACGGCGTGAATGACTATATAAGCGGGGGATTGAATGTTAGGGAAATATCCGCCCCGAAAGTCGGCGGGCTTGTATATTCAATCTACAAAGGCAATGTTCATGTGGGTTACATCGTAGAACGCGGAAAAGTTCTACACGCCACAATCGACAAGGGAGTAAAAATATCACCATTGGCGGCATTGCGCCCCATAGCATTTTATGAGGTTCTAGCAGATGAAAGCCACATTATACAAAACACTATCGAACGAAAAAACACCGATTGAAGTTAAGGCGGGGCAGACAGTAAGGGAAGCCCTGCCCGATTTTGACCTTGAAAACGCAATCATTTTAATAAACGGAAAAATCAAGAATCCCGATTACAGGCTGAAAGAAAACGACACCGCTACAATCCGACTAACACCAGCCGCAATGACAATGTCAACCATTCTCATTACTGCCATTGTAGTAGTAGCCGTTGGCGCGCCGATAGTCGGCGGCGTACAGGCATACAAGGCAAAGCAAGCCGCAGAAAAAGCACAGGAAGAACTTGAAAAAGTAAAGAAACTTACCAACAAAAGCGACATCGACAACCGCCCGTTTTTGCGCGGAGCGTCAAACACATTGGCAACAGGCAACAGCCAGCCTTATATTATCGGGCGGCATTTTTTCACACCGTACCTTTTGAGCAAACCGTTTTATCAGATTACAGGAGAGGACGGCGCGGACGAATACACCTACACCGCGCTAGAGTGCGGATTTAACAAGCAGATTTTGCAGACCGTAGCAATAGACGACATCAAAATTAAGACATTCAACAGCAACACACCGCAAGAGGGCGCATATAACATTGACGCGGGTATTTTCGCAGAGGACGGAAAAATAGAGATTGCACAGGACGGCGCACTATTGACCGCCCTGCCCGCCCTAAACTACAAAACGGAATCTTCCGCCTGTAATGACGAAATCCCGCACGATAGCGATGTAGAAGCGGGTACACAGGAATATTTAACCTACACGCTCAACCCATACGCAAAAGATGTAGACATTGCTATTACATTCCCCTACGGACTTTATGCAATGAACAACGACGGCGACAAGATAGAAACACAAACAACTATCACGCCGCAGTATTCGCTCGACGGCGGCACATCTTGGAATGACTTTACATTTAACAACAACGGAACGGCTACAAACACATTCAAGCGCAATGAATCCACTAAAGAATTGCGCTTTGTAGCCCACAAGGATTTTACAGCGGCGGACTATGCGGCGGTACAGGCAAACGGCGCGAACGCTATTTATATCAGAGTACGCAACGACGGCAATGCGGGTGATAGTATGATACATAACGACTGCTATGTATTGTATTATCAGAGCGTTTGCTTTGACCCCGATAAAAGCGCGGGCGAATTAGTACCATGTAAGATTGTAGAGGACAGGGAACGGGCTTTCTGTACGATTTTAGGCTTAAAGCTGAAAGCGACAAAGATAAACGAGGATAAACTTAAAAAAATAAACATCGTAACTCACGGCATAGCCCGCACATGGAACGGCACGACATGGAGCGCAACAAAGACGGCTACACGCAACCCCGCCGCATGGGTTCTTGAAATTGAAACCAGCCCAAGCCACCCAGCAAGCCGCCGCGCCGACAGCGAGTTAGATTTAGAGAGTTTGGGCGAATATTACGAGCATTGCGAAAGCAACGGTTACAAGTTCGACTGGACTATAACGCAGAACACAAAGAAAGATGATGTATTAAATTACATCATGGAAGCAACGGGCGCGTGTATTTATTACGACATCTACGGACGGCGGGCGATTGCGATAGACAGACCGCAGGAAAACGCGCTGGCAGTCTACAACCCGCAGAACATTATAAATATTCAGAATAAAAAGACATTCGGGCGGAGAACGGACGGACTGCGCATTAAATACATCAACAGCAAGGGCGATTTGTACCAAGAGGACACATATTTAGTAATGCGCGAGGGGCAGACGCTCAACCAAGACAGCCTTATTAAAGATATAACGGTAACAGGAATCACAACCTTTGAGCATATCGTGAAGTATGCCCGCCGCCTTATGGCTATAGAAGTATTGCGCCCGAAAACTACGATTATTGAAGCGGGAAACGAGGGCGTTTTTTATACGCCATTCTCTAAGATTTTGGTACAGGACGACAGCCTTAAAATAGGAATCGGCAAGGGCTTTACAATCCGTAACTGCGAGTGGCGAAGCGGGCTTTTGAAGAAAATCTACACAAACGAGCCTTTGACATTTGACCCATCCAAAACATACGGAATCATTGCTAACTGCTTCACAGCCGACGGCGTAAAACCCGTATCAATCAAAGTGAGCGGCACGGGAACAACCAACGAATTAACGGTAAATACACAGATAAGAGCCAGCGCGGACGCGAAGCCCGAAGCGGGAAATATTTTTTCTTTTGGCGAATTGGATAATGACGGCGAGTTTACAAAAGTAACAACAGAGTACATCATCAGCCAAATAAAGCGGAGCGAAAAGGGCTTTAATTTGGAAGTTGTAAACTATAACGAAGCCATTTACGACAGCGGAACTATACCCGACTACAAAAGCAATATCACAGAACGAAAAACGGCGGAAAAAAAGGGAATCCCAGCCGACACGGTAACACACGCCGAACTGGAAGAAACCGAGAAGCTGGCAATAGACGCGGCGAACGAAGCGGCGGCAGTCGTAACGCAGGGCGTACATTTTACACAGGTTCACAAAATCAAAGATATTCACGGAATCGGCGACACCATAGAATCATTAAGAGCCGCGCTTGACGATGTACTGCGACAGGCAAATAACGGAATCAGCGTCACCGACGACAAAATAACCCTGCAAGTAGCCGACAGCGAGCAGAAAACCCGCGCATTGATTGAACTGACAAACGACAGGATTGTAGAAGCCGTGGAAGATATGAGCGAGAATGTCTACAGCGCGATAGAGATTTTGAAAAATCAGATTATCGCAATGGTGGACGACGACGCGCGGAACGCACAGGCGGGAATCAGCATTAGAGCCGATGAAATAATTTTACAGGTAGAAAACACCGAAAGCGAACTGCGCTCAACAATCGACATGACAGCGGGTGAAATCCTTGCACAAGTTGACGACATGAAAAGCGAACTGACGGGCTTAATTGATGTACAGGCGGGCGCGGTAACGGCATTAGTAGAGGGCGGCGGCGCACAAGGGCAGATGTCGCTTTCATTGGAACTGCCCGTGATGATAGACGCAACCACCCGCGCGAAGTTCGTACAGGCGGCAAGCGAGGAGGAAGTTTCGGCGGTATATGCAACGCTGGCGGGAACGAGCGGCGAAAATGTCAAATACGCGATTAAGGGCAACGCCAGCAATGCGGCGGTAAAAGCCTTATGGGATAAAGCGGTAGCCGCCGCATTGATAGCAAGTCAAATTGATTTGACCGCTACACAGATAAACATAGCGGCTGAACACGTCGTTATCACGGGAAGCACGAACCACGGGCAGACAATCATAGAGGGCGGAAAAATCCGAGCCGCACTGATTGAGGTTGAGGACTTGCTAGCAAAAAATGTCGAACTCAAAAACGGCGGAAGCCTAAGGAGTAACAACTTCGACGGCACTATAAACAATAACGGGCAGATAACGGCAGACGGCACAAACGGCTGGGCGGTAGACAATGCGGGTAAGGTAATTTTCAACAACGCAAAAATAAGAGGAGAGATAAACGCCACAACAGGAACTTTAGACAATGTAACAGTAAACGGATTTTACACGAGTAATAACACACCGTTTCAGCCAATGGCAATGATAAATATTGGATATAATAACGGCACATTACAATTAACGAACAATAAAAATATAAAATCAGTAACGAGAAATGAAACTGGTGTTTTTACATTATCTTTGAAAAAAGGTGTATGGCTTAAAACTCATTCATACAATGGTTATGATTACATAGATGTTTTTGCTATTGGAAATGCCGCAGATACATTTAACGCAGGTTTTAAGAATATGCTTTTAATGACCCCGAACTGGTTAAGAAATTATGTAAACGGCAGACTTACACAAAATAACGGCTACGCTTATGTTGATTATGTAATTCTTTATTTTACGGATAATAACTCTGACCAACTGATAGACCCAAAAACAGCACAATGCTTTATTTTCGGAACTGAATCTGATTAGTATTGTATTTTCATAATACCAAATGCTTTAAAGCGCGAATCATCAACGGCATAGTAACGACGAGTAACGCCGTTGATGTCGCCTTTTTCCGTACTATCAATAAAATAAATATTTCCATTTTCCACGCAATCAAAAATAGCAATATGCGACACCGCCGAAGAATTAGCTTCACCCATAAAAATTAAATCCCCCTGCCGCATTTTATCCAGCGTAACAGGCGAGGAAGCGTTTTTATACATATACGCCGCCGTCATATCCGAAACAAGCAAGGAATATCTTGTGTCAACCATTGCATATTTATAGCACATTATCACAAGCCCCGAACAATCAATAGAGATTGCGGAGCGCACAGGAGATTGTCCGCCCAATCCATAAACCGTTTCTGAATCTTTATACAATTCAGAAAAGCGAAATGCCCGCGCCGCTATTTCCGCAGGGCAGTCAATAACGGTGAAATTATCAGAACTATTATCATTAAAAGTACAGGAAGAAAACAGAGCAAAAAGGAACGCCAGCAATAAAAATCTATTTTTCATACGCTACACCACCCGCGCTAATTGTAGATGAAGTTTGCTCACGAATCGAAACACCAAGCGAGATATAAGGGCGCAAATTGTACGCCATAGTATCACGAATATTCGTGCTGTATTGTATTTTCGTATCAGATGAAGAAACCAGCGAAAGCGGATAGAACGACGCGGCACAGCCCGCAGAGCAAACGAAATATTTATAGCGGTATTTTGCGTATACATCGGCAGTCATGCCAAAACCGAGCAATGAATCTGTAGTAGCCCGTGAAAAAAGGTGTTCGCGATTATCGGAATTGACAAAAAGCATTGACAGCGCAGGCGCAAGATTTAGCGAGAAATTACCGAAATTAAAGGCATACACGCCGCCGACATCATAAAAAATATTATAGCCTATTTCCGTATTGTCGATTTTATCGGTAACGCCGCCCGCCGTTCTTTCAACGCCCGAAACCCCCATTAAACCAGCGCGGAAATAAATACCGAACGGACAAGGATTAAAAAAACAATCAAAACCAAGAGAGCCACCGCCAGCGCGGAAAATTGCGTTATAATCACCGTCTACGGTAATATTATCATATCCGTTTACAGTTTGATATTTTGATTTGCCAGTAAAAACATTTGAATAATTATAGAATCCGCCGAGTAATACATCTGTAGTTACATCAAGCGCAAAAACAGGCACAGACAGGAAGCACAAGACCGTGCAGACCATAAAAGCAATTTTGCTTTTCACTTCTACCCCCCCCACTTATGTATAGTATATTTTGTGAGGGTTGATATAATTTAAGATTTGAATAATTTATTATACCACGAAACACGAGAAAATCAACTTGTTTCTAGCCCGCGCGGATTGTTGCCCGCCCGCTATGTGAATCGGCGTAGAAATAGCGGTAAATCAATTCTTTTTCGACAATCGGCATTTGGTCGCCGACACAATCAGTTATCGGCTCGGCTAATTCTACATCGTAATATCTGCCGCCCATGTAAGCGCGTAGCCCGAAACTTTCAGACAGGCAGAGTGTGAACCGCACACAGGCGGCGCGTTTTGCAATCAGATTGAAAGCGTAACCGTGATAAATAAAATGCCCGTCCGCATGGGTTTTCTTTTCGGCGCGGACGGAAAACAGATAATCAAAATCAATATCGGCGGCGGGCGGGGCTTTCCAATGCAAGGCTTCATCTTGCGCGGGAACGGCAAAGCGGGCATTAAACCCGTCGATAAAATCAGCAAGGAAAGCATTAGCGGCTTCAATCGTATCAATGCCGAGAAATCGGAAAATATACGGCAAACGCCCCTGTAATGTTTGCCACAATCTTTCTATGCGCCCTTTGGCTTGCGGCGAGTATGCGGCAATCAATTCTATTTTTAATTCATTACAAGTTTTCTGCCATTGCGTTTCTGATTTTTTCGCGCCCGCTAATTGCTCTTCCAGCGTAGCCCCGCGCGTAGTAAAAAAACATTGCGCGCGGTCGGAATAAATGGCGCACGGCAACAGCCCGCCCGTCCGTATGAATATCTGCCAAAGAAGCTGGTAATAGCCTAAAAGACATTCGTTCACGCAGAAATACAGGGCTACAATTTTATGCGTAGCGTCGTCTATCGCACCATGCAAAGTTATTTTATGCCCGTTCATAAACCAATCATGCAACGAAGCGTCAATTTGTATCAAATCGCCCTCATTCGGGCGTTCATCGCGCGGCAGATGTTTTTTCTTTTCGCGTACAGGAATACGGGCGCGGGGCGACACAATACCAGCCGAAGAAAGCGCGGTGTAAAAAGTCGTATATGACGGCAGGGCGGAATAATGCAGATAATCCGCGCAATCATCACGAAATGACATGAACGGCGTACCGTCAAAAAGTTTATAATCGGCGGCAATCTGCGCCCAATCGTATTTTTTATTTTTAGGCTTGCGCCCCGTATTGCCGTGAATCCATATAGCGTCGCCGAATTGCAGATAGCGCATTTTGAGCCGCCACACCGAAACAGGCTGAATCCCGATTAAACGCGCACATTCGCGCTCGGTAATTTCACCCCGCGCAAACATCGGGATATATTGCATTTTTAATTTTTGTAACTCGTAATTCATGGTCTGACAATCGGACACGACACGGGGAAACTTTAGCACATCGGGAAAATATGCGATTTTCCGAAACCGTAAATATTTATTATATATAGATTTACTGCAATCAATTATTTTGTTATGCAAAATCTGCATTTGCATAATTTGCATAACACTTGTATACAAATGCTATTTTTGCAGACAAGGCAAATACAAAGCGGATTTTTGCACTATGTATATGATTATGTATTTGTATTTGATTATGTATTTGAATATGTATATGTATTTGTATTTGAATATGATTACAGTAGTAATATATAAAGAGTATGCGCCCAGCGCATGAGCGCGTAAACGCGCCGCTCTTTTGGGAAATTAAAATCAATCGGCATTTTCCCGAAAAAACTTTAATTTTTGCGCTTGACTTTTCGGCGGGCTGGGATTATATTTGAACCATACCCACCGACTACTTAATCACTCCATTGTTGACATATCATATTGAACCAAATTTTCAATAAAATTTTTAATTTCTTCCTGTTTTTCTAATAAAAAGCCTAAGATTTTTATTAGAAACATTGTCGTCCAAGCTACAGCAATCCAAAAGGTAAAAAATTGCGTTAATTTTTGTGTTGAATAAGGATTTTCTTTTAGTTCCTTATTTTCTAATTTTCCATAAAAAATGGAAAAAACTTTGTCTTCATCTTTTATATTTAATATTTTCTCATGTTTGTTAGTATTCTTTATATACGAAAGAAGCCAGTCATAAAATCCCTTTGCAGAAAAATACCAACACCAACCAGCTATAACACCAAGAAACAATGTTAAAAGTCCCAATAGAATACTATTAGTATTTTTTCCATTTAATGTGTATAAACAAACGAATAATGCACCATTAAAAATGGCATACATATTCATCCAATGATTATAAGAATGAATATGTTCATACCTTGCTTGAATCACTTTATCAAACAGATATCTTTCATCTTCCATCATATTTTATGATTATTTAATTTTTCTCTAAAAAAATAGCTTCAATATTATAGTCAATCTAAAACAAAGACTGTCCTTGTAATTTTTTTTACTTATAGAACAGTCTTTGTTTATTAATTTTCAATAATAACTATAAAATTATTCCACAGAACAATTATAACTTCCGCCTGAAACATCAATTGTTACAGTATATGAAGCATCTTTATTAGGAGTTATTGCAAAAGAACCATTTGGATCATAGTTAATACCAGCCTTACAACTTCTTGGGTCTTTACCTTCTATGGAAACAACTTTTATTTCATAAGTTTTTTCAGAATCTGATTTTTCAATTTCCAAATTCAAAGTTTTAAATGTTGCAATGCCAGAAGCATCAGCAGTTGCGAATTTGTCTGTCAGCAATAAACAAGCATCTGTTTTTTCTGCTGCGGCAGCCGCATCTTTATCCGCACCGTTCCATCCATCAAAAGGCCAGTCTCCACCCCAAGACCAAGGAGCTCCATTAATGTACAACCGATCTCCTGCTTTTGCACCTGTTACTTTAAAAGTAAGAGAAACTTTTACTTTTTCAATCTTAATTTCTGCATCTGTAGTCATTGAAAGTCCAGGCCAAGTTCCACCTGTAAGGTTTGTATCTCCATCCCATGCCCAAATATTTACTTTACTTGCATTTGAGAAACAGTAAACCACAAGTTTCCCTTCTCCACCTAAAGAAGACTTGTCAGGGCAATCTGTTCTCTTAGATTCAACAGCTATGTCTTCTTTTGTTTTTGAAGCCCATAAATAAGCAACAGAACCAGCTGTTGGTTTTATACCCGTTATATCCTTTGTCTGATTGGTTCCATCGTTAAAAATTATATTGATGGTTTCTGAGGTTTCAGGAAGGGCAGAAATATCTATGGCTGTATAAAACCAATTTCCTTCCATTGCATTTGGATCAACAAAAACATCATCATGCAAATCGCCAGAACAGCTTACAAATCCAAAAAGAAGGGCAAGAGCGGCAACTGCGCTAGTTATTAATTTTTTCATTCTTTTCTCCTAAAGTTATAATTCTTTAGTCTATAAAAGCTCCTGAAACGCGGTGGCTTCGCTATGCTCCGCCACCGTACTATTCCATTTAGCTTTCATTTTTTTTCAGACAAAGCGTTTCTTCGCCTTGCCTGAAGTCATATTATATATCCCAGCGAACACCTACACGAAGTGCGGCCTTTCCCTCGTAAACTTCTACAGCATCCTGCTTTGGTTCATCAGGCGAGCCTGCTGCTTTTTTTACTTTTTCGCTCAAGCAGTATCCGTCAAGGTTCAGGTTATCCTGGCCATCACCAAAGTTCTTGTATGGATCGATGTCATATACGAACTGAGCGTATACAGTAGGTTTTTTCATAGCCTTGAATTTCTTTGAAACACCTACACCAAATCCGAACGGATGGTTAATATCTCCATCATATTCTTTTGTCGCAGAACGAATACCGAACGCAACATCAGCACGCACATCAGAAGCAAAGTTAAGGCTTGCAACTACAGTATTGAACATCTTTTCAGAGTGTGTGTTGTCAAGACCGTAGTAAAGATCAAATCCCTTGAATGTGTCGCCCATATCTCCCAAAGAGAATTTAAGACCTGCGTTTGCAAAAAGGAACTTGCTGTCATATCCCTTGTACTTGTCTTCATCTTCTGTTACAGCCTTTACTTTTCCGTATGCGGAGATGCTTGATTTCTTTCCAATTAAATCATCAAGTTTGTAGTCTGCTTTGAGGTAACCAACAAACAGTTTTGAATCTTTAGAAGCAAAATCAATTCTTGAATTTGGTGTACTATTTCCACTGTAACTGTATATAGCAGAGTAAGCATCCCAATCTGTAGTTACGAACGGAAGTTCAAAGTATGGTGTAAACTTAATAGACAGAGCTTCTGTCGGTGTTGCAACTGCGTCAAGAGTAAATCTCTGTGTGTTCAACTGACCAAGCTGAGCTGTCTGTGTGTCTTTGCCATAGTCCGCATGGTGGTCATGAACATAAAGCATATTAGCTTCCCAACCACGGTAACGGTAATCAGCTGTAAGAGTGATAAAGTCATTTTTGTACTGAGCATTAACTTCTGCGGCTGTATGTTTTGCAAATTCAAAGCCGTCATCTTTAAATGCAACAGCAGAACGAGAATATCCGAACAAGCCCATTACATCCCAGAATCCATTTCCACCGGCAGCTTTGTACATATCATCAATATTCTGATAGCTGTTGATGAGCATCTGTCCAGCAACCTTTACAGAACCAATATTTCCTTTCGCACCAAGGATAATATCGTGTTCAAATGGTTTGTAGAAAATCTCATCACCAAGATAGAAAGAGTTATACTGTACTTCAGCGGCAAAAGTGTCATTCTTTACACCAAGAATTGACCAAAGACCATATTTATAGCCTTTTCGGTCCGCAGACTGGTTTGGAGCAAATACAGCATTGAATGTAAGACCTGTCGCCTCTTCAAGTGCAGCAACTGCTTTTGAGCCAAGACTAAATTCGTTGAAGCCACCAACATGTTCATATCCAGCATCCCAGTTCGAGCCGTCTACAGTAGTCCACAAGATAGAGTTTTGTGTAGTTGGTTTTGCATAGTTAAAACCTGTCAAGAAATTGATGTATGGAGTGTTCCATCCAAACTTAAGGTGACCAAGGAGCGGATTTGAACCAGGACCTTTATTTCCTTCTGAATTATTGGTTGTTCCTGCAAGGTAAGAAACAGGATGCGCCGTAATTCCATTTACAAATTCTCTAACTCCGTCTTTGAAAGAAATTTCTTCTTCGCCATACCGATCAAGTTTGTACAAGTAATTTTTACCAGCGTTCTGATGAGGGTCAAGTTCCATTTCAGAAATAGCAAGCTCGATGAAGAAAGGCGCATTCGGCAAGAACATACCTGTGAATTTGTCATATGATTTAAATCCAACAGTCACATTGTCCAAATCAATTCCTCTAGAAGAATCGTCTGTAACTTTTGATGTGTTGTACTGACCCTGCAAACCAATCATTGTCCAGGAAACAAAGTTGATCTTGGCCTTTGCGGCGCCAGAGTCATCATCGTCGCCTGCAACAAGGTCCGCCACAACGATATGGGCGTTCTTTCCGCCGAAGCCGTCGTCTACAAAATCAGGCGCGCGGAGGTCTGTCGTCCAGTTTCCGTCTGAAATGAACT
>OCKZ01000076.1_pt1 | contig 16591 bp, 16 predicted proteins | sample 1495951 | NCBI WGS metagenome assembly OCKZ01 (sample SAMN03418277, study PRJEB22391) | human gut metagenome | biome: human-gut; feature: organic feature; material: feces | host: Homo sapiens | place: Tanzania | collected 2013-01 | reverse complement strand
AAGCCTTTGTTTTAGCCATTCTTTACAAAATTCTTTTATTCATGCGTACTTACTACCGGTGGCTAGTTTTGATTGAGATCGCGATCGCTTGAAGTTATTCTGCCACCGCAAGGTCATCAGGTTGGATGTTGCCGTCTGGCAACCCTACACTTTTTAACACAGCCGTGTTCTCAAAAACTTTTTCCACTTTGTAGACAGCTTGAGCGCGTTCAAGGTTGTTTCGTGGCAATTCGTCGTTATCTTGAAAGTATGAACTTTGCTCTAAATAAAACCTAGTGCCTTGGCGAACTTTGTGTTTACGTCCTAAGTTGATGTAAACGTAACCATCGGCATCGGTTTTAAGAACTCGACCTGTTGGTTTTAAACATGAAATGGTGTTCGATACATCTGCAGCGGCCTTTTTAATAAGCTGTTTCGCGGCAAAACCATATTCGCTTTGGGCAAAAAATTCGCTATATAGATTGACCGGATTACCCAAATCCCATTTTGAGGTGTGGTGATAATTAGAGTGGAATACTTCTTGGGCGGTAAGTCCATCGTAGACATAGATATCAAAGCTTATTTCCCGGTAATCATCACCGAAATTTTGTTTTAGCCAAGAGGAGTCTTCTTTGTGTTTAGCGAGGTCTCGAATCACCCCAAAACTTACGAATTGTACATCTTGGGTCCGAGCAATATGTCTAATAGTGGCGGCTAGTTTTTCTGTACTAGTGTTGGTTTGAGCCGGATCAATACCGGTGTTTTTGTTATAGAACGGAGTGGTAATATTAGTAGGGTTGTTCTTCAATTCTTGAGTGAATTGAGAAGTAAGCCAAGTGTTGATACCTTCAAGCCCATTTTCACTTGCTTGGTATTGTTGTTCGCCGTAAACGAATAAAATTGGCATGACGGCTTTACGGTAACTTTTGCCCGTGCAAGAGGTTGGATCTTCATCCATAAAAACACGAATTTTGACTGTCAAAAAACCGTTATGGCGTTTTTCCGATATCAAGGAATATTGTTTGATGTTGTTATTGGAAGCGATATTAAAAAAGTCATCGCCATAAACGCCATCGGTCATATTTTGAGTAGTACTAACAAAAGAACCAGATTCAAGCATTGCTTGGCGAATGGCTTCATCAGTAGCTTTGATGCGGGCTTGCGCCGTATCACCATTCCTAATTTGAGCTGTGCCTTCGGTTTCATACCACTGCGCCTGACATGGAACGGTGGCAAGCATAAAAAGAAGGGCTGCTGATTTGAATAATCTGTTCATGTTTTGACGCTCCGTGAAAAATTTTTAACTCGGTATGGTTATTGCATTATATGTACCATAGAGCAGAATGCCAAAAATATATCACTTATCTGATGGATTTTATGGCAACCTTCCCGCAGTTTTGATGAACAACATATAGTTCGGATGAATTAAAGGGTATCATATAAAAGAATACATCAATATTTGAGGTGGGCAATGAAAGGTAAATTTTTAGTAGCACTTGGAGTAGCTGGGGTACTTGCGTTAAGTGCATGTACAACTTCAGTGACTAAATCTACATCAGCGCCAGCACCACGCCAAGCGTCCCAAGAGGAAAAGACACATGATGCGACCCGTTTAGCTATGATGGCGGACGGATTAGTGGGGCGAGTCGTGGGTTCAATGGGGCCGGGAGCAGTAACAGGATTAGTGGCGATTGCCACTCCCGTTGATGTGTCATCTTTAGAGCAAACTGATTGGCTAGGGCGTGAATTAGCAGAACAGTTTGTTAATGCTTTACATAAACGTGGCTTCCCGGTTTACGAGTATAAGCTTAAAGGTTGGTTGGAAGTTACTAAAGAAGGTGACTATATCTATAGTCGTAATTGGCAAAAACTTGCCTCAAAGGCTAATGTTAGCCGGGTCCTTAGTGGTACTTTAAGTCGCAACGACACTGGGGTAATGCTTTATGCCCGTTTAGTAAACCTAAAGACCCAAGTGGTTGAAGGTTCATCTGAGCTTTTTATTCCATATGAAGTGCTACCTAAATGTTACCGCGCAGGGGCATCGACTTGTAATTTAGCTGGTTTATCCCCACTTTATCCAGTAGCTCCCAATTTAGTGGCGACTAATTCTTCTTTAAATAAACAGCCGGCGGTAAAAAGTGAAAAAAAGAGTTTTAAACGTGTAACTGCGAATAAAGCTTCTAATACTAAAAAAGGAACTTACGCCACTAAAACTAAGGCTAGAACTAAAAAACTAAATAAACAAGGTTTAACTAACCGTGATGCTCCTGTTGTGACTAATGAACCTGATAACCAAGTTATAGCTTATAAAGTTCCACCTGTAAAAAATAATTCAGCTAGTTATACAGGTGAAGGAGCCTGCACGGCCTGTGCTCAAGGTAGTGGAACGGTATCTAAATGCCACAAGGATTGTTATGAAGCTGTTACATATCCTGCTTCTACTATGGGCGTTGGGGGGCTGTTAGTAAGAGATGCTAGTGGCCAAAGTCAATACGATAGAAAGTAGGAGGATCGCATGTTAAAACAGTTAAAGCTAATGATTTTAGCAGTTTTATGCTTGGGAGTTGGAGCCTTACTTACGGCTTGTGATACTTTAGAGTTAATGCGTTACGATGACGTGGAAACTCCAGATCGTTATCCGGTGTATCGAGCTAGTGGTTATGCTGTTATTTCGCGTCAACCTGGTCCGACGAGAGATGATAGAACCTTACAAGCTATGCGGGCTTCTAAACTAGACGCTTACCGCGAACTAAGTGAACAAGTATTTGGGCAGAATCTTATCGCGGATACAGATTTAAAAGACAATGTCCAGCAAAACAACCGTCTTAAAGCACGTACTGCAGGTTTGATTAAAGGGGCGCGGGTCGTTCGATCATACCCAATAAATAACATGTATGTGACAGAGTTGGAGTTAGATAGTAGGGTGCTTTACGATATCTATAAAATGCGCGGGGCTCTGTAGTTAGTTAGGAAGATAGACTGTACTTCCTTGTCGTAAGACAGAAATTTACCGCTAATGTGGTCGTAGGACTCTTTGGTAATAAAAGTCCTGATTCAAACAGATTTACACTTGTAACTCCAAAGCCTGAAAATGGTGTACGATTACAAGCTACACTTGGCAATCAGAACCCCACGGACTTGCCCGTGGGAGCAGTCAGATAGTCTAAGCTACGTTGATTTTAAGTGTTTAAATCCTAGCTAAAGCTTAAAACAAGTAAAAAGACTAACGTAAAAAAGCAAAAAACCTTGGTGGTTAAACCAAGGTTTTTTTGTTAGGTCTTATTTTGTGATGTCTTATAGTGTTTGGTGGCGTTAATATAATTTGCCGGCCAAACGGAGGAGAGTTAAGCCCCAAAAAGCCAATGTATCGCCCCATAAATTTAGGCTTCAAAGTTAAAATGTTTGCCACGGATGGCGTTTTGATTGCCTTTGTTGTCGTAAGTCATAGTGTTACGATCTCTAATTTCAATGAGGGCTTGCGCTAAGCGACGATTAGCTGCTAAGTTAAGATCTACTAACCGCCCGTTTACTTCGTTTTGTTTTTGGACGTCGGCTAATTTCTTAGTTAATATGATGCGGAATTTATCGTAATCGTTTTTTAAACGGTCACGTTCACTGTGACAACGAATGGATTGATCATTAGTCTGCAATTCGAGTAAAAGTTTAGACTTCTCTTCATTAATAGCATTAAGTTCTAGGGCTTTACGTTCAGAGAGTACCGCATATTCCTGTTCTAGAACTTTTTTTAATTTATTGAGAATTTCGTCTTGGCATTTGAGTATCTCAATTAAAGCGCGTTCAGCCATAAGTAAGTCCTGTTTTTACAAGTAATTTAGAGTTTGAAATAAATGTTAATAACTTTGGTAAATATGCTAATGATTCTAGGATCTTGTTACGCGTTTGATAAGCGCAATCTAAGTTTCCTAAAGCATTTTATGGAGCTATAAAATGAAAATAACAAAGCTTATGTTATCTTACATGTTTCTTGCGTTTAAAGGATAAAATTCAAAGAATAAAACGTTGAAAATGCGACTAAAAGTAGCTCTTAGAAATAAAAATCCCTCAGTCTTGGCTTTAGACTGAGGGAGAAAAAGGCAAATCTATTTAACCGAGCTTTACCTATAAAACTTTTGACCTTAAGGCAGGCAGGTCAAAGCATAGTTTAGCTCATGGCGTAGGAGCAACTTTAACCGAATATAGAATTAAGTTCGGATTCTGAAGCTACCATGTTAGAAGCTAAACGTTGGTAATCAATACTGTATGTGCCATCGGCTAAAGCTTTTTTGAGGGCTGCAACTTTGCTATTATCAACCCCACTAGCGTTTTTAGCGCGTTCTTGAGCGGCATTTAATTTTTTAGCGGTATCGGTGAGGATTACAGCATCTGCGCTTGAACGCGCCACATTTTCACCAACACCAGCAGTAGTTTTAGCTTTGGCTTGATTAACCTTTGCTAATTCTGCGTTTTGAGTGCGATTTAAATCCTGAAGTTTGGTACTGTTTATTTGGTTTTGAGCGTAGCTCTTATTGAAATCTATAGTAGCCATGATATATACCTGCCTTTCTCTCTTTTTTAATTTATTATAACCGTCATGTTCGGCCTTTGCTCTGTTATCGGCTAAATTACAAAAATCTTAAGTTTTTTTTGCAAAAAAAAGTTAAAAATTTTGTGGCTAAAATACTTTTGGAAATTAAGCGCGTATTAGTAGATAAACATTTACCAAATTCGGTTTCTTGGTAAATGTTGGCTTGGGGTAAAATAACAATTATTTTTAATAAAAACGGTGGTTTAAATAGAATTTAACTCTATTTTAAGAGTTTTTGCTAGTGTGAAATAACGCTAACAGTTTCGTGGTCTAAAACTTCTCCCCGTACCACTTTTCCAGATTTAAGATTTTTGACTCGAATTTTTTCGTGATAAGAACCATCTTGCATAGCCTCCCCTTTGGTCTTAACACTAAGAGCTCCGTGACTTGCTTCGATAAAGACTTCATCTCCTCGGCAGATAACGCAAATTTGATTTTTGGAAATGGGTGAGCCTGGTTTTAAATCTCTTTTGGTGCGAACTCCATCAAGTTCAGCCGGATCGGTAAAAGCGGTGCCGCGGTCTAAGACCTTATTCATGTAATCGATAGTGAGATTATCAGCTGTAAGCACGGTCCCTCGAGGTACGGCATTGATGACGGTGACAAAAGGGGCAGAGACCGTAACTCTAGCGCTTAAATAAAAATAATAAGGGGTAGTTTCACTACGGCAGGCGACCTTAACGGAATTATTGCGTCTTAGCTTACCGCCGGCGTTTTCAAATTTAAGTTCACCTTCGCAAATTGGGTAATTAGTGCCACTTGATATTTTGCTCAGTTCGATTTCAACTTTTTCGTCGGGCTGAATTTCTTCTTGGGCCAAGTCGTAAATAAAGTCATAAGCCTGTTCTTCTAATTGACGATTATATTCTTCATCTGCAAGGCAAATTGTTGTATTAAAGATGAAAATTGCACTTAAAGGCAAGGCTACTACAATGCGCGTGAGTGAAGTTTTTAGTAGTTCGACTTTGGTCACAATTCGAAATTTTAAAGCGTCAAAATTGTTATTCATTTTGAAAATTTACGTCCCGGTTGTTTTATTGGTAAAGTAAAAATGTCATTATTTACGTCAATTATGATTATCAGAGCGTGAAATGAAAGCTGTTTCTAACTCTATTTTACATATAGTAATCTAGGATTGTCTTAAATTTCACGGTCTTGGTTTATGATATTTAGAAGACGTCGAATTTTGGACGTTTATACATACTTAACAAAGAATAAAAGAATAAAAGAATAGAATAATAGTCTAGGAATTGTCTAAGTATTGGCAAGAAACAACAATTGACAAAAAATAAGTAGTTTATTACTGGGTCGACTAGCTTTGTTTGCGTTAGTAATAGCTTTGGTACGCGTAAATCAATAGATCTAAATTCTTTTTTACTAAACGTTAATTTTTTCCTTGTTAACATTATTGTTTAGGAACTTAGATTGTGCATAACTTAATGTGAAGTATGTTCTAAGGTAAATTTGAGCCTGTTATAAACGTATGTATTATGAATGGGTTTTGGTGTATTTTTGGCCCTTGGGATTATAAGTTCATAATTCAAAGGGATTTTTGGAGGCTTTATGGCTAGCGTATTAGATTCCGTTAATCAGCTTACAGAACTTGTGGGACAAAACCGTCTAGAGCTTCTATTGTTTCGTTTGCCTGGCACGAATCAGCGTTATGGGATTAACGTTTTTAAGGTGCGTGAAGTGTTGCAATGTCCGCATTTGACCTCAATGCCACGTTTGCATCGCTTCGTAAGTGGGGTGGCTCACATTCGTGGACAAACCATTTCTGTTATCGATTTAGCCCGAGCTATTGGTGGCCATAGGACTACGGATGCTGCAAGTGGTTTTATTATAATTGCGGAATACAACCGTTCAGTTCAAGGCTTCTTAGTTGGGGGCGTGGAACGAATTGTCAATCTTGATTGGAGTAAAGTTTTACCTCCTCCTCAGGGGATGGGAAAAGTTAACTATCTAACTGCAGTTACTGAAGTTGATGGTGAATTGGTGGAAATTCTCGATGTGGAAAAGATTCTTGATGAAATTTCCCCAATTGTTACCACCGTAAGCGAAAAGATCGTAGAAGAAGTTAAATCTGATATTGAAAACAAGGCTAAAGAAGCCCAAGCACAAGAAGGTGCTCCAGCTCCGGTGAGAAAAGTTATGGTGGCTGACGATTCATCGGTGGCGCGCAAGCAAGTCTCAAGAGCTTTAGCATCCATTGGGCTTGAAGCGGTATTGGCGCAAAACGGGCTAGAAGCTTTTAATATGTTAAAGGAAATGAGTGCCCAAGGGCCGATTGGTGAACAAATTGGGCTTTTGATTTCTGACATTGAAATGCCGGAAATGGATGGCTACACTTTAACGGCTAAAATCCGTCAGGATCCGGATTTAAAGGATATGAAAATCGTACTTCATACTTCGCTTAGTGGGGTCTTTAACCAAGCTATGGTGAAGAAGGTTGGGGCAGATAACTTTATTGCCAAGTTTAATCCTGATGAATTAGCGAAAGCTGTAAAAGAATTGATGAAAAAATAGAACTTAGTAACATGGGCATTAAAACAATATAAATGGTACAATTTTAATTGCGCGACTTAAGTTGTTCAAGGCCCTTTGTTTTACTAGGTTTGCCGGCCCAAAGCCATGTTCTAACATTAGACCTAACAATTGGTTGGTGGTAATTGAGTTAGGTATATTTTTTCTTTTGACGTTTTTGGAGTTTTAAATGTCAAATATGACCGTAGATGAGCTTGATAAAATAAGTGATGAAAAGTATGCACTTTTTGGCACATTTTTGGAAAAGCAATGCGGAATTGTGCTTGGAGCTAACAAGCAATATTTAGTACGAAGCCGTTTGTCTACGTTACGCAAAAAATTGCGTTTTAAATCGATGGACGAAATGTTAAATCGGGTCGTAACAGCGCATGATCGAGTCTTAAATAGCTTGGTGGTTGATGCTATGACTACCAATGAGACCATGTGGTTTCGTGACGTTTATCCGTACACTATCTTAAAAGAACAATTGTTACCTAATTTGGCGCAAGGTAATCATAATATTCGAATTTGGTCAGCCGCCTGTTCATCTGGTCAAGAACCTTATTCTATTGCGATGACTCTATTTGAAAGTATTCCTCGGATGTTAATCCCAGGTGGGGCTCGTGTTAGCATTACAGCGACTGACATTTCAGATTCCATGCTTGATATTTGCCGCGCAGGTATCTATGACAGTTTTGCGCTGTCTCGTGGTTTGAGTCCTGAACGTCGCCAAACTTTCTTTGAAAAATGTCCAAATATGGATGGTGAACACCGAATAATAGAAAAGGTCCGCCGTTTAGTCACTTTTAAACGTTTAAATCTCTTGGATAACTTTTCGATCTTAGGGCGTTTTGACATCATTTTTTGTCGTAATGTTCTTATTTATTTTTCACCTGATATCAAGCGACGAATTATTGCCGGGATGGTTAAGTGTTTAAATCCTGGAGGGTATTTGTTCTTAGGAAGTTCTGAATACATCAATAACCTTAATTTAGATGATTATTTAGAAATGGTGCGTTTTAATCCAGGCATGGCATTTAGACGCAAACCGGGAGTTTTGCCTCTTAATTTTGGCCAAGAATTTGGTTTAAATACGCCTTTGGTAGTACCATCTACCACGACTGCAACCACATCGATTGCAAGTTCTACGGCCTCCAAATTTTCGCTAAATAAATAGTTTTTTTACCTCTTGCTTGGCAAGAGGTGAGCAAATTTCTAGTTGCTAGTGGTTTTAATGTTGTAAGCTAGTGGCTAATCCCTTAAGTAACTTGATTCCCCCCCCCCTAGGTCAATTGATTTTTAAACTCCGTTTAAAATTTAACTTTAAACTCCGATAGCTACGTTTAACTAATTCGCTCATATACAAACCATCTAATGTATGGAGATATATTTGGGGTAGGTCGTGGTTACCTTGACTTTATCCCGATGCCAAATTGTAAATCTTATGCTTTTTCGCTTTTTCGATGTTATTTGGGGAAGTTGTTAAAACAATGGCATGAAATCTGCATATTATCTCAACACAGCATTTATGTCAGATTTTTGTCGGGAGGCTGCTATGGGTTTAGGTTTAGATTCAATTTTTGGCGTTCATGCAGATGCATTAAAAGTAAGATCTGCTCGAGCTGAAATCCTTGCTAGTAATATCGCCAACGCAGATACTCCAGGCTACAAGGCTCAAGACCTTGATTTTAAATCTGCTTTAGCTGAGGCGAAATTAAAAAGTACAGGCGGGACTAATTTAACCGCTACTAACAGCCGTCATATTGACGTAAATAATGGCTTCGATGGCGGAACTATTAAGTTTCGTGAAAGTTATCAGCCAGATACAGGTGATGGCAATACAGTTGATATCAATATTGAACGTATGGCTTATATGGAAAATGGCTTGGAGTACCAAACCACACTTGAATTCCTAAATAGCCGTATTAACACTTTGCGTAGTGTTTTAGCTGGGGAATAGGAGTTAGGTTATGAGTCTCTTTAATATTATGAATATTGCAGGTTCAGCGATGTCTGCTCAATCTGTAAGATTAAATACCACAGCTTCAAATTTAGCGAATGCCGATAGTGTTAGTTCAAGTTCGGCGACAACTTACCGGGCTAGACGGCCAATTTTTGCCACTGTGTATGAAGATGCTATGCAATCTACTCGTGACGCTGGTAGTGCTTCAGTTGAAGTTGAAAACATTACAGAATCAACTCTTGATGCGATTAAGGAATACATGCCTAATCATCCATTAGCAGATCGTGATGGTTATATTTATCGTCCAAATGTCAATCCGGTTGAAGAAATGGCGGATATGGTGAGTGCTAGCCGTTCTTACCAAACTTCCGTGCAGGTGGCTGATAGTGCAAAACAAATGCTGCTTCAAACTCTGCGTCTTGGCAAGAACAGTTAAATAATTAGGAGATACTGATATGTCCGTATATTCAGATTTAGGTTTAACCGCCACAAGCGGTGCCGGTACGGCTGGTGCTAGTACTACTAAAAAACCAAATGATGCCTTGGGGCAGGAAGAGTTTTTAAGTTTGTTGACTACTCAGTTATCTTACCAAGATCCATCAAACCCTGTGGATAATTCACAGATGGTGACTCAGTTGGCTCAGATGAATATGGTTAGCGGGATTGCATCATTAAACGATACCGCAACTAGCTTAAGTAATAGCGTAACTTCATCTCAAGCTTTAATGGCTTCAAGTTTGGTTGGTCAAGAAGTGCAGCTTTCTGGTAACACTGGCTATTTTGATGGGGTGGAAGCTTCTCAGTTTGCGATTAAGGCTGGCGAAGGGGCGCAGGATATGGTGTTAAATATCACTGATGCTAATGGTAGTCTTATCAATTCCATAAAGATTGGGGATGGTTCAGGTGATATCAACCTTTATTGGGATGGAACTGATTCAACAGGGGCTAAAGTTAAACCTGGGAACTATAGCTATAGTGTTAGTGGTAGGGTTAATGGCACTAGTTCAACCGTTCCGGTATATGCTTATGCTAAAGTTTCAAGTGTAAGTCTTGGTCAAGGTTTAGATGGCACAGTACTCAACCTTTTAGGTGGTGGCACCTTGAAAATGAACGAAGTTAAGAATATCGGTGGTATTTAACAGAACTCGGCAAGAAGTCCCCCACCTCTAAGGTGGTGAGATGAATTGCCGAAATCTACTTGACAGTTTTCCAAACGTTATGCCACAATGTAATAGAACCGTGGGACACACGGGGTTAGCTCGTTGATACTGTACTCATTAGAGTGCTTGAGCGAGAACTGAACCTATCTTATCGGTGGGAAGCCACCACCTCTATAGGTGGGGGAGGATGTCACCTTCACCACATAATGCGTGGCTTAATACAGTGATTAAATAATAAAGATAATTACAAAATAATTAAGGTTCTAAAGTCGATTCAAACCTTTTAAAGTGATGAATTAGAAAAGATCCAAAAAGAGAGAAAACAAAAAGGGGGTTGCGACCAAAAGGTGGCAAGCCCCTTTTATTTTGTGACCCGGTGGATATTTTTAGGTTGAGCCCCTAGTTTTGCATGATTATATGCAACAAGGGTTCTGAGACTACCCCTCCACAGCGAGGGGTATTTTTATATTGTGCGACGAGAAATACTTTCTAAATCTTCTACACTTTCTGGATCATTAATTTCCTCATTTTCGTCCTCATAGTCTGAGGTGACTACTGTTGGAATCGGCACTTCTAAAGCCTCAAATAAGCGCTTTTTCTTGCCTACAACCTCATCGTATAGTAATCCATCTTTAAGCTTTGTAACCATGATGTTGTTTAGGATCTGAAGTACTTTATTATCACTTTCATAAACAAGAGCGAAATTGTCCTTTGCATCTTTTGCAAACAATTCATAGTTCTTAAGTCGATTTCTAACCATAAGAGATATGATTGTTGCAATGAACTGTACAAAAACCTTTCCTTCTAGGGTGTTGTCTTTAGAAACGTGGAATCTATTGCAGTTTAATCGACTCTTTAAGGTGTGAAAGGCATATTCTACCTGGTTACGTTCTTGATAGGCAGTGTATGCTACTAGCGGATCTTTGATGGAGTCAGAAATGAGTACACGGAACCCCTTGTACTTAAGGGCCTCTTCGATTTTAGCATTGTTGATAGTATAAGACATCTTATCTTCTGATTGGTCAATAAATCTATCAGCTAATTCCATATCAACACTAGATAATACCTGCCCCGAGTAGAGATTCTCCTTCACAGTAGCTACGTTATCGCATAGGATATTTCTGCAACTGGTGTAGATGTTATTATCAAAGTACATGTGCAAATAGCACTTTTTCTTAGCTTTATTTTGGGCACGTTTACCCTTTACAGGAAACTCATCATATTTCCAATCATATTCTTCAGTACAGCAATATTGACCTATGTACCTGATGTAGTTATTAGCATCTAAGAACTTATTTCTATTGTCATCAATTGCAGCGCAAACAGCCTGCATACCACCTTGAACCTTGAGGTTAAATAAAAAACGAACATTGTTGCGCAAGGCATCGTCAATGTTATTTTTACTAGGATATCCCTTATCAGCAACCATGATGTACTTTCTTGCAATATCTAATCTAACTTCATCAGCAATAGTTCTTCTTACTGTTGATATATCAGGAACTGCACCATCGTATAAGCGATAGTACAAAGGCAATCCAGTTTTTTGCTCTACAAGGAGAACCATATTGATTTGTCTTAAATCATCACCATCCTTATTCTTGCCAAAGTCGCTTTTTGATAGGTTGGATGAATATGTAGAGATAGATGTTGAATCGATAGCTAAAAAAATGTCTTTAGATAAATCAAAGGTATTTGATTTCTCATATAAATCAACTAACTTTGAAAAGAAATTGTCTTTATCATTAGAGTTGATTGAAGCAAAAAGTCTTGAGATTGAAGCTTCACTCATAGCCTTTTGAAAAGGCAACTTGGTGCATTCGGCAAATACATCATAGTAATGCATTGTATTTTGCTTATTAAGCACAATGTAATAGGCTAAGGATAAAATCTTATTGGCTATTAAGTTGTTATTACGAGGAAAGGTTCTTTTAAGAGCTTCCCACAAAGGTGAACTCTTAACTATCGCATCTAAAGCGTAGGTTGCACCACCATGTAGTTGAGAGACTTTTATATTTTTACCTAGTGTATATTGATCATTATCAACAACTTCAAATTTAAAACCTTTATCAAATCTAGTTACTTTAAATTGTTCAAGGGTAGGATATTGAGCAATAAACTCTTCTTTAAACTTAACCACTCCATCCTCGCCTAAGGTACCAACAGTCTTAGAGCTGGTTCTCTTACTGTTCTTCTTTTCCTTGTCCCATTTACTTGTATAAGTCATAACGTAGCGATACTTGCCATTTTTATTGACAAATAGTGCTGGTAATTCAGGTGGAGCGATAACTGCCATAGTATTTCATCTCTTTTATTGTTGCATATATTATGTAATAATGATATCACAAAAAAAATAAGAATGCTAGCGAAAACCGGCATTCTTATGCGATATTTTTAAAGTTTTGATTAATGATTATTCTTTATGTATCATGATCTGCAAAACTCGAGTTGAGCCTAAGAGAAAATTGGGGGAGTAGCAAAGACCAAAGAAGCTGCCACGCTATGGGGCTTTTAGAGCGTTGATTACGGAACTTTAGACGTTTTAATATGGTTTTTCCTAGGAAGAGTAAGAGTTGTCAGTAATCCGTGACTGTTCTTTGGCAAGCGGAAGCGTTAGAGGCATAAATTTACCGTCGATTTATTGCCGGAGGCAAAGTTAAGCGGTAATAGAAGTATTTTTAGGGAAAAAGCGGAAAATAAGCGGTTTTTAATAAGGATATAGAGCCTAGGTTTACAAAGTAAGTTCCTTTAAGCTCTAAGGCTTGTAGGGCTTAGGTTTTAGATAAAAAGAGCCAGGGCGTCTTTTTAAAGACATGGTTTGTTTTTGTGATTAATGTTGGTATTTAGAGCATAAAACCTAAGTTAAAGTAAATCTTTATAGCTGTTTTATAAACATGGCACACCGTTTGCAAGATTGATATCAAGAAGCTATATGATGATGAATTTTTGGCATCATTTATATAGTCCCGATATAACTGTCGCTTCGTTGTTTTATAAATACCTTAGGGTATCCCAAAGATAACGAGAGCGCGACAAGCGAAAGGAGAGTTCGTATGTCATTAAGTATTTCTGTAAGTGGTATCAACGCTGCCCAAAAACACCTCGACGTTACTGCAAACAACATTGCTAACGTTAACACTATTGGTTTTAAAGGTTCTCGTGCTGAATTTGCTGATGTTTATTCCAGCTCTGTTTTTACTGATACTAGAACTGTAGTTGGTAACGGTGTGCAGACCGCAGCTGTTAGTCAGCAGTTTAACTCTGGTTCAATCGACACCACTACTTCAGCTTTGGACTTAGCAATCAAAGGCGATGGGTTCTTTGTTTTAGCTCCAGATAACAATTCACTTGATCGTACCTTTACTCGTGCAGGGGCTTTCCAGTGTGATGAAAGTGGTTATGTTACCAATAGCATGGGGAGCTATTTGCAGGTTTATGATGTGAATAAGGACGGGACTGTAAAGTCAATCAGCCTTGATTCTACTCATGCGCTTAAGATTCCTGATACTGCAGGTTCTCCAGAAGAAACCACCAAGGTCAATGCCAGCATGACTTTGCCGGCATCTTCTGAATATCAAGATCCAAAAGCTTTTGACCCAAATGACTCCAAAACTTATGCGGCTTCAACTTCGGTTAAAGTATATGATTCTTTAGGTGAATCTCATACTGCAACCTATTACTTTCTTAAAGATGTTAACCATCAAAACTCAGCTGAAACTAATACCTCCGGGGCCAATACTTGGAAGATGTTCATGTTTATCGATGATAAACCTGCTGACATTCAAGGGGTAGCTGATAAAAATAAGGTTGAGATTGGCGCTTCTTCAAGCCTTGCCGGTCAGACTTTAAGTCCAGCAACTATTGTTTTTGATAGTGAAGGTAACGTTAAAAAAGATGTAAACACCAATACTGTGACTGGGATGATCCCAGCTACCATTAAAACAATAGAACTTGGCCAAAGTGTAGGTGGGAATAAACGTGCGGATATTATTCCAGCAGGGGCAAATCAAACTCAAACTATTGAATTTGCCTTTGATGAACTTCACATGTATGGTGGGACTTCTTTCTCTGTTGATGGGTTAAAGCAGGATGGTTCGACTGTAGGTCAGCTTACTAATGTTGAAATCGACGAGAAGGGGCTAGTCAGTGCTTCATATTCTAACGGGACCACTGCTACTTTAGGGATGGTGGCTTTGGCTAACTTTCCAAATCCTCAGGGGTTAACTCAGATTGGAGATACTAGCTGGCGTGCTTCTTTAAATTCAGGCAGTGCTGTACCATCTCAAGCTGGGGTTGGGACTTGTGGTTCGGTGCAATCATCAGCTTTGGAGTCTTCTAACACCAATTTGGCTTCACAGTTAGTTGAACTTATTACCGCGCAGCGTAATTACCAAGCTAACTCTAGAGCACTTGAAGTTAACAACACTGTAATGGATAGTATTCTCAACATTAGATAAAACTTAGTATAAGGCGCCATGGTTTTGAGGATGACGGGCATGCTCTCCTCATGACCAAGGTTCATGAAATCATGGCGGCGGATTTTTGGCATAGGGAATGGTACGAAAGTGCTATTCCCTTTATTTTTGTCGTTTTTTTGGCAAGGTTGTGCTTCAAAAGCAGAAGTAAAAAGCGAGGCCATGGACAAAACGATTTGGGTTGAAGTAAGTTTATTTAAAATCCAAGATGCTAAAGAGAGGTGGCCTAGAGGGGGGGAATAGTTTAAGCTTGGTTCATAGAGAGGGACGGATGAAGGATGTAAAAGCCTTGTATATAAAGGGCTTTAAGTTTTGTTAAAAACTTAAAAAAGATAAAACCAAATGAGTAAGTAGTAAATTTTTAGAAGCGAAAATGGGCAAAGACTGGGGGAAAATTAAAAATTATTAGCTTCTTGGTTAACTTAAAGGGAGAGGGTTTTACTATTGGCATGACGTTTGCAACATGTAAAGCACACGCCTAAATGCGGAGGATTTACAAATGGATAAGATGCTTTACATAGCCATGTCAGGCGCCAAAGAAAACTTTAACGGTATTTCTGTTCATGGCAACAACTTGGCAAATGCCTCAACTACCGGCTTTAAAGCTGATTTAGGGCAGGCTCGTGCTATGAATGTTTATGGCGAAGGCTTACAAAGTCGCGCTTTTTCCATGACCGAACGCGCTGGCTATAACTTAGATTTAGGGACAGTAATGACTACTGGTCGCGCTTTGGACGTATGTGTTAAAGGCGATGGTTTTATTGCAGTTAAAGGAACCGATGCGCAAGAAGGTTACACTCGAAATGGGAGCTTGCAAATTGATGCCGATGGGGTGTTACGTAACTCTTCTGGGTTAGCAGTCCTAAGTCCTGAAGGCGAGGAAATTGTTTTACCAATGCCTCTTGAAAAGATTCAAATCAATAAAGATGGCGTGATTAGTGGCCGCCCAGAAGGGGCTGGGCCTGAAGTTATCGAAGAATTTGGGCAAATTAAATTAGTAAAAATTGACCCAAAAACTTTGGTTAAAGGAAGCGATGGTTTATTCCGTTCATCCTTAACAAGAAACGATATTTACAATAATGTACCTCAAGATCCAGAAGTGGAACTTTTAGGTGGGGTGCTTGAAAGTAGTAATGTGAATGTAGTTGAGGAAATGACCTCACTTATTAGATTGCAACGCCAGTTCGACATGCAGCTCAAGCTCATGGAAACGGCTAAAGATATAGATGAAAGCCAGACTAGTTTGCTGCGCTTGTCTTAACTCGATATTGAGAGGTAGTTATTATGTTTTCAGCATTATGGATTAGTAAGAGTGGCTTAGACGCTCAGCAGACCAATATTTCTGTTACATCAAACAACTTAGCGAACGCTTCAACTGTTGGCTTTAAAAAGGGGCGTGCTATTTTTGAGGACTTGTTGTACCAAAACGTAAATCAGCCTGGGGGGAGATCGTCTGCTGATACTACTTTGCCATCTGGCTTGATGCTTGGGGCGGGGACTAAAGTTGTAGCTACCCAAAAACAATTTTCTCAAGGTGACGTTAATACTACAGGTAATTCACTTGACCTTATGATCAATGGTCGTGGTTTCTTTGAAATTCAGATGCCAGATGGGACTACTTGCTATACAAGAAATGGTCAATTTACCTTAAACGAAGAAGGTACTATTGTAACTGTGGGGAGTGGTTATCCCTTACTTCCTGAAATCCAAGTGCCAGAAAATGCTAAGAGCATTTCTGTTTCTAGCGATGGTCAAGTTAGTATTGCTACTAGTGCTGAAGCTGAAGCGCAAGTAGTAGGGCAGCTTACAGTTACTACCTTTGTCAACGAAACCGGGCTTGAACCGATTGGGGAGAATTTATTTGCAGAAACTCAATAACATTTTATTCTTTAAAGCGCCGTGATCAACT
>OCKZ01000075.1_pt1 | contig 16787 bp, 8 predicted proteins | sample 1495951 | NCBI WGS metagenome assembly OCKZ01 (sample SAMN03418277, study PRJEB22391) | human gut metagenome | biome: human-gut; feature: organic feature; material: feces | host: Homo sapiens | place: Tanzania | collected 2013-01 | reverse complement strand
GGTGATTTTTCAAACTTGTGAAAAGAGAGTGTTATCTATAAACGCAAAGTTTAGGAATTTATTTTTACGGTAAAACTGTAAAACCGTGTAACCAACATGGTTGTTACACAATTTTATATGTAACCAATTTTTTTAATCTTTTTGCCTTGTTCAAGTTAAAAAAATAGCGCAAACCCACATCAAATGTGGCAAAATTATATCCCAATGTTTTGGTCTCACGTGCTCTAGAAACGTACAAAAACAGTTAATTTTTTTTTAATTTGGCTCACAATCCACTATATCAAAATGACACCATTTTTAAATTTGAATCGCCAGAGGTGTATAATTTGTCACAAATGATTACAAATGTACAAAAAACAAAATAAAAAAAATTGTACAAAATACAGCCTTAAAAACCAACAAATGATTACACAAAGTTTACTAATATGTTAAAATTTTGTTAATGTTTTAACATGTGAATTGGCAAACTTAAATGGCTGTATGTAATGGCATTCACATTCAAGGGATAAACTTATATGCTACAATCCATATCTGTGCTTGGCAAAAGCATAATATTCGCAACTATACTATCGCTCGTCAACATTACTGTCTCATATATCTACACTAGAACCGATTGCAACACCCAAATAAATACCGTGGCGAGCTATCTTAAAAACGTAGCAACTTCTGGTAACAAAGAATTTACCCAATCCTTTGGTAATAACACTGCGAATACTCTAGAACTTTTAGCCCTTAAAGTTTCTATTGATGGTGCTAGCGTTTACTCTTTTGATGGTAGTAATAAAGGTTCTATCTACCAAAAGTTTTTCCCAGCCACAGGTGAAGTTTCCGAACCAAACTTTCGCGCTAGCTTTGAGATCAACACCCAAAGCACCGCTCTTAGTTTCTTAATACGCATTCTTGTCAGTACCGTTATTATTTTCCTTGGTTGTATCGCCATAGCTTCTTTAGCTGCTAAGAAAGCCATGAATACCTTGAATCGTTTACGCACTGCAATCTTAAACCATCAATATGAAGACATTGAATTTGATGATTTAAGTAAAGAACTCTGCACTATCGAAAGTAAGTTCAAGCATGATCTTGAAGATGCGGCTAAAAAGATCGAACACCTCGAAAGCGCTTCAACCCTTGATGTCCTTACTGGTTTATACAACCGTAGCGCTTTTAGACAGCAGTTCGATAAGCTCATGTCTTCTAAAGACCAGAACCAAGTTAACATGCTTGGTATTATCCGTGCTTCTGAGTTACAACAAATCAACTCTGAACGTGGCTTCCAGATGGGTGACTCCTACATCAGAGATTTAGCTTCTTTATTAAAGGATACTTTATCTCATTTCCCTCAAGCCATGGCTTACCGTATTTCTGGCTCGGATATCGCTGTTATTCAACCAAAGACTGATGAAAAAAACATCAAGCGCATTAATGAAGAACTTTTAGCTTTAGTCATTGAATATCAGAAGTCCCATAGCATGTCTTGCGTATGCTATAGTGGTTACACCCTCTTTACCGCTACCGAAAAGACTGAAACTATTTTGTCTCGTGCGGACTTAGCTTTAGCTTTAGCTCAGACTGGCCCGGCTAACGGCTACTATATCCAAAAGGAAGACACTGAAGATTACCTCCAAGGAGAAATTCATTGGCGTGAAACCATTTTAGATATTCTTAACCGTCAAGCGATTAAGCTTTACTATCAGCCAATTAAGAGCATGAATATCTCTATTCATACTTATGTAGAAATCTTTGCTCGTTTCTCTACCAAAGATGGTGAAACCCTTTCTACTGAAACTGTATTAGCTGCAGCTCAGCGCCATGACTTACTCATTCGCTTAGAAGAAATGATTATCGAAAACATCATTGCCAAATTCTATGCCGTAAATGACAAGTCAATCCGCTTTGGGATTAACTTATCAGCTAATGCTTTAATCAGCACTTCATTCTTACTTTGGTTGGAAAGAACTTTACTTCGCCACAGTGAAATTGCCGCTAACCTCGTATTCGAAATCAACGAAGAAATCTTAGAAAGCAATAACCTCGGCGCTCAACGTCTCTTCTCTATCATTAAACGTGCCGGTTCTTTCACTAGTATCAGCCATTTTGGGAAAGGGATTGAATCATTCCGTATCTACCGTGAACTTAAGCCAAACTACATCAAGCTTGATCCAAACCTTTGCCAGAGCTTTGAAAAGGACTTAACTTCTCAGCAGTTCGTCCGTATGATTATTGAAGTATCTCATCGTTTAGGTTGCGTAGTAATTGCCGAAGGCATTGAAACCACCTTGCAAAAGCAACACATCGAAAACCTTTATGTGGATGCTATTCAGGGTTACCTTATTGCCCAGCCTGAAGAACTTACCGATAAAGTTAAGATTGACCTTAACCCAGCTTGGCAACGTAAAAATACCCCTCAGGACTTTTTCTCTTAAACCTTTAGTTTAAGACAAGCCCCTTGGTACTTAGTGCCCTTGAGGCTAAAGTTTTTGGTGTTAGTTCTTTTTAGTAACTTAATCCCCAAAACAAAACCTTAAAAAGCATTTGGTCTAAGCCAAATGCTTTTTGCTTTAGACTTTTGACCTTTTTACTCTTCCTTACTCTTCGCTTTACTGCTTTGATTTTTGCTTTGAGCTCTTTGTTTTGTTTTTTTCCTAAAGTCACATCGAACCTTTCCTTAAAACATAATGCCTCGTAATAATAAATAGCTCACTTAATCGCACACATCTAAAGTGATATCATTGTCACCATATTAAACATGTCTTATTATGAGAATACTTAAAAACAAACGATAAAAACCTAAAGGAATACCTAAGAGTTTTAAGGACGAATTAGTTTTACTTAAATTAAAGATTTTACGCTTAAAGGCCAAACGCCATGAAGCTAACAGCTTTAATACCTAGTTTAACTTTTTAAAACTATTTATAGATGTAGTTTGGGCCTTTGATAAAAAATCAAAGGCTAAGTCTTAACATCGTATTTTTCTTTGGATAAAACTGAGATTTGGCTTATGTTCTATGTAAGAGTACCGCTTTCACGGCAAATTTTTATTAACCTTTTTCTCTTAGCTTTGATTGCGGGCGGATGTATTTATCTCACCCAAAAAAACTTTTCCGTACTTGAATATAAAAGCAAAATTGCCTTTACCCAAAAGATTAATAATTACTTTTTCTCCCACATAGAAGAAAAAGAAAATCATTTGATGCGCGATATTGTAACCCGCCTTATTTATAACTTGCCGTTTAATGAAATGCCAAGCCACATTGTGTATTTTGAATGGCACGAAGATAAACCCAATATTCCTATCTATAGACGTGAAGCAGATAACTTTATTGTCCCTGATGAATTTTTAGAGACCTATAGAAACAAAGTCTTTAAACGCTTAGCGGAACCAAAAGCTGATAAAATTCCAAACGTATACTGCACCACTACTGAGAGCTGCACTCTATTTTTACATAAACGCTATAACATGGGCGAACGTAGCGGTATTGCCATTTATGGCATTCGCTTAACTAGCTTAATTGAATCGTATAAGCAACTTGCTGGTTACGCTGGTATTATTTTCCTTGAAACCCATAACAAAAACCTCGCACTTAACGAATGGAAGAATGAACCTATCTCCCCAAACACTCACATCATTCCTATTAATATCAATAAGCTTAATAGGGATGAGCCTCTTATTGACTTAAAGAGTAACCCTACAGCATCACAAATTACCTATAATGACTACACTCAAAAGTTTGCTGCTAAGTGGGGTTTCACTCGTGAAATCTATACTCCATTCATTATTTTTGGCCAAAATTTAGGATATAACGTCAACTTTATTCCGGAACCTAAAATCTCCGATATCCTTCTCCTCCCTACCCCTGAAAACTTCACAAGCATGCTATGCCTATTAATCCTGTTAGGTGGGGTTTTAATTTACCAATTACGCGTTTTACTACGAACCTACAATTTCATAGCTACTAATGCGACCCGTATTAAGCGTTACGCTCCTACTGCCGCCCCTGGATTTGCGCAGGATGAAACTATTGCTTTGGTTAATATGCTAGATAGCGCGATCTCTTCTGCCGAAAAGCGCGACACCACTATTCAAAAGCTTAATCAAAAGCTAGCTCTCTTTGACTACTACGATACCGCCTCATCCTTGCCAAACGCTAAATGGATCAACGAGCAATTGATTCGTAGCATCAGTAGCTACGCTTCAGATATTAGTAAGACTTACTACTTAGTGCTCTTTACCACTTCGATTAAAGAAGACTACTTAAACGCTGAAGATCATCTAAGCACCATTGCCTCACGAATCTTATCGACGGTGGGTGAAGCCAACAATTTGGCTATGTTTAGTGAAAATACTTTTGCGCTTCTCACTTCTGATTGCACTGATAATAACGCGGTCTGCCAGCTCTTAGATAAAATCAAGGCAGCGATTAAAGAACTTTTACCGCCTGATGATAATAACTTCCATATCCGCGCGGGAATGGTAAGTGTCATGTCACCTACCATAACTCATACTGAACTTATTCGGCGGGCACTAGCCGCGCTTCAAAGCAGTATTGCTGACAAAAACGACACTGATAACTACACCCTCTTTAGCGCCGCTATTGGCCGCACCTTGATCCGCACCGCTACGGAAAACTCACTCCTTGAAACTAGCCTACGTAAAGCTAAATTAAGTGGTGAACTCTTACTTAAATACGAACTTGTTTATAATACCAAGGTGCATTCTGTGGTCGGTTTAAAAGCGCATCCTTATTGGCTCCGTAACGGCACTGCAGTATGCCTTTTAGACTATAAGGACGACATCATAAGTTCTGGGCTTAATATTGAGTACAATTATTGGAAAATTGAAAATTGTCTCTTTGATTTAAACGAATTGGACAACAAGCTCAACCAGCAAATCAACATCGTGATTAAACTAAACCTAGGTCAGCTTACCGACCCAAATCTTACCTCAATGCTCGACGTCTTGACGCTTAAATATAGCGTAATGCCTACCCGCATTTACTTCTCCATCTCGGAAGAAGATATCAGCAGTGACCTTGAGGCGGCTCATTTAGCTATCAAGAATCTTCTTAAGAGTGGTTACCACGTTAACCTTGAAGACTATGGTTTAGGTTATGCTGATTGCGCCTTCGTTAAACGCTTTGGCTTTGACTTCGTAACCTACTCCCCTATCGTAGCTAATCGCCTCATTCGTACCGAATACGACCGACAGATGATTACCAACAACATTAAGCAGCTACAAGAGTTAGGAACCGTTGGTATTGGGGTCTCAGGAATTAATAACATCTTAACTGCGCGCATCATGGCTAATATTGGGGTTTACTTCATCTCAGGCCCGCTGTTGCCACAAGACTGTCTAATCTCCCAAGTCCCTGAAGCTATTGCTAACACGAAGTTTGATGAACAAGCAAGCTAACTCCATGATTTTTGATATGGTTAAGGTTAAGAACTTAAATTCCCATAAAAATTCTTAACCTTGCTTCTAAAACTAGTTTCTAAGCTAGGTTTCTAAACAATGCTTCTAAACCTAGCCTCAAAAGTCAAAAATCAAAACTTGAATTAAAAATCTACCCCACCTTCAAACTTTGGTCCTTTTAGGCCAGGGGTTCATCAACATTCCCCCTCGCCCCCCCCAAAAAAAACAAAAACGAAAAACCCAACGTTAGATGAGGCTATAGCCACAAATGTTATTGCTACTCAATATTTGAAATTCTTTCTTAAAAAACTATCAAAAAATATTGCAACCCGCTTGACACTAACCAAAGGAGGATACTTAAACAGCATTTTGAGATTGGCGAAAATCTACATTATGAAGTTGACTTTTACACTTCCTCTTTTCCAATGCCACCCCAATCAATCGATCCGCCTGATCTGCCATGAACAGCGGGATATTCAGCACATCATCGTCCAGTTTCAGATTGTCCAATGAGAAACGGATGCGAAGCTTGACCTTATCAGGGAACAGTTCCTTGAACTTCTTCATACTCTTGCTGGTTGTGTTGGCTTCAGATTTGACCTCTACGGGGAAGATGTCGTTCTCCCGCTGAATGAGGAAATCCACCTCGTAAGATGGGTTGTTCTGGCTCCAATAACGGGGCATAACTTCAAACTGAGTAATTAAAGTCTGCAACACAAAGTTTTCGGTTAATGCGCCTTTGAATTCAGTAAATAGGCGGTTCCCTTCGCCAAAGGCAGTGGGAGCCAACTGTGCCAGACGGCGGAGCAGTCCCACATCTACCAAATAAATCTTGAAAGCAGACAAGTCATCGTAAGCTGCAATCGGCAAGCCTGGAGCTGAGCTACGATAAATTTTATGCACCAGACGGGCATCCACCAGCCATTGCAAAGCATCCTCGTACTCACGGGCTCGTGCGCCCTCCTTGACCACCTTATAGATAAACTTCTTGTTCTCCCTTGCCAGTTGAGAAGGAACAGACTTCCAAACCATTGAGATTTTTGGGAATTCGCTGAGATTAGGATGTTTGGCAAAGTCACGCTCATAGGCTCCAATGATTCCGGACAATGCTTCCTGCATGGCAGAAACATCCCGGGCCTCCGTCCACATCAATACCGACTCCGGCATACCACCGGTGACATAATACATCTTCAGCTTCTCATACAACGGACTAAAGAAGGCGTCAAGGATAGGCTCAAGGGTATCCACCTGTTCCAGATACTGCGCCAGATTTTCATCACCGTTGGCAAGTAGAAACTCAGTAAATGTCATTGGGTCAATCTGCATGAAGTTGACCTTGCCTACTGGAAAAGAGGAAGGCTTCGCCAAGGCGATACCTAACAAAGAACCGGCGCAGGCAACATGGTACTGCGGTGCGTTCTCGCAAAAATATTTCATGGAGTTAATGACTTTCGGGCAGTCCTGTACCTCGTCAAAGATGATGAGGGTCTTCTCCGGCAATATCTTTTGACCGCTTGCTAGCATAAGGTTTTGCAGAATCCGATCCACATCCTTGGTTGTTTCAAAAAATTGTTTATATTCTTCGTTTTCGTCGAAGTTAAAGTAGGCTGTATTTTCATAACAGCGTCTGCCGAACTCTTTCAGAATCCAAGTCTTACCCACCTGACGTACGCCCTTCAAGATTAAAGGCTTGCGGTAGGGAGAATTCTTCCAATCCAGCAACTTTTTTAAGATAAATCGTTCCATAGAATCACTCCTCACATTTTTATTGAAGTTTCATGCTTTATGATCACATTTTTATTGAAGTTTTGTGCTTTATAATCACACTTTTATTACATGCGAATTCTATGAAAATCACAATCGAAATCACAAAATTATTAAGATTTAATGCTTATCAATCACACTTTTATATAAGATAGCAAAAAAAATTTTCTACAATAAAGACAGACCACAGTCTCAACATTAGTTAGATTACATCTTGTCTTTCCGTTTCATTCCGCGGGGATTCAATATTTTACAAGAAAACTAAATTACACCAACAATATGGACTTGACTATATACAGTGGTGAAGTTAGTTGCAAATTTTCGCCCGAATCACTTTTAACTCTCCAATCATCAAAAAAAATCCTAGCTTGCATGCACAAACTAGGATTTCTTAATACTTAAAAGCTTTAGGCCTTTAGCTTAGTTAATACTTAAGCCCAAGGCTACGCTTAAGTACCAAGCCTTAGATACAGCTTATTACTTATGGCTTTGAGCAAACTTATCCATAAATTCAACGAGGGCCTTCACCCCAGCCATTGGCATAGCGTTGTAAATAGAAGCACGCATGCCACCAAGTACACGGTGGCCCTTAAGGCTGATAAGACCAGCGTTCTTAGCTTCAGCTAAGAATTCAGCGTTGAGGTCTTCATTCTTCAAGAAGAATGGTACGTTCATACGAGATCTGAACTTAGGATCGATGTTGTTAGAGTAGAAATCGCAGCTATCGATAAAGCCATAGAGGTAGTTAGCCTTTTCGATATTACGCTGTTCCATAGCTTCAACCCCACCAGTTTCCTTGATCCACTTAAATACGAGACCAGAGAAATACCAAGCAAAGGTATTTGGAGTGTTGTACATAGAATCGTGATCTGCAGTCACCTTGAAGTTAAGGATTGATGGGCAGATATCCTGAGCGTGACCTAAAAGGTCTTCACGGACGATAGCCATGGTGATCCCAGAAGGACCTACGTTCTTTTGCGCGCCCGCATAGATCATCCCAAACTTTGAGACATCAATGTTACGTGAAAGAATGCAAGAAGAAGCGTCACCAATTACGGTACGGTTGCCAGTATCGAGGTTATCGAACAAGTCAATCCCGTGAATGGTTTCGTTCAAACAACAATGAACATAAGCTGCGTTATCATTGAACTTAACACCATTGGTATTTACAGTGATAGTGCCATCAGCAAGCTTTTCAGTAAGCTTCATTTCATTTACGTTAGTGTACTTCTGAGCCTCGTCAGCAGCGTAGCCAGACCAAGCACCGGTAGTAACGTAATCTGCACAACCATCCTTTGAAGCAAGGTTCATAGGAACTGCTGCGAACATCCCACGCCCACCGCCATGCATAAAGAGCACTTTGTAGTTATCAGGTACGTGCATAAGGTCACGTAAATCCTGAATAGCTTCTTCAGCTACAGCAATGTATTCCTTAGAACGATGAGAGATTTCGATGATGCTAGCGCCCATACCATTGAAGTTTAGAAAGTCTTTTTGTACCTTCAGCATTACTTCTTCAGGTAACATGGAAGGACCGGCAGAGAAATTATATACTTTGCTCATTTGTTGTTTCCTAAGTGTTAATACGGCCTCCGGCCGTTTCAAGTAAGAGAGCGGCTCCTTTGGAACCGCCCTCTAATCAAGTTTAAGTGTTAAACCCCGTTTGGATCTTCGTCTGTAGTATCAGCAGAACTTTCTGCATCAACGTCCATGTCTAGATCATCGTTGGGGTTAGGAGTTTCTTCTAAAGTAGCATCTTGAGCTTCTTGATTTTGAGCTTCATCTGCTACCACAGTCCCAGCTTCGTTTGTGGCTTGCTCATCTGGTAGAGAATTTTCTACATCATCCTCTTCTCCAACAACACGGGCAATATTTACGAGGCTAGCGCCATCGTCTAAGGTTACAAGCTTAACGCCTTGAGCAATACGACTATATCTTAAGATACCGTCCACTCTGGTACGTACTAAGTTACCACTGTTATTGATCATGATGAGACCATCATTTTCATTAACCTGTACTACCCCAATAAGTTCGCCGTTACGATCTAAGCGACCTACAACCTTGTTACCAGCACGACCACGAGATACCCCGATATTGAATTCGCTGAGTAACACACGCTTACCAAAGCCACGAGCAAATGCAAACAAAAGTTCGCTATAAGCATGGTCAAGCACCAACATGGTTACAACCTTTGCTCCAGCGTGAACCTTCATCCCACGCACCCCACGTGAATTACGGCCACATGGACGAAGCCCCCAAGTAGCTGGACGAACTTTTGCTGATTGATCTTGGGCATTAGCGTCATCTTCGCCTTCGCCGTCATCATCAGTTGCGTCATCAACAAGTTCAGCTTCAACTTCTTCTACGTCATCGGCAGCATCAGCGTTTTCAAGTTCGCTATCTTGTGCGTCATCGCTTTCATCGCTTTCATCGCTTTCATCGCTTGCTGCTTGGTAGTATTCGTTAAAGAGAATACCGTAACCATCACTTGAGAATATAGCAATGTCATCTTTACCAGATGAAATAGCTACATTTACTAAGTTGTCACCTTCTTGTAGTAGGAGCCCGAGAATACCACGGTTCCCCTTCATACTGATGTTCTTGTAAAGTGAAAGCTTAGTCTTCTTGATAATACCTTTTTCAGTTGCAAAAATGAGGTAACGATTTGGATCGAATTCGTTAACTGGAAGTACAGTTCTTACGGTTTCATCCTTATCAAGAGCTAAGAGGTTGACGATTGGTCGCCCCTTAGTATTACCAACAGCTTCTGGTAAGTTGTAAACCTTAAGGGCAAATACACGGCCCTTAGAAGTAAAGAACAAGGCGGTATCGTGGGTATTTACCACGTACATGTTTTCAATAAAGTCTTGATCCTTCATCTTAGCTGACAAACGACCACGACCACCGCGACTTTGAGCGCGGTATTCGTCTACCGGTTGGTACTTCACATAACCTTCGTGAGACAAGGTAATAACTACCGGCTTGTTCTCAATAAGGTCTTCCATAGAGATGTCAGAAGTGTTTGCTTCAATCACACTACGACGAGCGTCACCGTAAGTAGCCTTAATATATTCAAGTTCTTCACGGATGATAGAAAGAAGTTTGTTTTCGTCACGTAAAATCCACAAGAATTCACGAATCTGCGCCGCAGTAGCACGGTAATCGTCCACGATCTTGTCGTATTCCATCCCGGTCAAACGCTGCAACTGTAAGCTTAAGATAGCTTCAGTCTGTGAGTCTGAGAGATAGTAAAGTTCATCGTGACAACCAAAGACGCTACCATCAACGCCATCTGGGCGACAAAGTTCAGACCCATCTTCAGCGCGTTCGATTAACTGATTAAGCATCCCATAAGGCCAGCCCTTACCGATGAGGCGTTGATAAGCTTCATCACGGCTACGGCTTGAACGAATCAAGTTGATGATTTCATCAATGTTGTTAAGCGCTACCGCATAACCTTCAAGACGGTGAGCTTTTTCTCTAGCCTTAGCTAAATCAAATACTACGCGACGCGTTACAACTTCACGACGGTGTCTTACGAAGTGTTCAAGAATCTGCTTTAAGTTTAATACTTCAGGGTGAGTACCAACCAAAGCCAACATGTTGATTGGGAAGCTAGACTGCATTGCAGTGTGCTTAAAGAGCTTGTTAAGCACGATTTCAGGTGCTTCATTACGTCTAAGCCCAATCACAACACGAACAGGGTTACCACGACCGGAGTAATCGTTTACTTCAGTCATGCCTTCGATAATCTTTTCACGGATGCATTCGTTGATCTTTTCCACCAAGTCCTTTTTACGAACGTTGTATGGAATTTCATCGATCACGATAAATTGCTTTTCCCCAGGTTCGCCTTCAATGTGAGTCTTAGCTCTAATAATAACGCGGCCACTACCAGTGGTGTAAGCATCATGAATCCCACGAGTACCATATAAAATGCCACCAGTTGGAAAGTCAGGACCTGGAATATAATGCATGAGGCCTTCAATAGAGATTGAAGGATCATTAATAAGGGCAATCGTAGCATCGATAACTTCCGACATATTGTGGGTCGGAATATTAGTTGCCATCCCTACAGCAATACCTGAAGCCCCATTAACTAAAAGGTTAGGGAACTTGTTAGGCAGTACGTCCGGAATGGTTAAAGAGTTATCGTAGTTTGGAGATGAATCGACGGTATTTTTTTCCAAATCGGCGATCATTTCCCCAGCTAAACGAGTCATGCGAACTTCGGTATAACGCATGTGTGCAGCAGAGTCACCGTCGATATTACCGAAGTTACCCTGACCTTCAATGAGCGGATAACGCAAGCTAAATGGCTGCGCCATACGCACAATGGTTTCATACACTGCGCTGTCACCGTGCGGGTGATATTTACCGATTACTTCACCGACGATACGAGCAGACTTCTTAGTCGGTGAGTTGTAAAAATTCTTTAAGCCGTACATGGCATAGAGAGAACGTCTGTGTACCGGCTTTAAACCGTCGCAGACATTAGGCAGAGCACGGTCCGTAATAACGCTCATCGCGTAGTTAATAAAGGACGTTTTTAACTGCTCAACAATCCTGACCGGCTGAACGTTCCGTTCCTCCGGAGCGGTTATATTATCACTCATTATTACATCTCTGATTTACAGTAAACTTAATTGGCCTATTATAGCATAAGTTACGCTTTATTCGCATCCCTAGTTCCGCTAAAAGACACAACTGCCAAATCTTACTTTGTCTTTCAGGCACTTTTTTAGATCAAATTGTTTTTTTAATTTTAATTCACGCCCCAATTTTTAACTCTTGATCCTCGAAGTCTTTTTTCTTCCTACTTGTAAGTATCTAATCAATTTTTAAACAATCAACTAACCAGTTTTTAAGAAACAACTACTCGATTTTAATATTATTTACCGTTTTCAATACCGCTTACGACAAGTTATGGTAACTTTAAAGTGGAAGACACAGGTGATGAAAGAAAGTAACTAGTAACCATAAGCTAAAAATACGAGGCTCAAAGCACCAACCCCCCCAAGCAAAAAACCAAAACACAAAGCTAAACACAACAGTTAGAACCAATCCACCACGAACCACAAACTAAGCGCAGCTTTAAAAGCAACATGTAACCTCTTTAGTAAGCCTTTGGTTAGTTCTTAAGAAAGCTACTTTGATTAGTGGCAATAATTAGTTACTTAAAAAGTTACTTCAAAAAAATCACTTAAACAGTTGATTTTTAAGGTTTTAATTATTTAGGATAATGCCAAGAGTTTTAGCTTATTAAGAATTTACTAGTTAAGGAAGCCTCAGAATGCATATGAATCGACCAAAATTTTTCAGAACTAGCGATGTTTGTAAGGCCAAACATTTATTAGGTACTTCTAGCAATCCTATTCAAACTAGTAGTAGCCCTATTCAAACTAGAGATCGCTTAAGTATCGGCTTTAAAGCTACCATTTTCACCATCATTAGCCTTTTGGCTTTTAGTACAGCGCCAAGCTTGGCTTCGACTACCGATACAACCTCAAATTTAACTATTGATGTAGCCTCAAACCTAACCCCTGATAAAGCTATTCCCGGTTCTTTTGAACGCCTAGCCCCACCAAACTCAAACCCAAACTCCGCCACCGCTCCATTTACTTTAGAAATTATGCATGTCAACGACATGCATTCATATTTAGAGCCTTCAACTTTAACTTTTACCACTTCCTATGGCCGCGTCACCGCGCAAGTTGGCGGGGTTTTAGCCCTCTCTCAACTCATAAAAACTAAAAGACAAAGCAATCCTAATTTAATCATGCTCTCAAGTGGTGATCAAATTACCGGCAATGCTGCCAACTATGATTTGTTCCAAGGTGAAAGCGACGCTTTAGTGCTTAAACATTTTAAAGCAGACTTTTACACTCTAGGTAACCATGAATTTGACCATGGTAGCCAAGGTATGACGACGTATGCTAACTGGGTAAAAAAATTTAGCCCCCAAACCAAGTTAGTAATTTCTAATGTCGCGCTACCCGCCCATGATCCCATCAATCCTTTTATTGAAAAAATCCACCTCAAAACCATTAACGGGCGCAAAGTGGCGTTTTTGGGGCTGACTGATCCTAAAAAGATCTTCCAAAGTTCACAACCCGTCCCAGGCACCAAGATTACCGAGGCAGTAACTACCATCAATGAATTAACTGCGCCTTTAGTTGCTTCCGGCAAGGCCCAAATTATTGTATTACTCACTCATGAAGGCGTGGCTTTAGATCGCCTAGATGCCGCCAAATTTAACGATGTTGATGTCATTATCGGTGGCGATTCACATTCGCTCTGTGGCGATTTTAAAAATACAGGTCTTACCCCTCAGTGTCGTTACCCTATGACCCTAAAAAATGCTTCTAACCACCAAGTATGCGTGGTGCAAGCCTATGAATACACCAAACTCATAGGTGATCTATGGGTTGATTTTGATGCTAAGGGAAACGTCCAAAAATGCTATGGTCACCCTTTAATGCCCGTTTTTACAGCCAGCGCTAAGTTTAAAGATGAAGGTAAAAAACTTACCTCTTTAAATTCCACTAGTGCCACAACGGCTAGCGCCCCAACAAAAACGCTAGCCTCTAAGATCTTACCATCTAAGACGCCAGTTTCTACCAAAACTGTGGCCGTAAAAACCTCGAATTTAGCCGTGACTGCTACTACGTCGTCTCCTACGTCCCCCGCTACTACGTCTTTTGCTACTACACCGTCTGCAGCAACGGCTATAAATGAGCTCATAGACCAAACTTCCGAGTTAGTAGTAGCCTCTATTGATCCCGAACTAGAAAAGGAGCTCACGCCTTATCTAACTAAAATTCATAGTCTCTTTACCCAAAAGCTTGGCTACGTAGCTCAAGATCTATGTTCGACTAGATTACCAGGAGAATCCTGCGACCTAAAAAACCGCCCTGCACCTCACGGCTCTGAAACTTGCCAAGTTTTTGCTCAGGCTTATCTCTCAGAACTTGGTGGTGATTTGTTCCTCGGTAACTCTGGAAGCGTCCGAGCTGATTTAGCTAAAGGTGAGCTTACTGCAGACAAACTCCTAGAGGTCATTCCTTTTGGTAATAAATTAGTCATGGTGGAACTTACAGGTACGGAGCTTTTAACGTTACTAAATCAAGCTTACCGTTATATCTTACGAGAACCTGATAGTCGTAGTGGTTCCGTGCCTTGTGGCTATGGCTTACTCTTAACTTTAGATGAAGCCAAAGCTCTAACCGACCCCATTACCAAAGTTAAAGTTATAACTAGCCTAACCTCTAGTAATCAAGCTCAAGGTAGCATGGTTATAGAGTCTAAAGACCTAACCACCTCAAAAACTGTAACCGCGTTAGAACCTAATAAAGTTTACCGCGTCCTAACTAATGACTACTTAATCCAAGGTAAAGATGGGTACACTGCACTTAAACATAAAAAGCCTTATGAATTTGGTCTAACGGACGCTCAAGTATTAACAAACTACTTAAAACGCCACGATAGTTTGCCGCTTTTAAAACCTAACTATCTAATGCTTGAGCAGGTGTTTAGACCTTAATACGTTTGGCGCTTAGCCCCAAAATCAAGCCAAATGCTACGTATATTAGGCCAAGCGCCAAAGACCAAGGACCGCTAGCTCATTACTCTAAGCTATTGGTTCTAAAATAACAAATGCACCTAAAACAAAAAATAAAAATCAAAACCAAATCATAAATAACTTCTAAAAAGTTTGCCTAAATCGCAAAGCCTCAAAGAACGTTCGGCACACGTTGGTAGTTTTTGGTAGAATGGAACGAAAATTTTTTCAAACTGTAACTTTTTAAAGGTCCCGAGCCCCTCCCTTTAAAATTAGGCTCTAAAATATAGGCAAGTAGCTCCAAAATTCCAACCTAAGCGTTTTTATGTCGCGTCATAACTTAAACTCAAGCTTTGGCCTTAAAAACGCCCAAAGTTACACTTAAGTTAATGCGTATAACAAATGCCAACTTAAGTGAATTTAACTAAAGCAGGCTTAATTAGGCTCGGCTAAACTTGGTTTAGCTCTGTTTGAGTTAGCTTAGTTTAGTTAGACCTAGCTTGAGTAAGCTCAACTTGGTATTTTGGTTTAAAGCTGGAAAAAAATATTACCGCTAACCGCCATAAAACTCCCCTTTTATTTAATATTTTAGGATAGAGTACGGTAATTAAAAGCTTTAGCTAGAGCTAAAGCCTTGGCTTACGCATGGCAACTTTTTATTTAATGGATTAATACACTATGTGGTTTAAAAACTTAAGATTATATCTTTTAGATACTAAATTCGAATACTCAGAAGCCGAACTTAACAAACTTCTTGATACTCAACGTTATCATAAGTGTTCCGGGCAAGAAATGACCCGTACTGGTTTTGTTAATGTGCTTGGTAATAAAAATAGCCAAAACTTGTGCTATTTTTCTAACAACGACAACGTCTTCTTTAGAATCCGCACTGAAAAGAAGGTTTTACCAGCTAGCGTCATCACCGAAGAACTCGCTGAACGCGTGGAAAACATGGAAATCGACAAGTGCCGTAACCTTACTAAGAAAGAGAAGAGCGAACTTAAAGAAGCAGTGATTACCGCTTTATTACCACGTGCTTTCTCAACCTTTAAAGAAAACTTTATTTGGATCAACACCAAGCACAATTACCTCGTAGTCAATGCAGCTTCTGAATCAGCAGCTGATATGGCCGTAATGCTTCTACGTAAGGCATTAACTACATTACCTGCTCACGCTCCAATCTTTAAGAAAGAAATTACTGAATGCTTAACCACTTGGTTAGTAAGCCAAGAACCTCCAGTTGAAATCGAAATTGGCGCTGAAACTGAAATGCGTGGCGCAGAAGGTGAAGGCGGGATCATTAGAGCTAAGAAGCAGGACTTAGGTACTGACGAAATGTTAGCCCACTTAAAGGCAGGCAAAGTGGTAACTAGCCTCGCTTTAATCGTCAAGAATGACATTTCTTTAGTTATCGACGATTGCTTTGGGATTAAGCGGATCCGCTTAGCCGATACTTTAACCGATACTATTGATGCATCAGCTAACGAATCTCTTGAAGCACGTATGGCAGCTGACTTTGTGTTAATGTCAAGCACCTACTGTGGTTTATTCGACGTATTGTTCGATGCCTTTGGTGGCTTAGACGAAGAAGAGTAAGTCCTACTCTTAGGGTAACGTTCTACAACTAATGCCTCTAGTAGCAATTTGTTTAACTAGTTAGGAGCCTTAGTTTGGTTGTAGCCTCAAACTTAAGCATCTAAAACTAGGTTTTACGAGAACTAAAACCTAGTTTTTATTTTTAGGCTTAAATTTGCCTCTAAAAATTTAAGCCAAAATTTTCAGTAATAAGTTCGCCGTAACCCTAAAAATTTACACCGTGCCCCCATCTTTACCCTCTAGTTAAGCGTGGCCTACTTTATCATTTTTTAATACTGTCATAAAATAAGCGCCATACTACTTGATTTAGTTTTGCAAGAACCAAAGAGTAACCATCTTAGTCGTAAGTTTGCTTAAATATCCACTTACTACACGGCTTACGATTACCCGGTCCATTAACACCGGGCTTTTTAAGGAATATCTATGAAAAAGCCAGAACTACTGTCTCCTGCTGGG
>OCKZ01000074.1_pt1 | contig 17314 bp, 20 predicted proteins | sample 1495951 | NCBI WGS metagenome assembly OCKZ01 (sample SAMN03418277, study PRJEB22391) | human gut metagenome | biome: human-gut; feature: organic feature; material: feces | host: Homo sapiens | place: Tanzania | collected 2013-01 | reverse complement strand
TTCTTTTTAGCAAGTTCAATAAGGTTTACTTGTGGCTGACCATTGACGTCAACTGAAATAGCACCGTTGTATGATTTGGTACCAGTAGCCCAAGCGGTACCAGAAGCTGCAGAATCGGTTACATAGTCAGGCTTATTGGTCTTCTTGTTAAGAGAGTAGTGAGTGTACTGACCAGTGATTGGTAATGCATCAAGACCTTTAAAAGCCCCGCCTGCGCCGTGAGCGTAGTTACGAGCTGCGGTGATTTCGCTATCACCCATTCCGTCACCAATTAAAAGGATTACGTTCTTAGCATGAGTCTTGTTTGCAAGAGCAAGTTCGGCAGCATACATGTTCTTCATGTCGCCGTGGATACGTGACGCGCCACCACGAACAGTGATATTGCCAACAGCAGCACGATTATAAACGTCATCCTTAGCAGATGCGGTATTGATAGCAAGAGCTGACGTGGCAGCTAAACATAATACAGAAAGGATTTTTATATCCATTTGGTTGAACCTCTATTTTAGATATATTCGATCCTCGATGATAGGAATTTAGGATCGAGTGTTGGAGTTTGATTTAAACGATGGTTCTACTTTAAAGGATGATTGTTAATTGTTCTAACAATGCAAATAGAAAGAAAAAGAAGGAGTGTCAACGAAGGTGCTGAAGGGGAAAGAGATAACAATCTTTTTCTGATAGTCGTTGTGAAGGAGCTATCCAAGAAACGTCTCAAAAAGGTGATCTAGACGTCATAATAACTTGTCCCTATTCTGGTACAGGATATAGCGTTTTATTATTTTTTTGAGGTCGTGGGCGGGAGGAGCTTCTTCCCCCAAAAAACGCCATAAGTAAGGGTGCTTGCCAAGCCCCCCGGTTTTTTTGCAAAGCAAAGGAAATACTATGGTGTTAATTCAAGTTAGTACTTACAGCATTTCCCTGAATTTAAGGGAGATGTACTATGCAGTACTCAGGTAAGTACGATCCAAATCTGGTTAAAGCCATTCTTACGCTGTCTTTTCAGGATAAGCGTACATATAAAGAAACGGCTGAAATTCTCCACATTTCTGAAAAAACTGTAGGCAGGCATGTTCGTCATGCGAAGCAAGCTGGGTTTGATATCGCTGATTTGCAGCTTTCAGCTCCGGAATTGGCTGCCAAGCTTCAGCCGAAGCGGTTTCTGAAGGATTCCGGTGTTTTGCGCCGTGCGGAAAGCAAACAGAAATTTCTCACCAAGAAATATCTTTCTGAGAGCTGCGAGCGTTATTCCTCTGGACGTTATAACTATGCCGAGTGTTATCGTCATTACCTTGCGGAGTGTTCAGATAAGAAGCATTTCTGTGCTACTTACTTCAAGCAGTATATGAAAGATCAAATGAAGAAGGACATTCTTGAAAACACGAAGTTCTTTTCAATTCCCTGGAACGAAGGTGATGTTTTAAGTCTTGCAGGTTTTGTCGGTGAGAATTTCAGACAGTATGTTGCGAGAAGGCTTGAAAGATTCTCCGATGTTCAAAACGGTATTGATTCCTGTATGAAGCTTCTTAATTTCATGCATGGAAATAAGGCCTTATATGAATTTGTTGAGACGTGTCTTGCATCGAATCCTTCTCTGGCGTTTTTACCTTTAGCTGTTTTATGGAAAAAGCTTCTTCTTCAGAGCAAACATGTTTCCAGATCAAGATGGGATAAGAATTTTTTTGATTACGTGGAAGCCAGAAAAAAAGAATTTCAGCAGCGTGAACTGAAGAGACTGGGATTGGGAGGCGAAGGCGGTACTGCTGAATAGCCTGCAAGAAAGATGGGAAAAGATTTGAATGCGGTTCCGGTTGTTTTTTTCAGAAACAGACCTTTCAGCATGTTTCAGCAGTTAAGAATTTTATTGTTAAGGAAAATCTTCTTTAAGGAGTGGGGCGTTTATGAAGATAATCACTGTAAGTAACCAAAAAGGCGGTGTAGGCAAGACCGCAACAGTCGTGAATTTGGCAGGTTATCTGAGCAGGGAGCATAACTGCTCCGTTCTGGTTATGGATCTCGATACTCAGGGGAATGCTTCTTGGAGTTTGGCTGACAGCCTTTTGAATGTCAGTGCCGGGGAGGTTCTCTTGAAAGACTGTTTTGATGTCAGGTCATGGAGAGATTCATGTTCCAGGTCTTTGAGTTCCGGTATTTCTGTGGTGGAAGCGGATTCTGTTCTGGCAGACATTGATTCTTACGATATTAAGACCATTGTTACCAGAATGGCGGCTTTTTTGTCAGAGGTCGGTGATATGGGAGTTGACATCGTTTTAATCGATACGCCTCCATCATTGGGAAAGGCTTTGACGAGTGCTTTGCTTGTCTCTGATTATGTGATTTGTCCTATTGAGCTGGAAGCATACAGTCTTCAGGGCGTGGGGAAGTTGCAGAACGTGATTTCAAACATTCGTAAGTACAACAAGAATCTTCATGTTTTGGGGCTTCTGCCGTCAATGGTCGATAACCGTAACAAACGGCACAGAGAGCAGCTGGCATTGATTACTGACTCTTATCCGAGCTTGGTTATCAAACATTCTATCGGATTGCGATCCAGCATTGCAGATGCCTTGTCTGAGAAGATTTTTTTGGGAGATTTCAAGAAATCCAGTGCCAGGAAAGCAAAGCAGGAGTTTTCTGAACTTGCATCATGGATTTTCGGGGCCATTGGTGTGGAGGGTAAAAATGGGACTGTCTGATAAAGAGATTTCTGAATTAAGAGCTTTCTCTGTCCGTGAACGTTTGGCTTATTGCCGTAAGGTTTTTATTGAATGGTATTCAGTGCTTGATGATGCGTTTTCCGGACACGGTGACTTATCGTGTGATGAACGTGGCTATCTTTGTGAAACTGCTTCAATAGAACTTATTGATGCTTTGGAAAAGGCTCTGCTGATTATTGAAGACAGTGGTTTGTTATGTAAGGATGTAAAGAATGAGCGTTAATTTAGATGATTTCAACAAGTTGGGTTCGTTAATGAATGCGGAATCTTCAGGAGCTTCCGGCGAAACCTTTAAGCTTGCCATTAGTTTGATTGATGAAGATCCCAATCAGCCAAGAACATCCAGCAATCCTGGTTTTTCTGATGAATCCATCAATGAGCTTGCTGATACCATCAGGGAGAGAGGCGTTAAGTCACCGATTTCCGTAAGAGAAGCAGGAAACGGCAGATACATCATCAATCATGGTGCAAGGCGTTACAGAGCCAGTATTGTTGCCGGTTTAACCGAAATTCCGGCTGTCATCGATAATGACTACACAAAACTTGATCAGGTTATTGAAAACATTCAGCGTAACAATCTGACCGCTAACGAAATAGCCGAGTTTATTCGTGAGGAACTGAAAAGGGGCAAGAGCAAAAAGGAAATTTCAGCTGAACTTGGAAAATCCAGTGCCTGGATAAGCCAGTACTGTTGCATTATCGATCTTCCTTCAGAACTTGATACTTTCTGGCAGGCAGGTGTTTTAGGTGATGATGTGACAGCATTATCCGAGCTATGTAAATGCTTCCGTCAGAATTCTGAAAAAACATTAGCGTTTCTAGGCCGTGCGGAAAAGATTTCCCGGCGTGAAATCAGCGAGTTTAAGGAGAAACTTGAAAAGGGGGATTCAGAACAGTCTGATGCTGATGCAGCAATAGTTGACGCAAATACCACACTGGCAGATACCAAAGAGGAGCAGCCTTCAGATTCGTCTCCGGAATCACATGAGTCACAAACTGAGACGAAGACAAAACCGAAGAAGGCAGAATCTCCGGTTGATGGCCATGATGGAACCTCCAGTAACGATGATGTTACTGGTGATTCTGAAGATGACGATGCTGAAGGGGACGATTTCGCTGATGACGAAAGTGATGATGATTTGGAAGAACCGGCAGAAAACATTGATTTGGATATGAGGGAATTTTCTCCCATCAAACAGTATGCCGTTTCCGATTTTTCAGCAGAGAACTATGGTGGCTTAAAGACTCTCAGCAGAGTTTTGTGTGTCTGTACTTTGGATGCTTCAGATACAGAATATGAGATTCTCAATGTTGAGAGTGAGCCGGGCAAAGCAGTAATCAAGAGTTCCAAGGGGAAGTTCTTCGTTGTGCCGGTGGATTCTCTGATTCTTTCAGAGCTGAAATTTGAGTAAAGAGGGGATATATGTCCAAGTATATTTATGTTCCTTACTCAGATAAGGATGAAGCCAAAAAACTTGGTGCCAGATGGGATAAGAAGGCCAGCAGCTGGTTTATTCCTGATGGCTTGAATGAATCGCTGTTCAGCAAATGGATTGATACAAGAGAGCCTTCAGTGCGTTTTGCTGATGATTTGATTGCTCATGGCTGTTTGCTTCGCCCTGGTGAGCCTAAATGCGATGGCCAGAGTCATCGAGTTCAGGTTGTTGGTGATAAGGGGAATATTAAAAGCGGTTTTTATGTGATGCATCTTGATGGTGTTCCTAACGGTTATTTCATGAATAACCGCACTAAGGATTCTTTCAAGAATCTGTATCTTAATCGTGGCGTTGATGAAAGGGAATCTCCTGAAGAGATTAAAAAACGCCAGGAGGAATTCAGGATTCAGCAGGCCAGGGCTGAACAGGAACGGCAGAAGCAGGAACGGCAGGTTGCAATGACAATCAGACAGCAGCTGAAGAAGTTGAGCAACACGAACGATATTACTTCTCCGTATTTCAAGAAGAAACGAATTCCGGGAAGTGTCTTTACCTTTGTTGAAGGAGACAAGAACGGTTTAACTACCTGGATTCCGCTTTATGATGTAAACAAGCAGCTGACAACAGCGCAGACCATTTCCCCTGAAGGTGAGAAAAGGTTTGTCAAAGGTGGCCGGAAACATGGAAGTTTTCATGTTGTGCTTGGAAAAATCGAGCCGGAAGATTCAACGGTCATTATTTGCGAAGGGTATGCCACAGCAGCGAGTATTCAGTACAGTTTAATTGAACACAGGGACGTAAAGGTGGTGGCTGCCATTGATGCCGGAAATCTTCTTCCGGTGGCTCAGAGCCTTAAAAAACGGTATTCTGACAAGAATTTCATTATTGCTTGCGATAATGATCACCTTGCTGAAAAGAATGTCGGAGTTGATGAAGGCAGAAAAGCAGCCGAGGCTATAGGAGCCAAAGCCGTGATTCCTCAATTTGGCGATGGTGATGAGGGTACAGACTTTAACGATCTGATGCTGAGTGCCGGAAAGGATGCTGTTTTGAAGAGCTTTTTGACGGAACTTCTGGTTTAAACTTTGATTATGGCCTCTGCGAGCGAGGTTTGCAGGGGCTTCAGGTATTGAATATGAGAACTGATACGGAATATGTTTTTGTTGATACCGAAACAACGGGGCTTGATTTCAGAACTGATGAACTTTTGTCAGTAAGCGTTGTTGATCATTATGGCAGGTGCATTTTTCATTCGCTGGTGAAGCCGGAACGCAAGAAATCCTGGAATGATGCGGAAAGAATTCACGGAATAAGCTTTGAAATGGTCAGGAATGCTCCACGGTTTAAGGTTCTGAAACCAATGCTTAACAAGATCTTTAAAGGAAAGCATGTTGTTGCGTACAACATGAATTTCGACTCGGTGTTTTTAGGCAGTTCCCTAAGACATGCAGCTTCTCTTCATTGTTGTATGAAGGCTTATGCAGAGTATCATGGCGAGTATGATCCAGTGAGACAGAGTTTTAAATGGAAGAAACTGACTGATGCCGTAAAAAACTGTAATCCTGATTTTGTTTTCAGGCCTCATTCAAGTCTCGATGATTCAATGGCAGCCAGAGAGGTATGGCTTTCTTTGATGAAGCACAAGTCTATTGCTGAAAAGTATGGATTTTATGATAAGTGAGCGGTTACTATGTTAGATGACAATATGACTGAATTGCTGAATAAAGAGCATTATCCTGGTAAACAAGCAGATTTTGAAATACTTAGAGATGCCATATGCAGAAGCTGCGCTCCAGAATATTGGGGGCTGGAATTTGATGAACATGGTCTGGATATAATAAAAGAGGTTTTAGAGGATTGTTTGCTGTGGAGGATGGGATCTATTCCGATAATACCCAAAAGGTTGCTGAGAGGTTGTCTTAGGTCAAATATTGCTGACAGAATAAGCAGACTGAAAATTGATAATCCTGTGCCAAAACTTTATGCCGAAACATTATTGAAAAATCCTTATTTCAATGATGAGGTTTTAGAGTTTTTGATTGAGCCTAAAGAGTACAGTTGCTTAGAGTTGTTGAAACCTGATAACTTCAAAGATGGTTTGCATAAAGATTTAATTCGTGAAGATTGCATACACGCTTTCTGCCTGGGGTATGACTTAGAGTTATTGTATGTGAAATACAAGTATAGCGTGATATTTAAACTGGAAGTTAAAGCAATTAAGGAACGAATGAAAGAAAAGATTCAGGAAGTTTGTGTTTTTTGGAAACTTGATAAAGCAAATCTATGTACTGGTGATTTATGTAATAAAAGGTTAGCTGATATTATTGATGTAATGCTTGAATAGTAGTTATTTTGAGGTGGTAAATATGATTACTCAAAAAAAGATGGAAGAAAATATCGAAAAACTGGAAAGACCTGGTTTTCCTGCTATTGATGAAATAATTAATTACACTGAATCCGGTGAAGATGACAAGAATGCTCTTGAGTACGAGAAAGCTTATCATTCTTTGATTGAACAGGTTAAGGATAAGCCCCATGATGAGCAGGTTGCATTCTTGATGGATCATATTGAAGAATTGCGAGATATTGTTACCCTTTTCTCTACTGCCAGAGATATGTACATGTTCGGAGAGGGAAAGGTCAGCCATGAAATTTTGGCAAATCTTCTGATCTACCGATATGAGAATCATATTTCAATCCTTGATGATATGTACTGTGAAAAGACCAAGGATTTTGTTGAAACAATTTACAATACGATTCATGCAAAAATAGGCAGAGAAAAAGCGTTGTTGGAGAATAAGTTTATTGAAGAGCATCCTGAAGAAGCTAAAGCAATGTCTGAAAAGGAATTGAAAGAAAATATCGAACTAGGTAAGCGAATTAAAAAGTCAAATGAAGAGTATTTTAAAACGCATACAATTCAAGATGTTATAAATTATACAGGTGAATAGTGTGGATATTATTTTATCTCATGAATGCGTCAAACAGTATAGAATTATAGAAATGCTGAGATGTAAAAATTCTGATTTTAATAATTTAGCACTAAGATTTTTCATGATGATTAAATCATATCAAGGATCTGAAGACATTGATGCTGTTCAACTAGGTATAAGAGATCATGGAGGTACAGTTTTAGGAAGACTAAACGGGAAGTTGTCTGATGTTGTTTCACGAGATCTGGACTCTGAACATCGTTTTACTGCTTTTGAACTAACTAAAAATGTTGTGGTAGTAACGGCGATGACTCATTATAATTTTAAATTTAACAATGGAGGAAAGTTGTTTGTTCCTATAAGAGAGCAGGTGGATTATATTAGTGGATTGAATGAAAAAGGTTTTAACAACTTAAAACAAAATCAAATGCCTATTATGGATAATATTCTTGATTCTGTGAAATGCAATTTGTCAAACGAAGATATTGCTACTTATAATAATAATGTAATGGAATCTAATATTTGTCCAATAAGTGTTGGTACTATTAAGGTTAAATTGTGCGATTTTTTGAAAAAAGAAAATGATAATAACATTCCTTTAGGACAGTCATTAATTTCATTTCTGAGCGATGATAGTAATAAAATATTTTTGGAAAGAGCAACAGTTAATGCCAGGGCTTTTTCAAATGCTGCTGCTGTCGTATTATCTGAGAAAAATCTAAAGGATACACTAATAACAAAATTGGATATTGATAACAACATATTTGTTCAGTTTGCTGACTTAATATTCTCGATAAATAAGAAACTCAATGAGGCAAAGATTTCTGTTGATATAAAGGAAAAGATTGTTTCTGACCTTGCTGATGGTTTTTTGAAAGCGTTTGATAAGTCTCATAATAAAATGGTTGAATTTGAAAATGCTGATATTTGCAGTTTTAATTTTAGACATGATTATGAAATTATTAGAAGAATGGATGAGCATCTTAGGACTACTGTTAAATTAGATCTGGAAAAATCTTTGAAAAAAGCTCCGAATTTTCTTGCGTTGGATCATAATAGACCTAAAGAATTGTATAATTTTTTTTTTCTCAAACAAGTAAAAACATTAATAAGTTCTATAATGCATGTAGAAAACTAAATTTATTACCTAATGGAAAATCCAGAGAATCTCATCAAGCAGTATGCAAGATGTTAGGAATAGAAAAAGGTTCGCTTTTAAAAAGAAAAGACAGCGAAAACAGAATTAATCAATCACAACAAAATATTAAGGAAAAATCAAAAATTAAAAAAGGTCATTCCAGATAAAACTTTTGCATAAACAAAGGTTATTTTTGGATATGTTGTCGGCATATGTAAAAAGTGTGTATAATGCCAGCAAGTTTTGTAACGATCATTATGATCATAGGCTGGAATTGCATATGTCTGAATATTTTGACCTTGATATCACTCTCATTGACGAGGATCCTGATCAACCAAGAAGAAAAGATAATGACGGATTTGCTGAAAAATCCTTAAACGAGCTTGCAGAAACCATCAGAGAGAGAGGCGTTAAGTCACCGATTTCCGTAAGAGAAGCAGGAAACGGCAGATACATCATCAATCATGGTGCAAGACGTTACAGAGCCAGCATAAAGGCAGGAAAGGCAACGATTCCGGCGTTTATTGATAATGACTACACAAAACTTGATCAGGTTATCGAAAACATTCAGCGTGAAAATCTTTCGCCCAGGGAAATTGCAGACTATATTGGATATCGGGTATCTCACGGTGCTAAAAAGGGTGATCTTGCCAAAGAGTTGGGAAAGTCTAATGCGTGGATAAGTCAGCACAGCAGTCTTCTTGACCTTCCTGAACCGATATCAAATGCCATGAATAAGGGTAAGATTTCAGATCTGACGGCAATTACCGAACTCGTTAAACTCTACAACAAAAATGCAGATGATATTTCCGAATGGATTGCTGAAGCTGATGAGATCAGCAGGGCAACCATTCAGACGATGAAGGAATACATTGATTCTGAAAAGCATTCTGAAGAACGAGATTCAGAAGAAACACATGAAATGTCAGTGCCCAGGGAAAGAAAGAAAAAGCCTGGTCCCGTTGGACCCAAGGCTAAAATTATAGTGATGTATCAGAATAAGAAGTGCGAGTTAAGGCTAGTCAGACCTAAAGGAACCGGAAATGCTGTTATCCTGTGCAAAGGGGAGTCTATGGAAGTGCCTATTTCCGAATTGAGTTTGGATGCTGTTGAATAGGCTCTGTCATTTTTTATCATTATTGGCAATGGATTCTTCCTTCAATGGCTTGAATTTACTGCATTGTTGGCTCTAACATAACAGTGCTGACAGTAAAAACACTTCCTTGCCCAATCTTCCAGATCATCTATACTGCCAACCTCTGGTCTTGTTCTTTTTCGTCCTGCCATACTGATATCTCCTGGGATTAGTGTTTGAGGATGAATATCACTTCTCCAATGACAAACAGGTTTACAAGAATAAACAGATAAACCATCATTGAAAGATTACTGATCTTTTTGTATAGGGAGCTGTATTCTTGTGTTTTTGCCTTGTCTTTTTGCTGAGATATAGCTTTCAATGAACTCTCAATGGAGTTTTCTATCTTTTCGGCCATCTCCGAAGTTAGCAAGGCAGATTTATCAAAGGCGATCTGATACATCTTCTGAACCTTTTCGTACTGCTCTTCCTGAATATCAGACAGATCGTTTGACAGTTCATCTATCAGAACTTGCTGGGCAAGAAACAGACTCAGAACCGGATCGTCCTCTTCAATTTTGACATGGGTTTGCTCGTAGATTTTGGCTACCAGTTTTTCAGTTTGCTGATTCATAGGCCGCCTTCTTCGAGAACTTTGAAGAGCTTCTTTTCCAGGTTCTTCAGACGCTGACGCACCATTATGGGTTTGCTCATGTCAGAGTAGCCTTCTGAAAATGTCTGCTTATTTTTGAGAATTTCCGTAAAGTCGGCTCCGAAAGTATCTTTCTTGAGTTCAGGAAGTTCCAAAACGGCTTTGATTGATTCGTGGTTGTTCTTGTAACATTTCATCTCGAAAAAGTTCTTGTTTTCGATCTGAATAGCTCCCTGAAATGTATTCAGCCACACATAAAAGCCGAGGTTTTCCGGCTTGCCATTTTTCGTGAAATTCTTGATCAGTGCGTTGAAGCCGTTTATGCAGTCCAATAAGGCCTGAGATCCGGCAATAATGGAATGAAGGCATATTTCTATGTCCATATCAGCCAATACTGAAGGAATGTCGTTATCTATGAGATACAGAGACAGTGGGACAAAGGAAGAAGCTCCGTTATCCACTATTATCTCATCAGCATCAGAATTGGCTATATCTTCAATAAGATTATCAAAATTTCTTGGTTTGATTTCATCGTCCTGCATAAGCTCAAGAACCTTGACATTCAAGGATCTGTAGCCAGCAAAGCTTGTGTTGACCGGATCTGTGTCAAAACAGGCGATCTTTTTCTCATGTGCCAGAAAGTACTGAGCAAGAAGTGTGGAGGCAAGTGTTTTACCTACACCGCCCTTCCCTTGCATAATCAAGTGTACTCTCATTTGCTTTCCTCCTGTGATTTTAGAAAACGTTTAAATAAATTGTAGAACTGTCCGTATTTGATCCTGATTTGATGGGCATCGTAAAGACATCGCCAGATAGCTTTTATGGTGTAGCCTTTCCTGTAAGAAGACACAATCTGATCGATGTGAGCATAAAACTCTGCCTTTGTAAGGGTTGCCTGGTCGTTATATTTGACAGCGGATTCAGCCAAAACTTGATCTGAAAGTTCAGTCATTCTTTTTCTCCACTTTATCTTCAAATAGTTCCTGCATAGTATGAGTCTCCAACTATTCAGTAAATCAGATAAGTTCGTCCTTGTTGGGAGTAGGGTTGAAATCAAAGGTCTTGTTTCGAGACGTGTGTTTTGATTCAGTACTTGTGTCAGTTTCCGGTGTTGATGATTTTTCTGATGAATCCATCACCGTATTTTGTTCTTTGATGCACGCACGATATAACCTGCCGAAATGTTGATAGGTGCAATCAAACATCTGGTGTTTTTTCAGGTATGCCCAAATGTATTTTAAGGTAAAGCCTTCGTTTTTTAATTTAACTATCGTGTTAAGTGACTGTTTGAACTTTACTCTAGTGATTACGCCTTTTCCAAGTGAGAACTCTTTTTGCAGGAGTATCGATTCATCAAGATTCAGGTCGTTATCTTTGCCCATGTTGTTTCGTCTCTTCATGCTCTATCTGAAAAATGATCATTTATGGCGTTTTTATCTGTCTATGTTCTTAACTGGTTATAGCCAGGTTAAATTAGAGTTCTAGTAACGCTATATTTATGTTAATGTTCATTTGATGTTTTGTCAATGTTACATTATGGTGTTTTTAATGTTTTTTATACGTTACCTATGGAGTTAACCAAAAAAGAGCATATAATTAACGTAGATAGAACGAAAAAGCAACTAAGTCGAAGAATGGCAGGATGGGTAAATGTGTACACATTTACGGTTTGCTTATTCGCATATATGCTCAACGAAACCTTACATCCTGCCACCTTCAAAAAGGTGGGAGTTTGTCGTAGAACGACAAAATGTCTGGCAGTAAAGAAGAAAAATTCTGAAATGAAAAACGATAATAAACAAAAGAAAAATAACAAATACGAGCAGATACATTTCAGAATTTCTCAGGAAGATAAAGAGATAATCAGTGAAAACGCCAGGAAATGTAATTTGACGGTTGGAGAGTATTTGCGACAGGTGGGATGCGGTTATACTCCAAAAAATAATGAACATTTAGAACGTATTCATGATTTGATAATTGTGAATGGCGATTTAGGGAGATTGGGAGGTCTGCTCAAATTATGGCTAACTGATCAGCTAAAGGTTTCTTATTATTACAGGAAAGGAATAGTCAGATTGCTGCATGAGATTGAGTATAACCGCCTTCAGCTGGAAGAAATTATGGAAAAAATATTAAAGATGTGATTTTAGCATGCTAAAAAAGCAGGAAGATTTGAAGGTGTAAAGGGAACAATTTTAGCATGCTAAAATGTTTGCTGTTAGTATATGATTATTTATGAAGTTGAGAAAAAGAAAGGTATTAAAGGTTCGTTTACCGGACTTACTAAGTATCTAACCAATTCTAAGGGGCTTGAATCCAGAGTCGGGGAAATTAAATTAAGTAATTTTATAGCAGATGATGTCAATGTAGCATGTATTGAAGCAACAGCAACACAAATGATGAATACCAGAGCTACAAGCGATAAAACTCTTCATTTGATTATGAGTTTTCCGGCAGGTGAGAAACCTTCTTCAGATGTACTGAAAGATTGCGAGGAGATTGTAGTTAAGAAGCTGGGAATGAAAGATTATCAGCGGTTAAGTGTGGTTCATGGAGATACTGATAATTTACATGTTCATATTGTAATTAACAAAATTCATCCAAAGACCAAAAATATATTTGAGCCATACCAGTCGCATAAAAAATTAGCTAAAGCATGTATTGCGTGTGAAGATAAATATAATCTAATTAGAGATAATCATGATTTTATCAGACCGTCTGTTGAAAACAGAATTGATAAGCTGGAAATACATAAAGGGGAAGAATCGCTATGTTCAGCTGTCAGGAGGATCAAAGATGAGTTAGCCAGGGCAGCGAACTGGGAAGATTTTCATAAGATTCTTTATAAGAATAAATGCGGAATCAAAATCAGAGCCAATGGTTTTGTTTTTTATGATTACAGCGGTGTCCATGTTAAGGCGAGTACTGTAGACAGAAGTTTTTCAAAAAAGAAATTAGAGGAAAGATTTGGAACATTTATTTCATTTGATGATATTGGTGGAATTGGAGGTCATGCCAATCAAAATGACAATGGAAATGCTGAAGATAAATCAAAATCTAAAGATCGTGAGGAAGTATCAGGGAATCAAGCAGATAAAGATATGAATGATGGTTCTGAATATACAGAATCATTAAATGATGATTTGAATCAAGCTGAAAAATTTGATATCGAAAACGAACAGTATGATAAACAAGAGCATAAGGCAGGCAAAAGAAAACAATCCGAAAAAAGACCGGCTGAAAACCTTACAAAAACTGAAGAGAAATCTCTTTGGTCAGAGTATCAAAAAATCAGAAAAGATTCTGAAGATTATAACAGGCAAATTAAAAGGGATGTTTATGAATATTTGTTTAAACTGAATAAGAAAAATTTTAACAAAATCAGGCTTCAGTACAAGATTTTCAGCATGCTAAAAATTCCAAAATTCATGCGTTCATACTTGAATTTGTATTTAAGCATGAAGGTTAAAAGAATGAGAGAAGAAGCGAAAGCAGCCGCCAAGGCAAAGCTTGATAAAATGGTGGATTCAAAACAATCATGGTTATCATTTTTAAAAAACAAAGCTGAAAAAGGGAATGTCGATGCTCTGAATATTTTGTTGCGAAGGAATTCTCATAACATCAGAAAAAGGAGTTCTGAATACATCAGCGGTAATCAGAATTTTAGCATGCTAAAACGCTTGATAGAAAAATACATGAAGTTTGAGAAAGTTACGTCAAATGGTAATAAGGTATATTCCTTCAAAAATAAGACAATAGTTGTTACCGAAGGACGAATTTACGTGAATTCCAAAGTTTGGAGAAATGGCTATAAATTCAAGAAAAGCAGAAATTCAAACAAATATGCCTATACCAATTTTGATAAGGCCAAGAACAAAAGAGGTTTTAAATACAGAGATTTTAAGGATGATGTCAATAAAACCGAGAAGGTTTATGAATATGTAAATGAAGAAGTTAAAAAACAGAAATCTGATAACTACAGAGATCGGACGAATTTTGCAAAAATGAAAAACAGAAAATTCATGGATGAGAGTATGAGATCTTACAGAAATAACCATCGAAATAATCAGGAACAAAAAAGAGGCAGAACAATATGACAGATCAGATTACAGAAGAGGATTTTATAGAAGATCCCATGGCAGCTATTGATAAGCTTTCTGAATTGCTGGAATCAAAATCTGAAAATGATTTAGAAGAATTAAGTCAGGAATTAGAAAGTAAAAAGGAATCTATAAGCAGAATATTAGCTGATGATTCAGAGATGCCAAAACCAAAAAATGATTTTTGTTGCATGCACTGTAAATCAGCCATGTGGTTTGGCAGTAAAAAATATGCGAAGTGTTATTGCGGAAGAATGTTTACCATAACTTATGACAGTACAAACATGGTTGATGAAATTACGGAATGTGATGGGAATGAGATTATCCAATGAAGGAAGAATATAACAACAAAGTCGGTCCTGAACTGTATGAAAAGAAGAAGACTGGCAATAAATTTTTCAGATTATTTCTGGTGATACTGGCTTGTTTACTGATTCTTAGCTCCGGTACTCAATATTTTGCGCATTGTTTCAATTATCATTATGTACTAGGTGATAATTATAATAAAATATACTTGCCATGGAAAATTCTAGAATGGGCAGAGTTGTATAAAGAGGATTATCCTCAATATGTAGAAGATTCCATGAATGTTATGTTTGGCTGTCTCACAATCATAGCCTTGTGTTTTATGGCGTTTCTGGCAATTCAGGACAGCAAGATTAAGGGCAATAAGTATCTTCACGGATCTGCACGGTGGGCAAGTATTAAGGATATGGAACAGGCAGGACTTCTTCATAAGAAAATGCCAAAAGGACCGGTGGTGTATGTCGGCGGTATAAAGGATAAGTCAGGGAATTTCAGATATTTGGTTCACGGCGGTCCGGAACATGTTTTGTGTTTTGCTCCTACACGCTCCGGTAAAGGCGTTGGTCTAGTCGTTCCTACAATGCTTTCCTGGAGTGATTCCGTTGTTTGTAACGATATTAAGGGGGAATTATGGGCTTTGACCTCCGGATGGAGACAGAAGTACCTGAAATCGAAAGTGATAAGACTCGAATTCAGTTCTGTAAATTCTGCTCACTGGAATCCTCTTGATGAAATCAGGATTGGGACGGAGTATGAAGTCGGGGATGCCCAGAACCTGGCAATGCTTGTGGTTGATCCTGACGGCAAAGGTTTAGACGGTGCTGACGGTCACTGGAAGAAAACAGCGTTTGCTCTTTACACAGGGCTGATTCTTTATGTTCTGTATGAAGCAAGGAATCCGAAGTCAGCAATAGTGAAGGCAAATTTTCACACCATTGATGCGGTTTTATCTGAAAAGACTCGTTCTGTTAAGGAACTGTGGACGGCAATGAAGGAACACTCTAATCCGATAGTCTCAGCTGCCGGTCAGGATATGCTGGACAGACCTGATGAAGAAGCCGGATCTGTTCTTTCTACAGTCAAATCAAATTTGTCATTGTTCAGAGATCCTATAGTCGCCAAGAATGTTGAGAGCAGTGATTTTTCAGTAAGGGATTTGATGCATCATGAAGCTCCTGTAAGTTTATATTTAATATCTCAGCCTTCAGATAAAGGGAGAATCAGACCAATGCTCAGAATTTTTGTCTGTATGTGCATGCGACTTTTGGCAGACAAGATGGAGTTTAAAAATGGCAGGGCTGTAAAGACTTATAAGCACAGACTTCTGATGATGCTGGATGAATTTCCGGCTTTGGGGAAAATGGATATTGTTCAGGAATCTTTGGCTTTTGTGGCCGGATATGGGATCAAATGCTATCTCATTACTCAAGATTTGGGGCAGTTGTATTCAGCTTATGGAAAGGATGAATCGATAACGTCTAACTGTCATATTCAGAATTGTTTCCCGGCTATTAAGGATGATACTTGCGCTTATATCTCAAAGATGACGGGGACAACAACAATTGTTAAGGAAACAAAATCCAAGAGCGGTTCCGGATTTAAAACGAATATCACAAGAGGGGTTCAGGAAGTTAAGAGAGAACTTCTCACTCCCGGAGAGGTTAAGTCTTTGCCTGGCTCTGTCAAAGACAGCAAAGGCATGATTTTAGAGGCTGGAAAAATGCTGGTATTTGCAGCCGGTTTTCCTCCGATTTTTGGACAGCAGCCCTTGTATTTTAAAGATCCGGTTTTTGAAAAAAGATCGGCAGTTCCGGAAGCAGAGAAGTCTGATGTTTTAAGGGGGAAGATCAAGGGTGGCTTTTAGCATGCTAAAACGCAAATTTGTTGCCTTGCTTCGTTTTGTACCAAAGTTGCTTGCTGTTGTCGCCGGGATAACACTGATATTTGATATCGCCTGTTTGATTTTAGGCAATATGGGGTATTGGGTAAACGTTACAAATTCAATGCCCGTGGGAGTGTACCGGGAAGAATCCGGAGATATAAAAAAAGAAAACTATGTTCTTCTATGCAAGGATGATTACGAATTAAATAGGGCAAAAAATGATGATTACTTATGCAAGGATGGCCATCAGCCTCTTTTAAAAAGAGTTGTTGCCGTAAAAAATGATGTAGTGACGGTATCTAATGAAGGGGTGTATGTGAACTATACAAAACTTGAAAATTCCGAAAGAATTGTGAATAGCTGGCTAAACGAGAAGAATTTGCTTGATTATACATTAAAAGATAAAGAGTTTTTAGTTATGGGAATATCTCCGTACTCTTGGGATTCAAGATATTTTGGAATAGTAAGAAGAGATGAGTTTGTCTCTAAGGTGGTTCCGGTATTTCTGGTATTCTCAAAATATGAAGATTTGCATTTTAATTACTAATAGGGAAGGAAATTATGACAGGAAATGCTAATAAAGATCTAAATATCGAAATTCTTAAAAAGAAGTTACAAACTTTAGAATTGGGAGTTTGTTTTTTAATGTTCATGCTGATGTTAACCATTCTATTTTGGGCTATGTAGGTTTGAAAAATGAGATTATTTATTGCGGAAAAACCAAGTGTCGGAAGGGCGATTGCTGAAAGTCTCGGAGTAACTAAGAAGAATAAGAGTTACATAGAATGTTCAGATGGCTCTGTTGTGACCTGGTGTTTTGGTCATATGTTTGAGCTGGCCGAACCTGATGAATACACACCGAATGATGTTGCGGTGAACAGCAAAGGCAGAAAAATTTGGAGATTTGATGAACTTCCTATTTTTCCTGAGACGTTCAATCTGCATCCAAAAAACGATGCCAAGGAGCAGCTGAAGGTTATCAAACAATTGCTTAAAGATGCAAATGAGGTAATAAACGCAGGAGATCCGGACAGAGAAGGTCAGTTGCTTGTAGATGAACTATATTCACCCGGGT
>OCKZ01000073.1_pt1 | contig 17561 bp, 11 predicted proteins | sample 1495951 | NCBI WGS metagenome assembly OCKZ01 (sample SAMN03418277, study PRJEB22391) | human gut metagenome | biome: human-gut; feature: organic feature; material: feces | host: Homo sapiens | place: Tanzania | collected 2013-01 | reverse complement strand
GAAATGAGTAATTCTAAACTTAATAAAAACATGCATGTTGTCTCAAAAAACGGTCAATTAATAAGACAGTTTTCATCGGCATTAATATTCTATTGTGACAAATGCAATATTCCGCTGATTCAGGATTTGAATGAACAGGAAAATTACTGTCCTTCCTGCGGGGAAAAAGTCCATTACCTTTCAGCTGATTTACGTCCGGTTTTTCCAAAAGAAAGGTTGCTTTTTGAAATCATAAAAAAAGTTCCTCTCGAATTTTCAAAATCATCTGTCTGGGCTTCCAACAGCCGGTATTATGTAGACGGAAAATCATATAATCTTTCAACAAAGGAATTAAAAGAAGCTGATGTAGAAAAAATAATTTCAGAATTAAAAAAATATTCTGCTCAAAATGAAAAGAATAATTTTGAACTTTATGCTGAACGTTTTTGTAAAGCAAATCGCACAAGACTTAATGAAATAACTGACGAAGCAATTGCTTTTATAAAAGAAGTTGCTTCAAAAACAGACAACGAGCACCTGGTTTTGTCTTTCAGCGGTGGAAAAGATTCTACAGTGACGGCAGACCTTGTTACCAAGGCTTTAAGTAATCCAAGTTTGGTTCACATTTTTGGTGATACAACTTTGGAATTTCCTTTTACGACAGAATATGCCAGTCGATTTAGAAAAGAGCACCCGCGTGCAATTTTTATGACAGCCAAAAATGAGGAACAGAATTTTCTTGAAGTAGCAAAACAGATTGGTCCTCCGGCACGAATGATGCGCTGGTGTTGTTCAATGTTCAAAACAGGACCTATTACAAGAATATTGAATAATCTGTTTGGTGAAGAACATATAATTACATTTTACGGAATCAGAAAAGTAGAGTCGACAGCCCGAAGCAAATACAACCGTGTGCAGGAAGGCGGTGAAAATGTAAAGATACAAAAACAGACTGTCGCTTCTCCCATTTTTGAATGGAAAGATGCAGATATCTGGCTTTATTTACTTTCCAATAAGGTTGATTTTAATGATGCTTATAAACTTGGATATGACAGAGTCGGTTGCTGGTGCTGCCCGAATAATAACGAGCGTGCTCAGTTTCTCTCGAAAATTTATATGAGTGAACAGTCAAAAGTTTGGAGAAATTTTTTAATTGACTTTGCAAAGAATATCGGTAAGCCTGATCCCGAAGAATATGTTGATTCAGGAAACTGGAAAAAACGTCAGGGAGGAAACGGGCTTGCTGCAAGTGAAGATGTAAAAATAAAATTTACAAACTGCACGGCAGAAGACAATGCAAAAATCTACCGGCTTAACAAACCTGTTGATGAAAATTTTTTGAATCTGTTTATTCCATTCGGAAAAGTCTCAACCGAACTTGGACAAAAACTTTTGAATGAAACCTTGGTTCTGGACATAAGTTCAAATGTTCCAATTCTTTCAATTCAACCTTTCATCCATGATGGTTATTCATTTGCGGTAAAAATCAAAACGATGAATGTCGACAAAAAAGGGCATGAAACATTGCAGAGACAATCTGGTTACCAGGTCAGAAAATTTAATTCCTGCAGGCAGTGCTTAAAGTGTGAGTCGCTTTGTTCTTCTGGTGCAATTTCTATTTTGGGAAATAAATATTTTATAGATAAAGAAAAATGTGTGCATTGTAAAAAATGTGTGTCGCAAAGTTTTTTAACCGGCGGATGCATGATGGATAAATATTTAAAAACAAAGGTGGAAAACTAAATGAAGTTTAAAGGACATGAGACTTTTTTTATTAGAAAAGGTTGGCTTTCCAAAGGGATGAAAAATATAAATACAAATCCAATTTTGTTTGTAGACAAAAATAACAACCCCATGGACGAACTCGGCCTTGGATCGAATATGGTAAAGTCTCTGCGATATTGGCTTTTGGCTACAGGTTTGACTATTGAAGAAATAAGTAAGGAAGATAAAAAAAGACATCAAAAACTTACAGACGGTTTTGGACAGATTATTTTCAATAATGACAGATTTCTTGAAGAAACCGGAACGCTGCATTTAATTCAGTACAAGCTTGCTTCGAATAAAAAAGATGCAACTTCCTGGTATTTTTTCTTCAATAAATTCAATATGAACGAATTTACAAAAGAAGATTTTATAATTGAAATGAATAAATATCTTGCAGACGAAAAAGAGACTGTTCCGGCTACGTCATCAATTGCAGATGATTTTACCTGTATAATAAATACATATTTATCACGAGCAAAAACTCAGCAAAAAGAAATCGACAGCGAAAATAATATTGATTGTCCTCTTGGAGAACTGGGGCTGGTCGATGTTGTTAACAGAAAAAAGGGAATATATAAAAAAACAATTCCGCTTGCAGCAACTTTTAATCCTTGGATAATAATGGCTGTTATTTCTGATAATGCAAAAAATCAACAGGAAATAAATTTAAATGAACTGCTGATTGGAGAAAATAATATAGGAAAAATTTTCAATCTGGATTCTGTAGCGATGCTTGAAGTTCTGCACACTGTGGAAAAATCAGGAATGATAAAAATTATCAGAACAGCAGGATTGGATGTAATACAAATAAAAAAAATGTATTCGTTTTCTGAATGTATTGAAAACTATTTTAAGGAGATTGCATCGTGAATAATGACATGATTTCAATAGAAGAAGGTTTTCAATATTCAATAAATATCTCTTATGATTTACACAATGAGAAAAAATTAAATTCGTTTATTCCTACAAACGCTTCTTTAAAATTAATTAGAGAAGTTGTTTTAAGCACAAATAAAAACTCAACAGACAGAGCAAGAGTTTTGGTTGGAGCATACGGAAAAGGAAAATCTCATATAGTACTTACAATTCTTTCGCTGCTTGAAGGAACTCCCGTTGAAAAATTTGCAAAACTTAACGCAAAGATTCAGGGAACCAAGTTGGAGCAGCTTTTGAAAAACTATCAAACTTCAAAAACCAGATTGCTCCCGGTTCTGATTACAGGAAACTCTAATAGTATTTCCCAGAACTTTTTACTGGCTTTGCAAAGAACACTTTCTGAAAATAATTTATTGAATCTGCTTCCTGAAACAAATTTTAAGGCAGCAGAGAAAACTATTTTAAAATGGAAAAGTACGTATCCAAAAACATATAAAGAATTCGAAAACAAAATTTCCTTCAGTGGTGAGGAATTTATTTCACAATTACAGGATTTTGACAACGTTGCATATAAACTTTTTGAAGACATTTATCCGGAACTTACATCAGGTGGAAGTTTTAATCCGTTCCTGGGTTTTGATGTGACAGAAGTTTATGAAAGTGTTGTAAAGAGTCTTTGCGAAAGTGATTCTGCATATTCAGGAATCTATGTCGTTTATGATGAATTTTCAAAATATCTTGAAGCAAATATTGCAGAAACTTCAAGCAATGATATGAAGATGCTTCAGGATTTTGCAGAAAAATGCAACAGGTCGGGAAGCAGACAAATGCATCTTATGCTTATCTGCCATAAAGAAATCAGTAATTATATCGACAGCCTTCCAAAACAAAAAGTCGACGGATGGCGCGGTATAAGTGAAAGATTTACCCATGTTCATCTGAATAATAATTTTTCTCAAACCTATGAAATTATTGAGAGTGCAATAGTAAAAAACAAAAAACTGTATGAAAAGTTTATTCAGAAAAACAAAAGCAATTTTGAAAATCTGGTTAAGATTTATAAAAATGATCTGACATTCAGTGACTTGAGTGAAGAAGAAATTCAGAAAACATTTACAGGCTGCTATCCTCTTCATCCGGTATCGATTTTTATTCTTCCGCGCCTTTCAGAACTTGTTGCTCAGAATGAGCGTACCTTATTTACATTTTTGTCATCTTCAGGAGCAAACGGACTTAAAGCGTTTTTGGAAAAACAGAAAACTGCCGGGAAACAAAATGAATTTAATCTTTTGACTCCTGATATTCTTTATGATTATTTTGAGCCTCTGTTAAAAAAAGAAATTTATACTGACGATGTATATAAATTATATACGCTTACAAATGTTTTGCTTGAAAAGTTGAATTCAGACTCGTTGGAAGCGAAAATAATCAAAACATTGTCTTTGATATATATACTTTCACAATTTGAACGACTTGCACCCACTGCAACAACGCTTCATCATATTTTTGACAAATCAAATACAACAGAAGAACTGGAAAGTGCACTTGATAATTTAATAAAAAAAGAATGCATAGTGTATTTAAAACGCAGTAACAATTTTTATTCGTTAAAGCAAACTTCCGGTATAGATATTAATGCACAGATTCAGCAGGAAAAAGAAAAAAGATCCAATTTATTTTCACTTAAAGAAATCCTTGCAGCGTGCAATTATGACAAAGCATTTTATCCGCTAAGATATAATGATGAAAAAGAAATCACGCGGTATTTTTCATTTGTGTTTATTGATGCGGCAGAAATAACAAAAGATGTGGACTGGAATATTAAATCATCTGCGTTTAATGGAGATGGAGTTGTTTATGGAATTTTGCCTTCACAAAAAATCAGCAGGGATCAGATTGTTGAAAATTTAAATGAAACAAAATCCAGCAGTGGAAAATGTATTTTTATTCTTCCAAAAAAATTTAATAGTGTACAAAAAAATATTATTGAATATGCAAAAGAATATGATGCGGTTAAGGAATTAATAAAAAAAACAGATGATGATAATGTTCTTCATGATGAATATGAAGTTATATTATCAGATTTACAGGAAATAATTTTAAATTTCATTGGACTTTATACACAGAGTGAAAAAGAAAATGCTTTTTACATTTATAATGGAGAAAAAATTAAGATAAAAAGAAAAGCAGATGTTACAGAAAAACTTTCTAAAATATGTTTTGAATTTTATTCTGATACTCCAAAAATAATAAATGAATCTGTCAATAAAAATGAAATTTCAACCGCCGCAGAAAACGCCAGAAATAAAATTGTATCTTCATTGTTGAGAATTGAACTCGAAAAAAATCTTGGACTTTCTGGTGGCCAGGAACTGGCTGTAATGAGAAGTCTGCTTTTAAAAACAAATGTATTGGATATAAGAACAGATGATCTAAAAATTAATTTGAATCCACCCGATAAAAACTTATCAAAAGTATTTGAATTGATCCAGAAGTTTTTATTCAGTGCCAGAAATAAAGAGAATATTGACTTTTCTATATTATACAAAGAACTGACTACAGACAAAAAAAGAATTGGTCTTAGAAAAGGATTGATACCTGTTTATTTGGCCTGTGTTCTTCATGAATATAAAAAACAAGTCAGCATTTATCGCGGAATAAATGAAGTTGCACTTTCTGCAGATGTTTTGTCAGAAATAAACAAAGAGCCGCAGAATTATACAATAAAGTTTATGGATTGGACCCAAAAAGAAGATGAATATATTAATTCCTTGATGCACTTGTTTTCAAATTATATACATGAAAGTAAAAAAGAAAATACTACATATGAAACAGTATTTAATGGAATCAGGAATTGGTATATGAATTTGCCAAAGTATTCAAAAGAAATGAAAGTTGATTTTGAAGGAAGAAAAGTACCCAAAGAATATTCTGACTTATTGAAAAATATAAAGTCAGCAACAAATATTCAGGATTTTATATTCAAAAAATTACGGATTTTTAAGTCTGTGCAAGATTTGGAAAAAGCAAAAGTTTTCTATGACACCTTGATAAGCAATGCTACAAATTTATTCGCAAAAAAAGTAAGTGAAATATTTTGTTCTGGAAAAAACTTGTGCGATGCTTTATCTGTCTGGTCCTCTGGGTTAATGTCAGAAGTGTTTGAAACAGTTTATGCAGATGGTACTGAAAGATTTTTAAGAATATGTGCAAGTGCAAAGAATAATACAAAAAATTATAGTTCTCTTGCGCGACAGATTGCATATGTTTCTACTGATTTGCAAATAGAAGACTGGAATGATTCAACATTGGAAAATTCATTGAAAGCAATTCTTGGTTTTAAGAAAAATGCAGAAAGTGAAAATACAATAACACGTAAGAGTTCTGAACCAGGTATCAGATCAAGTAACATAGATGAAAATCAGTTTGAAATAAATTACGTAACAGAAAAAGGTGTGCAAAAAACCAAGCGCTTTGAAAAATCACAAAGAACACCGCGTGGAAAAATCCTTAGCCGTTCTTTAAAAAGCAGTTTGGACGGAATGGGTCTTTCGGTTACAGATGCAGAAAAGCGTCAGGTGTTAATGGAACTTTTATTGGGGTTATGCGGAGAAAATGTATGAGTGAAGATAAAACATATTCAGCGTATTTTGATAATGCTGCAACAACATTTCCAAAGCCTCAGATTGTTTACGATTTTATGAATGAATTTTATCGTACAAATGGCGGCAATGCAGGCAGAGGAAATTCAACACAATCATTGAGTTCCGGTTATTTGATTCAGGATACAAGAGAAAAAATTCAGGAACTTTTTCATGCTCCTTCCAAACAGGTTGTTTTTACTTCCGGAGCAACAATGTCTTTGAATATAATAATTCAGGGGTTAATAAAAGAAGGAACAAGAAATATTTACATTTCACCTTTTGAACACAATGCAGTTACAAGAACCTTGCATGAGTATGAAAAAGAAAAACAGATTTCTGTTTTTGAATTGAATTTGGACAGGAATTTAAATTACGATTTTGAAAAAATACGATATGCGTTTGAAAACAAAAAACCTGATCTTGTAATAATAAGCCATGCAAGTAATGTTTTTGGTTTGGTGTCTCCGGTAGAAAAAATATTTGTACTTGCAAAAAAATACGGGGCAGTTACTTTAACCGATATGGCACAGACTGCAGGCTTGGTCGATTTGAATCTTGAACAGGAAATATTTGATTTTGCTGTTTTTGCAGGTCATAAAACATTATACGGACCAACTGGAATAGGTGGTTTTGTGATGAAAAAGAATTTAAATCTTAAAAGTATTTATTTTGGCGGAACAGGATTTGAAAGTGCTAAACAGGAAATGCCTTCTTCGCTGCCCGAAAGATTTGAAGCAGGTACATTGAATATTCTGGGAATTGCCGGATTGAATGCATCTGTCAAATGGATTTTAAAAACAGGTATAAAAAATATTTATGTAAAAGAAATTGAAAACCGCGAAAAACTGTTAAAAATATTCAGCAACTACGAGTTTGTAAAAATAGCAGGAAATAAATCTGAAAATCATTACACAGGTATTGTTTCTGTTTTGCTGGATGGAATTCCAAGCGATACTGCAGACCAGATTTTTTCTAAACAGGGCATAAGTGTAAGATCCGGCCTTCAGTGCGCCCCTTCTGCCCATAAAACACTGGGAACTTTTCCGGCTGGAACAATAAGATTCAGTCCTGGTTATTTCACCACCGAAGAAGATTTTGAAAAATTAGAAAATTGCTTTAATTATATAGAAGAAAATTTATAGGAAGAGGAATGGGAAGATGATAGAAAAGAATGGCTCTGATTTTAAGGAAATTGTTCGAAAAATTGAAAACGAAGATATTTTGCTTCCAGATTTTCAAAGGGAGTTTAAATGGAAAGATGAAGATAAACAAAAAGGCGTTGTATGTTCTGTTTTATCCCGGATGCCGATAGGAAGTATTCTATTATTACAATCTAAATCTGATGAATATGCATGTAAAAGAATTGGTTCTAAATTAGATGCTACAATTTCTGATTCAGATAAAGTAATTGATTTTTTATTAGATGGACAACAACGATTAACAGTTCTGGCGAATGTTTTTTCAAATGTAATTTATGAACAGACAGAAAAACTAACAGATTTAATTAGTCAACAAGGATTAAAAAAGCGATTCTTTTTAAGAATTCCAAAATGGATAAATATTGATAAAGAAAATGATCTTTTTGGGCTTAAAAGATTTTCTTTTCCGATTCAAAATCCTGATTCTGAAGATCCGACTTTTTTAACTGGAGATATTAAACCATTTATAGAATGCTTAAATTTTACAGCGAATGATAAAACACCATATAATCCGAATAGTAATCTATCAACAGATTTAGATACATTTTGTTTATCTAATGAAACGGGGTATTTAATACCATTATTTTTGTTATGCCCTACGGGAGATGATGCAAATTTAATTGGAGACAGATTTGAAATTATTATTGAAGATATTGCAAAAAAAATTAAAGATGAAATTTCTTTATCATATGGAGCTCTAAAAACTGATGCTGAAAAAAAATCTTTTTTAAATGAAATTTTTGATGAATCAAAAATAGATAAAATCATTTTAGATTCAAACAAATTAAATACTGAATTAGATTCAAAAAGTCGTTCATGGGCAAGAAATATAAAGTCTTATCTGAATACTTGTATAAGTCAAGCAAGATTAAATCAAATTATAGTTACAGAAACTAATAGAGCCAGAGCTATTGATATTTATGAAAATTTAAACAGAGGAGGAGTAAGTCTTAATACATTTGATTTGATTATGGCGAAGGTAGCAAAAGAAAGTAAACAAAACTTTTTTAAGCGTTTGGTGAATAATATAAAAATATCAAAAAAATATAATTTAGATGTTGTACCAGAAAAAATGGTAAATATAATTACGACTTTCATAAACAGCCATAATGGATACAATGCAAGTTATCAGGTTGGAGCTTACGATTCAAATAAAAATGAGATTTCTACTAAATATACAGACGCTTTTTTAAATGTTGCTGCATTATGCTCATATAATAAAGATTTTGATTTTAATGCGGCTAAAAATGATCACATGAAAAGAGATTGTATCTTAAATCTAGATTCAGCATATATTAATAATCAATGTGAAAATATATGTAATGCTTTGGATAGAGCTTTTTTCTTCTTTCAAACTCGTTGTGGAATCAGAACTATTAATGAAATAAATTATACATTAATGCTTACATTAGTTGCTACAATCTTTATGAATGATGATTGGTTCAATGATAAAAAAGTTCATAATTTACTTGAATCTTGGTATTGGTGCTCAATTTTTTCAGGTGAATTTGACAGTGATCAAAATCCACAAACGATAAAAAACTTAAAATTAATTACAAATTATTTACTAAGAAAAAACACAAATTTAAGTTGGTTAGATGATTTGAGAAATTCGGTATTAAATACTAACAACTTTTCTGATAAAGCCTTATTGCTTATGGAAAAGACTGCATATGATAGAATTCCTAAAATTCCATTGAGGCATTTTATTTGTCAATATTTTTTATCAAAAACATATACAGATATGTTTGATGAAAATCTAACTGTAAACGTATTTTCGGAAGTATCTGACAAATTAGAAGCCCATCATATTATTCCTTTAGGTTCTCAAAAAAAGGTTGGTGAAATTGCTGATGAATTAAGAGGTGATGATAAAAATATTTGTAATTCTCCATTAAACTTTGTTTACATTACAAAACAATCAAATATAACAATTTCAAGTGATGATTTGCCTGATTATGCTAGAAAAATTACTAATCAAGCAAAAAGTGATTTAAAAATACCAAGCGAGTTTTCGGAAGCCAAATTAGATGAATATATAAAAGCAAATAAAACTGAAAATGAAAAACTAGGATTTGTTAAAGAATTTTTATCAAATAGATTTGATGCAATACAGGGAGATATAAAATCCCATACAAAGGCTTTAATAGGTTGATATCATGCCCTTTCCGTCACTCCAGCTTCAAAAAGAATATCGTTCTCCCCAGCATGATGTTGCGAATGAGTTTTTTGCGCCGGTTCTTGCGTGTTCAAAAATTTATAAACGCTCGGTTGGATTTTTTTCTTCGACTTCTCTTGAAATAATTACAAAAGGTATTTCGAGCCTTGTAAAAAATGGTGGAAAAATTCAAATTGTTGCTTCCCCAAAATTAAGCGAAGAAGACATTGAAGCAATAAGAATCGGTTATGATAAAAAATCAGAAATAATCGAAAAGCGTTTGCTTGGTGAATTGGAAAGCACAGATGATAATTATTTTACAAATCAAAGATTGAATCTTCTTGCAAATTTGATTGCCAAAGATATTCTGTCAATAAAAATTGCTTTCAAAAATAATGGAAACCTTGTAGGAATATATCACGAGAAGCTCGGTGTGTTTGAAGACTTTGAAGGAAATATAATTGCATTCGACGGAAGTATGAATGAATCAAAAACTGCAATGTGCTATAACTACGAAAGCATAAATGTATACTGCGGTTGGCTTTCAGAAGATAAAAGCCGTGTCGAGTTAAAAATAAAAGCATTTGACAATATCTGGAATAACACAGAAGAAAATTTAAAGGTCGTAGAGTTTCCGTCTGTTACAAAAAAGATTTTGGACAAGTATAAAACAAAAGATTTGGATGTAAACGAAATAACAGCAAAACTTGAAAGTTTGGATAAAGAAGATAAAAAAGAAGTTGAATATAAAATCTGCCATACAAATCTTGAAGGAAATGAGGAGCTTAAGATAGCACAAGACGAAAATGAAGAAAATACCAACGATTTTTTCAATTTCAATGACGAAAAATCTCCAAGACCTTATCAGCAAAAGGCTGTAGAAAAATTTTGTGAAGATAACTTTCAATGTCTGTTTGCTATGGCAACAGGAACCGGTAAAACTTTAACTTCTCTATTTGCAGCAAATGAACTTTCTAATCATATAAAACTGAATACAATTCTGATAATTGTTCCTTTAAGAGATTTGGTTGACCAGTGGGAAGAAGATGTACAAAAGTATTTTCATGGAGAAATAATTACTATCCGTTCAGGTCTTGACTGGAAAGAAAAACTTTCAGAACTTAATGTTTTGTCAATGCTGAATAAAGAGTCAAGAAAAGTAGTATTAATCACAACTTATGATTCATTTTCCATTAATGATAAAAAAATACTTGCTCTATTAAAACCTGAAGATTCTTTAATAATTGCTGATGAAGTTCATAAGTTTGGTGCTTCTACTTATTCAAAAAAACTTCCACAAAATATAATTTACAGACTGGGACTTTCTGCGACTCCAAAACGTGCTTATGACGATAAAGGAACTGCAGCTGTTTATGACTATTTCTGCCCTTCTCAAAAATCGTTTGTTTTCAGTATTAAAGATGCAATTGAAGCAGATAAGCTGTGTCATTATGTTTATAAACCAATTCTTGTTCCATTAAATGATGATGAAACAGACTCCTACTCAGAATTGTCAGAACAGATTTCTAAACTGTCTGTTTATCTTAGCAATTCAAATCATCCAAAAAAAGAAGATGAAGAAATATTGCAAAATCTTTTAATAAACCGGCACAAAATAATTGAAAGAGCAAATGGAAAACTTGATCGTTTTGTAGAAGTTATGAACAAAGAAATTTTGAAATATAAAGATAAAACAATAATCTTTTGTCCTACTGGAAAAGATGAAAAGGGGAAAGATTATCTTGAAGTCTACAAAAATTCTTTATGGTCAGCATTAGCTTCAAAAGGAAAAATCATAAGAATGAATGAATATATTCAGGGAACTGAGCGAAAAATAATTGATGATTTTACAAACGGTTCCATAGATATTCTTTTTGCAAAACAAAGATTGAATGAAGGAATAGATATTCCAGCGGCAAAACGTGCTTTTTTTATTGCAACCAGTACTTCTGAAAGGGAATTTATTCAGCGCCGCGGCCGTGTATTAAGAAAATCATCCGGTAAGAATCTAGCAGAAATTTTTGATTTCATTGTTATTCCAGCGGATAAAAATTATAAATATGCATCATCTATTACGGCAAATGAAATAAGACGTGCAATGGATTTTGCAGTTACCGCAGATAATTATTCAGAAATAGAAAATAAATTGAAGGAATATCTCTAAGGAGGATTTTATATGGGATCTTTAGAAAATAGCTTACCAAAAATTGTAAAAACAGCTTTAAAAGATGAAGACAAGATTACACGAGGACTTGTTAATGTTTTGCTTAATCAGGTTTTTACACGACAAAGCAAAACTAATCTTCGACAGACAGTAATCAGTGCATTGGATACAGAAATAAATAATTCAATAGATGCAGGTCTTATTGATATTGAAAAATTAGGAGAAGACGACTAATGGAATTTAAAAGTATTACAATTACAAATTTTCTTTCATATTACGATGTAAACGAAATAGAGTTTGCTCCAACAACAACAATTTTTATTGGACAAAACAATACCGGTAAATCAAAACTTTTTGATGCAATAAATTTTGCATTATATAGCCGTGTCTTTCTTACAGATCCTACTTCTGACGGAACAAATGGAAAATGGATTTCTGACATAAAAGAAATTTCTACATTTGTGGTAAATAATCATAAATTGAATGAAGCGTTGGCAGCAAATGATGATTCCTTAAAAGTTGCCGTTTCTCTTCTTATTGATAATAAAACATCTTATATAACTGTAGAACGAAGTATAGATTTCAAAAAGAGTACAGAAAAGTTTATATATGCAACTAATAATTTTTCTGTAACAGAATTGGATAAACTTGATGGTCATGTAATAGCAAATGATGTTGGAGAAGCTGCTGAAGACAGACTTTCAATTTATTTTGCTCCGTCAATAAAGGATTTCTTTTTGTTTCAGGGTGAATCTGCCAACAGAATTATGCAGTTGCAGAAAGGCGGAAACTTTTCACGAGCTGTAAAAGAGATTGCACGTTTGTCTGTATTTGAAGATGCAAAGGATCTTGCAGAAAGTTATGTAGGAACAGTTCACAATAGAATTACAAGAAAACAAAATAAAAACAAGGAACAAAAAGAACAGCAGGAAAAATTACAGTTTTATATTGAAACCAAAAAACATCAGCTTGAAGAATATGATGATAAGAAAACTGAAGCCGATAAAAAGGTTGCGGAATATTCTGATAAAGTAGAAAAACTAGAAGATGAATTATCTCAACTAAAAGAGTTTGAGGATTATTTCAAGCAGAAAAAAACTTTTGAAGATAATATGAAGCGAATTAAAGCTGAATTAAATGAAGCAAATTTAGAAAAATCAGATATAGCAGAAGATGCAGTTTTCTATAAAATCAGAGAAAAAATTGAAGAATTCAAGGACTTTTATTCTAAACTTGAAGAAAAAGGAGAAGTGCCTCCAAGTATTTCTGCTGCAGAAATAAACAAAGCATTGAAGGCGGAGCTTTGTCCGATTTGCGGAGCTGATTTACACGAAGGAAGCCGCGGTTGTGAATATGCAAAAAGCAGACTTCCGAAATGTGATACAGACAAATTGGGAAGTTATTTAAGGGATTTGAATTCTACGTTCGGAAATGCGAATGAAGATATTCAGCGTATTCCTCAAAATCTTGAAAAAATTCTAGAAAGAAAAAGACAGCTTGAACAAAAGAAAACTCGTCTGTTTAAAGAAAAAGAAGAACTGCAGGGTATTTTGGACAATACAAAAATTAATGCAGATACAGAAGAAAAGAAAAAGAAAGCAGATGAAGTAAGTCACTCTCTAAGGCATTATTCTGATTTGCTGGAAAAAGCAAAATTAGATTCCTCAAAAAATGAAGGTTCAATAGGTATCTTGAATAGAGAATTACAAAAATTACGACATGAATTCAAAATGCTTGTAGTTGATGATGACGATATCGATGACCGGGATAAAATTCTGACTATCTATGCAGAGAAACTTAAAAATGCAATGAATAAACTTTATGCACTTGCTCATGACACTGCTTACAACGAAGTTCAGAAAAGAGCAAATGAATATTATAAAGAAATGACAAAAGAAAATGCTGCTTTGGTTGGAGATATAAAAATTGATACTTCAACATCAGAAATTTATACGGTAGATGAGCAGGGTTTTAGAATCAGAAACATTAACCAGGGAAACCGTATTTCTATACAGCTTGCTGTTATTGCAGGAATTCTTACAGTTGCACAGGAACAGTTTGACCAGCAGTATCCGTTTGTAACAGACGCTCCGGTTTCTACTTTAGGTGGTGACAACAAACTCAGTACAGTTGAAACAATGATAAATTGTTTTGAACAGTCAATAATTATTATTAAAGACGATACTTCAACAAAAAACAAAACGAATGATGAAATCAGAAAACTTATAAAAGAATCTGATAATGTTGGTCTTGCTTACGAATTGTCACTTTCCAAAGCAGAAAATATTTCAGACCAGTATACGACTTATAAAAAAATCAAAGGATAAGGTGATTACTATGATGAAAGATGTAATTGATTTGGGCGATTCAACAAAATTCAATATTGAAGATGAATGGTATAAAAAATTCTGCAATCAGGTCGAAAAAGGAGAAAAGCAGTCTGAACGGGCTGTATTCAAATATGATTGGCAGCGTTTTTTATGGGCTTTTATTCTTGGAATATTTGTCGGAAAGCGAACTCCGATTCACGAAAAAACAAAAAATCCTCCTTTTGGTACTGAAGTATTCAAGAATCGCAGCAAAACATTAAAACTGATGATTGGTTTAAGCCTTCAGGAAATGTATAAAACTAATCCGGATAATTTGAAAAAAGATTTTGAAACTGCAACACAGAATAATGAAAATCTTGGAAAATCAATTAAACTTGCAATTGAAGAATATGCAAATACAGGATTTTCAATTATTGATACCAGAAACCGAAGTAAACCGGGATATATAGAAAATCTTGAGGATGTAATACAAGATATTCTAAGTGATAAAGGATTTATTTGATGAGTTATTAGGAGTAAAAAATGGAACTTTTAATACCAGGAATTGAAAAAGCTGATGTATATGCCTGTGATCATTTTTTGCTTTTGTTTTTCCGAATTACAATAAATGTATGATGACAAAGAAAATCTTTTATAACAAAGCCGTTCATTACTGATTTGAATAAAGCTGTAAATATTATTATTTACCGTAATTCAGAAGAAAAGGAACAATTTAAAATAGAAGAAATAAAAGAAAAAAGGAAAGAGTTGATAAATTCATTAAAAAATCAATCATAAAAAGTAACTGTAAGAAGAGCCGGTCTTTTACGCCCTTATTGGGAGTCTGAGTAAACCACTTAAAATATAAAAAATCTTCAGTGAAAATTACATCGTTTTTGCAAAATAGTGCAATACAATGTGCTAAAATTTGCAGAATAGTGCAGTTTTTAAGTATGAAAGAAAAATTAATAGAAGAAGCACTTGCAGAACAAAAAGAAGAATTTGCATTAAAGTTAAAAACTGATTTCTGCAAACGACATCTTTGTAAACCGCTTGATTCGTCAGGGAATGCATATCCTTATAACCGGCAGTAACGCAAAACTCTTAAGCGGAGAATTAGCAACCCATTTAACCGGCCGTCATATGCAAACAGAACTTTTTCCATTTTCATTTGCTGAATATTGTGCCTGCAAAAAAATAAATACAAACTCAACTACAACAAAAGACAGAGCATTTTTGCGCGCCACTTTTGATGATTATTTGAAAGATGGAGGCTTTCCGGAATTACTTACCGAAAAACGAAAACAGACATATATAAATTCACTTGTCCGGAATATTTTGAAAAATGATATAGAAAAACGATATTCAATAAAATACAAGGCAGCCTTTGAACAGCTTGCAGACCACCTTTTGAATAATGTCCCTTGTGCTATAAACTACGCTGAACTGCAAAATACATTTAAATTAAAGTCAGCCCACACGGCAGAAAATTATGTTCAGTATCTCAAAAATGCTTATCTGATTCAGGGTCTTCATAAATATTCAAACAAAAGTAAAATACGTGTCCGTGCAGAAAAAGCCTACCCGGTCGATGTAGCTCTTATGAACAACCGTGAAAATGCCTTTGCTGGAGAAAATCCTGGCTGGCGTTTGGAATCAATCGTTTACATTGAACTTCTGCGCTGTTATAAGCCACTTGAATATGACGTGTATTATTATGATGAAAATCGCTCTGAATGTGATTTTATTTTATGCAAAGGAAAATCAGTTGAATGTCTTATTCAGGTTTCTTACGATATTGCAAATTCAAAAACTTTGCGGCGTGAATTAAACGGTTTGAAAAATGCCTCCAAAGCAACCGGTTGTAAAAAGCTTCTTCTTTTGACCTACGCAGATGAACAGCAAATTGAACAGAACGGGCTGCAAATTGAAGTGTTGCCGGTTTGGAAGTGGTGTGTAAACTAAAGCGTTACCAGACTGTTCATTTAAATGAAATGGTTGATGCAGGTTTTTCAAATTAACTAAATCGTTTGCAGAAAATTTTTTAACTCAAACTTGATATGATTATTGAACTTGCACATATTCTTGGCGGTGAAGATTACAGTAAGCCTCTTTGGAAAAGCCAAACATTAATTGAACAAAACCAAGCATTCTGTCGCCGCTGTTTGTAAAGGCAGGGTGTTCCCCTCCTGAACAAGCTGCCGGGAGGAACTAAACCCTGGCTTCCAGTTTTTGCAGGGCGGCTATGATGCGGTCGGCATTTACTGCTTTGGGTGCGTTGTCCATTATTACCTTAATGTCAGATATGCCCGAATACATTCTGTCCCGGTCAATATAAAATTCATGGAAAATATCGCGCACGTCTTTTTCTGAGCGCGGATTTCTTTTGGCAATATAGGCAGGCAGGTTGCAAAGATTACCTTCGGCATCTATCTTTATTTCTCTGACAATTCTTTCTGAAGCAATATCTTCTTTTGCGCATAAAAAAACGAATGTTCCGAGCGGCCGCAGAATTTGCAGAGCCGCCGGGTTCATGCAAATGCCGCCGCCTGTTGCAATAACAGCGCTCCTTCCGCAGCCGGCAATTTTGTCAGAAACAAACGTACATGCCGCAGCTTCAGCAGTCTTGAACGCTTCTTCCCCAGACTCGGTATAAATTTCTCTGGCGCTTTTGCCTGTCATGTCGACAATAACCTGGTCAGTATCGTATGTATCAAAGTCAAGTTTTTTTCCAAGAAGGACCGACTGTGATGACTTGCCGCAATGTTTGATGCCCAAAAGAATAACAGACTTCATGTTTCAATTATACATATAAATGCGTGAATGTTCAAATATCGGGCAGTTATTCCGACAAAAGCGCAAAAAAAGTGCTAAACAAGTGAGTTGAACAGCGCCTCTACGGATTCTTTTGTGGCTAGAGTTTCAGAAAAAGCGCTGGCAGATCCTGTACATACGGCTTTTTTAAGTGCGGCTTTTCCTTTAAGACCTTCGGACACTGCGCAAAGAAAGCCTGCAATCATGGAATCTCCGGCTCCCACAGAATTAATGCATTTACCTTTTGGAGCATTGCAAAACCAGACTGAACCCGCTTCATCGAGCAAAAGCGCACCGTCCTTTGCAAAAGAAACCAGCACGTTTTTTGCACCCATCTTTTGTAATTTCTGCGCATACGGAACAGCATCTTCTTTGCAAAGAATCTGCGTGTCAAAAAGAGCGCCTAGTTCATGCTGATTCGGCTTTATTAAATAAGGGCTGAACTTAAGTGCCTCAAGCAAAAGCTTCTGTTCGGCATCGACCACGACATTCACTTCCTTTGCTAACAGGCCGGCCATGCAGTCAGCATAGAAAGACTGCGGTACAGAAGGCGGAACACTTCCTGCAAGAACAAGAAAATCACCGCGTGACAGGCAGGCCAGTTTCGCTAAAAGACATTCAACCGATGCTCTGAACGCATTTTTGCTGCCG
>OCKZ01000069.1_pt1 | contig 17937 bp, 14 predicted proteins | sample 1495951 | NCBI WGS metagenome assembly OCKZ01 (sample SAMN03418277, study PRJEB22391) | human gut metagenome | biome: human-gut; feature: organic feature; material: feces | host: Homo sapiens | place: Tanzania | collected 2013-01 | reverse complement strand
AGAGGGCTGGAGAGCCCCAAAAACTAATTGTCTTATTGACAATAATCATAGGAAAGAAAATGTCTACAAAAATAATAGAAACTATAAGCAGAACATCTTCTGTGGAAACAGTTGAAAAAACTCGCTGGGAAAAAGGTTGGGAGACAAGAAGGAAAAATCAAATTGCTGCTCAAAAGGAACAACTTTCAAATTCAATACCATCTCCTGCTCATAAGCAGTGGATGACAAAGAAAGATAAGGAAATTGCAGATTTAAAACAACAATTGGCTGAACAAAAAAGTAAAAAAAAGCAAAGTAGAAAATGAACTTAAGAACATTGGATTCTAAAACTACTAAATAATTCATTCATATTGTTTCCGATTTTTTGCGGCGTGATAAAATTGGAAACAATATGAAAGACGGAAAACAGAGACATTTGAAAAAATAGCTAAAAACAACTTCTACGAGTCATTCTCCAATTTATTCCGGCACCTTAAGATTTGTTACGTCAACCATTTTGACAATGTTGGCTTTCTTTTCCTGCTGAATAAATCCAAGTGAGTATAATGGAAGTGTATCAAAATCATTTGTTGTGCCGACATTTGTATCAGCAATTTTAACGGCAGGATGCACTCCAAATCTTTTTGGGTTTGCAAGAACGAACTTCATGCTTGTTGCGCGGTTATTCGATGCCTTGCATTCAATAATTACTGTATCGCCGTCTTTTTCAAAAAGAAAATCAAGTTCTGGCGAACCCGTTGAATCATGGAAATAATACAAATTCTTTCCGGCTTTAGAAAATGCAGAGGCAACCATGTTTTCTGCGACCGCACCTTTGTACGGTCCTAAATCTCCATCAAGTATTTTGGCTGGAACATCAACTCCAAGCTGAGATATTAAGAGACCAGTGTCAATATAAAATACTTTGAATTCAGTTGGAATTTTTTCTGCTTCCAGAGGGTAGTCAAGGGATTTAGTATTATATGAGCGGACAACTAGTCCTACATCTTCAAGGTATTGAAGACCATCCGCTTTATCTAGAGAATGTCCTTTTGCCTCAACAAGACTATACTTGAACTTTTTATATTCTTTTGAAAGCTGAGCCGGCAGAGAATTAAGACAAGCCTCTGCGCGTAGTTTAAGAACTTCATTTATCTTATCAACTCTATTTTCATCTTTATAGCGTCCGAAGTCATCTTTAATTGAATTAAGTATTTGAGTCTGAATTGCACGGACTGCATTTAAATCATGAGTATCAAAAAAAGTATTAACAACTTCCGGCATGCCGCCAACAATCAGATATTGAAGATAAAGCTGCCGCATACTCTGATGTATGGTCTGTTCTATGACGGTTTTTTGTTCAATGGATTTTTTTACATACTGAAGAACTTTTTCATCTATTCCTGTATTAATCAAAAATTCTTCGAAAGTAAGGGGATACATTGTAACCTGTTCTTCATAACCGACCGAAACACCACGAACATAGGGTTTTCTGAAACCTTTTACGCCAAGAAAACTTCCTGTGCAAATTACATCAAAGCGGCCATCAATTGCCCAATACTTAAGGGAACTTCGGGCATTCGGACAATCCTGAATCTCGTCTAAAATCAGCAGAGTCTTGTCTGGAATAAAATGGACAGTATGCTCTACAGCAGTGATGGAAAGAATCATCTGATTCACATCAAAATCGCCGTCAAAAGCCTTATGAACAGCAGTATTTGCACGCAAATCCAGATAAACTACATTTTCATAAAATTGTTTTCCGAATTCCTTTGCAATAAAAGTCTTTCCAATCTGTCTTAAACCGCGAATCACAAGAGGATGGTGTTTACGGTTTTTCCATTCTACAAGTTCCTGCCAGATATTTCGTTTGAGCATATTCTTAATCCTTTGATTCATATTATATAACGAAAAGGTCAGAATTCAAATGTATTTTGCACTATATCTTGTCATTTTTCAAAGGTATTTATGGGTTTAAAATGTCAGAATTCAAACCAAAAACGAACATATTTTTGTCAATTTTAAGAGGATAAAAACAAGGGTTTCCGCCTCCAACGCCATATACTATTTCCTTTATTGACTGTATTTTCTCTTCTTTGTATTATAATCCCAGTTTTGCGAGATTTGAGAGGCTCGCCTTCACAGGAGAATTTATATGAAAAAACTCTTTACTGTAATCGCGCTTTTGACTCTTTCAACACTTTTATCTGCACAAAAAGCGGGTGACAAAATTTCATTTACTGCCACAGACTTTAAGGGAAATCCCGTAACAAGCGAAATTTTTGCAAAGAATAAGCTTACGATGGTAAACATCTGGGGTACTTTTTGCGGTCCCTGCATCCGGGAAATGCCTGATCTTGCCCGCATAAACGAAGAGAATAAGGCAAAGGGAATTGAAGTTATAGGAATTGTAATAGATATTCTTGATAACAAGGGCCAGGTCAGTGAACGGGTAAAGACAACAGGCGAGAAAATCATCAAAAATACCGGCGCAGACTATACCCATGTTATTCCGAATATCGAGATGTTCTCCGGTCTTCTGCGCGGTGTGCAGGCTGTTCCGACAACGATTTTTGTAGATTCAAACGGAAATCAGGTTGGAAATGCGTATCTTGGTTCACGCAGCCAGAAAGACTGGCAGAAGATTATCGATGGAATTCTGGAAAAATGAAATTGGATGAAAAAGTCCGTAAAATCATAGCAATCATCTCTCTCTGTCTTGGAATTGCCCTTGTGATAGCAGGTGTTTTCCGGGGAGAGGCAGAGACTGTTTTCAATAAAGCCAGCAGAATCTGCCTGGAATGTATCGGAATAGGATAGAAGAGGAATTTTTCTATGGCAGGCAGTTCAAAACTGAAAAAACATTCCCGCATTCGTCTAATATTTCAGGCATGTTTTGCAGCTATTTCAAACGGCTACATCAAGGGTTTCTCCCATGGAAAAATTTTTGAGGGCGGCTCGAAAGCTGTCTGCCTTCCGGGGATGAACTGCTATTCCTGTCCGGGTGCGCTGGGAGCCTGTCCGATTGGCTCTCTGCAGGCCACGCTCAATGCCCGCGAATACCGCATCTCAATGTATGTTGTGGGCTTACTTGTGATATTCGGAATTATTCTTGGACGATTTGTCTGCGGTTTTTTATGCCCTTTTGGTCTTGTTCAGGATTTGCTTTTTAAGATTCCATTCGTCAAAAAAATCCGTCGTCTTCCGGGCGAAAAAGGTCTGCGCTGGTTGCGTTTTGTATTTCTGGGAATTTTTGTAATCCTGCTTCCTATGTTCGTTATTGATATTACAGGTTTGGGCGAGCCCTGGTTCTGCAAGTGGATTTGCCCGGTGGGAACACTTGAGGGAGGCGTTCCGCTTGTGCTGTTAAATAAAGGAATGCGGGAGGCTGCGGGCTTTATCTTCCGCTGGAAAGTTTTAATCCTATTAATTACGCTGTTTTCTTCTATTATAATATGCCGTCCCTTCTGCCGCTATGTTTGTCCGCTCGGCGCGGTTTACGGAATCTTCAATAAAATTTCATTTTATCGCTTTAAAATCGACACTGAAAAATGCACAGAGTGTGCCTCCTGCCAGAAAATCTGTAAATTAGACATTCCCGTCTGGCGGAATCCCAACAGCATGGACTGTATACGCTGCGGCGACTGCAAGACAGTCTGCCCCAATAAAGCAATCAAATTCACAGTATCGAATGTAGAAAAATAGAAAAAGGCTTGCAGGTAACAAATCAAAATTTATTGCAATGCTTTCCATGACGCTGGATTATATGGTGTGCGCGCTCTTTCCCATTATCCTTCGGACTGATGGATAATTTTGCTTTATATTCCAGGTCGGCTTTCTAAACCACCGGAAAAGGTTTTATTTCTCCTATTTCCCCGCAAGTTTCAAAAACTTCTTGTCGGACTGGATTGCATGCGTTATGAATTTTCCGTTGTGGAAAAGGGCGTAGGTTGTAACCGGGGAAGGGGCGTTCCGGGAGGATGACTTATCAGTTATGTGGATTACTTTAAGGGGAATGTTGTTTTCTTTCGCCGCTTCCTGAACTTTTGGAACCCAGTAATATGTGAACGGACACTGGTCTGTGTAGTAAAGAACAAAACCGTTTTCGTCAGTTTTTGGGTGTTTTGCACATTCTTTGAATCTCGGAGGTTCGGCATTCTTGTCGAACGGCAGGTACATGAGTGTAATTCCCGGCTCGGAAGTGTCTGCAACAGCAAATCCCTTGTGTTCAAGATATTTTGAATCCGACAGAAACTCTTTTTTTCTTCCTTCCGACGAAAGTATGCAGATTCCTTTTTTTTCTGTTTCCCTTGCGTCCCGAATGCATTCCGAAATCAAATCGTCAGAATAACCGTGTCCTTTCATAGCGCCGGCAATCCACAGGCAGTTGATGTAAATGTAACCGCCAGCCTCAATCGGAATCCATGCATTTTCAGCCGGAATATATTCAATAAAACACTTGCCGCGTTCCTTGCTCCGGTAAAAAACAAGCCCGTCTTCAAAGCAGTTTTTCATCCATTCCTTTTTAGCAAGGCTCTGTTTTCCAGACATGGCGCAGCAGATGTGCTCCAAGTCAATGTTCTCTCTTGTAATTCTTATATATTCCATAAAGCTCCGTCCAGAAAGAAAAATTAATATTTTCGTAGAACTCTATTTTTTGCGGAACAATGCCGGATTGTCAAGAACAGCACAGCCGGCCATCTCAGAACAGAATATATTTCCGGAGCTTCCGTCGTCGGCTTCGTTTCACTCCGCCGCCACCGTCGGGCTATTCGCACTTCGCCGTCTTCGCGGCTCATTCCTTCACTTCGTTCCGGAACTGCTCCGCAGGTGCTACTATCCCTAAGCCACAGGCTTAGGCCGTGCGCGTGAGCGTCGGCAAAATCTAAAAAGATTTACTTGAAATACTTAGTTTTTCGTGCAAAAATTAGAATTAATTTCGTAATTTATTTTCGTAAAATTGTCTATTTTTCGTAAAATGTGGTTTTATTTTCATAAAATTATATTCTCGAAGTAAAATCATGCAGAAATCTGAGTTAGATGTTTAAAATGTTTTAACTGGAATCCGTTTTTTTATGCAAGTGTCGCCGAATGTCGCAATCTTTTTTTGTCCATTTTGTTTTTAAGTGATAAAATAATATTCTATGAAACGAACAATGAAAATTTCAAAACTTTTTGCCGTGTTTGCGGTTATGGTGCTTGCGCTTGCAGTCAATGTGTATGCGCAGAATATAAGTTCTGATTTTGTGAGAATTTCGGCTGTTACCCTTGAAAGGGATTTCTATATGTGCGACCACGAGGTAACGCAAAAGGAATATCAGGACATAATGGGAACAAACCCAAGTAAATTCAAAACTAATCCAGACAAAGGCGAGATTCAGGAAAACCGCCCTGTGGAGCGGGTAAGCTGGTTTGATGCGATTGAATACTGCAACAAGCGTTCTATAAAGGAAGGGCTTACGCCTTGCTACAAAGCCAACGACAGCACAGACACAAGCAAGTGGGGCATAGAAACCACGGCGGACACGGGTAAATGGGGCAGAAAACCTACAGTGACAATCAGAAAAGAGTACAATTATACCCGCTCAACGTCGACCTGGTTTGACGTTGAGTGCGATTGGAATGCGAACGGTTACCGTCTGCCAACGAATGCGGAGTGGGAATACGCCGCAAGTGCAGGATACAATTTAGATAAAGATGTTTACAGCGGAACGGACGATGAGTCAAAACTTGGTGATTACGCCTGGTACATCCGCAACAGCCGCAATAAGACTCACGAAGTAAAAAAGAAGAAGCCTAACGCTTTTGGGCTTTACGACATGAGCGGCAACGTGGAGGAATGGTGCTGGGGAAACGAAGGTTGTGATTATGCCAGCAATCTTCACGGAGGATACTGGGGCGTTAAAAATGGACGATACTGGAAGGTTGGCAATGGAAAGAACGGTATTATGACTTTGCAGGGCATGGATCCTAGCTGGACAGTTCCTGAACAGTTTTATGTTTTAGACAAAGACTATATATTACCATATAAATACGCAACAGCCTGCTTCGGATTCCGTGTGGTGCGAACAGACACAAGCACACTTACCCAAAAGCATAAAAGGCAAGTAGTAAATCAAAAAGAAGCGGAGAGAAAAGTTCACGAGGAAGAGCAGAAGCCGCAATCTAGGATAGCTTCTATGGAAGAAATAAGATTGAATACGGCAAAAAGTTATCTATTAAACGGCATTCCTCCGAAAAAAGTTGCAAAGATAATGGGGATGGAGCTTTCTGAAGTTAAAGAGCTTCAAAAATCTCTTAAAAAATAGCCGCTTAATTTTTATATAAGGAAATTTCTATGAAAAAGACTTTTAAAATTGCCGTGCTTTCAACTTTGATTATGGGCTTTTTTGTGAGCTGGTCGCCAGCAAAAGATATTAGTACATATATAAATAACGCATATAAAGAAGTTGTAGAAAATCAAATCTACAGCGAAAAACAGGCGGATTCCTTGTGGTGGAAGACGAACGCGCGTGAAATGATTTTGACTCCTATTGAGGAATATGACGACTTGGGCGACAGATGCTATGAATCAAAACTGTGGCAAGAAGATTCCCTTTATATCACAAGATTGCTTGTTGATTATCCTTCAGCAACTGCCAGCTATTTGCATCAGATATACAAGAGAAGATATGACTGCCTTAGAAATGTCAGGGAAGTTTGGCTCAGTCCGCAAGTTGATGCCTGGGCTTTTATAGATGAGTTGCAGTCTGAGTTCATTGAAGATGAATATCAGTCAGGAACTAAGGACGACTTTGTAAAATACAAAAAAAGATTAATGTTTGACAGCGGCATGATGAACGGCTATTGCACTATTTATGTGCCGGAAAGCGAATTGCCTAAAGGTCTTTTAAGCTACAGTTCAAAGCCGTTGTCGCCAGTGTATTTTGTGAAAGTCTATTCTGGAGACGTGTACGAGGCGTTCAAAAAAGGAGATTCCGCCGCAAAAGAATGGTGTCCGGGCCACGTTTACACTGGAAAAGCATACACCGCAAGCCGCATGAAGCAGCACATGACCTGCCAGCAGAAAAACGAGTGGTATTATTCTTGCAAATGGTGCGGAAAGTGCGAGTATAATCCGAATCATACTTTCTCGGACGAGGGAACGAAGTTTCCTGTCCACGATTTTGCAAGGTTTGACATTTCCGACAAGAACTTTGCCGGAAAAAACAAACAGGGAGAAAATGTCTACTATCTTTCATGCAGATGGTGCGGCATTAATAAGCGCGAGTCTGATCTGGTCGATTTTACATATGAGTATTTCCGCTATTGCAATGGCCACAAGGATACCCCGGAAGTTAGAGCGGCGTACAATATGTATATGGAACAAAAGAAGAACAGCTGGAAGAAAGGCGGTCAAAACTACGAACAGGCACTGGATGTTTCAACAAAAGTCAATTTAAATCCATGGTCTTTTGCAGTTCCAAAAAGCAAGGACGTAAAAGCAAAGATAAGCGAAAATGCTCAGGACGGAGTTTATTGGGCTGCACGAAACGGCTTGGTGGACGAGTCTGTTCTAGGCGAAGATTTTACAAAGCCTCTTACACGTATGCAGGCCAGTGCAATTGCGGTAGCTCTTGCAGAAAAACTTTCGGGAAAATCAGTTTCGTCTGCAAAGTCAAAGACATATTCCGACACAAAAAGCAAATATGCGCTAAAGGCGGCAGGAGCTGGAATCTACGGCGGAGCTTCGGAAGGCAAATTCAATCCCGACGGCGCAGTTGACCGTCAGCAGCTTGCAACTTTCTTTTATCAGGCTTTAATGTATGCAAAAAAGAATAAAAATGTCCGCTACACGCCTTATGAGTCAAAATTGGCCCGGTATTCTGACAGTGCAAGCATTGCAGACTGGGCAAAAGAAGCAGCGGCGTTTATGGACGCTCTTGGACTTGTTGAAGGCGAAACCAGCACAAAATTCTCACCGGCAGAAAATGCTTACACAATTGAGCAGGCTTTGGCAATAGCGAACAACAGTCTTGACGCACCTAACATCGGATGGTATCAGAGCGGCCCGTCAGATACTAACAAGCTTGGACTTTCATTTGAAAATGACTTTCAATTGCAAAACGGCGTGGTGGGGACGCTGCTTGAATACCGTTATTACGAACGCTTCTGGCGGCCATTTTCCATTCCAGAAATACCTGCTGCGGCTGGGGGGCTCGAAAGATTTGCTGTCTTAGACCCATATACAAACGAGCGGGTTTATGCGCGGAAACTCAACTTTTTTGCAGTAAAGGCGGATTAAAAAATTCTGAATCAAAGAAACTTTAAAATAATCAAATAAAATCTTATGGAGAAAAAAATGAAAAAATCAATTTTCAAGATCATCATCTTAATCAGCGCGCTTGCACTTGCAGCAGCTCCAGTTTTCTCGCAGACAAAAAAGAAAATGCAATCAAAGAAAACTCAGTCCGCAGAAACAGAATCAACACAATCGTACTGGGATGGCGCACCGGCAGTCTTAAAGGAAACTCCGTTCAAATTTGAAGGCGGAACTGGCACTCTCAAAGATCCATACTTAATCAAAACAGCCGAGCAGCTCAACTCAGTCAGATTCGGACTTTCAAAGCACTACAAACTGATTGCGGACATCGACCTTTCAAAATGGGGCAACTGGATTCCAATCGGCGGAACTCCTGCTTACGCTGGAGCTTTTACAAATCACCCTGAAAAAGCAAGTGCAGGATGCGGAGAATTCACAGGCTCTTTTAACGGAAACGACCATGTAATTTCTGGAATGACAATAATTGACCATAGAGACGACATCTTTATGGGAGAAGATGATGCAATACGCGCATACGCTCTTTTCGGAGCAATAATTTCGGAAAAAAATTCATTCATTAGAAATCTCGGAGTTGTAAACTACACAATCGATTTGAGCTACACAAAACTGAAATACAACTGCGCACTTCGAGTGGCGGCGATTTCTCATTTTGCGTCAGGCCTAATAGTAGAAAACTGCTACACTTCCGGCGGAAAAATTAAAGTGCATACAGGACGCGCAGGCAAACAAACCAGCATGGCAAATGTAATGGCAGGCGGAATGTTCACAGATGTTGTAGACTCAAGAATCACAAACTGCTACAACACATCTCCAATCATCATAACAACAAGCGACACAGACTACATAAACAAAAATTACACAAACACAACAGGGTTTCTTGGCAATCTTCGTTCTGCAAGGGCTGGCGGAATTGCAGCGACGCTAATGTACACGCACATAGCAGGCTGCATGAACGCAGGCGAAGTTACAATTCCTTACGGAAGTGCATCCGGAAATTCGCTTGCAGGAGGAATTGTGGGAAGAGTTGAATGCGATGGTAAGCAGGGTATTTACAACTTGCCTCCAGAAGCAGCAAGCACCATAACAAGCTGCTACAATATCGGAAAAATCACAGGAACTTATGCCTCTGGAATTCTAGGAAACACAAGAACTGACTGCTACATAAGCGACTGCTACAACGTTGGTGAACTTGTTCTTGATGAAGACAATCCGCAAAAAGATTATATGCCAACTTTTAAAGATGACATAGTAATTTCAGGAACTCTTCTTGAATTCGGAAAAAAATACGTTCACGACAACGGAATAAAAGTTGTTCATGGCAGCAACTGGATAGATTCTCCAACGCTCGGAAGAAAAATCTTAAAGGCAATTCCAGAAGACAAACTTGGAATCAAGCCAAGCGAGCCGGAAGCTCCAGTTCAAATCGCAGGATTTTCAGATGTAATGTCAAACGATGACTTTGCGCGCGCTGTTCCTTGGGCAGTAGAAAATGGAATCGCAGAGCCTTCATCAAAAACAACATTCTCTCCAAACGAGCCTTGCACAAGAGGCCAAGTTGTAGAATACATTTACCGCTGGCAAGGTTCGCCAAAAGTTTCAGGTAAAAATCCGTTCAAAGATGTAAAGTCAAGCGACACTTTCTATAACGCGGTACGCTGGGCTTCTAAAAATGGATTTATAGACGGAAAAACATTCAACGGAAACGCTCCTTGCACAAGAGGCGATGCGCTCGAAATTTTATATAAATGCTCAGGCTCAATGTCGATGATTGCAATTGATAACTTTACCGATGTTCCACGCTCGTCAAAATATCAGCAGCCAGTTTCTTGGGCATACTACGGCGCAATCGCAAAACCAGCCACAAAAACAACATTCGAACCTGAAAGCGTCTGCACAAAAGGCCAGATTGTAACGTTCATTTATCAAGTTGAGCACACAGGCTTAAAGGACTGGATGGATACGACACAGAAAAATTCGAATCCGAAGTCAAGCAAAAAAAATGCGAAGTCGGATTCAAATCAACAAAATGAGAATTCAGCTTCAAGTCAAGTCGATGCTATTATAGAGAGCACACTCAAAGAAATGGGCTTGGAGGATCTTCTCAACGGAAATCAGTTCTAGCTGCGGATTTGATATAATCATCAGGGCAAACGCATTATAAATAATTTAAGTAAAGTTTGCGCGAAGGAACGGTTTCTGGGGAAAAACACGCTGATTGTTGCGACCGCGTGAGCGGGCAATTCTATAGTTACTTTGCAAAAATCAGCGTGTAGCGCATTATTGCGCGATTTTGAAGCACGAAACCGTGCCTGGGAGCCAGTTTTATGCTGAATACATTCGTTTGCCCTGAGAGAAGCTCGCTCTAAAATAGAAGCAGAAGAAACATTGCTTGGCGATCACTATTATGGGCCTCTGTTAAAATCAGATGAGTCTCTAAATGTTACTAGGCTGCTCGTGGATTATCCAACAGCAACAGCTAGTTACCTATATGGACAGTCTCCGCTTCAAAATATCAGGGAAGTGTGGCTTAGTCCGCAAGTTGATTCCTGGGAATACATCAATGATTTGCAGGAGGTGTTTGCAGATTTAGGAGCTGCCTTGTACTTTGATGGCAGTGGCGGTATGTTTAACGGCTTCTGCACTATTTATGTTTCAGACGAAGGTGAACTGCCGAAAGGTCTTTTAAGCTACAGCTCAAAGCCTTTGTCGCCTGTATATTTTGTAAAAGTCTATTCTGGCGATGTGTATGAGGCGTTTAAAAAAGGGGATTCCGCCGCAAGGGAATGGTGTCCCGGTCACGAATACACTGGAAAAGCCTACACCGCAAGCCGCATGAAGCAGCACATGACATGCCAGCAACCAAACGAGTGGTATTATTCTTGCAAATGGTGCGGAAAGTGCGAGTATAATCCGAAGCATACATTCTCGGATGGTGTGCCTAAGTCTCCTGTCCACGATTTTGCAAGGTTTGACATTTCCGACAAGAATTATATCGGCACAAACAAGCAGGGCGAAGAAGTCTACTGCCTTTCATGCAGATGGTGCGGCATTAACACCCGCGACGACGACCTTGGTCTAACATACAAATTTTTCCTCTATAGCACTGGCAACAAAGATGTTCCCGGAATGAAAGAAGCGTACAATATGTATATGGAACAGAAGAAGAACAGCTGGAAGAAAGGCGGTCAAAACTATGAGTTTTCATTGAATGTTACAACAAAAGATAATATTAATACGTTCTCTTTTGCTGTTCCTAAATCCAAGAAAGTTGTTGCAAAGATAAGCGAAAATGCTCAGGACGGAGTTTATTGGGCTGCACGAAACGGCTTGGTGGACGAGTCTGTTCTAGGCGAAGATTTTACAAAGCCTCTTACACGTATGCAGGCCAGTGCAATTGCGGTAGCTCTTGCAGAAAAACTTTCGGGAAAATCAGTTTCGTCTGCAAAGTCAAAGACATATTCCGACACAAAAAGCAAATATGCGCTAAAGGCGGCAGGAGCTGGAATCTACGGCGGAGCTTCGGAAGGCAAATTCAATCCCGACGGCGCAGTTGACCGTCAGCAGCTTGCAACTTTCTTTTATCAGGCTTTAATGTACGCAAAAAAGAATAAAAATGTTCGCTACACGCCTTATGAGTCAAAACTGGCCCGGTATTCTGACAACGCAGGCATTGCAGACTGGGCAAAAGAAGCGGCGGCGTTTATGGACGCTCTTGGACTTGTTGAAGGCCCAAGCAGAACAAAATTCCTGCCGGAAGAAACATTGACAATTGAGCAGGCATTGGTCATAGCAAACAACAGCCTTGACGCGCCGAACATCGGCTGGTATCAGAGCGGTCCGTCAGATACTAGCGGAATGGTCTATCCGGGGGACAATAATGCTCGTAATTGCGGTCTTTCGACCCAACTTAATTACCGCCCTTATGAGCGTTTCTGGCGACCAGTTGCTATACCAGAAAAACCAGGTGCAAGCGTATTCGACGAAAGATTTGCTATCTTAGACCCATACACAAACGATCGCCTTTACTGCAAAAATTGAAATTTTTTGCAGTAAAGGCGGAATAGTTTTGCAGCCGCCACGAATAAAAAAAATTGATTGGCGGCAAACGTAAGTGTTTTTTATAAGAAAGATATATATTTTTTTGACAAAGCGTTAGGGATAGTAGCACCTGCGGAGCAGTTCCGAAACGAAGTAAAGGAATGAGCCGCGAAGACGGCGAAGTGCGGAATAGCCCGACCCGAGCCCGGTTGCCGGCTGGCAGGCGGAGCGAGGGGAACGCCAGATTTAAAATCCCAGTTTTTAGCTTAGTCCGTAAACTGGGATTTTTTTTGAAAAAAGTTATCTGTTGGTAAAAGTTTTGATATTCTGGTACTGCAATCTTGCATAGATTTCGGCGGCCCAGGTCTTTAGTATGTCTGCGTCGGATTTGTCAACGTTTGACGGAAGTTTTGTTTTTACTGCTTTGTTGTAGTTTTCTGTGGCGGCAGTGTAATCTTTTGAGTTTAGCGCGATTTCGGCTTTTGTAAGGTAGGCGGCCCGTTTTTGCACTTGCGGATTATTTGAGAGTTTTGCGGTCATTTTTTTTGTGTCGGCTGATTCTGTTGTTTTATTTGTTTTTGTTTGCTCTTTTGTCTGAGGGGCGTTTTTCTCACCGACTCTACTTTCAACTCCTTTTACAAAACTTTTCCAGTTCTGGGCAAAACAGGCGGATGTTGTAATCATAAGCAAAAACAGCATGACTTTTGATTTTTTTGATAAATTCATAATAGCTCCAATAAAAATTTTGTGTTCGTCTTTATTCATTATTGTTTCCTTTTCAGAAAATTGTCAAGTAAAATAGGGCGGCATATTGAATTTTGACATCTCAGAACAGAATATATTTCTGGAGCTTCCGTCGTCGGCTTCGTTTCACTCCGCCGCCACCGTCGGGCTATCCGCACTTCGCCGTCTTCGCGGCTCATTCCTTCACTTCGTTCCGGAACTGCTCCGCAGGTGCTACTATCCCTAAGCCGCAGGCTTAGGCCGTGCGCGCAAGCGCACACGGCAAATAATCTGGGTTTTTCAACTTACTGGTGTATATAAAAAATGCAAATTTACAATCATTTTCTTTACAAATGCAACTTTTTAACGTATATTGTAAATATGAATACAGTAGCAATGAATATAAGAGTAGACAAAAATCTCAAGGACCAGGCGACGGAGCTTTACAACGACTTAGGGCTTTCTCTTTCAAGTGCGATAAATATGTTTTTGCGGCAGTCTATAAGGGACAACGGATTTCCGTTCAAGCCGCAGCGCACAAAGCGCAAGAGCGAAATTGAACTTGCCGTAGAAGAGGCCGATCAGCTCATGAAAGACCCGAATGCAAAGACATATAATAATTTTCAGGAAATTCTTGACGAGCTAGGAATCAAGCCATGAGCAATAAAGAAAACAAATATATTATCCGAATGACAAAGCGCTTCAAAAAGCATCTTAAGCGTATGGAAAAGCGAAATAAAGCATCTATCAAAAAAATTGCGGATGCAGTTAATTTGCTTCAGAAAGGCGAAAAGCTCCCCGAACGTTTCCGCGACCACGAACTTACAGGAATCCTAAAAGGAAGCCGGGAATGTCATGTTTTGCCTGACTTGCTGCTTATTTACAGAATTTTTAACGACATCTTAATTCTTGAACTTATTGATACCGGAACCCACTCAGATTTATTCGGTCTGTAAAATTTTAATCCCTATATTTTTGACTAAATTATCGCAGGAAGCAGAAATCGTCCTATAAAATGCACAGCGAATGCCAGAATCCACGCAAGCGCGCACTGCCAGAGCGCGACGCCGGCCGCCCATCCTGGTCCGAGCTCGCGGCGGACTGCCGAAATTGCCGCAATGCACGGCGTGTACAAAAGGCTGAATACCAGAAGGCTTGCCGCGGTAAGGGAATTTATTGCGGCGGAAACGTCTCCAAAAAGAATTTCCATTGTGGAAACTACGCTTTCTTTTGCAATAAATCCGCTTATCAGCGAGGTTATGATTTTCCAGTTTCCTAAACCGATTGGACGGAAAACTGGCTCAAGGATTCCTGCGATGGAAGCGAGGATGCTCTGCTGGGAGTCGGCGACAAGCTGAAACCGCAGGTTAAAGCTCTGCAAAAACCATATTATGATTGTTCCAATAAAGATTACAGTAAATGCGCGCTGCAGAAAGTCTTTTGATTTTTCCCACAAAAGCTGGGCTACATTTTTTTTACCAGGAAGACGGTAATTTGGAAGTTCCATTACAAAAGGAACGGCCTCTCCCTTAAAAAGCGTTTTTTTGAACAGCAGGGCGACAAGAATTCCTGAGACAATGCCAAGAAAATAAAGTCCGCCCATAATCAGACCGCCGTGCTTCGGGAAAAATGCGCTTACAAAAAATGCGTAAATCGGAAGTTTCGCCGAGCAGCTCATAAAAGGTGTAAGCAAAATGGTCATGCGCCGGTCGCGTTCGCTTGGAAGGGTTCTTGTGGACATTACGGCAGGAACTGTGCAGCCAAAACCGATTAAAAGAGGAACAATACTGCGTCCGGAAAGTCCGATTTTTCGCAGAAGTTTATCCATTACGAACGCAACGCGCGCAATATAGCCTGAATCTTCCAGCATGGAAAGAAAGAAAAACATTACTACAATTATTGGAAGGAAGCTTAAGACGCTTCCGACGCCTTTAAAAATTCCATCAATAACAAGGCTTTGCAGAACTTCGTTTACGCCTGCGTTTCTTAATCCGGTCGTCGCAAGATTTGTAACAAAGTCTATGCCGTTTTCCAAAAGCCCCTGCAGGGCAGCGCCTAAAACGTTGAATGTAAGCAGGAACACAGTTGTCATAATCAGGATAAAGGCTGGAATTGCAGTCCATTTTCCGGTAAGAATTTTGTCGATTTTTTCGCTGCGCAAGTGTTCTTTTGATTCGTGCGGTTTTTTTACGGTTTTTCCACAGATTTTATTGATGAACGAATAGCGCATTTTTGCGATTGCCGCGCTTCTGTCAAGGCCGGATTCTTTTTCCATTTGAACAACAATGTGCTCAAGCATTTCAATTTCGTTAAAATCCAGGTCGAGCATATTCAGGATAATCTTGTCGCCTTCGATTATTTTGCTTGCGGCAAAGCGCACTGGAATTTCCGCACGTTCGGCATGGTCCTGGATAAGGTGAATTACAGCGTGGATTGCCCTGTGAATTGCGCCGCCGGCTTCGTCCTTGCTGCAAAAATCCTGGGGAACCGGCTTTTCCTGAAAGTGCGCTATATGGATTGCGTGCTGAACAAGTTCGTTTACGCCTTCGTTTTTTAGCGCAGAGATGGGAACAACCGGAACGCCGAGCAAATTTTCCATTTCGTTTATGTTGATTGAGCCTCCGTTTCCTGTAAGTTCATCCATCATATTTAAAGCAATTACCATTGGAATATCAAGTTCCAGAAGCTGCATGGTAAGGTAAAGGCTCCGCTCTATTGCAGAGGCGTCAAGAATATTTAAAATCGCCTTTGGTTTTTCCTTAAGGACAAAATTTCTGGAAACAATTTCTTCGCTTGTAAACGGCGACATTGAATAAATTCCCGGAAGGTCTGTTACAAGAGTCTCCGGATGGCCAATTATTGCGCCGTCTTTTCTGTCTATTGTAACGCCCGGAAAATTTCCAACGTGCTGGTTTGAGCCTGTAAGCTGATTAAAAAGCGTTGTTTTTCCGCAGTTCTGGTTTCCGACAAGCGCATAGGTTAAAATCGTGCCGGCCGGAAGCGGAGTTTCGGTCTCTTTTTCATGATATTTTCCGTCTTCGCCGAGTCCCGGATGGGAAGTCAGCAAATCGTTTGAAGCGGTGGAAGTTTCTTTTTCCGCTGTTGAATAAGAAAGATCTGCGTCGGAATCTGAAAGTTTTTCTTTATACTCAATTTCGATTTGGGCGGCTTCTTCCTTTCGCAGTGTAAGTTCGTAGTTAAAAACCCGGATTTCCAGCGGGTCGCCCATAGGAGCGTGCTTCATCATCGTGACTTTTACGCCGGGAATCATTCCCATATCAAGAAAATGCTGCCTTAATGCTCCTGTTCCGCCAACTTTGCTGATAACCGCCGATTTTCCAATTTCCAGATTTTTTAGAGTTTCCATAGATTTATTATAACTTTATGCGTTATCCGTGGAAAGTAGAAAAAATAAAATCAAAAAAAATAGCAATATTACGAATTTGCACTTGAAAGGATTGCGTGAATTTAGGATAATATTAGAACATACTTATAAGTAGGAGTAGTTATAAATGGCTACAATTAACATCAGAGACGATGAGCCTTTGGAAAAAGCTATCCGAAGGTTCAAGAAGATGGTTGAAAACGAAGGTATCGTTCGTGAATATAAGAACAGAAGATATTTCGTAAAGCCTTCTGCAGTTCTTCACCAGAAGAAAACAACTCTGGAACACAAAAATTTCCTTAACAAGAAGAAAGCTCAGAGAGCTGCTTCTCGTGGCGATCGCTAGAATAAGCTGGGAAATGTCAAAAGACTTCGTGGTTTTCACGAGGTCTTTTTTTTATAAACCTTCCTGAAATCCGGGGCTATATTATCCCCGCGAATCATTTTACAAAAACTTAACATAATTTACTCTTTTTGTTTACAAACCGGCTTTAGATTCTAGTTATAAAAAAGGGGAGAAAATCTTCTTAAAAGAGGTAAATTATGAAAATCAATCTTAAGAAAATTGCCGGAATTGCAATGGTTCTGGCGGCAGGCACTTCTTGTTTTGCATGGGGAAAATGGAATTCTAAAAAATCAATCAATGTTTTAAGCCGAGAGGAAGGCTCTGGAACCCGCGGAGCGTTTGTTGAGCTTTTTGGAATTGAAAGAAAGGATTCAAGCGGAAAAAAGGTTGACTACACTACGGACGAGGCGGCTGTTACCAACTCAACTGCTGTAATGCTTACAAGCGTTGCCAGCGACAAGTATGCGATTGGCTATATTTCTCTTGGTTCTTTGAACACTACAGTAAAGGCTTTGAAGATTGACGGCGCGGATGCGACTGTTGCAAATATCAAGAACGGTTCTTACAAAATAAGCCGTCCGTTTAATATCGCTGTAAAGGAAAATCTTTCTGCGGCTGCCAGGGACTTTGAAAACTATATTCTTAGCGCGGAAGGCCAGGCAATAATTGAAAAGAATAAGTACATTAAAATTGAAGACAAAGGTTCTTTTAAGCCTGCCAATGTTTTTGGAAAGGTTGTTGTTTCAGGCTCAAGCTCTGTTTCTCCGGTTATGGAAAAACTGATTGAAGCGTACAAGGCATTGAATCCAAATGTTTCTGTGGAACTTCAGACTTCTGATTCTACGACAGGTGTAACAAACGCGGTAAACGGCATTTGCGATATTGGAATGGCTAGCCGCGGTCTTAAGGATTCTGAAAAAGCGAAGGGCGTTAAGGAAGTTACAATTGCAATCGATGGTATTGCGGTGGTTGTAAACAACGAGAACAGGGTTGAAAATCTTGCAAAAGGTGATATTGAAAAGATTTTTACCGGTAAATCAACAAAATGGTCAGAATTTGTTAAATAGCCTGAATGTCGAGTTTTTTGTAAAAAGAATAAAAGCGCAGGCAGATTTGCAATTTGTGAAGATTTTTGGCGATTGA
>OCKZ01000067.1_pt1 | contig 18164 bp, 17 predicted proteins | sample 1495951 | NCBI WGS metagenome assembly OCKZ01 (sample SAMN03418277, study PRJEB22391) | human gut metagenome | biome: human-gut; feature: organic feature; material: feces | host: Homo sapiens | place: Tanzania | collected 2013-01 | reverse complement strand
CAGGATAAGCTAAAAATTGCTTTCGCAATTTTCTTAACGCTTTTCTATAAAACATAGACCGCCAGCGGTCTTACACATGTTAGGACCGTCCGGGTCGTAGTCGAAGATTGATTTTAGAAGTGGGGTTAGGTTTATGTTTTGCATAATTTACTCCAGCGCGTTTTTCAGTTCCGCCAGCAGTTCGCTGCTTTTCTTGAATGAATCATCAAGCATTTGCAGAAGCTCTGCGGTTGTGTGGGAAGCTTCCTCTTCCTTTACAAACGGATTTTTTATGTCGAGGTTGAAGCCGTTTTCCTTCAAGGTTTTTATGCCGACTTTCCATGCCTGGCTTGTTTCCGTGCGGCTGTCCCACCATTTTTTCAGCGGATCAAATTCAGACTTTTGAATCGGCTTGGTCTTTGAATATGATTTTTGACCTTCCGGCAGCTTGTGCTCCCAGTACCAGATTTCGCGGGTCGGCTCGCCTTTTGTAAAGAACAGAAGATTTGTAGCGACGCTCGCATAAGGCTGAAACACGGAATTCGGCAGACGCACGATTGTGTGGACATTGCACTGAGTCAGAAACTCCTCGCGGATTCTCTGCTTTACTCCGTCGCCGGTCAACGAGCCGTCCGGAAGAACGATTGCGGCACGTCCGCCGTTTTTAAGGCAGCGGATCATCAAAAGCAAAAACAAGTCGGCGCTTTCTGTCGTGCGGAACTGCGCCGGATAATTTGTCTCAACACCGTCGGTTACGCTTGCACCGAACGGCGGATTCGCTAAAATCACGTCAACGCGGTCGCGCTCGCCAATGCTTGTATATTCACGGTTCAGGCTGTCGCCGTTCACAACATTCGGAACTTCAATATCATGCAGAATCAAATTTGTAACGCAAAGCATAAACGGAAGCGGCTTTAGCTCCTGCCCGCGGATAGTTTCTTCCAGAACCTTCAAATCCTCAACAGAATGAACATCCTGCTTCCTAATATTTTCAATCGCGCTCGTCAGAAATCCGCCTGTTCCGCAGGCCGGGTCAAGAACTTTCTCGCCAAGACGCGGATTTACAATCTCGGTCATAATTTCCGTAACCGCACGCGGCGTGTAGAATTCCCCGTAGTTTCCGGCACTCTGTAAATCGCGCAAAAGACTTTCGTAAATGTCGCCAAAAGTGTGGCGGTCATCGCTCGCGTTAAAGTCGATTTCGTTCAGCTTGTTCACAACCTGACGGATAATCGTGCCGTTTTTCATGTAGTTGTTCGTGCCTGAAAAAATATCGCGGATTAAAACGGCGCGTTTTCTTACACTTGAACCGCCGTCCAAATCGCCGCCAAAAGAAACATCAAGATTCTGCAGACCGGGAAAAAGCCTGTTGTCGATAAAATCCTTCAGTGCGTCTCCAGTAATGCCCTCGCTGTCCGCCGCCCAAGAACGCCACTGCAGCTCAGACGGAATCACCGAAACATAATCGTCGCTCAAAAGCTCAAGCTCCGCATCCTTGTCGTCAAGAATTTTCAGCGTAATCATCCAGCCAAGCTGCTCGATTCTCTGCGCGTCCCCGGAAACGCCCTGGTCTTTCCGCATAATATTCTGAAGCGATTTTATGATTCCCGCAATGTTTGACATTTTGTTTTTGCTCCTTGTGTACAGTGATTGAAGTTGTCGTCCGAAGGCGTATAAGCAATCACCGGTTTATACATTTATTCCAGGAGGGGAAAGACTTCCCCTCGCTCGCATTCAAAAGTTTCACTTTTGCTTGCTCGCTACCCCTTCTAGCGGGAGTCCCCGCAACGCCCCGATTAAAAAAATCTTAACATTTATCACAAATATTTTAATAATCACTTTTTTTACCATTTTTCTATCTAAATTATTCTTTCTATTTCAAATTGAATAAAATCATCTAATGAATTTTTATATTCAATAAATTGCTCATTACATTGAATATTTAAATTTTCATCAAATTTAATATTATCAATTTGATTATCATTCTTAAATTTTGTTATTAAATTGATTGGTAAACCTAACTTTATTAAATTGATATCTTTCTCATCGGTGCTTCCATAGACGATTTCGTTATATTCATCTTGCGTTACCTGTTTGTATTCAAGTAATAATTGAAGAAACATGAACAGCTTAAAACTAACAAAATCCTCTTCTTGTTTCTGTTTAATTATAGCAAAATTAACTAATTCTTTTGGACTCTTTAAAGAGAGATTTATATAAACTTTGTTTCCACTTTGATTTCCATTATATTGATTTGATATTTCACCAAAACTAGAACCAACATACATAAAATATTTACCTAATGCTATTTGTTTATTGAAAAAAGATATTTCTCTAGCAATTTTTTCTTTTAATGATAATTTGCGATTTTCCAAAAACATTTTGTAATATGAAATAGCCTCCGCATTTTTTAAGCGAGAAAATTCATCATCCACTATTTCCTCATCAATATCAGAAATGAAGAAATAGTTTATTCTATCCATAACATGGACTGAAGAATTTATTTCAGGAAATTTTGAACCATTCAGTTTATCTAAAATAATTTCAGATACTCTATCAATATCGTTGTATATATTATGTATTCCTAATTCAATAAATTGCTTTTTTAATTTTTCGATAGGAGTCGATATTGAAGAAAAGAAAAATAAATCTTCTTCTTTTATTTTTCTATCTTCCATTACTTTGTTTACTTCAATAGGCTCACTATATTTCTCTAACAATGGATTTTTTACATCATCACTAAATCCAGTAGATTTTAACAATTCTATTTTATTCTTTAATGAGCCATCTATTCGATTATATTCATCTGAATTAACAAAATGTATATGAGGTCGCAAACTTTCTAGTTTTAGTTGTTCCCCAAAAATTAAACTAAGACGATTCACACGTCCTATCAAATTTATTAAATCTTTTTTCTGTAACCCACTTCCTGACAGAATAAATAAACTATCTATTGGAAGATTCATTCCTTCTAAAATTACAGTATTTGCAATTACAGTTTTAATTTCAGGTATTTTTGTAAAGTATGATAATAAATATTCTCTTATATTGTCAGGAAGCTTTCCATGTAAATAAATAACACCTTTTTTAATGCAATCAATCAAATAAAATTCTGGATGAATATATGTATTTAAATTATGAATTAGTAAATCTATCTTTTCTGAACTTATTGGAGTTAAAGTCTCCAAATAATTATGAGCAAATAATTGAATTTTTTTTGGCGTATATAAATATATAAAGTTTTTGTTTTTTTTATTTTCATCAATATAGTTAAATAAGTCAGAAAACCTTTTATTTAATCTATAAAATTTATTTAAAAAACGGTTATATACATATTGAAATTCATCATTACGATACTCTAATACAACAGGTTCTTTCATATTAAACTTTATTCTTTTTTCAAATATTGACTGCGATTCTGAATATGTAATATTTTCTGACTCAGCAATCAATGGTGAAAAATAAAAAATCTTAAAATCTGACTTTCTTTTTCTGTTTAATTTAATTAATCGTGTTAATAATAAAGATCTAGAATCTTTTTCTAACAATTGATGGGCTTCATCGATATACATATAATCAAAAGCTATATCAAATTTGTTTAAAAGTCTAAAAGCTCTTTCCTGTGTAAGTACAGCTACAAATGTTTCAAAATTTGATTTATACATTTCATCGTGAGTAATTATTTTACAATTTAATCTTAAATTTTTTACACCACGATATGTTTGCATAAGTAACGCTTTCGTTGGTACGATTATTGCAAATTTACTTCGATGTAAATAGTTATTTTTAATGTGTTCAAAAATAATACTACTTTTACCATATGAAGTCGGGGCTATAAAACTATTTTCTATATTATTTGATTCTAGTAATTCATTATACGCATTTCTTTGATCGTAAGTTTGAATAATATTATTTCTTTTATATTTTCTTTCAATTTGCAATTCTAATAAAGAATCACTTATATTATCAAAAGTAATCAATGAGTTTTTTGTTAAAGCATAGGAAATTGGATACAGACCAAACGAAATTGAAAAATCATATAAGGCATCATATTCATTAAATGCTAATGAGTAATTCAAGATTATGAAATAAGCAAGTTCTGCATAACTTATATATCTTTTATCAATAGAATATTTTTTCATCAACAATGCAGCAATTGTCAGTATATAATTCTTCTCTTCATTGTTTAATTCTGTAGGATTCACAGTTAGTTTTTCCATACATCTAGAGAATATTTCAATATCATTTATCCTAAATAATTCTTTACTCATGCTTTATCTCTATTTTGAAATATATTCCATAAACATATCTACTGTATTATAAGTCATACAGAGAACATAGATATTTCGCCCTTTAAGTTTTTCTTTTATAGATTCTATGTCAGTTTTTATTTTTCCAGGGGCAAACTGCCGCCAAGTTCCATTCAAAAAAATAGTTCCACATGGTATTGTATTAAATTCTGCAACATTTTTGTATTGTCCATTAGTAAAATCATCAGCTAATTTTTTTATATCTGAACGTAAAGATGTACTTGCCTCTACATCAATTTGAGAAACATGACTATACGCATTTCTCCAGGGATTATTTGTTTGATTGATTCCAGCAATTTTATTTGATAAATCTTTTATAGCTTCTTTTACTTTGTTTTTATGAGAAATACCTGAAGTAGCTATAGAACCAGATTTGCTCTCCATCAACCATATATTTGAAGAAATTGAATATAATCCATCAAACCCTTTTTTTATAGAGTCTTCTTCAAGATTTCTATATAAAAACTCTTGTTTAAATCCCTTAGCTCGAATAAATAAATGCATAAAGAACTCTGCTGTAGCACCCATTATCCAATCATTTGTTTTGGGATGTTCCTCAGAGCCTTTAAATAAATTTGATAAATCTTTTTTAACTGTTGTAATATCTCCATTAGTATTTCCTTCACAAATAGAAACAATATTATTATCAATGAATACTTTTAGTTCTTCATCTATTTCAGGTACATCTATAACAGCTAGTTTTATATTTGTATCTATGTCAAATTCAGCTACAGCAAACATTTATTTCTCCAATTTTTCTTTAATAACACCATAAACTAATTTTTCTGTCATTTTTTTATGTTCTTGGATTTTCTTTTCTAATTCAATTACTTTTTTAAGCAATGAATCAACTTTATTTACAATTTCTTCTTGTTCATTTAAAGATGGAAGTGCTATATCAATAATACGTAACTTTTGACGTGAAATATTATAAAAAGCTTGACCAGATTTTCTTGTTATTTTTCTACATATATTTTTAAACCAATCAGAACTTAATACAATATAGGTATAATTTGTTAAAATTGTATTATCAAATCTTGGTATGTACATCAACACAAATCCACCAATTACATTTTGATTATTATCGTTTCTTACTAGAGCAATTTTCCCTACTTGCTCATAACTTGTAACAGCAGGCGTAATAAGCATATTTTTTTGCAGAGTTGGAATTTTATCTAAAAACTCTCTAGAAATAAAATAATCATCTTGCTTTTCTAAGATTTCACCATTATCAGATATATTTCCACCTCTTAAGATTCTGACCATATCATTTGATTGAATACTTAATAATGCCTTATCATACGCTAGACCTGATTGAATTGAAAACAAGCAATCAAATGGAATCGAATTCCATTCTTTCGGTCTTTGCAGGGCATAATCGAAATCAATTTTCTCATCATCTTTGTTCTTTTTACTATATTGTTCTTTCAATTCATTAACTAATACACTTGAATCTAATTTAGGATTGCCTTTTATAGCCGGATTCTGCTTTCTCCACTCCGCCGTGAGCTTGCCCTCAATCGCTTCCTGCAGAATATTCTGGCGGAGGCGTTTTGCGTATTCTGTCTGCTTTTCAAATTCGGCGTTGAGCTGCTTCTGTTTTTTCTGGGCTTCAACAAAGGTTTTTGCAAGGGCAGCCTGCGTGTCAAAATCCGGAAGCGGAATCTCAACGTTGGCAATGTCGCGCATGGAAAGAGAGACGTTCGCCGCGCCTTTCATCAGCGGAACTAGAAGTGTGTCCTTGTAAAACTGCAGATACTGGTGAAGATAGCACGCGTTCACTTCCTGCGGATTTTTGGGAATCACTGCGCAGAGAATCGAGCCGAGCGCGAATTTTCCGCTTTGGTAATGAACGTTTTTAAGCGATTTTTTGCCGTGTCCGCTGGAGCTTACAAGCGGAATGCAGACCGCCTCGCAGTCAAACTGATATGTGCCGCAGGTCTTGCGCTCCTCGGCAGTCACAACAAGCGGATATTCGCCTGGAGCTGCGCTTGCGATTCCAGTCCTGCCCTTTTCGATTCTGCAGATGTCGCCGAGTTTTACTTTTATGTATTTGGTCATAATATATTCCAACTAAATTATATCACCTTATCATTCTGCAACAAATATGCATCTACAAATTGATAAACAAGCGAAGTGTTTTCGATTTTATTGATTGTGCAGATTTTATTTCCCGCATCTTTGCTTGAAGCTCCGCAATGAAAAACTGCCTCTTTTTGTGTTTTGTAGTCAACGATTATGAACCTGTCGTGGCAATCTGGATTTGGTTTTATTTTTAAGCTTGGATACTGATTATTAAAGTCGGTGATTTCTGATGATGTTAGAACGCCATTAATTCCACGCTTGTTTTCCGTAAAAATTATCACTTCTACATTTTTCTTTTTCTGTTTAAGAAGGTTCAGAGTTTTGATATTCACATAATCATCAATTATATAAATAGAAGTTTTTGCAAGTTTGTAAATGTCAGTATACGCAACATCAGCTTCGAATTTCTGTCCTTTATAGATTACGAATTCTTTCAAATCCGTGCGTTGGATAAAATTTTCGTTGATTCTGTCAATGCTTTCATAAATCTTCTGAATATCTTTGTCTGTTTTATTCTGCCGTTCCGTCAATGACAAAACCGACTGTTTTAAAAGCTTTATTTCTTCAACAGGAAGCAAGGATGAATTTTCCTGAATGTAGGATTTCATGGCTTTGAACATTCTTATAAGCATTTTGCTTTGCGCAACTGCCAAATTGCCACGCAAGACTGTCATAAGCATATAGATTCCCTGTTCTGTAAAGGCATAAGGCAAACTTCTGCTCATAAGACTTATATTTGTGGTCGAAATTTTCGACCGCAAATCTTTTACTTCTGTATCTGTCAATTGAAATCTAAAGTCATCGTCAAATCGTTCTATGTTATTTTTTACTTGCTCATTAAAACGTTTGGTTTCATATCCATAAATTTCTGCCAAATCTATATCCAGCATTACTTGAACGCCACGAATAACATAAATTTTACTCTTCAAATCTGATTCATTAATTATTGCTATTTCATTTGGCATTGCTTATCTCCAAGTTTTATTTTTGTGTATCTGGTCATTTATTTTCGTCCGTCAGAAGTTTTCTGTCTTCAATATTTTCCAAGACTTTCATTTGCTGAATTGCAATTTTATTGAGTTTTTCAAGACGTTCGCCTTGTGCAAGTCCGTCATTTATAAAAACCGCATTCAGATTTTCCATATTGCTAAGACATATCAGCTGGTTTATTGAAGCGTAATCCCGAATATTTCCTTTTGAATTGGGATTTTTCTCCCGCCATTGTTTTGCAGTCATTCCAAACATTGCGACGTTGAGCATATCAGCCTCATCAGCATAAATAAACGACTTTTGAGCAGGCGTTATTTCTGCCGGAATAAGGTTCTGCTTTATGGCATCTGTATGGATTTTGTAATTGATTTTTGCAAGTTCACGTTTTGCAGACCAGCCAAGTAGCTTTTGCTCTTCTTCTTTGAGCCGCTGGAATTCTTTTATAAAATAAAGCTCAAATTCCACAGAAATCCAGCTTGCAAACTTGAAGGCAATATCTTTATGCGCATAAGTTCCGCCGTAACGTCCGCTTTTTACAAGAATTCCTTTCGCATTTGTAGAATCAACCCATTTAGACGGAGAAAGAGTAAAAGCGTTTAGTCCGGCTTCTTTTCTAAACCCCTCGAATTCGAGGGGTTTAAAATCAGGATTATACAAGGTTTCCCAAATGCCAAGATATTCAATTGTGTTTCGGTTTCGCATCCAGTTCTGAATAACGGCATTTGGCTCATCGGATTTATATTTAGCTATATCTGTAATCGAAATATAATCTGCTTCATCAAATTTTATGACAGAAATTTGAGTATTTTTTACATTCACTTTTTGCATTGCTTATCTCCAAGTTTTATTTTTGTGTATCTGGTCATTTACCTATCCTCGCCACTCAGCAATCCTTTTTTCACATTCACCTTTAGGCAACCTGTTGTTTTTCTGCATCAATTCTTCTAGTTTTTTGGCACATAGTTCTTTTTCCAGAATTCCATACTCAACAAAATTATCAAAAACATACAGAATACCAGACACCTTTACGTTATCCGCCGCAGCGGATTTTCTCAGTTTATTGTCGCCTGTAAGCAACCTTCCATTAACTTTCTTTGCGTAATACCATACTGAACAATCAGTAACAGAAGCATTGTTATCATTTGACTGAAAAATTGAAAAAATTTTGTTGATTTCATCATTGACGAAATTTATAACATCCAGTTTTTTGGAATCTATGAATGACTGCAATTTATCTGATTGTTCAGGTCTGATAATTTCACTTATAACAAAATCTGTTGTCGTGATTTCACACGGCAGCAGAAAAAAATCATTTAATAAATCAACTGAAAGCAAGTCAAAGAAAATGTTTGAATCACTTACGACAATTCTTTCTTCAATCATACAAGGGCAAGATCCTCACGAACCTGTTCCACATCCTGATGAAGAAGGCTGGCTGCTTTTGAAACGGTAATAAGCTCATTGCTTAATGCTTTATAGACAAGGCTGGTAAATCTTAAAGTTTCTTCCTGAGGATAAATAGATTTTTCTACCATGTTTTTAAACACCGGATTACGGTTCTTTTGAATGCAATAAGTTTTATATCGCTGTTCACTTATGATTCCACAGGATTTCGCTTTATACATCAACGCATCACAGGAAATTCCGTATCGAAGCTGAATTGCTTTTAGTTCCTGATAAGAAATATCATGCCTTGAGTTTCCAATAATATTTTTGAAAACCGACTCTGGAATCAGCATTTCACTTGCAAACAGATGACAGTAATGTTCTTCATCTTTTTCAGAAATATCTTCTGCAAAATTCAAAATAAGATGCCCCAGTTCATGAAGCGCGGTAAAGCGTTTTCTTTCTGCAGAATAAGTCTTATTTAAAACTACAACAGGATAAATATCATTTACCATGGAACTTAAACCGTCAAAAGATGGTGGAGCATCAATTTCCATAACTTTGATACCGTGCTCTTCCAGCAAATCAATTACATTTACAATTCCATCGTTTCCGATTTCCCACTTATTTCTAAGCTCAACTGCAGCCTGTTTTACCTGAGACTCGGAAGTAATAAGCCCGGAAACTAAAAAATCAGACTTTACAGATGAATTACAGATTTCTTCAATATTAATGTACCGTTCAATCAAATCGGAAATCTGTTCTTTTATGGCGTTTTCCTGCTTGACTGAAAGATTACTTTTAGTTTTTCTGAATTTTATTGAATCAATCTGAAGAGTATATGGTCTAAAAAAATAATCAACAGGCTGATTCAAAGCTTTTGCCAACGAGATGATGATAGAACTGTTTGGCGAAAGCCGGCATTTCTCATATTTTGAAATAGTCATTTTTGAAATGGCATTTCCCATAGCAGAAACAAGCTCATCCATTGAAAGACCTTTCATAATGCGGGCATTTTTTAGCCTTTGCGCAAAGATTTCATTAGCGTTCATATTATCCTCCCATAAAAAGTCAATGAGAAAATATCTACATCCTTGTTTACAACCATAACATTATTATACTATTTTGTAAACAAAAACTACGCCGCAGAATAAATCTCGTCTTCCAGTTCCTTTAATGCGGCAAGGAAATTCTGCTTTCCGCCGAATGTTCTTACAATTTCCGCCGGAGTTCCAAAGTTTTTCAGCGGCTCAACGGTCAGGATTTTCATGTCTTCTATTTCTTCAATTCCGGTTTCGGCGTATTTGTCCAGAAGGGCGTCTAAAACTTTGCGGGCGGAATCTCCGTATTTTGTCCAGTAGTTGCGCTTACGCACATTTTCGGCGCGTTCTTTCCGTGTAAGAGGCGGCGCATCCCAGGCGATATGGCAAATCAGGTCAAAAATATCAAGGTCGGATTTTATCTCATCCTTCAGCTCCTCAAAAATGATTCCCTGATTTTCAAGCTCCCCGATTATCGCCTTTTTCTTCTGGGCATCGTTCCAGGTTTTCAGGAAACTCTCCAGCGAGCGGTACGAAGTAAGGATTCCGTTTTTTGTGTATTCTTTTAGGCTGCAGGTGACGAGTTTTCCGTTTGCGTCAAGGAACTGCTTTCTTTCGCTTAGGATTGAAACATCAACACCGCGGATATAGATTTTTTCTTTTTTACCGAAGCCGGGATTTTTCTCGTTTATTTCTATAGTTCCAAGATTTCCGTCGATTTTGTAGGCGTCCTCAAACCGGAGTTTCTCGCCGGTAACCGGGTCAATCCGGCCAGCCTGCCCATCTTGACTTTCCTGATTTCCGCAGTCAATAATTTCCTCGCTCAGGCTGTCGTTCTGGCTCGCCTCCTTGATTCTTACAGGCGCACCGTCAAAATCCTTGTCCGCAAATTTGTCCGTGGCATTTCTGAAGTCGATAATCGTAAAATAAAGTTTGCCGTAATCTTCTTCAACACGAGTTCCGCGCCCAATAATCTGCTTGAATTCAGTCATGCTTCCGATGTTCGAGTCAAGGCAAATCAGCCTGCAGGTTTTCGCGTCTGTTCCTGTTGTCATAAGCTTTGAAGTTGTCGCGACCACAGGGAACGGCTCTTCCGGATTTATAAAATCTTCAAGATAGCCTTTTGCAACCGGATCGTCGCCTGTAATCCTCACAACGTATCTGTCTGATTTCGCGGTGATTTCGGGATTTGCATATTTTAGGAGCGCCTGCCTCATGCGTTCGGCGTGCTCAATGTCAACGCAGAAGACGATTGTCTTTGACATCGGACCGGAATTGTCCAGATATTCCATGATTTTCTTTGCGACAAGATCTGTGCGTTCGTCAATTACGATGTTGCGGTCAAAATCCTTTGTGTTGTAAAGCCGGTCTTCCACAAGCTCGCCTTCAATGTCGGTCTTGTTGCGTTCCGGGCGGTAGCCTTCCAAATCAACGTTCATTCCCACACGCAAAACTTTGTACGGAGCTAAAAATCCGTCGTCAATCCCCTGCTTTAAGGAATACGTGTAAATCGGCCCGCCAAAATATTCGATGTTTGAAAGCGACTTTGTCTCACGCGGAGTGGCCGTCATTCCAATCTGCGTTGCGGAAGAAAAATAGCTCAGGATCTTATGCCAGGCTTTGTCCTCGTCAACCGACCCGCGGTGGCACTCGTCCACAACTATCAGGTCGAAAAAGTCCGGGCTGAACTGTCTGTACGCGTCGGTTTCTTCGTCATAATTTGTAAGCCCCTGATAAAGCGCAAGGTAGATTTCATAAGCCTTGTCAATCTGCTTATGCTTTATGATTGTAAGCTTGTCCTTGAAATGCTTGAAGTCGCCCTTTTTTGTCTGGAGAATCAGATTGTTTCTGTCGGCAAGATAAAGAATCCGCTTTTTGCAGCCGGATTTCCAAAGTCGGTAAATAATCTGAAACGCCGTATAGGTTTTGCCGGTTCCTGTAGCCATTACAAGAAGAATTCTATTCTGACCGCGCGCGATTGCCTCCACAGTCCTGTTTATTGCAATCCGCTGATAGTAGCGCGGTCTTCTTCCTTCTGAATCGAAAAAATAAGATGAAAGTGAAGTCTCTTCCGCCTGTTTTGTTTCAAGTCCGTTGTATTTTTTGTAGCAGCTCCAAAGCCCGTCAATTGTCGGAAAATGCTCCAAATCAGCATTTTCTGTTACAACCGGATTTCCGTCAGAGCCGAGCCGTCCGCAGTTTTTGCGGTACTGAATCACAAATCCTTTACCGTTGCTGGAAATTGCAACCGGAACATCAAGAGTCTGCGCATATTCCAAAGCCTGCTGCATTCCGGCTCCCACAGTGTGCTTGCCGTCTTTTGCCTCCACAACCGCAACAGGGATATTCGCTTTATAATAGATAACAATGTCGGCACGCTTCCGTTCACCGCGCTTTGTCTTTTTTCCTTTTACAAAAATCCGTCCGGCAGTAAAAGTAACTTCCTCGCGGATTTGCGTCTGCCTGTTCCATCCGGAATTCTCTATCGCAGGAATAATATATTTTGTGATTACATCGCGCTCGCTAAGGCTTGAAAAAACTGCTGATTCTTTCCTGGAATTCATATTGCAATTATACCATGAAATAAGCGGATTTTATAGATTTTCCAAAATCGCAGTTACATTTTATTGTATCACTCCACTACTGATTTCTTTACAAATTTAATTTTTCTTTTCGTAGAAAAGCTACGTTATCTGAGCGAAACGTGACAGGATAATAACCCAATACGATGTGTCACACCACATCTATAGGCCAAGGAGTCTCCCTCGTTCAAAGAACCCGGTCAATTTCTGTTTAACGGTTTCTTTTTCCTGTATTCTCTGTCCCTCGGATTTCCTCATGATAGAAATAATCTACGATCACCGGATGCCCCTGCGGGACTCTGCCATAAGGCATTTCATTATCCACAAAGGCACAATCATACTTCTTAGCCATTTTCTCAGCTTTTACTTCAAGCGCTTCAAAGTAGCTGCGGTTATGCTTGTTATAGATCTCATCGTAAAGCGGCACAAGATCAGGATGTTTTCCGGCGATATAATCCATAATCGTCTTCTTGAAGCCGCCCCGAAGATTGAGGTTTTCAAGCCAGAACAGATCGCACTGATCCTTTACCCTCTCAAAGATCGCTTCAAAGTCCGTGATACCGGGGAATACCGGGGATACGAAACAGACTGTACGGATACCTGCGTCATATACCTGCTTCATAGCAGCGATACGACGCTCAATGCTCGAAGCAGAATCCATATCGTTCTTGAAATTTTCATCCAGTGTGTTGATCGACCATGAAACGGTCACTCGTCCAAGCTTCTTCAGCAGATCAATATCCCGTACCATAATATAAACAGCTTATTAGCAAAAACATCAAATAGATATCAATTTTATATTTCTCTTGATACATTATTAAAGGAGAATTCGAAGATGGTGCAATCTATGGATAAAGAAAGAGCAATGGGTATAATAAAACATGAAAAATCAAAGAGTGACAAAAAAGTATTTCAGTATATTGAACAACTGAAAAATATTGATATGAACTAAGTAGATTTACAGGATATCATAAAAGTAGAGGCTTCTTTCAATAATGAGTGAGGCTTCTTTCAGTTTTGCTTATGGGTTTGAAGTGTTGGAAATTTATGTAATTCATAGATATTTTCTTATCGTAGAGCTATAATATTAAAAACATATGGAACAGATAGGCATTGATTTTAGAGAGGAATACAAATGAAAAAGCTAAAAAAGAGATTCATTATTCCGGCAGTAGTATTTATATTGGGTATGTGTGCGTTAATCGGCGAGTTATATGTAGTCGGCGAGAATCAGGAACAGCAGAACAGGACAAATGCAAAGCTCAATGCGATGACATATGCGGAGCATATATATGGCGAGCTTATGGAGGGAATAGGAGTTACCGATACCTTAAAGCAGGTTGTCATAAGTGGTGATGGAAATATTAATAAATTTTATGATGTTGCAGCAAATATGATGGACGATTCGATTCAGAGTATACAGATAGCACCGAATGGAGTTGTGAATGAAATATATCCAGAGGATGTGAATGAATCCGGCAAGATAGATCTGATAAATGATAGTGACAGGGGAGAGATTTCGCGCTATGCGAGGGATAATGACACTGTAATTATGCAGGGACCATTTGAGCTGAAGCAGGGCGGATATGGTATAGCAGTGCGCAATCCGGTTTATTTGAAGGATGAAAATGGTAAAAAGAGCTTTTGGGGCTTCACAATTGTTATACTGAAGGTTCCGGAAATTTTTTCTAATTCTGTAGAGGCTCTTTCCAATTTTGGATATAAGTACAGTCTGCTGAAGTGTGCTTCGCCGTGGGATGATATGTATGAGAGGGTTTATGGTTCAAAGAAAGAGTTGAACGATCCGGTGATATATGACTTCGACGTGTATGGAAACAAGTGGAGGCTTGAGATTTTACCCAAGAGTGGGTTTTACAATAATAAATACCTGATATACATGTTTATCGGAGGTGTAATTATAGTCCTGCTTTTGACAGGGCTTACAGCAGCATTGATTTTCATCAATGAAAACAGGAAGAATTTCAAGAGACTTGCTGTGACTGACGCACTGACCGGTATCTACAACAGGCGCGGCTTTGATGATCAGGTTGAGCAATATATGAGAAAGAATCCGCAAAAGCATTGTGTTGTGGCAATGCTTGATATTGATGATTTTAAGCTGGTCAACGATATGTATGGACATGCGGTGGGCGATAGTGTACTTAAGAAGCTTGCAGAGAGCATGAAGCAATATTTTTCAAAGGATGCCATACTCGGCAGAAACGGGGGCGATGAGTTTAGCATTTTCATGCCGGATTGCACGGTTGCGGAGGTTAAGCCTTTTCTTAAGAAGTTTACAGAAGAAACCAGGAAATTTTATTGTAAAGGTGAAGAGCGTGCATTTACCATTTCACTGGGCTTTGCGGAGTATCCTGTTTTGGCTGATGACCGTTCACAGCTCATGCGGTGTGCGGATATGGCACTTTATGGGGTGAAAATGCATGGGAAGAACGGCTGCATGGAATACTATAAGTGTGATCAAGTAAAGAGTCGCGCAAAGCTTGGTTTTATAATGAAGGATATTATTGATAATTTGCCGGGAGCTTTTATTGTTTACAGAGCAGATAAAGAAAATGATGAGATTCTGCTTGCAAACAGTGAGCTGCTTCGGCTTACAGGCTGTAAAAATATGGACGAGCTGCTTGCATATACAGGTAAGAGCTTCTGCAATCTGATACGCCCGGATGAACAGGAAAGCTGTCAAAAAAGCATATGGTCGCAGATTAACGGAGGACACTCAAATGATTATATTTTCTTTCATATGCAAAAAGCAGACGGCACATATATTTCAGTGCTCGACCATGGCAGGATAGTGGATTCAGTGCACAATGGCAGAGTATTTTATGTGATGATTATGGACTTAAAGTCACTGCATAGGCACTATGGAGACCGCCTGGAGCTGGAGGAGAAGTAGAAATAAGCAACGCTTGTTTTCTCTACAGCCTCAATAAATCAGCATGAGTTCCGGTGCGTGAAAGCGTAAGAATCAGCTCCGTCTTGTTTTTTATGTAGACCAGAATCCAGTCGGCTGAATGTGCAGTTCCCGGAATTTCTTCAGCTTGCCTTTCAGCTGGTGGTCGCAGTACTTTTCGGGGAGCTTTTTGCCGCTTTTCAGCCATTCCAAAACTTCTGTAAGAGCATTCATGTCAAGATGTCTCTTTTCTGCAAGACGAACATCTTTTTTGAATGATGATGTATAAATCAGTCTATATGTCATGGTTTGTACTCTGGCTCATCCTCTGCTACAGCAAGCATGTCATTCATCATTTCCTTTACAGAATCATACCTTTTTGCCTTGATTTTTCCCTTGCTTATGTCCAGCGCCTCCTTGCAGGCCGCAAGTGTTTCGTCGTTGTATTCCTCTTCCGCCCTGATTTTAAAAGGAATCGTCCGCGTGCGGTTCACCGCCTTGATGAAAATATTGATTGCGGTGGAAATGTTCATTCCCATTTTTGCGCAGATTGAATTGAAAGTGTCCTTGTCGCTCTGTTCCACATTTACAGTTATTGCCGCCATTTTTGTCCTCAATATATTGTAGTTTACTAATAGAAAAATATTTTATATATATAATATAAGATATTACTGTTATAAATGCAAGAAAATTCGGTGCAAAATTTGAAATTTCATAATTTCGCCATTGCCGTGCTCCGACACTACAATCTCCCGTGTCATTTCCTGTCATAATCCCGCGGCGTTTGCGGAACAAAACTGCGATTTGTGATACAATAATGGTAAATCCCTGAATCTTCAAAGAAAAATATACTAAAGTCGTAAAGGTAAAAAAAATGTCGGCAGGAAAAATCTTTCATAAAACATTCATCTGGTGCAAAAAGGAAATTATCTTCTGCATCACATTTTTATTCGCGCTCGTTTCAATGTTTTTTGTAAAGCCGGATGCAAAATATATTTCATACATCGACTTTGGAACGCTTCTGACTCTTTTTTCGCTGATGGCTGTAGTTTCAGGCTGGCGGCGGACAGGGCTTTTCGACGCTCTTGGAAAAACCGTCTGCCGCAAAGTTCACGATCAGCGCGGACTTTGCCTTACGCTTGTTATGCTTTGTTTTTTCACAAGCATGATTATTACAAACGACGTGGCGCTCCTTACATTTGTTCCGTTCGCGATTGTCCTTCTTTCAGGAACGAGCGGTTTTCTTCTATTATATACCGTCGTTCTTCAGACTCTTGCGGCAAACCTTGGAAGCATGATTACGCCGATTGGAAATCCGCAGAATATATTTTTGTTTTCAAAAATGCCGCTCGGCACAGTCCAGTTTATGAAAATTCTTTTTCCGTACACATCGCTTTCCCTTTTGCTTCTGATTTTTTCAACTCTGATAATAAAAAATGAAGAAACGCAGATTGAACAGCAGGAAGCCGAAAAAGACAGCACTAGTTGCACAGGAAAAAATATTCTGTACACTGCCCTTTTTATATTGTGCCTGCTTTCAGTTGCGGACGTAGTTCCAAAATGGGCGGCGGCAGTCCTTGTCGCTATTTGCGTTCTTGTTTCCGACCGGAAAATTTTCTGCAACATCGATTTTATGCTGCTTCTGACATTCACGGCGTTTTTCATTTTCACAGGAAACATCGCGCGGCTGGAAAGCGTGGACACTTTTCTAAAACGGATAACCGGAGGAAACGAATTTACCGCAGGCCTTGCGTTCAGCCAGTTGATAAGCAACGTTCCCGCAACACTTTTGCTTCATCCGTTCGCGCAGAACACAAAGGAGCTTCTATTGGGTGTAGACATCGGCGGACTCGGAACACCGGTGGCATCTCTTGCAAGCCTTATAAGCCTAAAACTCTACACGCAGGAAAAAGGCGGCACCGGAAAATTCCTCGCAGTCTTTACGCTGATGAACATTATTTTTCTAGCCGCCCTCTGCGCAATGAAAGCGATTTTAAAAGATTGACGGAAAGAAAAAATGGACACATTGAACGCAGAACAAAGAAGCCTGAACATGGCAAAAATCCACAGCAAGGACACAAAGCCCGAAGTCTTTTTAAGAAGCACGCTCCACAAAGCCGGATTCAGATTCAGAAAAAACGACAAGCGGTATTTGGGAACGCCGGACATTTTTCTTCCGCATTACAACACAGTTATTTTTATACACGGATGCTTCTGGCACGGACACAAGAACTGCCGGCTTTTCAGGCTGCCAAAAACAAATGTTGAATTCTGGAAAAATAAAATTGAAAGGAACATTGCGCGCGACAAAAAAGTGATTTCAGCCTATCTTGACAACTGCTACAGAGTCGCTGTTGTCTGGGAATGTTCAATAACAGGAAAACAAAAGGAGCAAAAACTTTCAAAAGTGACGGAAGAAATTTCCCTGTGGCTTGAAGAAGATTTAACAGAAAACTACAGGGAATTCAGAAGTTTTATCTATCCTGAAAATTCACGTAAAGAATAGATTTTTTTATGCGGTTGTTTTCGCGAGATAAACTTACTTTTAATTTTCCATAGGAAGAATGAATGGATGTATCTTGCATAAAGATAAGAGAACTGGTTTGTCATTATCATGCATAGCCCTGCAAAACAATGATAAGAACTCAAAATACAACAATTATAAAAAAATCTATCAGTTGCTTTTCATCAACTCAATTTTGCACAAGTAAATTCAGAATAAATTCTTTCTTATTTTTCTAGTTGTAACTATTGACATTACAGCAAACCTGAATTACATTTTACTTGTAACTAAAAAAGTTACAACGTGCACGCAAAAAAATATTCGAGGTGAATTATGAACACAACAAAAAATCTTTCGGCAGGAACTGTAACGGTCTAT
>OCKZ01000066.1_pt1 | contig 18251 bp, 15 predicted proteins | sample 1495951 | NCBI WGS metagenome assembly OCKZ01 (sample SAMN03418277, study PRJEB22391) | human gut metagenome | biome: human-gut; feature: organic feature; material: feces | host: Homo sapiens | place: Tanzania | collected 2013-01 | reverse complement strand
AAGATAGGCTTGGCAGATGCTGGAGATGGGGGCGGTGGCGTTCATAATCTCATGGGTGAGCACACGGGTTAGCCTTTGCCAGGATTCCACCTCATGCTGCGCCACCAGTCTGCCGATGTCGTTTTCCATATCGTTGAGGGCTTGCTGCAAGGCTCGTTCTCCAGAGAGCAATCCCTTGGTGGAAAGACGAAAAGAGTAATCGCCATTGCGAATCGCCTCTTGCATCAGGAAGGCACGGCTCTTCAGGTTGCGCTGATGGCGCAAGAAGAGATAGATGATGCCTCCTATGACGAGGAGAATGATACCTATTATATATATGTGGAAAATGGTGTTCATATCAGATGTTGATAATCATGAATGATTTTGATAAGTGATAACGGGAATGATTTTATAAGTGATTATCGCTTGAGCTTGGCATAAAGCGTTTGGCGAGTGATGCCGAGCAGTTCGGCGGCACGAGAAATATTGCCGTGGCATTGATCCACCACCTTGTGGATATGCGTGGTCTCGATGCTCTCCAGGGTCTCCACTTCCTGGCTTCGGTCGATGGCATCTTTCAGGGTTCTGATGAGTTCGTCATTATCCCAAGGCTTGGTTACAAAGTCGGCGGCTCCCGTCTTCAATCCCTTGATGGCGAGCTGGATATCTGCGTAGGCGGTGATGAGCACCACGGGGATGTTGGCATGGAGACGGCGCAAGGTGCGAAGCCAAAGTAAACCTTCCTGTCCGCTGTTTACGCCCAGCGAAAAGTTCATGTCGAGCAAGATGATGTCCACTGGCTCTTGTTGGAGCAGAGCGGGGGCTGTGTCTGGGCAAGGCAAGGTGAGAATCTTCTCAAATGTGCCGCTCAGGCATATCTTCAGGGCTGTGAGTATCGATGGATTGTCGTCGATAACAAGTATAGTTCCGTATTTCATCTATTTGTGTTCTGCTATATCTTTTGTCTTTGTTTGCAAAAGTACACTTTTTTCTTGAATTAGCCAACAAAACGGAAGATGATGTGTGATTATCATACAGAAGAGTGTATGAATTTCATACAATCCGCTTGCCGCTAGCTTCTGATTCTTGGCAGAATCAAAAGGAATGATTACTTTTGCATCAGAAAAAAGCATCAGATAGGATGCATCAGAAAAAGCATCAGAAAATAAAGAAACAACAGATATGAAAAGTTATTTTAAGTTTTTATCGCGCAACAAGCTTTATACCGCTATCGAGGCTTTCGGACTCTCGATAGCCTTGGCTTTTGTGATGATTTTGGTATCTTACGCCTTCATGGAGTATCGGGTGGGCACGCATCAGCCAGATGCCAAGAATCTCTATGTGCCTGGTTCGGGCGATTATCTTGGCATGACCCTGGGTACGGCTAAGGAGTTTTTCCCTTCCATCCCGGAAATCAAGGAATGGACCCGATTTAGCGATTATTATACAGACAAGGGTGCTGTGGTGGATGGTCAATACTTTCATGTGCAGGCACGTGCCATAGATCCTAACTTCTTGGATATGATGGGAATGAAGTGCAGGGGATGCTCCGCTCATCGTGTGCTCACGGATAAGCACCAGGCCCTTATCTCCGAGTCTTTTGCCAAGAGGGCTTTTTGCAATGCGAATCCTATCGGGCAGGTCGTTAAGTGCGACACGCTGCAATTCAAGGTAGTGGGCATCGTGGATGATTTTGGCAGGGAAGACTTGCTGGAACCCACCGACATCTTTGTTTCCATGAAATTTAAGGACGCAGATTTGTATCCGATGGATCAGTTTGGCGAGGTTGTTACCATCGTCCGATTGGCAGATGGCGCTGACCCAGAAAAGGTGAATGCCACGTTGCTCAATAAATATATGGGCTATTGGAAGAAATGGTGGAGTCGTGAGAAGACGACTGGCAGTTTCTTGTGGGGCTCTAGCTTGGTACGCTGGGACAAGTTGTATTTTTCAGATATTACATGCTCGCATGTCCGTCATGGCAGCAAGACCTTGGTCAATGTCCTTTTGATTGTGGCACTCGTCCTCTTGCTTTCAGCCATCTTCAATTACATCAATCTCACCGTGGCGCAGATAGGCAATCGAGCCAAGGAGATGGCTACCCGCCGCCTGTTGGGTGAGTCGGTACTGGGTGTGGTATTGCGCTATATCAAGGAGGCAGCACTCTTCACGGCAGGTTGCTTCTTGCTGGGCATTTTGCTGGCTTGGGCATTCACACCTTTATTTAATAGCATCTTGGATACGAAGATTTCGCTCTTCTCTTCGCCTGCCGTTTGGGGATGCCTGTTGGTGGCTTATCTCGTTATCTCCTTGCTGTCGGGCTTGTTCCCAGCCATCGTGGTGTCTCGCTTCAATCCGATAGATGTGGTGAAGGGTACCATCCGCTTGCGCAGCAAGATGTGGTTTAGCAAGATATTCATTGTGGCACAGAGCGTTATCAGTATGTCGCTAGTGGTGATGGCTATCACGATGATGCTCCAGATGCACCATCTCGCCAACATACCTTTGGGTTATCAGACGAAAGACATCCTCTGTATCTCCACCACCTTCGGATTTGATAACGTGGATGTTAGAAACGCAGCGTTGATAGCGAGATTGAAATCTCTGCCTGAGGTGGAGGAGGCTACGGCTATCAGCAACAATCCTGTCAATAGCTTTGCCAATGGGGTGCATGATGAGAAGGGAGAGAATATAGCATTCTTGAGATTGAGTGTCTTGGATTCCATTGCGATGAAGATGATGGGCTTCAAGGTGTTGGAACGATATTCTGATCCTACGTCTGGCAAAATCTGGGTTAGCGAGGAAGCCAAAAGAGCCTTTGGCGTATCGAGCAAGAAGCCTTATTTCGGCAGCAATGAAGGCAAGCCGGAATATGAGGTTTGTGGAGTAGTGAAGGATTTCCACTGTGGCGATGCTATTGATGAGTTCCTATATGGTAATCATAATGCCATTCGTGTTCCTTCCAATCATGATGTGCTTTGGACCATCTTGGTGAAGACTCGTGGCGACCATGCCCAAGCCTTGGCTGCTATCCAGAGTGCCTGCAAGCAAGTGGCTAAGGAGCAGTTGGGCGTGCCTACCGACATGGATACGGAGTATCTGGACGACACCTTGGCAGATGCCCTCAAGGAGAAGCACAATATGATGGTGCTCATCATCACCTTCATGGGCATCTCCATCTTGATTTCCGCCCTCGGCTTGTTTGGCATGTCGGTATATTATGGCAATCAGCAGCGCCGCCAGATAGCCCTGCGCAAGGTAATGGGAGCCTCGGTGGCTGATGCGGCATGGCAATTGTCCAAGCGATTCCTCATCACATCGTGTGTGGCTGTGGTTATCGCCATCCCGTTGTGTGTCAAGCTGATGCAGGAATACTTGATAGGTTTCAAATTCCGCATCGATTTCCCATGGTGGACATTGGTGGCAGGAGCCATCTTCACCTTGGTATTAGCCCTGGTATCCGTCTTCAGCTATACCCTGCGCACTGCCTTGGAGAATCCGATAGACAGCATCAAGATGGAATAGCATGATGATGTAAAAGCATTATGCTGAGCCAAGTAAACATTAAACACTACATATTAAACATTACAGAAAGATGATACGTACAGAGAATTTAACGAGAATATTTCGTACAGAAGAGATAGAGACCATCGCCTTGAACGGCGTGAACATCAATGTAGAGGATGGCGAGTTTGTAGCCATCATGGGACCTTCGGGATGTGGCAAGTCAACCTTGCTCAACATCCTCGGCTTGCTCGATACGCCTACGGAAGGAAAATATTGGCTGGGCGATGAGGAGGTAGGACATCTCAAGGAGCGTGAGCGTACGGCTTATCGCAAGGGTCGCATCGGCTTCGTCTTTCAGAATTTCAATCTGATAGATGAGCTGACGGTAGAGGAAAACATCGACTTGCAACTCAAGTATCTGGGCATCGGCAAGGCGGAGCGTAAGGAGCGAGTGCTCGACATCCTGCGCAAGGTAAAGCTCAGCCATCGTGCCAAGCATTATCCCCACCAGCTATCCGGTGGTCAGCAGCAGCGTGTGGCTATCGCTCGTGCCGTGGTGGGCAAGCCTAGCATTATCCTAGCCGATGAGCCTACGGGTAATCTCGATTCCAAGAATGGCGTGGAGGTGATGCAATTGCTCAGCGAACTGAATGATGAGGGCACCACCATCGTGATGGTAACCCACTCTCAGCACGATGCCACATACGCCCACCGCATCATCAATCTCTTTGATGGACAGGTGGTGGAAGAGGTGAATGATATGCTGTAATATCCTATCAATAATTTGAAATTCCTTATCAAATACTTGTTTATTTCAATAGAAAAATGTATCTTTGCACCGAATAAATCTCTGTTCGAAACTTTTGGATGTCCATCCAAAGCCTTTGAACGGGCATACAAAAGCTTTGAATGTGCATCCAAAGCCTTTGAACGGAGAAATGTAAGGGGTTTGCGAACAAATTCTATTGGTAGAAAATATCCCCTTGATGGTATTTTGAAATCAAAATAGTCGTATTTAAAAATCAAATAACCTAAAGAAAGGAATTTATAATGGCAAAGTATAAACTACAAGAACTGCCTGACATGCAGGGCGAAGGCAAGCGCAAGGTTTATCCCAAGATGGTGATAAACAGGACTTTGAACTTGGAAGACCTGACGGAGAAGATGAAGTCGCATCATCGTGCCTTCTCGCCAAGCACTATCGAAGCGGTGGTGATGGACTTGGAGGATATGATGGTGGAGGTGCTCTCCATGGGCTATAACGTCAAGTTGGATGGCATCGGCACGTTCTCGTTGTCCTTAGGATTCGAAGACGAGAAGCCTACGGAGATGCAGGAGGAAGGCGACAAGATGCTCTATCGCAAGGTGGGGGTGAAGAATGTCAACTTCAAGGTAGATCCAGAGATGCTGCTGCAACTCCGTAAGGAGACAGACTTGGAGCGTGAAATGAGTGGCGTGAAAGTAATCAAGAAGAACTTGTTCTCCAAGGAGGAGCGAATAGCTAGGGCTTTGCAGGTGATAGAGCGTGATGGCTACATTACCCTGACCGATTATGCCCACATCAACAACCTTAGCCGAACCGCAGCCTCGGCGGAACTGAAGGAAATCACCAGTGATGCCAATTCTCCAATAGACTGGAGAGGAAATGGAAGTCACAAGGTATGGATCAAGAAAAGACCATAAAATAAGAAAGGGTTTGAATGATGAAAAAATTATTGCTTCCATTTAGCTTTGTTAGGGAAGCGTGATAGCAAAGTGATAGCAGCGTGATAGATAACTCCCTATTTTCGGTTATCTATCACGCTTTAATTAAATCGTAAATAGTTATTAACTAGTTTGTTATCTAATTTTAGGGCCCAAAAAGTGATAGCAGTGATAGCAATTTATGCAAACTTTTCTTTTTCTATGAGAAAATCCCAGTCAGTTTTTCTCTCCAAATATTAAAAATCCCTATGCATTTCAATTTTATACTCCAAATATTTGGGAGTATGGATTCTTTTGATTACTTTTGCACTTGTCATTCTGCGGATGGCTGGCGATGAGTCGCTGGCGCCAATCCAAGGCTTGGCCTATTTTTAGAGAAAGGCGTTTACTAACGTTTTCTTCTGATTCTTCGAAAATTAGGGACTTTCGCAAGGTATAACACTCAGAGGAAGATGGCGGTGGACGTCTACCCATATCGTGTATTTACACGGCACAAGTGCGCCCTTTCGTTAGGAAGGGTGTGCTTTGTGCTATATGTATATATACTCATTTGGCGTAGGCTTCTGTTGCTTCTTATCCTTGGTGTTGTAGGTCCCCTAATACCTCGAAGAACAAGGATTATGTAAGTGATGTGATTCCTACGCCATTTCTTTATAATAGCTATTCTTTATCATAAATTTCGTATAAGGAATCTACGAATGAATGAAAGAGTATGGCAAATAAGGCAAAACATAAAATAGAGGAATTTATCAATAATGTTTATGAAAGCGATTGCTTAGAAATAATGAAGCAACTGCCTGATAATTCTATTGATATGGTTTTATGTGATTTGCCTTATGGAACTACTCAAAACAAATGGGACAGTGTTATCCCTTTGGATGAATTGTGGAAGCAATATCGCCGTGTGGTAAAGGATAATGGAGCTATAGTGTTAACCTCGCAAGGTATGTTTACGGCAGAGTTGATGCTTAGTAATCCCAGTATGTTTAAGTATAAATGGGTTTGGGAAAAGTCCAAGTCCACAAATTTCTTGAATGCAAAGAAACAACCTTTGCGGAAACATGAAGATGTATGTGTGTTTTACAAGAAACAGCCTATATATCACCCACAGATGATAGAAGGAGAACCTTATGATAAAGGTGTACGAAAGAATCAACTAAGTGGTAGCTATGGCGATTTCTTGCCAGTGCATGTACAAAGTGACGGTAAACGTTATCCTACTGATATCATTTATTTCAAAACTGCGGAAAGTGAGGGAAAGGTATATCATCCTACACAAAAACCGATAGAGTTAGGTAGGTATTTTGTAAGAACCTATACGGAGCCTGGTGCTGTAGTCTTGGATAATACTTCTGGTAGTGGTAGCTTTCTTGTCGCTGCGCTGTTAGAAGGCCGAAATTTTATAGGTATAGAAAAGAATGAAGATGTAGCATTGTTCAAGAAAGAAGACATTGACTATATTGAGGTTACAAAACAACGCTTATTGCATGCTTTGGAAACAATGGCGAAAGATAAAAAAGAGACCTTGATGAATGTAAACTTATTAAAAGACATGTAATTATGACAGGAATAAAAGTAAATAAGAATGAACGCTCTTGGGCTATAGAAATGATTTCTCAAATAAATTCTATTGTATCCCAAAATGATTTGTTGATTAAAAGAGCTGGTGGTGAATCAACAATTTCCGTTGATTCAAAATTACGCATGTTTCCTGATGTAATACTCTATAGCGATAGTGACCTGACTTCGATATTACAAGGGTGGGAACTTAAAATGCCTGATGTGCCTATCACGGATGCAGATTTTGTAAATGATGCTCAGCGAAAGGCTCGCTTTTTGCATTTGGATAGCTGCGTGATTTGGAATTTCCAATATGTGAAGTTCTATGTTTATAATGAAGTAGAAGATACTTTCGATGTAGCTCAGCAGTGGAACAATCCACATATTCATACTCGTAAGGATGTGGCGGATTATCGTAAAGAATGGGAAAAGACCTTATTGGATGTGATATTATGTGTAAATGAGTATATGAAAACTCATCAACTTAGACATGCTTCATTTAGTGAGGTGATTTCTGATTCTGCTATTGATATGTTGATAAACAAAAATAAGAGTACGCTTGCGGGTTATTTACGTAAAATGGGAGATACTGATGTGACCATAAATGCGTTTGTGGAGCAGTGGTGGCAAGAGTCGAAATCGGAGTATGAATTTGATGAGACCGACATGTATGTCGCTTATGCAAAAAATATAATTCTAAATTGGGCGTATCGTATATTGTTTGCTCATTTGATAAAACATCGCCAAAACGGAGCGATGCTGGTTAATAATATTGACTTTTCTGTTACGCCCAATGAGGCGGACTTGATTTTCCAAAAGATTACTGCTAAATGCGATTTCTATAATGTTTTCTCGGGAATGGATTACGTAGATTTATTGCCTTCGGCGGTTTGGTACTCCTTGGTGGAATTCTCCTTGTTCCTTCGTGACAATGGTATATCTTCTATTAACCAATCTATGTTGCAGAGCATTTTGGAATCAACAGTTAGAAAAACTAAGCGTGAATTTAATGGGCAATTTACTACTCCAAGTGTATTGGCTCGCATTTTAGTAAAAATGACGGTGCACAATTGGCTGGAAAATATAGCTGATCCTTGTTGTGGAACTGGTACAATTCCGCATGAAATAATAGCAATTAAAGGTGGAAAGATGGGTATGTCAAAGGCTGTGGCTACGACTTGGGCAAGTGATAAGTACAAGTCTCCATTGCAAGTGGCTAATCTAAGCATGGTGTCTTGTGATACGATAAATTTGGCAAATCGATTATTCCAAAAAGATGCTTTTGAGTTGAAAGTTGGTGATATAGTGGAAATCGTAAATCCAAATACTGGTGACATGATGGAAGAAATAATACCAACATTTGGCACTATCTGTTCGAATCTTCCTTTTGTTTCAGCAAATACTATGTCTGATGATGACAAAAAGCTGGTTGCTTGCTATGTGGATGAAAAGCAACTTGATGGAAAATCTGATTTGAGTTATTATTTGGTCCTGCATCTTTCTAAGCTGCTCAGAGAAGGTGGCTATTTAGGCGTTATTGTATCTAATTCTTGGCTTGGAACAAAGGCTGGCGATAAGTTTTACCATGCTCTCACTTGTAGGTATGATTTAAAGCAAGTTCATATTAGTGGACGAGGGAGATGGTTTGAAAATGCAGATGTAGTTGCAACAATTATGATCTTGCAAAAGAAATCGTCTGTAGAACAATCTGAAAATAATACGGATTTCTTTGTGTGGAAGAGAAACTTGGAATCGATAGCTGCAGACAAAATCCTTGAACAGAATATTGTTAATTCTGCATTGTTGGGGAATGTGTTAGAGCCTTCAGTGATGAAAATGTCTTCTTATTCTAATCATCAAATATCTGAGTTGAAATCACTGAACATATCTTATAATGCTTTGTTTCACGATGTATTATGGCTATTGGATATTAAGGATAAACTCGTTCCTATAAAAAGATTATTTGATGTTATTCGAGGAAGTCGTAGAGGTTGGGATGCTTTGTTCTTTCCTAAGGACAATGTCGAAATAGAACGAGAGTTTCTTAAGCCAGCATTGTTTAATGCAAAAAAGATAACTAATTTGTTGGTGGAACCAGATAGGGATGCATTTTGTTGCGCAGAATCGTTGGATGTCCTTGAAAGTTCTTATCCTAATGCGTATAAATGGGTTAAGCAATTCGAGAAGTTGACAAATAAGATTGGAAAGCCATTGACCGAGTCTTTGAAGATTCCAAATGGGGAATGGTATGAGATGAAGCCAAATGAAGTGGTTCAATTTTTTACTATGATGAATCCTAATAAGCGTTTCTTTTTTGGATGTTTTAGGGAACCTACATTCATAAATCAGCGGTTGATAGGATTACGCCCCAAAATGAATATGGATAATGAGTTGTATCATGCATTACTAAATTCTATCTTGATGAAGTTCTATGTTGAAGCGGTTGGTTTTGGGCGTGGATTAGGAGTCTTGGATGTAAATAAGGCAAGTATAGCAAGCTGCTATATGTTAAATCCAGAATTACTATCAGAAGAAGCTATCCTAATGATTAAAGAAAAGTTTAAGGTTGTTCTAGTAAAAGAAATTATGGATGTTGAGGCTGAACTAAAAGATCCAGAGTGGATTGACTTTAATCAGACTGTATTGAGAAGCTTTGGACTGGAGAGTTGTTATTTGAGAATTTGTAATTCACTATTATCAATGAGGCAGGTTCGATATGCGGCAATTGAGAGAAAGCAGTCGACAACTATAGTTAAGAATATCGATTCTCATAAACAAGAAGAATTTGGGGAAGAGTATACTTCTGTTCCAATGGCAGCTGAAACACGTAAGGCTAATTGAAGCTTTTTTGTGGATTTTGTATGATATTTTTCTCCACCAAGCCAAATGGCTAGGCTTGGTGGAGGAAGTCAGGCATTGGTCACTTATGCCAGCACCACATTTGCAGGAACTCCCAGGTTATGGTAAATGTTACGAGCAATGTCGAAGCTAATGGCACGGCGACCATGAAGGATGTCGCTTAAGGCTGTGGTGGATATTCCTATAGCCTTAGCTGCATCTTTCTGCTTATATCCTTTTTCGCGAAATGCAATCTTTATGGCTGCTATAAGGGATGGTTTTACACGCCATGGGTGAGGATCCACTTCACACTCCCAATCGTAAGCAGCTTCGCTTAGCACTTTCAATTCTTCTTTTTCTATATCACTGAGAAAGTCCATACCACCTAACTTGGTGCCTTTTTCCAAAAGCTCCTCCATGCGGTTGTCTATTTCATTATATGTCTTTTCGTCTTTGATATCCATAGTTATATGTTTTTAATGTCCTTAATCTTATCATATTCAGCGTGTGTTCCTACAAATCGTATGTGAAGGAATCCTTGAAAGAACACAACGATGGTGACGAGCCTAAACTTATTTCCAGATATATTGAAAACATATCTGTCATTACCGACATAGTCGGCTGAAGGAAAGGCTTCTTTTAAATCAGCATGGCTTTTCCATTCAGTTTTTTCAACATATTCTGCCCATCGCATTAGCGCATCCTCTGCATCAGGATGCTTTCTTCCAAAAGCTTTGAGCATCTTAAATTTTAATATCTTCATATTCTTGCTCGTTTTATGCCTGCAAAGATAAGAAAAGTTCTTGAAAACAAGAAGAAATCTAATGAAAAAATGCATTTTCATCCGATTTTTCGGATGTATTGTGGCATTATGTGTGTTTGTTGCTACCATTTCTCAAGATTTGTGCAATGCTCTCTTTCCTTGTTTTCATCCTTTCTTCATCTGTTTTTTACTTCTTTGCAACATGAAGGCTGTACCTTGTGCCCGGAAAGGTGGCTTATTTGGTTAGCTGCCTCAAGATGTTATAAGATGTAATAGATGTAAAGAAAGAAATGAAAGCAATTTTTGTAATTCAAGGAGAGGGTAGAGGTCACCTTACCCAGGCATTGGCATAAAAAAGGTAGCTGTTAATACGCAAAAAGGGTAGGCTCCCACGATGGGAACTTACCCTTTCAGCTTTAATTACTGTTTCTCGATTTTATCGAAGCGGATTGGCTTTCTGGGGCGAAAGCTTATTTCACTTCAATTTGCTTTACGTCTTCCTTCTTCTCCTCCTTGGCAGCGTCTATGAGTGCTTGGTGTGAGCCAGGATAAGTGCGCTCCGTCTTGATTTGGAAGAGATCGCTACCTGCGCTTCTTTCTTGGAAGTGCCACAACTGTTCAAAAGTGAACTTGCGAACATAACCAACACTGTTGACAACATAAATATCTTTTTTACGGAATGGGTTACATTAATTACTGAATAAGGAGAATATTGGTTAAAATAGTGAAATATTCAATAGAAAACAAACAAGAAGTTGATTTGCTACCAAAATATTTACTATTTTTGTAATAAAAAGAGATATATGAAAGATTTTGCAGCGATAGATTTTGAGACAGCCAACAGCGAGCGTAGCAGCGTTTGCTCCGTGGGCATCGTAATTGTGAGGGATGGCGAGATAGTGGATAGTTACTACTCCCTCATCAAGCCAGAGCCGGAGTATTACTCCTATTGGAATACGCAGGTACATGGATTGACCTTGGAAGATACCTTGAATGCCAGGGTTTTTCCAGAAGTATGGGCAGAGGTTGCGCCTAAGATAGAGGGGCTGCCTCTGGTGGCCCATAACTCACCATTTGATGAAAGTTGCCTCAAGGCGGTATTTAGAATCTACCAAATGGACTATCCCGATTATCAGTTTTTTTGCACCTGCAGGGCATCGAGGAAGAAGCTCGGCTCTCTACTGCCCAACCACCAGCTCCAAACGGTAGCTGCATATTGCGGTTATGACCTTACCAAGCACCACAATGCCTTGGCTGATGCAGAGGCGTGTGCCTGGATAGCAAGGGAATTGTTATAAGAAAAAATGAGAATGTTTTTGAAGAATTGATGATATTCACTTTCGAATTGTCCAATAATTAGGCGGTGGTGTCTAATTATTGGACAGTTCTCTTTTAGTGGTGTTGTTGTTAACCAATTGATAATCATATGATACTTACTTTTGGCACGGCGATTGTCATTATATAGACAAAATAATGAATGACAATGAAAAAAATAGGATTATACATCGGATTGATGGCTTTGGGGAGCTTAGAGGTTACGGCGCAAGTTGCGGCGACACCTCAAACGGCTGCTGAGGCTATAGGAGAACCCCAAGCTAAGACATGGGGGCTTGACTCCTGCATGGCTTACGCCGTAAGTCATGCTACGGATGTGAAGCGAGAGGTAATCAATGCCCAACAACGCAAGCAGGATTATCAGAAGGCGGTGACTAGTTTTCTGCCTACGGTTAGCGGCGGCGTGCAGGGACAGTATGCTTGGGGACGAAATATCGACCCTGAGACCAATACATATAATAATGTGACCACATTCAACAACTACTATCAGCTTTATGCCGAACTGAATGTCTTCGATGGTTTCGCCACCATCAATGCCTTTAAGCAAGCTAAGTTGGCGAAGGCTTACTCCACCACTGCCATGCAGAAGGTGAGGGATGGCAAGGCGATAGACGTGATGCAGAAGTTTGTGGATGCCGCTTATGCTGAGGCTAGCATACAGATAGCGAGCGATAAACTGGCTGAGAGCAAGCGACTGCTCGCCAAGATGCAACGACTCTATGAATTAGGCGAGAAAGGTCGCCCTGACGTAGTGCAGATGGAGTCGCAGGTGGCTGAGGATGAATATAATCTGACGCATCAGAAGAATGTGGCACAGCAGAGCTTGCTCTCCTTGAAGTCGGCGATGAATTTCCCCGTGGAGGAAGAACTGCATTTGATAACAACAGATAAACAGATAAACAATGGGAACTTTAATCTTCATGATAATCAAGGAAATGCTGGAAACGATAATCTTGGCTTGCCTATGAAAAGCCTTGCCGTTTACCAAAATTTCCTCAATGCTTCTCCCGATGTCAAGTCGGCGGAGTTTGAGGTGGAGAATGCCCGGTATAACTACAAGATAGCGAAGGGCAAGTTGCTGCCATCCCTCTCTCTCGGTGGCGGCATCTCTACCAATTATTATAAAAATCTCTCTCAACGAGGACAGTACGAAGGCTTTGCCTCCCAGTTTCGCAACAATCGAGGCGAGTACCTCGCACTGACCCTCTCTATACCTATATATAATAATGAGGCTTGGCACGGCGTGAAGAAGGCACGCAACGACTGGCAGTTGGCGCAGGTGAACTTGGAGGAGACGAAGCGCAAACTCCATGACAACATCGCCCAGGCGATAATGGATGCTGAGGGATATGCCAAGGAGCTGGAGCAGATGGATAAGAAAGTGGCCTCCGATTCGCTCGCTTACTATATGTCGAGCCGCAAGTTTGAGGAAGGAATGCTCTCCACCTTCGACCTTCACACCGCTGCACAGACGCTTCTCGAAAGTCGCATCAAGCAGCTCCAAATGCAAATGTTGCTCGTCATCAAACAGCGACTTGTGGATTACTATCAGGGAAAAAATCTTATCAAATAACAAAGAAGACAAGAGAATTCTTCACTCTTCGTTCTTCACACTTCACTTAAAATTATGGACGTAAAGATAGAAAAGAAAAAATATATCGTGCCTCGCAAGTATTGGGCATGGATAGCAGGAGGCGTGGTATTGGTATCGCTCCTCGTATGGTTGGGAATGAGCAATTTCTCTTCCACCTTAAAGGTGGACCGCAAGGGATTGAGCATCGCAAAGGTGGAGCAAGGGCAGTTTAATGACTATGTTTCGGTAGATGGTCAGGTGGTGCCTATCTCCGTGGTGCAAATCAGCAGCGAGGAGGGCGGCATCGTCACTGAGAAAGTGGTGGATGAGGGTGCCCATGTAGGCAAGGGCGACATCATCGTAAAGCTCTCCAACTCCAATCTCGACTTGGAAATACTGAATGCCGAGAGTGAACTTGCCGAGAAGCAGGATATGCTCCGTAACACGCAGATATCCATGGAGCAAGATAGGCTTAATAATTCCAATGAGGCTCTTTCGCTCTCGCAAGATGTCGTCACCAAGCGACGTGCTTATCAGCATCAGGAGGCTCTGCACAAGGAGCAACTCAACTCCCGAGAGGAATATCTCAAGGCAAAGGAGGATTATGACTTGGCGGTGAAGAAGCACGCTCTCATCAACCAGCGACTGAAGAAGGATGCACAGCTCCGCCATTCGCAGATGAACCAGATGAGCGATAACCTCGAAGCCATGCAGCGCAATGTGCAACTCGTCAGACAGCGCAAGGAGAAATTGAATATCCGCAGCACCATCTCTGGTGAAATCGGTTTGCTGGATGTGGAGTTGGGACAGAGCATCTCTCCTGGTCAGAAGATAGGAGTGATCAATGACCTCAGCGACTACAAGGTGCAGGCACTGGTGGATGAGCATTACATCGATCGTGTGAAACCTGGCTTGACTGCCACCTTCGACCAGAATGGCAAGCATTATCTCCTGCAGGTTCGCAAGGTTTATCCAGAGGTGAGAGACGGTAGGTTCCGCATCGACTTCGTCTTCAAGGGCATTCGCCCAAGCAATATCCGAACGGGTCAGACTTATTATGTTGATTTGCAGCTCGGTCAGTCGAAGCAGGCAATCATCATCCCGAAGGGCACTTTCTATAGTGTGACGGGTGGTCAGTGGATTTTTGTCCTTGACAAGAGTGGCAAGAAGGCTTATCGCCGCAAGATAACCATCGGCCGTCAGAATCCTCAATACTATGAAGTGATAGAGGGTTTGGAGCCTGGTGAGCAAGTCATCGTAAGTGGCTACGAGGCCTATAAGGATAATGAACAACTCATTATTAATTAAGAATTTAGAATTAATAATTAAGAATTGAGCATACGCCTTTGAGGCAAGAGAATTATACATTGTACATTATAAATTATACATTAAATTAAAATGTTAAATCATATAGTTAACGCATTCAAGAATCTCCCTCGCAGGGGACAGCACAACTTCGTGAAGATATTGTGCTTGTCGCTCGGATTGGCTATCAGTTCGGTGATTATCGCCGAGATTTATTTCGAGCAGACATACGATACCTATTTCCCTAGTTGGGAAAGGACGTATCAGATTTCAGAAGTGGGAACGATGCCGGGAGACGATGGCAATAAGTCTTTCAATTTCGCCCAAACCTCAGGAGCTACAGCTCCGGGCATCAAACAGTATGCTCCATTTGTGGAGGCTGCTACACGACTTGTTTTTATTGGAGATTTCCAATGTAATATGGAAGACCAAAATGCAATCTCTTGTAAAATAGCATTGGCGGATAGCTGTTTTTTTGATGTCTTTCCCCAAAAGGTAACGATTGGCAAGGCAAAAGAAGTCCTTTCTCGTCCATTCTATTGCATGATAGACTCAGAGACAGCGGCGAAGATGGGCGGCAATGTCGTGGGTAAGCATTTCACGATGGCAAGTTATCCTGGACATACCTTTACTATCGGAGGTGTATTTGAGAGTTTCCCATGGGGATCCTCTTGGCATTCTCTTCAAGTGTTGGTGTCATTGGGTAGTATCGGGGATATGTTTGGTTATGATGGAAGGCAGCAATGGACTGGAAATGATTGTTATCAGTCTTTTATCCGATTGTCAAAAGGGCATAAGCCAAGTGAACTTCATCCATATATCAACAAGATGAAGCAAGACCACTTCCCGTTGAAAGAATGGAAGAAAGCGGGTATTTCATTAGATTACGACTTTACCGTTCTCAGCGAAATGTACACGCAAAGCCCTTACATCAAGAAGATGGGATGGATCATGGGTATCATCGCTTTTGTATTGCTTTTCACTTCCGTGATGAATTACCTGCTCATCATCGTGGGTAATCTCGTAACGCGTTCTCGTGAGATGGCTGTGCGTAAATGTTATGGAGCGGAACCCAAGAACATCCATGCCATTGTCTTCTCCGAGGCGTTGGTACATGTTGGCTTGTCGATTGTTCTTGCAGCTATTTTAGTATTTCTCAGCAAGGGAACGGTAGAGAATTTCCTTTCAGCCCCAGTTAGTGTCTTGGTGCTCAATCGAGGTTGCTGGATATTGGTAGCAATTTGTCTCTTAGTGCTTTTAGTGGGTGGATGGATGCCTGGTTGGCTTTACTGCAAGATACCTGTAGCGATTGCTTTCAGGGGGTATAGTGAGAACCGTAAGAAATGGAAGCTCATCTTGCTGGGTGTTCAGTTTATCATTTCGGGGCTATTGTTCAGCTTGCTCTTTGTGGTCAATAATCAATATAATATGATGGTAAACTTGAATCCTGGTTACAAGTATGATAAGGTGGCATTCGTTTTTGTAGAAGGACTAGAGAAAGACCAACGAGCGCAATGTCTATCGGAAATTAAGCGAATGCCTGATGTCAATATGGTGGCATCTTGCTATAGTGTTCCTTTGCAAAGTTATAGCTTTAATGGTAATAATCTTTCTTTGCCTGGCGACAAGCGTACTATCCAAATCATTCATGATGCAGGTGGAGTGGATGACAATTACTTCAAGATGATGGACGTTGAGTTTGTAGAAGGATCTTTCTTCACAGAGCGTAATGATAGTTCTCGACAAATTATCATTGACGAGAACTTGGCTAACAAGCTCGTAAAACTTGGACATTGGAAAGATGGAGCCGTAGGTAAGAGGGTTTGGGTATCTTCTCATTGTGATGAGGATGAAACGATGACGATTTGTGGCGTGGTCAAGAATGTGAGGTATGGAACGATTAGCACGTCGAATGCTGATACGAACGCTACTCCTTTTGTCTATTTCTATGGTCGGGCTAATCGGTGTATGCTCGTCAAGTTTAATGACTTGACGGAAAAGAGTCTCTCTGACTTAAAGAACGAGGTGCAGTCGCTGTATCCGAATAATGAAGTGACCGTTTATGATTATGAATCCGAGTTCAAGGCACAGTATGCTTCCCAGCTCAATTTCCGCAACGGAATCCTGGTAGCCGGCATCGTGACGATGATTATCGCCCTCTTCGGATTGGTGGGCTATACGAGTGATGAGGTGAACCGCCGCCGCAAGGAGATTGCAATCAGAAAGGTGAACGGGGCGAAGGTGAAGGATATTCTTCGCATCTTCCTGAAGGACATTATGAAGATAGCTTTGCCTTGCATCATCGTGGGCGACTTGGGGGCTTGGCTGATAGCCAGACAATGGCTCATGTCGTTCAGCGAGAAGATTACGATGACGCCTTTGTTGTTTATCGGCGTTACCATCATCTTGCTCGTCATCATCGGGCTTTCCGTCGTCATCAACTGCTACAAGGTGGCGAATAGTAATCCTGTAAAATATCTCAAGGATGAATAAAATTAAAAGTAAAAAGGTAAAAAAGTAAAAAGATAAGAAAATGCTTAAAATAGAGAATCTTTGCAAGTCATTCCGCACAGAAGATGTGGAGACGATTGCTTTAAATAACGTATCTTTCACAGTAGAAGACGGCGAGTTTGTTGCCATTATGGGACCATCCGGTTGCGGCAAATCCACCTTGCTCAACATCCTCGGTTTGCTCGACAACCCAACTTCGGGAAAATATTTCCTGGGTAATCACGAGGTGGCAAACCTGAAGGAAAAGGAGCGCACGGATGTGAGAAAGGGAGAAATCGGTTTTGTGTTCCAGAGCTTCAATCTGATAGATGAATTGAATGTAGAGGAGAACATCGAGCTTCCTCTTACCTACCTTAATATTCCGAAGGCGGAGCGCAAGGCAAAGGTGCAGGCGATTATGAAGCGAATGGCCATCAGCCATCGTGCCAAGCACTTTCCTCACCAGCTATCAGGTGGTCAGCAACAGCGAGTAGCCATTGCCCGTGCCGTGGTCTTTGGTCCGAAGCTCATCCTTGCCGATGAGCCTACGGGTAACCTCGATTCCAAGAATGGAGCCGAGGTGATGCATCTGCTTACCGAGCTGAACCACGAGGGCACCACCATCGTCATGGTAACGCATAATGAGCATGATGCCAAGATAGCCCATCGCACCATCCGGTTGTTTGATGGACAGATAGTGGAGGAGGGCAATCAGCTTTAACGTAAAAAGGTAAGCAGAGACAGTTTGATTCTTATTGATTCCAATTTGTCAAAGGTAACACCATGATGCTTGTAGTGAATTCTCGAAAAAGAATTTGTGTCAGTCTATAGTAGCTCTACATAACATGCGATAATAGTAATTGCCACGCGCCAATCGGTTAAAAGAGCCTTTAAATTGGTTCGTAATAAACTTTTAACACTTAAAATGTTGTATAATTCAGAAAAATTTCTTAATTTTGCATCCATATATAGTTACTCTTAAAACTGTTGTTCTATTGTTTTTTAGCGATTACAAAGATACAACTTTTAGTGAGAAACAGTTTCTCCCATTATTTGGGGGTAGAAAACTTTAGTAAGTGATAATTTATTCATAATTAATGTATAAGAACTATGAGGCTTAGAAAGATTTTAATGGTAGCAAGTATGACTTTTGTTTGCGTTGCTCAAGCCCAGGATTTAACTATCCATGTTAACAAG
>OCKZ01000062.1_pt1 | contig 19238 bp, 9 predicted proteins | sample 1495951 | NCBI WGS metagenome assembly OCKZ01 (sample SAMN03418277, study PRJEB22391) | human gut metagenome | biome: human-gut; feature: organic feature; material: feces | host: Homo sapiens | place: Tanzania | collected 2013-01 | reverse complement strand
CAACTTGCCCGATGGATTGTACTCGCCGAAGAGCACACGAGCCACAGCCTCGCCACCTTCCTGACCTGGATACCAAGCCTGCAAGATGGCATCACAGCTCTCAGTCTCAGGAGTCAATGCCATCGCCGAGCCCGAGCAGTTGACGAAAACAATCTTCTTGCCTGCTTTCTTCAATGCCTGCAAGAAAGCACGCTGCACCTGTGGCAACTCAATGTCGGTACGGTCGCCGCCCTTGAATCCAGGAAGATTCACAGGCATCTCCTCACCTTCTAGCTGTGGTGCGATACCACCCACAAATACCACCGTCTCGCAATCCTTCAACTTTTGGATAGAAGCAGTATAATCTATCGGAGTCTCATGCCCGATGCTAATCTTGATATCAGCATTATAAGTAGGAATATCCGCATAGCGAATCTCTATCTTATATTCCTTGCCCTTCTCGCCCTCAAACTCGATGCGAGAATCCGTGGTGCGCCAGATAGACTGCTCCGCCTTCTTCTCGCCATTGAGATATACTTCGTAATGACCACAACCAGCCACATCGAGCAATACCTTGTCCGTCTGTTTTGGACGGAACACGGTCTCGTACTTAGCAGAGAAGTCAGTCAATTTCACGTTAGGAGCAAAGGAATGCTGACCGTAGGTAGTAACCTGCACCGGGTTCTTCTCGTAAGTTACGGTTACAGGCTTACCCTCGCTCTTGCGATTGTTCCAGAAAGTGCCCTTAAATCCTGTCTTGCCATCCATCGAACACTGGTCGTAATAAGAATCGAGCGTCTGGTCATTTACCAAGTCGCACCCCTTGAAGGTAACAATCTGGCTCTTCTTCAATCGGCTCTTGATGCCATCGAGAATCGTGATGGTTTGGCGAGGCGTACCATTATAGTTGCCCCACATCATCGGCTCGTTATCCACATTCGGACCGATGAAGGCGATTTTCTTGGTCTGCTTATTCAGAGGCAGAATATCATTCTTATTCTGGAGGAGCGTCATGGTTTGGAGAGCCATGTCGAGCGACAACTGGCGATGCGCCTTGCTACAAAGCACAGACGATGGGATGCTGGACCAAGACACCAACTTGTTATCGTCCATCTCGCCCAAGTCGAAGCGACCTTCCAGCAGACGAATCACATGCTTGTCCACCTCTTCCTCTGTCAATGCACCATACTTCACCGCCTCAGGCACCGACTTATACACATAGTTGAATCCACATTCCACATCCGTACCAGCCAGCACACCCTTGGCTGCTGCATTCTTGGCATTGCTAGACACCTTATGATTCTCCCAGAAGTCGGTAACCGCCCCACAGTCAGACACCACGAGATACTTAAATCCCCACTCATTTCGCAATATATTTTGGAGCAAACGGGTATTACCACAACAAGGCTCATCATCCCAACGCTGATAAGCACACATCACCTCCCTCACCTTGGCATCCTGCACCAGCGACTTGAAGGCAGGGAGATAAGTCTCCCAAAGGTCACGAGGTGAAAGGTCGGTGATGTTATCAGTATGTCGAGCCCACTCCGGACCGCTATGGATGGCGAAGTGCTTGGCACAAGCCCAGAGCTTACGATACTTGGTAGTCTCCGGTCCCTGCAAGCCACGCACCACGGCGCATCCCATCTGGGTGGTGAGGTATGGATCCTCACCGTATGTCTCCTGTCCACGTCCCCAACGAGGGTCACGGAAGATATTCACATTCGGAGTCCATACCGAGAGGGCATGAAATCGAGTTACGTCCCCACCGCTCTTCTGCAGTTCATTCCACTTGGCGCGCATCTCATCCGATGTGGCATCAAACACCCTAAACACCAAGTCCTCATTAAATGAAGCCGCCATACCGATAGGCTCAGGGAATACGGTTACGTCGCCCATGTTAGCCACGCCATGCAGAGCCTCGCTCCACCATTGGAATCGCTTGATGCCCAGTCGTGGGATGGCAGGGGAATCATCCAGCATCAAGGATGCCTTCTCCTCCAGGGTGAGTCGACCACAAAGATCCACTGCTCTCTCGTGAGCCGAGAGAGCAGGGTTCTGATAAGGCAACTGTGCCATCAATGCACCAGGCACTGAGGCAAATATAAGAGAGATGAAAAATGACTTTGTCTTCATTGCGTTTATATGATTGATAATTGTTTATACTTGGGGGCAAAGTTACAAGAAAATCCCGAAACATGCTTTGTCTCATGTTTCAAATACTTTATCCTATGTACCATAGATACGAAAAAAGGAGCGTTTCTCACGAAACACTCCTTCATAATTATTCTATTAAACCTAGAAAGTATTGTTATACTTAAACCTAGTCATATTATGTATGATTAAATAAACCAACTAATCCATACCAATTATTGTTCAGTACCCGTTCCTTCATTACCAGGGTTCTGCTTTTCATAACCAGGGTTCTGCTTCAGGGCTGAGTTCTTCATCAACTCTGTAGAAGGGATAGGCATATCCATCTTCTTGATGTCGAAGTCGAACGAACGCTTTGTCCAAGGATAGTTAGCGTAGTCATCGCCACCATTATCCTTTGGATAGTTGTAGTCGATGTGATCCTTGATGTAGCCAGACTTGATCATATCTGGGCAAAGACACCACTCTGAGTTGAACTCCTTACGACGCTCCTCATTGACTGCAACCAACCATGCTGGAGAAGTATGGGTGTAACCTACACGGTTAGGAGTAGCCTGAAGTTTGGTATAGTAAGTCTTGGCATCAGGAACCGTAACAGTAGCAGTTGTAACACCAACAGGATACTCAGTCATGGTAGTGTTCATTCCATTGAAAGAATAAACATTGTTGTAATGAGCAAAATACTTATCGTAATTCTCGCCTACAGACAAGTTACCCCATGCACGGTTACGAATCTGGTTGATTGCATCCCAACCTGCTGCGCTGTTTTCTCCCTCGGTACGGAAGCAGCACTCAGCATAGTCGAGCAATACATTAGAATAACGCTTGCCATAGACTATTGTTGGAGCCCACATCTGACCACCCCAAGAGTTGCCATCAGCCTTGGCTGAACGCCAGAACTTAGTTGTCCAGATAGCTGGAGCCTTCTCACCATTATCAAAGTGGAACTGCATGGTCTTGGTACCAGCCATCACGCCCTCAGCATTCTTGAAAGGCTTAACCACATGACCATTTGGATCCTTGGTACCAAGAGAATCCTTCAAGTAAGGGTTGTAACCATACACTACCTTAGACTTCTCAATGCCATACTTGGCAAGCTGGTCCTCAGGAACAGCACCTGTTGCACAAGAAGCATCACGGCGAGTATCACCAGACTCATAGCAAGAGTACCACTCCCATGACAAGTATTCAGCACCCCATCCACCATTCTCAGGACAAGCACAGAACCACTTCATCATGTTAGAGTTGAAGTTGTCGATGGTACGGTCGCTACCCCAGCTACTCCACTGGTTACCCTCATCCAAGCACTCAGCCCAGATACACTCCTCGTTCCAGAATCCTGCAGGATCCCAGTTGGTAGCAAAGTTTGGCACCAACTTATAAGTACCACTACCAATGATTTCCTTCAATTCCTGTTTTGCCTTGGCATAGCAGTCATTGGCAACCTCAGGGCAGCGGAAAGCCTTCCACATATAGGCATCAGCCAAGTAAGCCTTAGCCATACCCTTGGTACAACGACCATACTGGTCATTGAATGGTTTCCAATCAAGAAGTTTGGCAGCCTCAGAGAAATCCTCAATGATGAAGTCCCACATCTCCTCGTAAGTTTCAGCAGCTGCCTTCACTGGAGTATTACTGAAGTCCTCACCAGTCTTAAGCATAGGCACACGACCAAAGGTGGTAGCCAACCAAGTATAGAAATAACCACGGAGAGCACGAGCCTCACCTTCACACTTCTTTTTGGCATCATCGCTAATCTTATCGGCTTCCTGAAGACCAGCCAAATAGAGGTTGGCACGAGCAATGGCAGCATAAGCATGAGCCCATCCTTCGCCCAACTCGCCAACTTTATCATCCCAAGTCTGGTCGAGGAATTTCACATCCCAACCAGTACACTGGGTATCCATAGTAGGGTGAGAGCCTGTAAACAAGTTTGGCTTGAAGCCCCAGTTGTTATCTTCAGCACTACCCTGATTATAAGCATAGATACCATTCAAACCTAGGCGTGCATTGTCATCACTCTCAAACTGAGATTCTATGTCCAAGATGTCATAATGCGGTACATCCAGGAATTTTTCGTTATCGCACGAGGTCAAGGCAAAGCAAGCCAAGCCCATCACTGCAAAATATTTAGCTATATTTCTCATAATAATTCCAATTATTGATTAATTAAAAGGTTACACTAAGACCGAACATATAGGTACGTGGATTAGCGTAACGACCAGTGTCAAGACCTGTGTAGATAACGCTACCCTGACCAACCTCAGGATCACCATACTTAGTATAAGGAGAGATGGTGCAAAGGTTCTGGATAGAGAAGTAAGCACGTACATTTGTCAAGTTAAGAGGAGCAATCAAGTTCTTTGGCACTGTATAGCCAATCTGGATATTGCTAATCTTCAAGAAATTACCATTCTCAACCCAAGCATCGCTGACACGGCTGTTGTAGTTTTCGTCAAGACGAGTCAGACGTGGAAGTGTACCACCAGGATTGCTCTCGCTGTACATATTCTTGTAGCTGTCCTTCAAGAGGGCTGGAGTCCAAGAATCATCAGATGGGTTCATGATAGAGAAACGCATCTTAGAGTAAGAAAGAATGTCCATACCGAGCACACCATAAGCATAAACACTGAAATCCCAGTTCTTATAGGTTGCACCAAGATTCAAGCCGAAGTTCAAATCTGGAAGACCATTGCCAAGAATCTGACGGTCATTGTCATCCAAAGTTCCATTCTTATCAGTATCCAAGAACAAGAAGTCACCCATCTTTGCCTTTGTCTGACCCTGAGCGATAGCCTTGTCAAGCATCTGCTGATCCTTGATGATACCAACTACCTTAAAGCCATAGTAAGAACCTACAGCCTCGCCCTCACGGCAGATAGAGTGGTTGTTCCACTGGAAACCAGTGCCACTGACCGCACCGATGTTAGAGCCATCGATATCATCTGCTGAGTAAGTACTGTTGCTACCGCTACAAGTTGCAGTGTAGTCAACACCCATCTTCTTAATCTTGTTCTTAAGAGTAGAGCCATTCAATGCTACATTGATGCCCCAATCCTTGTTGAGCTGCTTGTTGTAGTTGATAGAGAACTCGAAACCCGTGTTGTCAATCTGACCAAAGTTGGTATAGATAGAAGTATTACCAGCTGATGGACGAATCTGACGCTCCAACAACAAGTCCTTGGTCTTACGAGTAAAGAAGTCCATGGTGAGGTTCAAGTCGCCATTGAGGAAACCGAGATCCAAACCGATGTTGAGTTGCTCATTGGTCTCCCACTTTAAGTTGGTATCTACCAATGGAGCGTAGAAACCAGTTACACGGTCGAACTGACCAGAAGTACCACCACCCTGACCAGGTGCATAGAAGTTGTACTTGGTGTGAGCAGAAGAAAGGGCATATACAGAACGACCAGCAATACCACCGGCGTTACCAGTCTGACCCCAACCAAAGCGAACCTTCGCATTGCTAATCTGCTTTACATTCTTGAGGAAGGTCTCTTCCTTGGCACGCCATGCCAAAGCCACTGATGGGAATGTACCCCAACGGTTGCCAGAAGAGAAGTTAGAAGAACCATCACGTCGCAGAGTGGCTGTTACGATATAGCGATCCAAGAGATTGTATACCAAACGACCATAGTAAGAGATGGTACGAACCTGTGCATTGAAACCACCATTGCCCTGGATAGACTCCGCATTGGTAGTCAAAGAAATCAAACGATTGTTTGGAGAAAGGAAGTCATAAGCACTTGCGCTTACCCAAGAGCCCTCATACTTGCTCACGGTGTTACCTACCATGAATGACAAGTTGTTGAAGTCTGTCTTCCAGTTGTAAGTCAAGTAAGTTTCAATGCTCTTAGAGATGCCCTTGCTCTGACCTAGACCAAAGCTATAGAAAGACTGGTTACGACCTTCATACTTCACCTCTGTCATCTTGCCACCAATATTATTATAACGCTTGTACATACCAGAGAACTCATCATTGTCAGAGTTGGTCTGTGTCCAAGACAAAATGCTGTGAGCATTCAGAGAGTGATGCTTGGTCTTGAGAAGAGTCAAGTCAATATATGGATTGATTGAGATACGAGAGTTGCGAGTGGTACGGCCAATCTCCATCTGAGAAGCGTAAGGGTTCTGTGCGGTAGCGGTCATACCCTCCCATCCATCAGGAGTTGGAGCCTTGCCAGCACCGTATGTGCCATCAGGATTAACTACGTTAACGTGAACCACCTCACCTGTAGCATCATCTATATAATCAAGAGATGGAGCCATTTGGGCGATATCACGCTGAGAAGAAAGGTTACCATTGTTACCAAGTCCAATGTTATTACCCTTCACGGTAGAATACATATAGTTCATGTCTGCACCGAGCTCCAAGTATTTATTTACCTTAGACTTGAGGCTACCACGTGCAGTCAAGCGATCATAGTTAGTATTTACGATAATACCCTTGTTGTTCAAATAGCCAACAGAGAAGTTATATTGTGTACCGTCATTACCGCCGCTGGCTGAAACGCCATACTGCTGACGAAGGCTGGTGCGATACATCTGATCCTGCCAATCGATGAGATTGCGCTTGCCATCATAAACCTCTGACCAAATCTGGTTGTTAAGCGTAGCGGCATCATTAGCCTTTGACTCACGTACTGAGCGGGCATAGTCATCACCAGTCAGGGTCTTCAACTTATAAGGAAGTGTCTGGATACCGAAGTCGGCAGTAACAGTTACGTTAGTCTTGCCCTTCTGTCCATGCTTGGTGGTAATCATGATGACACCATTGGCACCTGCAGAACCATAGATAGCGGTAGCAGAGGCATCCTTCAATACTTCAATACTCTCGATATCAGTAGGGTTAACGAAATCGGCACTTGTACCAACCTGGACACCATCTACTACGTAGAGAGGCTGCGCATCACCATTGATAGTACCGATACCACGGATACGAACGGCTGAAGCAGAACCAGGAGCACCATCCTGTGATGTGACCATCACACCGGCAGCTGCACCCTGAAGTGCCTGTGCCACATTGGTAGGAGTGCGTTTCAGCATCGACTTGGTATCGATGGAAACAACAGAACCAGTTACGTCACTCTTCTTCATCGTACCGTAACCGATTACTACTACGTCATTAAGGGTTGTGTCCTCAGGCTTGAGGATAATGGAAAGAGTCTTTTGCCCCCCCACGTTTACCTTCTGTGTCACATATCCTATATAAGACACGGAAAGCTGCGCATTAGATTTAGCGCTTACTTGAAAGTTACCATCCAAATCGGTTACCGTACCTTCGTTGGTGCCAACCACACGAATAGTAGCACCGATAACAGGTTCGCCACTTTCATCACTTACTATACCTTTTACTATGCTCTGAGCCGAAATTCCCAGTGGGAATAAACAAAGCAGGAATAGCAACACTAACGGCTTTTCAATCATTTTCAAGTTCCTCATACGAGAATAGATTAGAAAGTTTAAAATTTATTAGTTGTTGTTGAATTATTTTAATCCAATTCCGCTGCAAATTTAGAGAAATAACGAATACACCACTTTGTCTCATGTAACAAAAACTTTGTGTCATGTAACATTTGTCCAAAATGAGACATACAGAAATACAAAAATGACGTATTGAAACGCTCCGTTGGTACAAAACACAAAGTTTCTGGCACAATTTACAAAGCAAACATACCTTAAAAGCGTTACAGAGATTTAAAAGATATAGGAGAAGGGTGCTTTTTATCAATTTTACACCTTTTCAAATGCTTTTATCCACCTTTTTATGTTCCAGAGCTCGTTGATAACTGGCTGGAATCTGCTCACCATGGGCATATTGATAAGGTGCTATAACCTGATAAGCAGAGTTAAAACTTTCAAAATCGCCCTGTGCCAAGCAAGCGCTCAGGAACAAGTCAGCCAACTTGCGATTACGAGGATAACGCACAATCATCTCGCTCACCTCCATCGACATTTCACCTGTCAGGAACTGGTCTTGTCGCTGCTCATATTGTGGTTTACTATGTTTGATGGCTTCCAGCTGTGGATGCCGAGCCTCAGCCCAAGACTTCATGACCAAGGAATGACTTAGAATATCAAGGTATTTCTTTGCCAAAGGATAATCTTTGAGCTCTAGATAAGTATCTGCCAACTGGCGCAATACACCGAAGCTAGTACCAAAGTTGGCATATATCTGAGATACATAGCACTGATGAATCACCTCATTGGGCATACCCAAGGCCTTAAACAACTGTACATTATACTGGCGAGGCAAAGCCTCATTGCAAGTTTTAAAGTAGATGTCATCTATCGACTTCATGCCATAATGCGCAGCTTCATCAGGCAACAGACCTTTTTCCAAAAGGCCCAGTAAGGCATATCTCTTGGCAATCTCGTTATGCCGAGCCACTTCAGGAGGAACGACCTTAAGGATGTCATCCCAACGAGCTTGCTCGGCAAGGCTATTCAGCATATAGTAATAAGCTTGGCGCTGAGCCTCCTTATCTTGATAGCCCAAACGATAAACACTACCTGCCAACAAAACCACAATAGCAAGCACTGCAAAGACTGCATGAACCAAGAAGGCTGGCAGTGGAAAAGACAGGTGCTTAAAGAAAGTCAACACATAGATGACAACCGCAACCATCCAAGACACAATCACCCACAGAAGGGGCTTTTCCAAATCAAGGCTACCCAACTGGCAGTCCACAAAGAAAACCACGGGTAGAAGAGCCAACCACAAGAGGCGACTTGGCTGCTGAAACAACCTGATGACCACAACTGCACCAGCCAAGAACACGAGCACTGGCAGCATAGCCTGGATAGCAGCACCCCAAGCAGGATAATAAAAAAATTGCAAGAGGAATGCACCCACATATTTCAGACCATCAGCAGGAAAGACAGCCCCCAAGAACGTCATATCTGGCAAAGTGGAAAAATAACTACTCTCCTCCATCCAAGCCAAGACATAATGATAGCGATAAAACCACACCATCCAAACAGTGGCAAACAAAGCCATGCTATACAAGCAAACAACCATCCAGGTTGGCATCTTCATATTTTTCATTCTCATCGGTTCTTATACATTATTATATTATATATGAGGCATCTCTATCTTGCCATCTACAAACTCTGGGATGTTAAAGGACTTCAAGCGGAGCGTGTTCAGGCGAGGATCTTTCTGCGGCAAAAGAAAAGGCTTGCTCACTTTGCCATCCTTGCCGAAATGCGCAAAATACACACGAGTATATCTACCATCCAGACGGCGGCTTCCAAACATAATCCACCTGCCATTAGCCGACCATGCATGATAACTGTCTGCCTGTTTCTTATCATTGAGCCCATCCACATCAATAAGTTTGCCACTCTTGAGGTCTATCATCTGCAAGTCTGCCTCATTATGCCAAATCGGGAATGTACCATAGGCCGACTTCGTAAAAAGCAGGTATCTTCCATCGGGCGAGATACGAGGAAAAGAAGCACTGGCATCATCCTTGCGAGCATGATACACCGTATCGATTTGCTCGCCCAGCTTACAAGTCTTGCTATCAAAAGGCACACGGAGAATGGAATAATGCATATTTCTCCGCTCATCTGGTAGTTTTCTGGCAGGTGCCGAACAAAAGTAAAGCCACTTGCCATCAGGCGACCAAGCAGGAAAAGTCTCCATCGCATCCTCACCCAGAAATCTAGCATCCGACACCATACACTCCTTCTCTGTATCATACAAAATGAGATCAGAGCTCTTGTCGTACACCTCCAAGGCTTGCTTGCCCTGACCGAAAAAGCTCTGCTGGGTCTGATTGGAAGAAAAGGCGATGTACCTGCCACCTGGATGCCATGCCGGATAGACAGCCCCCTTGAAAGGGTCCATCGACTTAGGGTCTATCTTCTTGGCATGTCCATTCTCCAAGAAAATGGTTCCGCCTTTTTCACCCCTTACATGAAACATCATACGTTTAGCAGAGCGATTATCAAAATGATGACAATTGATGCAAGCGTCCTTATTGTCTTTATTGGACACTACTTCTATCTCCTCGAAGCCAGAAAGATTTCTCTCATAGATGCCAATGTATCTCCATGGTTCATAGCCAGGCTCTATGAGTCGATAAGCTATCCATGGGTCTATGGAATCCTTGGACACCTCGATGGTGAATGGTTTATAACGCAGCCCATCAAGGTTCTTTTCGTCCCAAACAGAGACTTCCACCTGCATCTGCCTACCTGCCACTTGGCTTAGCAGCTGATGCCAGTCGCTCTCGTCCACATCTATCACTCCCTCCTCACCTGATACGGCAAGCATTTCCCTGCCATCAACCAAGAAGCGAGCCTGCACATGGTCGGCATCCTCCACCATCAAGTTGAGCGGAGCAATATTCTGCGGAATGGTAACGCCGCTATAATCAGGGAATATTGGCGGCAAAGAAGCTACCTGCCTAGCAGGTTCCTTCATTCCGCTACACGAGATGAGTCCCATCAATCCCAGCCCTACGGCGAACAATCCAAAATGTTTCTTGAGTAAATACATCATATAAGATTCCTTTAGATTTTCGATTTTACTGCAAATATAATAAAAAATAAAATACACTACGTTATCACATGTATCAAATAACTATTATGAGACAAAAAGAAATGAAACAAAAACAAATCGTTTGTTACATTTCATAACATTTGATAAGGTTTTATAAAACAGAACAAAAAATCAAAAATCCCTTCACCTATCTTCTTATCCATTGATAATCTAGAAGATACGGTGAAGGGAGAATATTTTATGCTAAATAAACTAACTATCCGAGGAGCTTCTGGACAAAATCGCCAAACCGATCTGCCAAGAATAATGGAATGTTAACCAAACCATCATCTTGTTTCAAGTTGAGCATTGAGAAACGGATGCGAACTGGTGGAGCATAGCGTTTGTTGTACTCCACAAGACTGCGACCTGTTACACTTGTACCCGATTTTACCTCTATCGGAATCACCTCACAGCCCTTTGCTGTAATAAATTCCACCTCAGCTTGATTGCCTGATGCCCAATATCGAGAACAATTGACACCTTGCGCCACCAGACTTTGCAACACATAGTTTTCTGCCAAAGCTCCCTTAAATTCCTTAAACGCAGGATTGTCTGAAAGATACACCTCACCATCCATCTCCGCCAAGGCTCGCAGCAAACCGATGTCAAGACTGTATATCTTGAAGATACTCAAATCTTCATAAGACTTCAATGGTCCCTGAGGAGTCTTGCAAAGACTCACCTTATATATTAGTCCCGCGTTCTGAAGCCACAACAAGGCATCCTCATACTCCCTAGCCCTGGCACCTGGGCGAACCAATTGGTAGATAAACTTGTGATTCTCCTTGGCTAGTTGAGATGGCAGCGAATTCCAAACATGCGAGATTCGGTTAGCCAGCAAAGGAGTGGCATGTTTCACAAAGTCGAAGGCATAGTCCTTCAGAATATTGTTCAACGATTGCTCCACGCCATTCTTATCCATTGAAAGCATCTTCATGGCTGCCTCTGGCATACCGCCCGAAATGCGATAACCCATAAAAGCTTGGCTCAAACGGTCGAAAAAGACCTGAGGAAGAGGATTGAAGCTGTCTATCGACTGATAATAACGATAAAGATTGGCATCTTTCTGCTCCAAGTACTCCGAAAAAGTAACGGGATACATACTAATATGGTCTACCTTACCTACTGGGAACGAAAAACCTTCATGTCCGAAAGCCAAACCTAGCAATGAGCCAGCACAAGCCACTGCATACTCTGGAGTTCGCTCGCAAAAATATTTCATGGCAGAGATAGCCTCAGGGCAATCCTGTATCTCATCAAATATCAAGAGTGTGTGCTGTGGCTCTATCGGAGCCTCAGAAAGAAAAGCCAACTGCTCTATAATCTGTACAGGATTCTTTGTGGTACGAAATATATCGCACACACCTTCTTCTTCATCCAGACTGAAATAGGCACAATACTCGAAGCATTCCTCACCGAAACGCTTCAGCACAGAGGTCTTGCCTACCTGCCTAGCCCCCAACATCATCAGGGGCTTGCGGTCAGCCTTTTCCTTCCAAACTTTTAATTCTTCTATTATCTTCCTATTAAACATAACTTCCTTCTTTTTTAGCCGAAGTGCCAAAAATGTGGAGTATTACACATTATTGGTACCTTTTATGTGCAAAATTACACATTTTCGGCATTTCAAGCAAATATTCAAGCCATAATCTTTGGCTTATTATGCTTTTTTAAAGATTAAAAGTTACACACTTCCGCATCGTTTACTTAAACAAATGAGGAACGAATTCCTTCAGGCATCTGCGCCAGGTAAGCCACTCGTGATGAGTGCCTGGAGACACATAGACATCGAGCTTGATGCCCAGGTCCTTCAACTGCTGCGCCATCTTCTCGGTACCAAAGTTCTCCTCCGAACCACAGCCCATAAACATATACTTGATCTGGCTGTTGTACTTATCTGCATTGGCAAACACGCCATTGAAGCAGGTCTTCACGTCCACGCCAAAGAGCGCACCACTGAAGGTACCGAAGGCAGAGAACTTATCCATATTGTTCAATACGGTATTGAAAGTCTGGCATCCACCCCATGACAAACCTGCCATCGCACGATGGTCACGATCGGTCTTGGTGCGGAAGGTCTTATCCACCATCGGAATCAAGTCCTTGATGATAACATCATAGAAGGAAGCACCATACTGATTGCGCTCCTCATCCACATTCTTGCCAGGACGTGGCACGAATGGCTTCTTCACATCGCCACTCTCCATCACTACAATCATAGGCTCAGCCTTGCCCTCGGCTATCAGGTTGTCCATGATATGATTCATCAAGCCCTGATGGCTCCATCCTGTCTCGTCCTCGCCCATGCCGTGCTGAAGATAGAGCACAGGGTAACGCTTCGTTGGGTTGGTCTCATACTCGGCAGGGGTATAAACCATCGCACGGCGGAACTTGCCCTGGGAAGCCGCATAGTATGATACCAAACGCACCTGTCCCTGAGCCACACCCTGCTGTGGACGATAGTAATTGCCCTCATCGCCCTCTGGCACTTCCAAGCCGCCAGCCTCGCGGCAACAACCGAAGTAGGTCTCGCTGGCAGGATCCACTACCTGCACACCATCCACATTCAGGAAATAGTAGTGGAAACCTACTACCAATGGGTCAGATACGCCATACCAGTCGCCATAATAATCCTTCTTCATAGGATATTTCTTGCCACAGATATCGAAGAGTACCTCCTTAGCCTCTGGCGCATGGAGCTTGACGTAAGCTCGATGGTCCTTATCCACACGAGGATAGTTGGCATCTGGGATAATGCCGAGCAGCGAGAGCATCATGTTGGCATAACGCTTACCCATCGTGCGATAGCTCTCGGCGATGAAGTGCAAGCCGTCGCCACGCTGAGGACATCCCTTGGAAGAGATGACGTGGGCTGTAGGAATGGTCTTGGCGATGGAATCTACCACAGCGATATGTGCCCAGCAACTTCCACCCTGGTCTTTCTGAACGGTCTCGCCTACGAGCAGTGGCACATCAGCAGCCTTCAAGTTCAAGTCCTTGAGGATATCGTTATAGATAGTCTTCACACGGTTAGGCCAGTTAGGGTCGCCATTGTTGGTTTCGCCCTGGTGCAAGAGGATGCCCTTGATCACGCCCTGCTTCTGTGCTATCTTGGCAAGCTCGATGAGTCGGGCGTATGGATTGCCATTATAGCCTGCGGCAAACTGCTTCATCCAGTCGGGCTGCTTCTTGAGATAAGCCTTATAGGTGCGCTTGTCGAAGAGGTCGATGCTGGCTCCGCCCACGGCTACGGTGATGGTACCCACCTTCACATTCTCTGGCAGGTTAGCCACCATCTTTCTGCCGAAGTAATCCACTGGGGTAAGTCCTGTGGAAGGACGTGCCTGAGGTGGAACGGCTGTATGCCACTCGCCTTTCTTCCATCCTGCCTTCTCATCATCCACGGCATACATCGCCATGAATCGAGGGTCCACGCCAGTTCGGTCCTCGTCCTCAATGGCGGCATTTCCCTCCATATTAGACTGTCCGAAACAAAGATAAATCTGAAAGTTTGGGTCTACTGCAGCCGAAACTTTCGTCAATCCTATGAGCAAAGCTCCTAAAATCAATAGTTTCTTTTTCATTCGTATATGATTAAATTGTTTATTCGTTGCAAAATTACAAGAATAATCCGACATAGGCTTTGCGCCATGTATCAAATACTTTAGCAAACGTATCAAAATGCACTGGGAGGGCAGGTTTGTTACCTGCCCTCCCAGTACTGAATGATTACAAGCGTAGGGCTTGATGCCTACAAGTGGCGTATGTAATAGTGAGAAGAATGCCTTCCGTAGTTCTTTTGGCGGTCGCCAAAAGATATGCGATTCTAGGACTTGCAATCATTAGGAACAGGAGTTAAAGGCATTAGCTTCTGGAACAACAATCATCAACTCCTAGGGCTACAAGCAACAGATACTAGATTAAAAATTTTCACAACCCATAACATTGGGTATAAACTAAAGTTACATGGCACCCTATTAACAAGGCAAAAATAGCTCAAAAATGTCCCTAATCCAAAAAATCAGTACGAATTTTCGGATTATAATCCAAAAAAACAGTGTTATTTTTTGGATTAGCGAAGATTTTACAAAACGTCCTTTCACCTTTCATCTATCTGAAATGCAAGAAGATAGATGAAAGGTGAAAGGACATCTAAACAACAAAACTATTTTTATTTTATCACAAAACCTAACTACTTCATCACAATTTTTCTACCCTTGTGAATAAAGATTCCACTTGTAGGATGGCTGACACGTACGCCCTGAAGCGTATAGTAAGCATCGTCCTGCAGGGAAGGCTGGGCTACCACCGATGGCTGAGTGATGCCAGTAGACTGGTAAGCATCATTGGCAAGATAAAAGCTTGGTCCCTGCCAGTTGGCGCTCCAGCCCTGGATATGGTTCTTAGAGAAGTCACCGTTACCAATCAAGTTCTCCGTGGTGCCATCCTTTACCAATACCAAGTCGTCGATGTCGAGATTACCCGTATATCCACCGAATACAAACTGGAAGACATCCAATGGGAACTGGGCTGTGAAATTCCAGTTCAGCGTCTTCCACTCGCCAGCCTCAACAGGATAGGCAGCCAGATACTGCACATCATCACTGCCACCCCACTTGTTCTTGTTGTCGCTTGCATTCCAGATAGGCCAGAAGCCCAGATTCTCGCAATCGGCAGAAGTTCTCACCTTCATGGTAAGCGAATACTTGGCATCCTTCTCCAAAGCCTTAGGCAAGGTATAGACAGCCTGCTGATCCCAGAGGTTGGCACCGGCATGAGACTCATAGCGGATAAAGTAGTTGCGATTCTCCACAGGGATGACACCTAGCTGCTCCAGCATCACGTCGGCATAACGCTTGCCAAACATGCGATAGCCTTCTGCTGTGAAATGGAGTCGGTCGCTCTGCAGAGGACAATCCTTGGAAGAAACGACATGGGCTGTAGGAATCGTAGCAGCGATATTGTCGATGATGGCATTGTGACCCCAGCAGGCAGCGTTCTGGTCTTTCTGTCCCAATTCCCCCACAAGCAACGGTACATCCTTGGCATCAAGTCCCAAATCGGCAAGCATATCGTTGTAGATTTTCTTTACCTTAGAAGGCCATGTCTGATCGCAGTTGTTGGTCTCTCCTTGGTGCAGGAGGATACCCTTGATCACGCCCTTCTTCTGCGCTATCTTAGCCAGTTCGATGAGGCGACCGTATGGATTGCCGCCATATTCCTTGGCATAGTTGCGAAGCCAATCGGCAACTTCAGCACTCTGAAGATATTCCTGATACTTGTCCTTGTCGAAGAGGTCGATGCTGGCACCTCCCACAGCTACGGTTATCGTACCCACCTTGACATCCTCTGGCAGATTATCCACCATCTTTCTGCCAAAGTAATCCACTACCGACAGACGGGTATAAGGACGAGCCTGAGGCGGAACGGCGGTATGCCATTTGCCCATCGTCCATCCAGCCTGCGCATTGTCCAGGGTATACATCGCCAAGAAACGAGGGTTTACGCCCGTCTTGTCCTGGTCCTCGATGGCGGCATTGCCCTCCATGTTCGACTGTCCGAAGCAGAGATACACCTGAAAGTTAGGATCGGGAGCAGTAGACTGGTTCAGCTTATATCGCTTGAAGAAAGCCCAGAGTTCCTTGGTGCTATGCACACCATTAGGCTCATTGGAATGCCAGTGTCCCTTGCCATCTATGGCGATGAGGTTCACCTCCACATTATCATTCACATTGGTATAGATAGTGCGGGTGGCATTGGCAGCGGTATTGTTGGCAGGATAAGGGCGCACCACCTTAGGGTTGTCCACACCGCAGCAATCAAAGGCAGCCCACTTCTTCACATATTCATCTATTCTGCCATAGCCGCCGGCAGGATGCGTAGGGTCGCCGCCCCACTTCACCACGTCGTCGCCAGTACCATGGATATGCATGATAGGCACCTTGCGAGTGGACGAAGGGTTGCGATAGTCCACTGGGATACCGCTCACTGGACCGAAGGCTGCCACCTTGTCGGCAAGTTTAGCCATACAGTGATACGTCATCATGCCGCCCATGGAGAATCCTGAGACATAGATGCGGTTCTTGTCCACATTGTGTTTCAGCTCCATATCACTCATGATTTGCTCGATAAACTGGATGTCGCCATTTCCAGAGATGTCCCAAGCATTGCCATTACCCTGTGGATAAGTTACGATGAAGTGCTCAGAGTCGGCGAGGTCGTTCCAAGCCGTCTGCTTCATCTGGTAGTTAGGGTCCTGGTTAAAACCATGCAGGGAGATGACCAAGGCTGGCGACTCCTCCACATTCTTTGGCACATAAGTCAGGGTCTTGCGAGTAGAAGTCCCCACTTTCACCTCCTCCCAAGTCTGTGCCACCGCTTGGGTGGACACAGCCAAGAGAAGGGAAGCTATGACTGATAATTTATTCATTTTGTATAAAAATTTATGTTATTATTCCTCGTCGCTAGGCCAGATGCTGAACTCGCGAGAGTGGAAGGTTACATCATTTGGCGTATCATCGCGCAATGTTGTATTTACAGCATTACTAGAACCAGCCAAGAGGTTAGCTGCTTCTATCTCCATAACATCCATTGTAGGTGCTATATATTTCTTCATTTTATAATCTTTTATATATGGTTGATTAATCTATTTTTTATTCTCTTATTTATTTTGCCGCTCAAGATTACTTCAGGATCATCTTCTTACCGTTCTTGATAACGATGCCCTTATAACCCTTGCCTACCTTCTGACCAGCGAGGTTATACATCTGTGCGTCAGCCTTCACGGTCTCAGCCTTTACATCTGCAATGCCAGTAGTATTGCCAGTGATGTCGCCGAGGCTAAAGAAAGCTGCTCCAGCAGTCTTAGCTACCTCAAGATAACCGCACTTAGCAGGAATCTTTTGCTCACCAGAAGCCTTATAGAAACCTTCCTGACCATCAACGGTTGCCAAGCCATAGACATTAGCTTTGTCTGTAGATGTAATAGTGCCGTCAGACATCTTCAAGTCAGAAGTTACATTCTGCCAACCATCAGCCTTAGTCAGGTCATAATCCTTATTAGCCACGCCCTGCAACAAGACAGCGACACCAGCAGGGACAACGCCCGCAACTTCATTCATCACGATTCCGGTCTTCTCTTCATTGAGTTTTACCGTGTATGCCTTCAAGCCAAGGTCGCTATAAGCCACTGGATAATAAGCTGCGTATGTAGAATAGCCAGAAGGAGAAATGGTAACGGTCTCCTGAGGAACATCCAAAGCCTCAATCTTCACGTTCTTGATAGAGATAGTACCGTCGTACTGACCTACACTGAGCAAGAGACGCTGAGCATTATCACCCGAACAAGTAACGGTCTTTGTGATAGTCTGATAGTCGGTAGTCAAATTGATATCCTCGAAATCGCCACAATCCTGATATTTATTTGGATTCTGCAAGCCAGCCTTGATGGAGCCTTCAACAGACCCCTTTGCTTCCATAGTCAACTGAATCTTAGCACCCTTAGGATAAACATTTCCGAAGTTAACCTGTGCATCCCATGGGTTGGTTGTTTCTCCATGACTGATTACGCAAGCACCATCAACAATCTTTGACTCAAAGCCCTTTTGACACCAACCGCCAGCAGCAGTAGCACCTTCCTTGGTGAAATCTAGATTTGCCAAAGTCAAAGATGAGATATAAGTAGCATTTTCATCGGCTATCTCAAAGTTTGCACCACCTTGCCAACCTATATAATAAGCTGTCTTTGTTTTATCATATGCTGCAACTGTTGCATTCTCAAAATCCTCAGAAGAGAGGAGATTACCTTCTTCATCATACACTTTAACATTGTCTATATAAAGAATCGCATCCTTAGGCAGTTTACCAATATTCAGCACGAGTGCAGTAGCTGCATACTCATAATCCTCCAAAATTTCCGGATTACAATTTTCGGTATTACCATCTTTATGATCTATCTCCATTCCTGGCTTTGCTGTACAGTGGGAGTGGCAAATAACCTTGGTCTTACCAGGGAAGTTTATTACTGCCTCTGACTTTTCATTAGTCAAGGTAAGTTCCTCAGTATAATTGAACACTGCAGAATTATTCCACTCATTCTTATGATCAGTTTGGATATCATCAATAGCTTGGGTACCTATCTTAAATTCTGTATCAGAAGATGTGTACACATCAAACTTGACCACATTAGGCTTACCCTTCTGAACATTCTTCAGATTAATAAAACACTGTCTACTATAAGTTTCCCCAGGATTGTCAGCAGTACCCGTTATCTTGAGTACTTTATTTACCGCCCCCCCATTCGCCGCCATCAACACAGCAGCGACCAAAGTCATGATTTTTTTCATAAGATAATATTACGTTTTTAGATTTAAAAATATTGTTTATTCAATTGAGATTGAAATGCAGGGGCTGCCCCACTTGGCAGTCCCTGCTGATATATAAATAAGTATTTAGTATATAAGTGTCGGAAAATTACTTAACAACTACTTTCTTACCATTCTTAATCACGATACCCTTGTATCCCTTGCCTACCTGCTGGCCAGCCAAGTTG
>OCKZ01000058.1_pt1 | contig 20730 bp, 18 predicted proteins | sample 1495951 | NCBI WGS metagenome assembly OCKZ01 (sample SAMN03418277, study PRJEB22391) | human gut metagenome | biome: human-gut; feature: organic feature; material: feces | host: Homo sapiens | place: Tanzania | collected 2013-01 | reverse complement strand
TTAAATTTTAGCAGATTTGAATTCTCTTGTAAATTTAAAATAATTAGGGCTGCCCATTTCTTTTTGGACAGCCCCATCTAATTAAATAAAAAAAATCGCCGCATGGCGATTTTTTTTATTTGGAGATAATCGGATTCGAACCGACGACCCTTTGATTGCGAACCAAATGCTCTACCAACTGAGCTATATCCCCAAAAGATAATTTATCATATCAGTTTTACTTAATTTATGCAATTTCTTTTTTATATTTCTTTTGCGCGTGCAAATGACATTCAATTCTGATTCTGATATAATGGAAGAATGAATTCTATTGAAGTAAAATGTATTGTCAAGGAAGGGGCGTCTCTTCCTGTTTATAAAACTTTGGGCGCGGCTGGTGCAGATGTCTGTGCCTGTGTTGAAAAGCCGGTTGTTATTCCAGCCGGAAAACGTGGTGTTGTTCAGACAGGCTTGTCTTTTGAAATTCCGGAAGGATATGAAATTCAGGTCAGACCGCGTTCGGGGCTGGCTGTAAAAAACGGAGTAATGGTTTTGAATACTCCTGGAACTATTGACAGCGACTATCGTGGCGAGCTTATGGTTATTCTGGCAAATTTCGGCGACTCTGATTTTACTGTTAATTGCGGCGACCGTATTGCCCAGCTTATTGTTGCTCCGGTTACGCAGGGAATCTTTGTAAAGGCGGATACGCTTGGAGAAACTGAACGCGGAGCGAATGGTTTTGGTTCTACTGGAGTATAGGGTTGAAGTTAGAATCTGGTATTGAACTTTTAAAAAAATCTTTTTCGGGCTTTATTGAAACTTTTAATTCTAAAAAGAAGCTTTTTTTTAGAACCGCAGGAACATTTCTGCATGAATTTTACTGTAGACACTTAAAAGAAAAAGTTTGTTTTGCAAAGGAAAAAGTTGATTATGTCCTGGTAAGGTTTTTTCATAAGGGCGAGCTTAAAAATAATGTTCTGATTCGTTATCTGGTAAAGGAGCTGCTTCTTTATTTTACAGTTGCGTTTCTTTTCTTTTTTATGGTTTTTTTTGTAAACCAGATTCTTCTGCTGATTGCGGATATTTTAAAAAAACACGTGCCGTTAGGCGACACAATGCGGCTTATGGTTTATTCGCTTCCGACTGTTATCGCGCAGTCTGCGCCGGATGCTACTCTTGTAGGATTTCTGATGTGCCTTGGCCGCCTTATGAGCGACAACGAGGTTCTTATTTTCAGGGCTTCCGGACTTGGCTATTCGTTCATCGCGGTTCCTGTTATTGTTCTTGGAATTGTAATATCAATCGCTTCTTTTTATGTGAATGACTATCTGCTTCCTATTGGAACAATAAAATTCAACAGGCTTAAGCATGAGATAACAAATTCAAATCCTGGCGTAATTATTGAGCCGAATTCAATAAAGTCTTTTGATGATTTTACTATTGTAATCGGAAATGTTAAGGATTCAAAAATATCAGACCTTGTGTTTTTTGACGAACGTTCTTCCGATACGCAGACGATTATTGCCGCGCGCGATACAGAAATGGTTTCTTCCAAGCAGGATGGAGTTCTTTTGCAGCTTAATATGAACGATTCGGTTGTCGCGTCGCTTAAAAAAACTTCCCGCGAAGATTTTGACATTTTAGGCTCTTCTAAGGCGACCCTTAATATTCTGGATTCTCAGGTTCTTGACACAAATCTCCAGGTCCGTCCGCGCGAAATGACTTCCTACGACCTTGGCCGCCAAATTCGTCTGATGAAGGCAAATCCGAATACCAGTAAATATCGCCTGAATACTTATAAAATGGAATTTCACAAGAAATTTTCAAATCCGTTCTGTTCTATATTTTTTGCAGTTCTGGCGTTGCCGCTTGCCTTTATTTTTGGAAAACACAATGGTCAGACAATATGTCTGATTTTCGGTCTTGTAATAAGCGTTTTGTACTGGGCTATGACGATTTTGGGGCAGATGTTTTCTCTTCGCATCGGGATTAACGCGGTTATCGCCATGTGGTTTCCTGACGTCCTTATCGGGGCGGTGGGAATAACTCTTTATTTTGTATTAAAACGAAAATGAAATTACATCGGTATTTATTTCAGCGGTTTATTCCGGTTTTTTTAGGTTCTCTTGGATTTTTTTCTCCGGTTCTGATTCTTGTGGATCTTCTTATGAATCTTACAAGCTATATTCAGAACAATGCCGCCGCATCCGATGTTGCAAGGGTTATACTTCTGTATTTGCCAAAGACAATCTGGTATGCGATGCCGCTCGGAATTCTTTTTGCGGTCGCGTATACGCTAAGTGATCTTTACGCAAATAACGAGCTTACCGCAATCTTTTCATCAGGGGTCTCGCTGATTCATTTTGTTTATCCGTTGTTGATTTTTTCTATTATAATGAGTTTTGTGCTTTTCTTTTTTGAAAATTTTATTGTAGTTCCTACGCTGGCTGAAAAAAACGAGCTTCAGAATTCGCTGCTGCATAAAGAAAAATCCTTGAACAAATCCAATATCGTTGTAATATCGGACGGCGGATTAATTGTGTACAAAGCCCGGCATTATGAAAGCGCTTCTAAAAGGCTGTCGAATCTGTACATTATTTTCAGGGATGATGAAAAAAAACTTAAGGCGATTGTCTATTCAGATTATGCTCTGTGGGATGAAACATCTTCGCTCTGGAATCTTGGAAACAGTCTTGAATATGATTACGAAAATGAAATAATGACTGTCTCGCATTCCGTAAAAGATGAATACAGGAAGCGGCTTTCTGAAAGCTATGAAGTTTTTCAGAGCAATGTAAAGAATATTCAGGATGTTGATGCAAAGCAGGCAAAAAATTATATCGAGCATTTGAAAAGGGCGGGTCTGCCTTATCAGGAGGAACTTTCTGAATATTACAAGAAATTTGCGTTTCCTTCTGTTGTTTTTATCGTTGTTTTTCTTTCCATTGGAATTTCTGGAAAATCCCGGAAGAACGTTTTGCTCATAAGTTTGTCACTTTCTGTTGCGGCCGCTGTTTTATTTTATGTAACGCAGATGGTCACAATGATTCTTGCTGCGGGCGGATATATTTCTCCGTTTATGGGCGCATGGTTTCCTGTTTTTCTTTTTATTATAATAAGCATTGTCTTGCTTTATTACGCAAGAACTTAATTCTTATTGACACAGCATCGCGATTAAATATATTTTTTGAGGTTTTTATGAAGATTTTTAATATTCTGCACAAAAGCAAAGATGGCCGGGCTAGAAACGGCTTGCTGGAACTTCCGCACGGAACGGTCAGAACTCCTGTTTTTATGCCGGTTGGAACTAGCGCAACTGTAAAAGCAGTTACAAAAGACGACCTTGAAGAAATCGGGTTTGAAATAATCCTTGCGAATACATATCATCTTTTTTTGAGGCCAGGCGCAGATTTGATTCAGGAAGCCGGCGGATTGCATGGTTTTTCAAAATTTGAAAAAAATTTTTTAACGGATTCCGGTGGATTTCAGGTTTTCAGCCTTTCCTCACTGCGAAAAATAAATCCTGAAGGCGTGAAATTTCAAAGTCATCTTGATGGAAGCTATCATCTTTTTACGCCCGAAAATGTTGTGGAAACTCAGGTTAAGTTTAATTCGGATATTCAGATGCAGCTGGATGTTTGTTCCGGTTATGGAGTTGAACGAAAGGAAGCTGAGCATGCGCTGCAGGTTACGAGTTCCTGGGCTGAACGTGCAAAAAAACAGTGGCTTTCGGCGCAGGAACGTGGATATAAAGGTGTGCTTTTTCCGATTGTCCAGGGGAATTTCTTTGAAGATTTGCGAAAAAGAAGCGCTGAATTTGTTTCAGGCCTTGATTTACCGGGAATTGCAATCGGCGGTTTGAGCGTAGGCGAGCCTGCCGGCGTTTTTGCGGATTTTTTGAAGTATACGATGCAGTTTCTTCCGGAAGAAAAGCCGGTTTACGTAATGGGAATCGGAACTCCTGAATATATTCTGGAAGCAGTTTCAGACGGAGTCGATATGTTTGACTGCGTTCTTCCTACGCGAAATGCAAGGAACGGCGCATATTTTACGCATGACGGCCAGCTTTCAATAAAGCAGGAACGGTATAGACATGATTTTAAGCCGGTTGATTCAGAATGTGGATGCAAGGTTTGCCGTACTTACAGCCGCGCCTATCTTAGACATCTTTTTAAGGAGCAGGAAATTTTAAGCTCTATTCTTGCAAGTTATCATAACCTTTATTTCCTTCATAATATGATGGAAGAAATTCGCGCCGCGATTGACGGCGACCGTTTTGAAGAATACAAGAAGAATTTTCTGGCGCGTTACGAAAGAGGAGAAATTCTGTGAAAACTTTTGATTTTTCGGCAAAAAAAAGTCTCTTTTTTGCGTTGATTTTTTTAGTTTTTTCTTTTTTAGGAAGATTTTTTGTTTCGGCGCAGAGCGTTGAAATTTCAGACGAGCCGGAAGTCTCTTTTTCCGTTGAAGAGGATTTATCCTCGGAAGATAATCTGGTCTCAGAAGATATTTCAGCCTTAGAAGATATTTCAGCCTTAGGAAATGTTTCACCTTCAGAAGATGTTTCAGCCTCAGAAGATGTTTCACCTTCAGAAGATGTTTCAACCGCGGAAGACGTTCCAACCGCGGAAGACGTTCCATCATCAGAAGATGTTCCGTCCGAAGAAACGGATGAAACTTCTGAAAATCCTGCATTTTCATTGAATGCGGAATCTGTTGAAGATGAAAACATTTCTGGGGAAAGCGAAACTTATGAAAACGACGTGTATGGAGATGATATTTCTTCAATTCAGGTTGAAATTCCTGCCGAAATTCGTCCAAGAAAGCCGGATTCTGAAAAATTAAGCGAAAGTCAAAAAAAAGACGAAGACGGCTCGGAATTCGAGACAAATTCAATGACACTTTCTTATGGCACTCCGTCCGAAATAAATTCCGTTGTAGATAAGATTGTCGAGGCGGACGACCCTCGTTACAGCGATGCGCTTTACGACCTGTTTTATTCCACAGCCAGCAACGATGTCCGAAAAAAAATTCTTGGATATTTTGCGCGCCAGAAAGACCCTTGCCTTTCTTCTTATGCGGTGGAAATTATTGCAGACCCTTATGATTCGCCGCTTGCTCTTGTCCAGGAATGTATGGGTTATGTTTCAGAAGTGAACTGCAAGGAGGCGGCTCCGGCCCTGATAAAACTGATAGATGCTGATGAGGAAAAGTATTTTTCTTCTGCTCTTTCAGCGCTTGGAAAAACCGGCGGCGCAAAGGAATCTCTGTATCTTGCAAAATTCCTTGAACGCGACGACCTGGAAACGGCGCAGCGTCAGGCTCTTATGCGTACCTTGGGTCAAATGAACGCTGTGGAGACTTTTGATGCCATCATGAAAATCGCGCAGGATGAGGATGAAAATAGTTTTGTCCGTATGTATGCGGCCGAAGCGATAGGAAACATGAAAAAAGATGAGGCGATTCCTGTTCTGATAAAACTTTTTGAAAGCAGCGATCCTAATATGCGCGAATATTGCATAAAGGGGCTCCAGAATTTTCCGAATTCAAAAAAAGCAAAATCCGCTATTGTTCAGGCGATTCGTGATGACCATGTAAAGGTTCGCATTCAGGCTGTAAAAGCCGTAAAGGAGATGCAGATGAAAGACGCGATGGAATATCTTATTTATCGCGCGAAAAATGATTCTGAAAATTCTGTAAAAAAAGAAACCTATCCTGTAATCGCCGAATTTGATACTCAGAAGGGAAATGAATTTCTGTTGAAGCAGATTACGGATAAAAAAGTTCCTGATTCGGCAAAACTTATGGCGGCGGAAGCCCTGTTAAAGACCGGAAATAATTCCGGCACAAAGGAAATCGCGGAGCTTGCAAAGGAAATTGTGGACGATCCTGCCAGAAAATCATTGAAATATGCGCTTGGAAAAACCATGGCGAAATATATGAAGCCGGCTTTTGCGGATGCTGCGGTTATTTATATTCAGTCAAAAGATTCCCAGCTTGTTGCGATTGGACTTGATATGTATAAAGCCGGCCGCTATGAAACTGTAAAATCCGCGGTAAAAACTCTGGCGGAAGATAAAAAGAATTCTGCAAACCGCAAAAGAGCCAGAAAGCTTCTTGGGATGGAAGATGAGGAATTTGAAGAAAAAGACTCTTCCGCGGATGCGAAATAATTTAGCTTATTTTGAAAGGCTGTTCAGTATTCCGTAAATCCTGTTGATTTTTTGTTTCTGTTCCTCTGTAAAAACATTTTCAGCGTCGGCAAGTGTTTCCAAAGAGGCCAGGCTTTCGTTGATTGCCGTTGGAAGCCCTCTGGAAACTTTGTTCCAGAATGTTCCTTTTCCGTCCGTAAAAAGGCAGATGAAGCCGTATTCCTTGCTTTTTTGCTTGGCAACCGTAACTTTAAGGATATTCTGACATGCCTCGGTTATTTTTTCAGCGGCGTTTTCTTCTGAAATATTAACGTTGAGCTTCCGGTTCCAGCTTTTTTCAGGAACAGGAGAAAGGTCAAGGTTTTTTGCGAGTTTTATTGCGGTTGTAAGCTTTTCGTTTTCAAGAAGAACAAATCCGTTTGAAAAAACAATTTTACACATCAAAGAACCGAATGATTTTATTTTTTCAGAATTTTCTTCGGCTCTTGCGGCCTTTGTAAATTCATCGAACGCAAGCATAGCCTGTTTTTTTCCTTTTTTGATTTTGACAGGAAAAACTTCGCCGCCAAAAGTAACGGTGTTCTCGTTTTTATCTTTTGCTTCGGCTTTTTTGTTCTCACGCTCGCTTTGTTTTTTTGAGATATGCTGTTCATATTCATCAGCCTGATTTTCAAGCGTTTTGTTTTTGCGGATATTTTCAAGCTGTCTTAGAATATCTGGAGAAATTTGAGCCAGGATTGACTTTGTGAGCGGCGAGACGCTCATCGCATACATTCTGCTGGTGCGCACTATTTCTCCGGCGACAATGTAAAGCGGATCCTGCTTGAACATCACAGATCCCGGATGGATGAAAATATTGTCGGCTGTCAAAGACTGGTAGCATTCCCGCTTTTTTCGTATGCAGACAAACTGAATCATTCCGCATCCAATGCATGCAAGGTAATCTGATTTGCTTCCGCCGCCAAGAACCGGAATGTTCATGTGGAAAATTATGTCCTTGAGCTGCGCATCGATATTTTCAATTTCGCGCATAATGCGTTCGTCAAGATAATTCTTTTTGCAGAATTTTTCTTTTTTTGCATTGTCATCGCACTTTAGCCAGGCGTTAAATAAGTTCAGGTAGCTTACAAAATCGCCCTGTATGTCGCGGAACGCGTGATGGGCGCGGCGCGCTTCCATTTCTTCTCCGGGCGGAAGAACGAACGGACTGTTCGCGCTAAGGAAAGCGGCCGCCACAAGAATTTCTTCAAGAACATTCGGGTAGCGCATTATGGATTCAACGATTATCCGGCTGATTCTTGGTTCAAGCGGGAATGCCACCATCATTTTTCCGGTTGAAGAAAGCGAATTGTCCGGCGCAAGAGCTCCCAGCATATTCAAGGTTTCTACTGCTCCGTGGATATTTTCAATTCCCGGCGGAGAAATAAAATCAAATCCTGTAAAGTCAGTTATTCCCAAGTCTGCCATCTGAAGAATTACTTCGCTTAAATCGGTTCTGTAGATTTCTTCTGTAGTGTACATTGGTCTGGTTTCAAAATCTTTTTTGGGATAAAGCCTGTAGCAAGTTCCCGGCTGGGTTCTTCCTGCGCGTCCGCGGCGCTGGTTGCAGCTTGCCTTGCTTACCTGGGTTTCTATAAGGCTTGAGGTAAATGTGTGGGGATTATAAAAATTCAGCTTTGCAAGCCCGGAGTCAATGACGTAGGTTATATCGGAAATTGTTACCGATGTTTCTGCGATGTTTGTGGAAATTATTATTTTTTTCTTTCCTTTCGGCGCCGGAAGGAAAACGCGTTCCTGGTCTTCTTTGGAAAGACGTCCGTAAAGTGGCAGTGTATGGATTTTTTTCGCAAAATGGGATTTGTCCAGCATTCCCATGCAGTCTTTTATGATTTTTTCGCCAGGAAGAAATATAAGGATTCCGCCGTCATCATCGTTTGAAAGAATCCGTTCCACCGTTGAGCTGATTTTTGCGAGCATAGCCGCGCTTGCAGTTTCGCTTATAGTGCTTGCTGCGATTTTTGGCGGGTCATAGACCATTGTTACAGGAAAAGTTTGTGTTTCAATCGTAACAATCGGGCATCCGTTAAAATACTTGCTGAATGTTTCTGCGTTTATTGTCGCAGAACTGACAATCACCTTGAATTCTTTTCTTTCTGCAAGAACCCGTTTTAAAAGTCCAAGGACAAAATCAATGTTAAGGCTTCTTTCGTGGGCTTCGTCAACCATGATTACTGAATATTTGCTCAGCCATGGGTCAAGCTTCATTTCCTGAAGAAGAATTCCGTCTGTCATTATTTTAATTTTTGTAGTCATGTCGGTTTTGTCTTCAAAGCGCATTTTATATCCGACAAGCCCCGGATATGTTGTTCCAAGCTGTTTTGCAATGAATTCGCTTACGCTCAGCGCCGCGATTCGCCGCGGTTGTGTTACAGCAATCATTCCGTTCGCGTCGTAGCCTGCTTCGTGCAGGATTACCGGAATTTGCGTTGTCTTTCCAGAACCTGTTGGACTTTGGACAACTACAACCTGATTGTCTTTTAACGCGGCAAGAATGCGTTCTTTTTGTTCGTAAACCGGAAGTGATTTGTAGTCTATTGCCATATTGTTGTTTCCTTGATATTCTCTGTTATTTTTTTTCTAGCCTGAATATATTCTGCCCATTCGGTGCGGCCAATATCTTCCAGGTAGCGTATAAAATCATCGTCCAGGAATTTAATTACAAATTCCCAGGCTGTATTTATATAAGTTGTAATGAAATGCGTTTCAATTTTTTCGATGGAAGTTTCCTGCCTGCTGTTTTTTTGAAAAACTAATTTTAGGATCATTCCATCGCCGGTGTCATCCCTGGGATTTTCTGGATTTTTAAAATCCGGTTCCCATCTCTGGCCGCTGATAGTATTTCCATTTCCGTATATTATAGCATTTTTTAAAAGTTTTGTTTCATTTTCGCCGAAAAATTCCCTTTCACGCACAATGTGAGGATGATTTGACCAGATTACGTCGACTCCTTTTGAAATCAGGCTGCGGTAGTAGCTTTTGCGTTTTTGTTCTGCAGGAAGAATGTATTCCGCTTCGTCTGTGTGTATGGAAAGAATCATTAGGTCGCATGGATTTTCTTTTCTAATATGAACAAGATATTCCGAGAATTCTTCCCAGGTTTTTTTGCTTGCGACGACATAGTTCAAATATGAGCGATAATCAGGACGGTTTAAAATTTCTGTGACGGCAACAAAAAGGATTTTCCAGTTTCCTTTCCGGATTATTTTATACGAAATTTTTTCCCCCGGAGATTTGTTTATTCCGCAAAAATAAACCGGCCGCTCTGAAAGTTTTGAATCTTCTTCTATTTTTTCAGCCCATTTTCGGGTTTCGTTTATTCCTTCCAGCCCTTTGTCGTTAGTGTGGTTGTTTACAAGCGAAAAAACATTAAAACCGGCATCGATTGCCGCTTCCGGATAGGATGGCTGCATATTAAAATCTGGGTAAGGCGAAAAGGGCAGGTTTTTGTTTACCGGCGCCTCGATGTTTGCGAATGAAAAATCCGCGCCGGAAACCAGAGATTTTATATCTTTCCAGATTTTGCTGTAATTCTTCATGCTGTAGTTTGCCCTGTGCGCCATAATGTCGCCGGCAAAAAGAAGCGTCAGGCGTTCTGGTTCTTCCGTTTTTTCAGTTTCTGGAAGTGATTTGCAGGAAAAAAGAAAAAAAACAGCGGCTGTTATTGCATAAAAATATTTAAAACTCATCAATACATATGATTATAACATACCGCAACGTACAAGAAAAGTATGAAAATGCCGGTATCAGGTCTGTTTAATTTTTTTAATATCTGATATACTTTAAATCAATTTTAATAAGTGGAAATAAAATGAGCGAAAAAGAGAGCAAGCTCCAGAATATCATAGAACTAGAGTTAAAACTTGATGAAATAAAAGACGTTGACGTTTTGCTTGAAAGAATTCTTTCTGAATCAAGGAAAATTGTAAATGCGGATGCAGGGTCTATTTATGTGAAGCACGGTGAAAAACTCAAGATAAAATATGCCCAGAACGATACTCAGTTAAGAGAACTTCCTCCGGGCGAGAAACTTCCGTATCTTTTCTTTTCTTTTCCGATAAATAAAACTTCAATCGCCGGTTATGTCGCAAGCACCAAAGAGGCTCTTACAATAGACGACGCATACAATATTCCGGAGGAAACTCCGTACAAGTTTAACCGTCAGACAGATTTAACTACAAATTACAGGACAAAATCTATTTATACTTTTCCGCTTGTTATGAACAACGGAATTCTTCTTGGCGTTCTTCAGATTATTAACAAGCTGGATGAAAGGGGACGTGTTGTTGGATTTACTGAAGAAGACGGAACGTACCTGAAGCATTTTGCGCTTTCTGCCGTAAGGGCATTGCAGCATGCTTACAATACGCATGAAAATCACCGCAAAATGCTTAAGATGTCAGAATTCCGCGATCCCAAGGAAACTTATCTTCATACGGAGCGGGTCTCAAGTATTTCCCTGGAAATTTACGACCGGTGGGCTTTTGATAAGAACATTCCTGAGAATATACGTCATTCCTACCGCGATAATTTAAAAATCGCCGCAAAATTCCATGATATTGGGAAGGTCGGAATTTCCGATTTGATTTTAAAGAAGCCTGGCCGCTTTGACGACTGCGAGCGGCAGATTATAAAAGGTCATACTTGCATAGGAGCTCAGCTTTTTGATCCCGCGGAGACCGATGTGGATATTATGTGCCGGGATGTTGCCTTGTGCCACCACGAGCGGTTTGACGGTGGTTCTGCCGGTTATCCGGGAAAAAAATATTTTGAAGGCGGATATGTGAATTTTCAGATTGGTTGTCCGGTTGCGGATGTGATTCCGCTGAAAGGTGAGGAAATTCCGCTTGCCGCCCGCATTGTTGCGGTTGCAGATGTTTTTGACGCCCTTTCGCACAGAAGATGCTATAAGGAAGCCTGGTCGCTGGATGATGCTTTTGCTGAAATACAGAACTGCTCTGGAACTCAGTTTGACCCGGAAGTTGTTCTTGCGTTTATGAAAGTTCGGGAGCGCGTTGAGCAGATTTTAATCAACTATCACGACGACGAAGAGTAGCCATTGCCTTTTCAAGGGAAATTTTGAATTTTTCAAGGTTTTCCGCGGTGTAGTTCTTTTCTTTTTTTCCGCCGAAACCCAGGGACGCCAGCTGGAAATTTAAATTGCGGTCCTGAATGCGATATTTTATGTTGTCTTTGTCAAAAATAGTTCCGCGGTCATTAATCGTTACAATATTGTTATTTACAAGCCGTTCTGCCAGGAGCGTGTCTTTTGTTATGACAAGGCTTTTTTTGTCTGCGCCGCTAAAGATGTAGTTGTCTGCGGCATCCTTTGTCTGTTCGCATACTATCATTTCGTAACCAGCTGATTTTGTATTGAGTTTTCTGTTTGCAACTACTTTGAGTTTTAGATTGCCGGCCGTGCAGTACTGCGCCATATAATTCAGGACAAGCGCAGGACAGTTGTCACCGTCTATAAAAACGGAAATCATTTTAAAGCCCTGTCGATTTTTTCTATAAGATTTTTTGTAATCCTGTCGGCCTCTTTGTCTGTTGTATTGTTTTCCAGTGCGGCCTGAAATTTTAAGGAACGGCCTTTTGCTTTGTAAAGCTCGTCGCTGAGCATGATTCCGGCAAGAATTGAAATTTTCAGCGGATCGGAAAGAGCGCCTCCGGCTTCTATCTGGCTTACAATCCTTTTGTAGTACCCGAGAATCTTCTCAAGGTATGCGGTGTCTTCATCTGCTTTTATTGAAAAAGATGTTCCTAAAAGATCTATTTGAAGCGTTCCTTTTGCCATAGATTTATATTAAAAAATATCGAATTGACCGTTTTCGTTTTCAGATGGAGCTGGCTGTGCGGAAAAATCCTGTTGATGAACAGGCTGCATTGTATTGAACTGCGCGGTGTTTTGCTGCTGTGGGAAACTTTCCGGATTTTGAACCGGAGCAGGCTGTTCTGCGGCTGGTTGCGGAACTTGCAGATTTTCTGCGGATTCCGGCTGCTTTTGCAGTGGTTCCTGCGGTTCGTTCTGAACCGGATGGGGTGGAGTAAAGGAAGACGCCTGGCCGGTTGCCTTCAATACAGAATTTTCTATTGAATTTAACCGGTCGAGCGCTTTTAAGATTCCGCTTTCAATCTTATTTTGGTCTGATTCAAAAGTTGAAAGTTGCTCCGACTTGCTTGAAAGCGCATTTGTGAGCTCAGAACATTTACTGCGCAGAGCATCGTTTTCAGCCTGCAGCTGTGCAATTTTTGCAACAGCGCTTTCTACTCTTTGTTCAAGAAGCAAAATCTGATCAAGCGAAATCATAGTAAATTCCTTATGCCGCTAAAGGCATTATGCCTTTAAAGCGTTTTTTGCAGCTTCTACAACTGCCTTGAATGCCACTGGATCTTCAATCGCCATGTTTGAAAGTGACTTGCGGTTGAGTGTGATTCCAGCTTTTGCAAGTCCGTCGATAAAGCGTGAGTATGTAAGGCCTTCATCTCTTACTGCTGCGTTGATACGTGCAATCCACAATGCGCGGAAATTGCCCTTGCGGTCGCGGCGGTCAACGTAAGCGTGGTTCAATGCTTTTACGACAGCGTCTTTTGCTGGTTTATAGTTTGATTTTCTGTCACCGATAAAACCTTTTGCAAGCTTTAAGATTTTTGCACGGCGATTCTTTCTTTTTGTTCCGTCTATTGCTCTTGACATATTCTATACTCCATTAACCGTACGGCAGCATCTGCTTACGGATTTTCTTTGCGTCAGCTTCTGCAAGAATTCCTGTTTCACGAAGCTGTCTCTTTCTTTTTGGTGAACGCTTTGTCAAAATATGACGAAGGTTCTGTTTCTTGTACTTGATTTTTCCGCTGCCAGTTGTTGAGTAACGTTTTGCAGCAGACTTCTTTGTCTTCATCTTAGGCATTTCATTTACCTCAATTTTTTTATTTGGCTTTTGCTGAAATTGTCATGGACATTGTTTTTCCATCCATTGCTGGCTGTTTTTCCATGACATACGCTGAAGTAAGCCTTTTCAAAACTTCATTCAGGACATCGTAGCCGAGTTCGGTGTGCGCAAGCTCGCGTCCGCGGAAACGGATTGTAACTTTTACCTTGTCGCCCTCGTCCAGAAATTCCTGTACATGCTTGGCTTTTGTATCAAGATCTCCAGGTCCAATCTTAGGCTGCATACGGATTTCTTTTAACTTTAGTACTTTCTGATTCTTTTTGGATTCACGGAGCTTTTTTTCCTGTTCGAATCTGTACTTGCCATAATCAAGTATCTTACAAACCGGCGGATTAGCATTTGGACTCACCTCAACAAGATCAAGATCCTTTTCCTTAGCCAATTTAAGAGCTTCCAGTGTAGGAACGATTCCTTTCTGATTGCCCTCGTCATCGATAAGTCGAACCTCCCGGACTCGAATCATTTCGTTTATCCTCTGTCCCTTGTTGTTGTTTCTGTTGTCTTGGTATGCCAACTATCCTCCTCGTGTTCATAAAACACAAAATACATATAAACGTAATTATTATTATATATGAAAAAATGCGGATGTGTCTATATTGAAATTTGCTCTAAAATTGAAAAAAAGACGTTTCCTGCGGATTGTTAGGAAGGCGGAGTATGATAAATGAATAAAGGCTGGTTTTGCAAGGCAAAACCAGGTAGCGGGCTGAATAAACTTGCGGGTAAAAGTGCGGAGGCCCGCGTGTGGCAGGGATTGAAGTGGAAATGAGGCTTGCCGAATTGCAGCGGAAAGCCCGGCGGCGAGCTCTGCGAGCCGAGCCACCCGGAAAAGAAAAATGCTGTTGTAAATGTGTTTCGGTGGTGGTATTCTTTAATCACTCAGTTTTGAGAATATTTTAATCGAAGGTTTTTTATGGATTTTATTAAGAATTTGAGGGATAAGGCCAGGGCTGCCGGAAAAACTATTGTTCTTTGCGAGGGCGAGGACAAGCGTGTTGTTGAGGCTGCTTCTTCTGCTGTAAAATTGGGGATTGCAAAGATTATTCTTTTGGGAAATAAGGAAGAAATTGAAAAATTCGGGTTTGACATGGATGGCGTTAAGATTGTGGATCCGCTTTCAGACCCTAATGCCGACAGGTATGCGGAGATTCTTTTTAAAGCTAGGGAAGGCAAGGTAAATAAGAAGACTGGCGCTCCTGAGTATGCTGATGTAGCCGCCGCGAAGGCCGCCGCTCTTAAGGATTATACGATGTACGGCGCTTTGATTCTGAAGGCCGGCGATGCCGACGGTTTTGTTTCCGGCGCATGCCATTCTACTGCGAACACGCTGCGTCCTGGACTTCAGATTATTAAGACCGCGCCTGGAATCAGAACGGTTTCTTCTTGCTTTATTATGGTCGCTCCGCCTACCGGAAATAAATATGTTCCTGACGGAATTGCGGTTTTTGGTGACTGCGCTGTTAATATTGAGCCGACCGCGGAGGAGCTTGCTGATATTGCTGTGGCTTCTGCCGAGACTGCGAGGGTGATTGCCGGAATTGAGCCGAAAGTCGCGATGCTCTCGTTTTCTACGAAGGGTTCTGGAAATGATTCAAAATTTTATGATACGGTTTCCAAGGTTCAGAAGGCTGCCGAGCTGGCGAAGGCCGCGGCTCCTGGCCTTGAGCTTGACGGTGAATTTCAGTTTGACGCCGCCGTTGCGCCGGAAGTTGGAAGCCTTAAGGCTCCGGGAAGCAGTGTCGCAGGCCATGCGAATACATTTATTTTCCCGAACATCAATGCCGGAAACATCGGCTATAAGATATGCGCAAGAATGGGAGGCTGGAAGGCGATCGGTCCTGTGTGCCAGGGCTTTGCCAGACCTTTGAACGACCTTTCCCGCGGCTGCAACGTTGATGAGATAATTGATACTGTCGCGGTAACCGCTTTGCAGGCGTAGTAAGTTTTTTTTGCGATTTGTGAAGCCCGGCACTTTTGCGCCGGGCTTTTTTTTGTGTTTTTTTCACAGGGCGTCTTGTTTTACCGGGGGGGGATTTGTATGTTGCCATTTTATTTCTACTCATCGCCTCTGAACTTGTGATACATTTCATCAATAAAGATTCCCATAATTTCCTTCTTCAAGCCTTCGTTGTTCAAAAGTAAATTAAAGAACTGTTTTGTATCTGCATTTCCTTGAATCAGTGCATTATCAAGATGGTCATAATATGCTTCAGTAAAGTTGTCGCGGCTGTTATGCAATGCGCTTTCTTTGAGCTCATCATCCTTTTCAAGAATTTCTTTTACACCCATTGCAGAGTTAGAGGCCATATTCACATCGACTTCAACTCCAAGAGCTTCATTCATCTTTTTAATAATTTCAGAAAGCTTTTCACGTAAATCAACAACTTGAACAGGTATTGTTGGATCAGGGCTCTTAATACCTGGTTTTGGATTAATTTTAGGATTAGAGATTTCTCTTTCTTTTTTCTGATTAAAAGTATCAATCTTGATTTTGTTCTTCAAATCAAAACCAGTTCGTCCGCGACCTTCTTTAAGGTAAGGTAAAAGCCAACTCAAGAACAAATATAGCTTGTGCATTTCTGTGCTCTGCAGCGGTACAATCTGAGCAAGGAAACTGTAATACTTTACATAGCGCTTTATCTTGGTTTTGATTTCAGCCTGAGTATCATCGTCGAATTGTTTAATCTTGATTTTTACTTTGTTTAATTTTGCAGAAACGAGAGCTTCTGCATTTTTCTTTTCCAAAGTCTTTTCAATTGCCTCATCAATATCATTAAAATCCAGAACGTTATATCCGCGAATCTCCATTTCAACTTCTTTAAGCTGCTCAAGAGAAACAGGATTTTCAAGAATGGTTCGTGAATAGTAAGGAGCAAATGAATCCTGGATATCTTTAATGGTATTAGAAAAATCTACGATGTAAGTCTTTTTTTCATAAGGCGGGCAGATACGATTCAAACGGCTCAAGGTCTGTACAGCTGCAATTCCATTCAAACTCTTCATTACATACATAGCGCAGGGTTTCTTCTGGTCAAAACCTGTCTGATATTTATTTGCGACAAGCAGAACTTTATACGATTCATTTTCATCATAGATTTCCGGAAGATTATCTTCTGTAATCTTAATAGTTCCATTCTCCAGGTTGTTATTCATTCCAGCTTCTGTGTATTCTTTACCGTCGGCAAGTTTTACTTTTCCAGAGAAAGCAACCAAGGTCTGCATATCTGTATAATTGTTTTCTTTAATGTATTTATCAAAAGCCTGTTTATATTCTACAGCTTCTTTACGGCTTGCAGTTATAACCATTGCTTTTTCCTGGCCTTCAAGGCATGTTCCAAGAACAGTGTTTCTAAAGTGCTCAATTATGATTGCTGTTCTCTGCTGGATATTTGTTTTTTCCAGCATTGCCATTTTATGGATTTTCTTTTTAGCTTCAGCAGAGTTCAATGCAGGGTCATCTTTTATAAGCTTGTGAATTTTATACAGAGTTTTATATTCAATGTAGTTATCCAGCACATTCAGAATAAAGCCTTCTTCGATTGCCTGTTTCATTGAGTACAAGTCAAATGCTTCTTTTTTGCCGTTTGCATTTAACGTACCAAACTTCTGCAGGGTGCTGTGTTTAGGAGTAGCAGTAAAAGCAAACATAGAAACATTTGCGGCTTTACCAGTCTGATCAAGTTCATTTTCAATAATATCAATTGCATCAACGCTGTCTTCTTCAACACGTTCTACATTATTCAATGACTTGACTAATGCTTCCATGTTTCGGCCGTTTGTAGAAGAATGAGCTTCATCAATAATTACTGCAAATCTTTTTGAAGAAAATTTCTTTACGCTGTCTTTGATATTTGGGAACTTCTGGATTGTGGTTGCAATAATCTTAATTCCATTGTTGATTGCGCTTTCCAAATCTTTTGAAGTACAGTCTTCATCCATTTCACGGATAAGTCCGTCGGTATGATCCAGGGAAAGAACAGCCTTTTGCAGCTGATTATCTACAACACAGCGGTCAGTTACAACTATGATAGTATCAAAAATCTGTTTTTCATTTGCATCATGCAAAGTAGAAAGTCTGTGACTAAGCCATGCAATAGTATTTGTTTTTCCAGAACCAGCCGAATGTTGAACAAGATAATTACAGTTTGAAAGATTATCTACAATATGGCTTTCTGCTTTTCTTAAAAATCTAAGCTGATGATATCTAGGGAAAATTAAGTTTTCAGAAATTGTACCTTTCTTAGAACCTTTTTCTTTCTTTGCAGTTCTTTCTACAAAAATGAATCTTGATATTAATTCAAGAATAGTATTTTTAGTCCAGATGTCTTCCCACATATAACAGGTGGGGAATTTTCCATCTTCTCGGTTTTCGTTCCCGTCTCCTGTTTCTACAATGCTTTCACCATTTTTCAGATTGTAAACACTTGTCTTTCCCTGATTAAATGGCAGAAAGTAGGAAGCTCCGCCGCAAAGTCTTGTTGTCATTGTTACATAATCCAGGTCCATGGCAAAATGAACTAGACATCCAGCCTTAAACAAGAACAAGCGTTTTTCAGGATTTCTTTCAAAGCGATACTGATAGATTGCATCTTTATAACTCTGTCCTGAATTATTACATTTAAGCTCTACGCTTATAATTGCAATGCCATTCAGGAATAAAACTAAATCAACTCTTTCTTTTTTATCAACATCAGCATTAACTTCCGGAATGACAGAAAACAGATTCTGCTCATATCGTTCCCATTCTTTTTTGTTGAAAGTAGTGGCAGGCTTTGTATACATCAAATCAAGATGTTCATTTCCTACGTCTACACCATGTTTCAGGCAGTAGATAAGGCTGGAACTTTTTTTTGTAATTTCAGCATTGATTGCAGCAAGCACACGGTCAGTCGCATCATTCTTATACATCTTCTCAAGTTTCTGCATTTTTTCTTTTTGAGTAGTGTATAAGAATTGAAGAAGAAGGCTATTATCAAAAGCATAGACACAATTAAAGTCTTGGTCTGTGTGTGCAATATAGCCGTTTTCTTTTACAAGATAATCAGCGATGTATTTCTGAAACTGTTTTTCTGTCTGTACAATGCTCATAGTCTATGCCTCTCTTTTTCCTGGGTTTTCGTTAGAAAACTCACAGGAAGGAACAAGCTTCTTCCCTGTTACATATTCAAAGATGAGTGATTTTTTATATTCTTCCAGTTTTTCAAGCTGTTGTTTTTTTGAATTGATGATGTTATCTATCGTGGTACATTTTGAATCAAGATATTCAACAATATTTTTTTGTTCTTCTGCAGAAGGATAAGGGATTTTTATATTCATGAATTCTTGAGAATATGTTCTCCATCTCATTTTCATTATTCCACGTCCATGCTTATCACATTCACCAGCAAACCATGGAGTTCTGAATAAATAATGATAAAATTTTGGATTAACATTTTCTGATTTTGGTCTGTAAATATCGTATGCAGGACTGGTCACACCATCATATTTAGAAATGCCCATTGCTCCCATCCATGCTAAAATAATATTAACTACTAAATCATTCTTTTTTACTTTCTTATATCCTTCTACCGTAACAGCTTTATTACCTCTTTCTTCTTGTTCTCCATGTGGGAATACACCTAAATCTGTATATAAAGAAAGTAACTGTACTTTATCCATTGGTAAATGATTTAATTCTGTTACTAAGTCAAACAAGAACTTAATTTTCTTTTCTTCCCATGTTTCTGGAATCTTAGTAACATTGTCAATTCCGCTGTCTTTCATTTTTACATTAGGATTAATACCTTTTGTTACAGCTTCAGTGATTATAGACTTTTTATATTGATCCAGAGTTTCAATCTGCTTTTCAATGTTATTTTTAAGAGAATCAATCTTTGCGCATTTTGAATCAAGAAAATCTGCAATAGATTTTTGAGTGTCTGTGGAAGGCAAAAAAATCTGAAAATTGAGAAGCATTGGTAAACGCATTGAAGGTACAGTTGACTGTGCGCTACCTCTGTCCATTTCATTAGGGAAAGTGTTACTCAGATAATAATGCAAAAAAATAGTATTACATTTAAAATCATAAAGAATATAAACCCGTTGATGAACGGCATATTTCCCATAAGCATGATGAAATATCCGTCCAGCACCGGCACCATCGCCTGCAACTAAAATTCCTTCACCGTTAAATGTGTAGCGTGTACAACGTTCGATATTTGGGGAACGTACATAAAAAGGATATTCACCATCAGAATCAGCATTTTGGGTATCTTCATCACCATTAGTTATTGAACACAAATATTTTAATCTTCTTTTTTTCCAATCTTCAGGAATCTCGCCAATCCATTCAATTCGCTGTTCGCTTCGCTGGCTTGCCAAGTTTTTATTCTGAAAACTAGCGCTGTCTTTCATTTGTTTTTTCCTTGCAAGGATTCTACTCTGCTCTCTAGTTCTGCAAAATCGGTCTTTTGTTTTTCGATTCTTGCGGTATTGAATTTCTGATATTCTGCATACGCTTTATTTTTTGCTTCTTCTGCTGTTATAGAACCTGCGTTATCAAGAATTTTCCTGCCATAGAATTTTAGAAAATCATTCAATTTATTTTCCCAGTCTGCCATGTGCATCGGGATATGCTGCTTCGCCATATCTTCCGCATAATCAAGATACATCACGACAATACGATTCAAAGCTTCAATCTCATCTTTTGAAAGATAATTCTTTGCAATATCCACATCCCCTTTGCGAACAACGGCTCCTTTCCAGCTGGTCAAACCCATATTATCCTTGGTTGCATCAGCACGGCTGTCTATTATTTCTGCGGCAGTATGAGAGTGAACGCTGTAATGCATTTTATTCTGGACAGTTTTGAAAAAGAGTTTTGTTTTTTCATTATCCTTATCGTAATCGATGCTTGTTGCATAGATTGCTTTTACTTTTTCATAAAAACGCTGCTCGCTTGCACGAATGTCTTTAATGCGTTCAAGGAGTTCGTCAAAATAATCATCGCCAAGCGGTTTCGGGTTTTTCAGGCGCTCGTCATTTAAAACAAAACCCTTCTGTGTATACTCATGAATTAAGCTCGTTGCCCAGTTCCTGAAGTGAATACCTACATGAGTACGTACTCTATAGCCGATGGCAAGAATCATTTCAAAACTATAATGTTTTGTATTTCTTTTTATTTGCCTATTTCCTTCTGTTTGAACTTGTAAGTAATTCTTACAAGTTCGATTCTCATCAAGTTCGCCGTCTTCATATATGTGCTTTATGTGTTGGGTAATATTCTGAGGTTTTGTTTGGTACAGTTCTGCAATCGCCGCTTGAGTCATCCAAATGTTTCCATTTTGAAAAAGAACATCGACTTTTGTATCACCTTTCTCATTCTGATAAATCATCAGACCGCCGTTGGACTTGATTTCATTTTCCACTTTTTACCTCCCGCTTTTAACCTTTCAGGAATCTTTCCAATCCGTTCAATTCGCCGTTCGCTTCGCTTACTTACCTGGTTTTCATTCTGAAAAATAGCGCTGTCTTTCATCTTGGGCATAATTTTTTTCCTATGATTATTGTCAATAAGACAATTAGTTTTTGGGGCTCTCCAGCCCTCT